>Ga0123334_1000487_pt1 | contig 54426 bp, 52 predicted proteins | sample BiotimSIPDNA_FD_89706 | JGI IMG/M metagenome (GOLD analysis project Ga0123334, IMG submission 89706) | Anaerobic biogas reactor microbial communites from Washington, USA - Biogas_R1 time_0 SIP DNA | ecosystem: Engineered > Bioreactor > Anaerobic > Unclassified | place: Washington, USA...
CGTAGGTACTGGTTGAATAATAGACATAGGGTTTATCCTGAATGTACTTGATTTCAAGACACTTTTTTCCCTTCCTCCGCTCTTCTGCAAGCCACTCTGTAACCCACGTTTCCATGACATAATATTAGGGATTGAAAGTATATACGCTTTTTCGGGGATATGGAGAGCAATTTTAAAGAAACGAGCTAAAGACTTAATATTGCATTAATTCAACTTCATAATCAAAAAAAATGGATAATATTAATTTTTCTCAATTGTTTTTACCCGAAGCATCTCCCTCACCTTCTCAATCTCTTTCACTTTCTCATCATAATCCCCGACAATCTCATTCTTCAACTGGTCAAGAATATCATCCAGCTTCCTTGACAGATGATATATCAAAACAGGTCGCCCTTTATTCTCTGCCTTCTGACTGACTTTCTTCACCCATTTTCTGTCAATCAGATCAGTAAGAGCAATACTCACTTCGGGTTGCCGGAGATCACAGATCCGTTCCATCTCCCGTGATGTCAGATCAATATCCCTGAGCAGCAAGACCAGGACCCGGGCAGCATGACGCCTAACCCCGATATCAGTAAATAATTCTGCAATCTCCTCATCCCCCCTGGAGAATTGCAGAGACAGATCGCCTTCCCCCATTAAGCACCCCTATATTATGTATTGAATAATATATCTTGAAGGCGATATATCTTCCCTTTCAAAATTTTTCTTAACTCGACACATTTATCTAAAGATCCAAATTTCCCATTCAAGGATAACAAAAATTTAAAAATTTCGAAAAGAATTCTCATAGTGTGAAAGTATATCTGGATGTTTGCTGTTTATGCAGACCCTTCGATAAATTTCTCAACCATCGATTTTTTCCAGAGTCTGAAGCAGTCCATACCATCCTTGAACTATGTAAACAGGATTATACTCTGGTTCCAGTCAAGTCATTAAAGATGAAATCAGGATGATAACAAATCCTGAAAAAAGAACCAGAGTATTAAATCTCCTGGCAATAGCAGATGAATATGTCATCCTTGATGATACGATTGTATCACGGGCGAGAATGTTCAAAAAGGCAGGTATCAGGACACTTGATGCACTTCATCTGGCATTAGCTGAATCAGTAGATGCTGCTTTATTACCTCAGATGACAAAATTATCAAAATAATTGATAAGAATAGATCACTATGCAAGATACCTGTATATAATCCAGTACTTTTGGTGATGGAGGTGCAAAATGACAGAAATTAAAACAATAAATCAGATTCGTGATGAGGGGTTTGCCGCATTAATAAAAGCACTTGGTCCGGGAGACGCAATACGGTACATTAATAGTTTTGAACAGGGAACCGGGAATTATACCGAAGAAAAATATCAGAACCCGGATGAAGATTTTGATGCTGTTGTAGCCCGAATCAAAAACCGAAATGAACCGAAGTAAAAATAAACATAGATTATTCCAATGTATGATATACTATGACGAAGGCTTTGACGGTTCTTGAAACACTTAAATCCATAAAACCGCAATTAGCCAGTCAATATCATATCAGAAGATTTGGCTTATTCGGTTCAGTAATCCGAGGAGAGCAGTCTCCGGAAATCGATATTGATATCCTTGTCGAGTTTGATACTACACCGAGTATCTTTGGATTTCTGGAGCTGGAAGAGAAATTAGAAGAATATTACAGGCTCCAGTTGACCTGGTGGATATTGAAGGGATTAAACCTCTTCTCCGTTCAAAAATCCTCTCGGAAGTTAAGTATGTCTGAAAAACGTGATCTCCCCAATTTTCTGACAGACAGACTCAATGCTGCTGATAAAATAATCAGGTATAACCAGGAAAAAGAGAGTTCGTAGAGAATTTCATCACTTATCACTCAATGAGACCGCTCTATTTTGGATAGGTACTTTCATAGAGATAGGTTCATGTTCTTACCCTTAACATGGAATATTACGAAAACTACATGGGATCTGATCGTATGAACCAATTGAGATATACCGGTTTGATTGAAAAAAACGAAGATGATGGATATACCGTGACTGTTCCTTCACTTCCCGGATGTATCAGTGAAGGTGATACATGGGACGAAGCGATTGAAAATATCACCGAGGCAATTGAGGGATATCTGGAAGTTTTGGATGGTTTACATAAACCAATCCCTGTTGAGGTAACTGTTCAAACTCATAAAGAGATCACGGCATATTGAAATTACCCCGAATTTCAGGAGAAAAAAGTTCTCAAAATCTTAAAGGGGATGGGGTATGAAGAGATCAGAATACGGGGATGTCATCATTACCTTATATCCAAGTACAGGATCTCTCATCATCATCCCAGTTCATACAGGGAAAACTCTTGCCCCAAAAACATTACAATCTATATTGCAGGCAGCAGGCATAACCCAGGAAGAGTTCGAAAAAAAACTCTGAAATTTTGCATAAGGTTCATTGAATTCTCCTCTCCCCAAAATATCCAATCAATGTATTCTTATCACGGTAAGCGGTTTCGTAATCACTATCTGATTCTCCATTTTTGTGTCCTTTAACCATTCAGGGCATCGGTTGACCTGTCTGGCCGCGACCTGTTCGCAGGATGAAAGAGTCTACCTATGCCCGTAATTATCCGACCCCCGGTAGAGGAGCGAGGTGATGATGTGACAGAGGAGCACCACAGGAGAAAAGTGGAATACATATACCTGTTGTACCACTTCCTGAACACACACCCCTGCAAAATAATTTTCAGACCGGAGAAGATCTCCGATCAATCCGGTACAGATGTTACGCATGTTACCTCTTCATCTTTGCTGGAAGTTTTTCAGCATCTCCATATCATCAGGCGAAAACTACTGTGCAATGAACTTCTCTTCCATCCCAAGGTCATCTGAAGCTTCCTTTGTCAACGCCGCTCCACAAAGATTACCATATTACTCATCGGACTGCACAAGGTTTTACACTTTGGAAATTCCGGGATTTAAAAGATGCAGTTTCTTCTGTCCGGTCCACCTTCATTATTCCTAACTACTTACAATGTTCTGATTCAATATCATCATCGGTGAGGTGTACATAATACACAATAAGTAACCATCTGCCATACCAGGTCTGGTTTTCTCTGAATCCTGGGACAATTAATCACAAAATACGGCTAAAATCTGAATTGGTTGATTTACCTGGTCATTATTATGCATATCCAAAAATAGTAATTGGAATCCAAACGTGAGCGCCTTATCAAATTTGAGATTGTGTGCCGCTTCACTGGAGGGTCGCTATGACCCTATCTTTTTTTAGTCGATACTTTAATACCCCATCGTAATGTGAGGAATAAAAGGCCGATATAAAACCACGGATCAGGCTAATATTATAAAAATAAGAGACCTTTGGGGGCATTTTTTTCACCTTTTATGTGACATAGAAATAATCGTAAATTTTCTAAAAATACTGGGATATCCGACCTTTTTTATTGTATGGATTGTCACGAATCTGCTTAGTTATATATATTAATTGATTGTCCACCTGTGTTAATCATAACATAAATGCCGGTCATTTACGATTATTAATCCCGGAATGTGCTAAAAATGAATTGGTTACAGTCATAAAGAAAAACTAGTTGCCTTACGGTTATATTAGGGCTTTTTTAATACAGATACGAAATTTTTACTGATTTATTTTATTGTAAGACACCTATACAAAAACTTTCTTATGGTATTGATACAAAGAATTCGTACGCACTCAGGAGGTGTGATATGTTTAAACGTGATGATGCAGTTTCACCGGTTATCGGTGTTATCCTGATGGTGGCGATCACCGTAATTCTCGCTGCAGTGATTGCAGCGTTCGTATTTGGTATGGCTGGAAATGTTCAGAAAACGAAGAATGTTGCCTTTGTCTCTGAATTGAGAGGAGAAACAACAGCTCTAGTTACAAATCATGGTGGACAGGATGTTGGTCAGATTCAAGCAATTACCGTAAACAATAACGACTATACTGCTTCATTATCTGCTGTGGGTAGCTCTGTTGCTGTTCCACTAAGTAGTGGAAGAGTGGTGGTTGTAGTCAAATTTACAGACGGTAGTGAGAATATTCTATTAGATAGATCATATACTACATAAATCTAATTTATTCTTTTTTTCAATCGTGAAAAGACTGTTAAGTAACTCCAAATTCATGATACAATGAAATTGATTGTTAGAGCACAGTCTAATATTCATGATTTGTTAAAATGAATTTAGATACTTTTAAGAAACTTTATTCTAGTTGGACAACAACCGCTAGAATTATTAGGAAATTCTATGAATTTTATTTCTTTATTGAGAATTATATCTAATTAGTAATAAAAGACCTATGATAAAAAAAATCGAAATAAATACAACATTCTTATTTTTTTTAATAATTATTGCATCAGTTATACTAATGTTATTATTTATAAGACCTTTAATATATATGAATGATGATTGGATAACTGCCAATCAAGTCTATCAATTAGATATACACCACCAAATTCTTTATGCAGAAGGAAAGTATGGATTTTTTGAGAACAATACTCCAAAAGCATATTTTAAAGCAAAAGGAAACCTTTTACCATATACTTCATATCTTCCCATAATGTCATATCCAACAGTATATTTAGGAAAACATTTTGGTGAATCGATTAGTTTTATTGTTTCAATTTTTTGGTCTTTATTATTAATTTTATTCAGCTTACTGTTAAGAGATATCCAAATAGAAAATAAAAATTTTCAGTTTTTAATCCGTTTATTGATTCCATTTTCTTTTACTGTTTTTTTTGCTAACTTAATTTTATACGAAAGAGTTCCTTTCAATGTTCAATATTCTCAATATGAAGTTTTAGGAGTAGTGTTTTATCATATAATAATATGCTCATTATTAGTTGGAATAATATTTTTATTGTGCAAATTAATATTCAAAGATTTTTACTACTCTTTATTCGGAACAATTGTTTGTTTTTCCTGTTCATCATATCTTTTTTGGACAACTACTCTCAAAGATCATATAGATTGTGTCTTTCTACTAGCATTAATTATATATTCAGTCCTCCTTTTCCAAAAAACTAATGATATCTGGTATATTCCAACCTCATTTATTCTTTCAGGACTACTCTCATGGATTCGACCTGAATTTGGTATTTTTATATTAGGAACTGTCTTTTTTCTGTATTTTATAACATTATTAAAATATAAATATACTAATAAAAATTTCTATCAAAAGTTTATCCTTAATATTAGCCCCATTTTTGCAATTATTGGATTCATCCCTTTATTAATTGGTAATTATTTAACAACAGGCAATCCACTTATTTTGGCTTGGCAAATTAAACCTCCTAGCATAACAAAACCTAGTGAAATCCCAAGTGAAACTACTTTATCAACAATTATCAACCATTATCTTTATCGATTAACACCAAATACTAATACACCGTTACAAGACATTTATGGTATCTTTTTAAACCCGGCAACATTAAAATTACCATTATTTGCCATAACTCCATTCTTTGTTTTATCAATATTGCTATTACCTATTACCAGATATTATCTTAATATTCAACTGGACAAAAATGAGAAAAAAACAATATTGACTCTAATCCTTTTTGTCATTATAACAATTATTGCTTATACAACCTCATTAACAGGATTAAGTAACAGTATGGGAGTATATCCAGATATTCGGTATTTATCTCCGACATATCTACCCTTAACGATAATTGGATTAATCATTTTTCAAAAAATACAAGTTATTAAAATAGATATAAAAAAATTCTTAAAATTCTATTTAATTTCCTTTTCAATAGGAATACTCCTAATGTTAGGATTTTTAACCCAATATCATAATAAATTGTTTTTTTGGGATGTTTTTTTGTTATTAAATGGAACTACTTCAATTTTCATCTATCTTCTCATAACTGTAACATTTCTTTCATTGAATTTAAAATTCTTTAACTACATTAAAGGTAATTATTTATATATACCTATCTCTATCCTTACAGCATTGCCATGTATATGGCAGGTTTCTTTACTACTGTTGTGTAATTTTTATTCATATTTATTTTCCGGATACCCCCCTCTTCTTCCAATAATTAATTATTTTTTTAATAGTTTATATTCATTAAATTAATTTTTATTAATTTTTCTCCGTTTTAAAAATGTCAGACAAGTCACACCGAATAATAACGGAATTCCAATAGGTATTGATATTCCAGCCGCACCAACAAAAAAAGGCCCATATTGAATAATGATGGAAAATACTATTAATGCTAATGAGAATAGCATTAATATCATACTCGTTTTATACCATTTTGATGTCTTGATATCGAAAGTCAATAAATAGCAAAGCAATCCAATTGCATATAGAAATGATCCAATAGCCCATACCATTATTGAGTATATGCTTTTTCCGGTGATTCTTCCATCAATTATATACCCAACTTCATAAGAAATTGGAATTAAACTACTTCCTTGAATTGTTATCTGGTATCGGTAAATAAACCCTTGGATCCCAAAACCATATCCATCACCAAGAAAATAAAATTGAATCGGAATTATAAAAAAAAAAGCCAGAAAAATTAATGAATAAATTATCGGATGTTCTTTTCTTTTATTTTTTTTTGTTAATATGATTATTTTTCCTATAAGATACTTAAAATACAAAATTATATGCGAGAGAAGGGATTTGAACCCTTGGATTCCTTCGAAACCGGATCTTAAGTCCGGCCCATTTGGCCAGGCTTTGGTACCCTCGCGCCTTAATACATTGGCATAGCTGCTATTAGAAAGTATTCCGTCACTAAGGAGATTCATGCCAGCACAACACTTCATCCATGGTTATCACGCTATGTCGCGGAACAAAAGACACCAGGTAATAAAAAAGATTTAGAAATTTTCTACCGCCATCTCTATGTCTTCCTGCTTTATCGTTTTTCGTCCGGCATGAAGTGCCAGCTTATTTGCTTCCTTTGCAAGAGACCCGATATATTCCTCAGCCTTTTCAACCAATACCGCTGCTGCGTCGCTTCCAACACGCTCAGCCCCATTTGCTTTTGCAATTCTTACAACTGCTGCTATAGGCAAGTCTGTCATAATCCTACCCCAGAATTAACTCTCCTGACATATTATTTAATAGTATTGGCAGTCCGAAGAAAAAAAAGAAGATGGACAGAAATTATCCCCACCATGTTATTATTTAATCTGGTAAATACCCGGAGGGACTCGGATTTGAAATATCGCCCCCTTTCCTGATTCTCCAATCTCCTGGATAGTCATTCCCGTTATGTCCAGTATTTCTCTTAACAGGAACAGACCAATACCCGTGCCACTGCCATACCCATGTGAGAAAATAAGCTCTTTCTCACTATCAGGAATTCCCGGGCCCTCATCTTTAATCTCCAGCACCAGAAAAGAATCTATTTCAAAGCACCTCAAAAAAATCCTCTTCTTTCCTGAACCATATTTTACAGCATTATCAATGAGATTAAAAAAGACCTTATCCAGCAACGGATCAGAATACACCAGTGCTGCACTACAATCTACCGCACAGTCAGTACACACAACCTCACAATCCAGTAAAGCAGCAGCTTTGAGAAGTGTTTTCATAACCGGTTTCCATACCGGTTTTGCAACACCTATCTCCTGGTACGTACGGGCAAGATCGATAAATTCCAGGATTCTTGTGGCAGAGTCATCTATCTTCTGTAGTTCACTGCTAACCATCTCATTACCAGGTTGAATTGAAAATGTATCCAGTACAAGGAAAATCAGACTCAGCTGATTTCTGATATCATGGTGGGTTATAGAACTAAAAAGGTTTAATTTCGCGTTAACCGTTTCCAATCTCTTTTCAATTCTTTTCCTGTCCGAAATATCCCGTATAGATTCAATAGCACCGATAATCTCCCCATTGGGATTGAAAAGATATGTTGCTTTACCCCAGAGATATCTGATATCCTGATTTGGTAAAACGATTTTTACATCAGCTATGACCAGGTTCTTATCCCAGGTATGGATCAGGTAATTTTCCGGTAACCGGCTATAAGGATTTTTTAGCAGGTCTACCAGAAGAGGTCTTTTTTTCCCATACAATAGATAAGCAATTTCACCTCTGTCTTTACCAAGGACTTCTTGAGCAGCGATTCCCAAAAATTTCTCGATGGCGAGGTTCCATACAATTATCGTATCATTGGTATCAGTTACAAACGTAGGATCCGGCAGAAAATTTAGAATTGAGGACAGCCGACTCTCTGATTGTGTTAATGCTTCCTGTGCATTGACAAGGTCAGTAATCACACTCAGCATGTTAAGCGTTGCAGGCTTGCCTTCCCATTCTATCCTGATAGCATTTGTCTTAACCCAGTGAATATTTCCACTCCGGTCAATAAACCTGAACAGGTAATCATCGTGGTAATCCGGATTATCTAATCGCTTTAGGTAGTTGTCAAATACCAGCTTTTGATCATCCGGATGAATAAACCGGGTAAACGGGCTCCCAACCAGTTCATTAATTTCATAACCAGTCACAATCGCTCCAAGAGGGTTGACAAATTTTACTAGACCATCCTGTGAAACAATAATAATTTCTCTTGAATTTTCGATAAGTACCCGGTATTTTTTTTCAAGTTCACTCTTGGATTTCTTCTCTTTCCTGATGTCAGAGAGATCAATAACAATCCCCCGAAATCCGATAATAATATTTTTCTGCAAGATAGGCAGTGCCTGAATAAAGGCAGGGAAAACCTCACCGGTTTTTCGGAGAAGGAGAACTTCCATGGGTTTTCCTTCATAACCCATAATTACATCTGTTATTTTTTTCCGAAGAAAGTCATGACAACTTTCGTGGACCAGTTCTTCGTAATAAATACCCTGTGTTAAATCAAAATCAGTTACCTGTAACAGTTCCCGGGCATGGGGGTTTAGGTAGACCACCATCCCATTCATGTCAATTTCAAATATTGACTGGGGGAGAAACTCACTAAAATGTCGGCATAGTTCCCTGTTGTCTTCATGTTCACCGGAAAGTTCCCGGATAGTCGTAACATCCCTGCAAAACAGAACAAACCTGCCTTTGAGCGATTTTGTTGGGGAAATTGGGTGAATAGTCCATTCAAAAGTCCTGTTATCGGATGCGGTTGTGATTACCTGATCCAATCCTGAATTTTTTGCGGAAATGAGAGCACTTCGTATTTTGCTGCGTTCAGGTTCAGAAAGAATCGAACAAAGGTTATGCCGGACTTTGTCAGATCCGAGAGAGAATATCTCATCAGCCTTCTGGTTATAATAGAGGATTTCCCCTGAATAATCCAACAAAAATCCACTCTCATCCAGGACATTAAGGACTTTGCGAATACTTGATTCATGTCCCGCTACAAGTCTTGAGTTTTCTGACAATTCATCATATCGCTCCTGTAATTCTTTTTCAGGACTTACATCGCTGACCTGAACACAATATCCTATGATGACTTCTTTCTCACGAACCGGAGATATTATAATGCGTAGTAAGAGATTCGTTCCATCATGGCGAGAATATTGAATATCATAATGCGTTCCAGGTTCACTATCGGCAAGGCTCAATGCATTCCCGGTTTTCAAACCTGGAATAATGTCATAAAAAATGTGGAAGATCAGATCTTTTCTTTTTAATCCAAGCAAATGACAGAGATAATCATTCACTTCAATAACATGGAATGAGCCATTGAGAATCGCACTTCCGATTTGAGTATGGGAAAAAAATTTTCTGAACCGCTGCTCACTTTTAACAAGCTTTCTCCTAGTCCTGTCACGATCAACTGCAATTTTTATCTGATGAATGAGCTCCTGGAACTGGACCTTAACTGGTGAATCCTTCTGAACACAAAATGCTGCACCACGGTTTAATGCTTCAATAGCATCCATTTCCCTCCCGCGCTCGATAAACAAAATTACCGGTGTGGTCACATTTCTCGCATTTAACTCGTTAAAAAGGTCAAGTCCATCCGGATCAGGGATCTGGTAATCGGTTACAATAACATCAAAAGAATGCTGATCTATTAGTTCAAGGGCTTTTGAGACACTCGATACAGATAAACATGAAAAACCATCTTCTCTCCCTAAGTACGTAACGCCCAAGGTGCGGTTATCCTCCTCATCATCTACGAACAGGATAAAGATTGTCATTTAATTCTTATACGCTCATTGTTTTTTAATAATATAATACTCACTATAAAATAGAATACAATAGATATTCACTTTTTTACGATAATCTTTACTAATTGATCCTTTGATCCATGATATGGTAATACTTACAGGTAGCTGATCCCAAAATTTATCTAGTATCTCATATATTATTGACATAATAAAATAGAGATGGTCTGATGGGGGGCGATTTTCGTCTGCACTTCTCCGCAGGGGATGAAGAAATTGCAGACTTATTCTGGGATATCGGGCTTAAGCGCAATGTTGCCCGGGTATTGACACTTCTCATAAAGGATGTGGATATGACCTCCCGTGAAATAGAACGGGTGGTAGATCTGCGTCAACCGGAGGTGAGTATAGCGATAACAGACCTCATGAAAAAAAAATGGATTCACATTGTTCATCAGATAACAGAAAACAAGGGAAGACCCATGAAGGTCTACCACCTGGCAAAAAGCCTTGATGATATTCTGGATGAACTAAAAGAATCCATCGTTGGTTCCTATGAAAAGAAATTCATGGAGATAGAACGGGTCAGGGAATTGTTACATAACCGCCCACAATAAAATGAATACCCTTTTTCCCTTTAAGCCAGGTAATTAGGTCCACCGTGAATATTTTGAATTTCTAATGGAGAATCCGGTGTTCCCAGGTCATTTGTGATGTTTCCCCAAATATGACCGCTATCGGACAGAGAAGCGTCATAGTTCTGGTTAGTGTTTCTGAAACAGTCACCTCATCACAATAAACCTTCAAAGAGATGATATGATGCACCGTATCAAATGTAGCAGGCAGGTTTTGCCTTCTGGTCGCTACCGTCTCGACAGTAAGCACATCGGGAGTAATTCCCTTGTCGCCAAGATCAAGGAGAATTTTTACCGCGATGCAACCTCCAAGTGATGCAAAAAGATAATCAATAGGGTTAGGAAAAGTGCCTTCTCCACCCAGGTGGACATGGGCATCAATAGGTATTGAAAGACCTGTACTTGTTTTTGCGGTAAAACGCATCCCACCTTCATGGGTAAGATGCATTGACACAGGTTTAAATTCCATCCTGGCAGGGTCCCAGGAGATTTCATTATCCATCTGTACTTTTCATCTTTCAGCTTTCATTAATATTTTTAAGACAGATGTACGAGAAATTACCTGAAAAAAATTATCCCTCCACTTTTTCTTCACCTATACCGAAAAACAATGCAATATCCCGGGTTTCAGGATAACTTTCAAGTATCATTTTAAAGAGCACTGTAAGCGGTACCGCAACGAGAACTCCGGAAGCACCCAGTAAAAAACCCCAGAAAACCATGGATATGAACACCACCGCAGGCGAGAGTTCCATGCTCCGACCTGCAAGTTCTGGAAATATGATATTCTCAGATAACAGGTTTACCAGACTAGCAAGAAACACGACCAGAATGGCAGCAAACGGATCAATTTCTACCAGGGCAAGGAGAGTAGGAGGAATGATTGCGATAATAAACCCGATATACGGGACAAAATTTAAGACAAACATGAGTATTCCCCAAAGCCAGGGATCCTCGATGCCCATGAATACCAGTACCAGGGCAAATCCTGCACCGGTAACAAAATTTACTTTTGTCCTGATAATCACATACTCAATAACAATAGAACCAAATTCGGTCATTCGGTCTGCAAGTTCCTGGCGATATGAACCGAGAATAGAATTAATCTTATTTGAAAAAATTGTTGCTTCCAGCAGAAGAAACAGAGTGGTGAACAGCACTATAAAAAGAGCTGATACCTGACCTATAACCGATGTTATCATCTCGGGAGAGAAGCTGGAAAGGGAACCGGAAACCTGGCTGGCAGGAATAATCGTTGAGAGATCAATTCCAAATTTCGATAAGGAAATATGAAGTGTATTCATGTTAGATACAATACCCTCTTCAATCTTTGGTAAATATCCGATTAATGGAGAAAGAGAGTATATGACCATAGCGCTAACTCCGATTAGAAGAGCGACAAAAAGAAAAAACGCAAGATAACTGGCAACCCTGGGCTTCATGCCTTTTTTCTGAAGCCACTGGGAGACAATTGAAAAAATAATCGCAGCAAACACTGACATCAGCATCGGACCGATAAATCCCCCGAACATCTTAAGACCGGCCAGAATAATAAAACAACAGGCGGTGAGAAGAATAATGCGGTCCACCTGGGGCAATTGTTCCAAAGAAACCATAAGGAAGTAAACCAAGAATAGCAATTAAGACTTTCCCATGAAAAGGGTTATTTCACAGGAAGATGACCTATCATATAATAAGGTCTCTTCTTTTTATCGCAAATGGAGGGCTCCAAAACGGTAACTGTAATAATTGCAGAATTTGATCAGGTCGAAAATAAATGGATGTTATTTATATACTAGAATTATTCTGCATCTTTTCAGCGGTTATCACCTATGGTCTTGGCATTTTTATATATGCTAAAAATCCGGATAACAGAGTAAACCGTTTATTTCTTCTTGTAAGCATCATGGCTTCATACTGGGCAGTTGGTGAATTTCTAATCTGGCATCAGAATTCTTACGAGAATGTCTGGTTCTGGCTCAAAGCAAGTTCACTCTGGACCCTTGTTATTGTCATGTGTATTCATTTTATCCTGGCCTTTGCTGACCATCCATTATCCAAACCGGGAAAATTTCTTTATCTGATTGTTATTCTCTATATTCCTGCATTATGTATTTCCCTGCTGAATGTTTTTACCGACTATATCTTTACTGTTGACTATTCACCCTCATTTCGCTATTACTATACTCCCACCCATACAAATCCATGGTATCAGATCTCAACGTGTTATTTTCTCCTGTTATTTATCTGGGGATTATACGTTGGATTTCGAAGCCGAATATCTGCTGGAAAAGACAAATTTAAAAAGCAGGCCAGTACGATTAGCATAGGCCTTTTAGTTCTTTTTGTATCGGGATCACAGTCAGCAATAATTCTGCCAATGGTTGGTGTTTATGCACCGAACCTGGTATTCATTGGAATAGTAATCTTTTCCCTTATTATTGGATACGCTACTTTACGGTATGGACTTTTTATTCTAAGCCCGGAAACCGTTGCAAGCAATATCATACAGACCATGCCAGATGGAGTATTATTACTCGATATGAATGGAAAAATAATTAGTTCCAACAATTCTGCGATTTCACTGCTTTCACATCCCTGGGATGGAAAACCAGGAATAGGCACAGATCCTCCAATTCCTGAACCGGCATTTTCTGACATCAGGGAAACGATAAGAAACAGAGGAGTCATTTCAGATTACGAGATATATCCAGGGACTACTAATCCACAAACGGTGAGTATTTCCGGATCACTGGTAACCGACCCATATGGTGATTCTGCAGGAATGATCCTGATAATTCATGATATTACGGAACGAAAGAAATCAGAAAGAATCTTACGGCTGGCAAATGAGAAAATTTCCCAGTTGAACCGGATAACCAGGCATGATATCAGCAACCTGGTAACGGCACTTGCAGGGTATCTTGAAGTACTCAAAGATGAAGAAGATGAACGTGCAAGAAACCTGATGATATCCAAAAGCATCGCCCTCGTGGAGAAGATCACCCATCAACTTCAATTTTCACGGGAATACCAGAATGTCGGCATCCATGAACCAGTCTGGCAGTCCGTCAGGGAAATAGTGCGAAAAGCAATTGCTGATCTTAATCATGAACATGTCAGTATCTCTCTTGAAACTGCTGATGTAGATATTATGGCTGATCCCCTTACTGAAAAGGTAATCTATAATCTTCTTGAAAATGCTGTCCGGCATGGGAACGGAATTTCGTATATCCACATATGTTCAAATGAAAATCCGGATGGAACTTTTCAGCTCATAATCGAAGATGACGGATCCGGTATCAGACCTGAAGAAAAAGAGCTGATATTCAAACAGGGGTATGGTAAAAATACCGGGATTGGACTGGCACTTTCACGAGAAATTCTCGCAGTTACGGAAATTACCATTATTGAGACCGGACAGGAAAATAAAGGTGCACGATTTGAGATCACAATTCCATCAGGTAAATGGAAATCGGTGTCAGCAAGTCCTGAGTTTTTGCCATCAGCACCAGGAGAGAAAATCCCATGAAAAAATCGCCACCCTTTATTGACTTCCATAATGTTACCATAATTCTCGGCAATAATGTAGTTTTAAACGCAATTTCTGTTATGATACCTGATGGCGAACATGTCGCAATTCTCGGACCAAATGGATCTGGAAAGTCATCTTTTATTAAAACTATCGTAAGAGAACATTATCCGGCATATAACCATTCAGGTACAATATTCAGAACATGGGGGAAAGAGCTATGGGATGTCTTTGAGCTCAGGTCTCTTTTTGGCTATATTTCCCAGGATCTGCAGTCATCTTTTAACCGTAACATATCTGGTAGGGATGTAATTCTATCAGGGTTTTTCAGCAGCATTGGTCTCTTTTTCCATTCCATAACACCAAAGATGGAAGAGAAGGCAAAGGAAATTTCAGAATTCCTGGAGATCTCACACCTGATGAATAGGCCACTCAATACCATGTCAACAGGCCAGGCCAGGCGTTTTCTCATCGGCAGGGCACTCGTTCATGATCCCCGGGTCCTCATTCTTGATGAACCATCAAACAGCCTTGACCTTACTGCTCTCCATCTGCTCAGATCAACCATGCAAAAAGTTGCAAAAAAAACCGTAATCATTCTGGTTACTCATTCCCTGCCAGATATAATCCCGGATATTAAAAGGGTGTTACTCTTTAAAGACGGGAAAATTTTCAGGGACGGTGTTAAAGAAGAAGTACTAACGAACGAATCAATCAGTTCTGTATTTGAAGTTCCGGTAAAAATCCGCCGTGAAGATGGGTTCTATTATGCAACCGGTTATTGATAACAAAGCTCTGGATTAAAACATCCAGAAAAAAAGATTATATTTTTTTGTATTAGAAGCGTCTTCTGTTAAAGCCGCCACTTCCGCCGAATCCGCCGCTGCGGTTTCCGCCAAAGTCACGACGTGGCTGCATTGGACGTGCTTCGTCAATACGCATAGTTCTTCCGTCAAATTCAGTATCGTTCAGGGCATCAAGTGCTGCTTGGGCTTCCTCTGAAGTTCCCATCTCGACAAATCCAAAACCTTTGTTTTCAATGATTTTGGCGCTGACAACCTCTCCATAGGTAGAGAAAAGTTCACTGAGCTGGCTTTCGTTAGTGGAGTAGGACAGGTTGCCTACGTATAATTTCTTTCCTTCCATGATATTCCCTGTAAGGGTTATTGCATAACTGTTGGGCCGCCGTGATCACTATCACATTGCGCCAGAGAATTACCAAAAATAGCACTGAGATTATCCCTTTCGAACCGAACGGTCAAGAATCAAAAACTATTGTCAGAATTTACTCTTTCGTCTGCACACATACAATGTCATATAAGAATAAAAGGTTTGTCGTAAAGGGATATTATTCTCATAAAATGGAAGGCTGTTCACCCTATTTTTATGAGAGGAAGAGATTTATGTAGTGTATCATCTATTCCGGATATTGATATAGCATCCCATGTCCACCACCAGGTACCGGTATTACAATTCTTAATCTGACTGGAGTTCAGATTAACAGGATCGAACGAATCATCATTTTTCAATTCCGTTTTTCTCACGAATCCCACCATATGATCGAACATGGTCCCATGCCTGGTGATAGATAACTAAAGAAGATGAATCTTCATATATCCCGATATCAGTCCGATTGTAAAGGTCCCGGTCCTTTCCTACCGGACATACCTTGATACAGATACCACAGGGAGAGAGATGGTGCTGGCTTAAGTATGCACTCCTGGCTGCACACGCTGATTTATCAGTAATTGATTCAGGGTAATCTTCTTCTGATAATGCACAGGCCGGGCATGCTGCAACACAGGCATTACACCTGGTACATAATGATTCTGTTATCAGGGGGCTTTGTTTCAATTCTGCACCAGTAAGAACCGTGCCAAACCTGACCCGGGGGCCCCATTCCCGGGTTAAAACCATGTTATTCCTGCCAAATGTTCCAAGACCTGCAAGAACTGCGGCATGGCGGTGTGAAAAGAAAGCAACCGGGTTTTCCAGTAACACCTGAATACTCCCGTACCCGTCCCGTGGAACAGATACTGAAGGATATCCGTGAGAGTTGAGAAGAGATGCAATTTTCCAGGTATACTGATCCAAAAGGGCATTGACCGTTTTGTATTCCTCATGATACCAAATAGAAGGGGTAGATTCCAGGACAGGAAGATGAATAGGAAGACCAATAACAATTGCAGTCATTGCTTCAGGAAATATCGACGACGGACGAAAGACAGGAGGAATCCAGGGTTCAAAAAGCGGACTGTCCCACCGGCTTACCGGGGCAAATCCAACACAGGAAACCTCCAGGTTTTCACATGCATCCAAAATCAGATCCCTGACAGTCATACAGATATATGCAGATTATTTAGTAATAAAGAGCAGTCATTACCTGATATTACCAGATTCTCAAACTTTTTAGAAAGTTCCTGAATAGCAATTCAAGCCAGATCATTATGACAGATACTATGGTGATCTGTGTTCAAAAGATAATATGGACAGTCAGGTTCCCTTGAAAGAACTAAAAGACCGTATGAGACGATTTAAAACCAGGATGGATGAAAAAAATCCGGAATGGGAATTGGCAGCCTTTTTTGGCAAAATAAATCTGTACTACTTCACCGGCACTATGCAGGACAGTACGTTGATAATTCCCCGTGATGGTGAGCCAACTCTCTGGGTCAGGAAAAGTTATGAACGTGGGTTACAGGAATCATCATTTGAAAGAATCAATAAAATGGATAGCTTTCGGGATGCCGCAAAAGGATACAGAAAACTTCCTAAAGCGGTATATATTGAGACCGAAATAGTTCCGGTTGCATTATTAAACCGGTTTTTAAAACACTTTCCCATACCCGACATCAGATCCCTTGACACCGATATTGCCATGGTACGGGCAAAAAAAAGCACGTATGAGTTATCATTCATGAGAAAATCCGGAGAGATTCATAAACGTGTCCTTGAAAATATTGTTCCGGGTATGCTTTCTGAAGGAATCAACGAGGCAGAGTTTGCCAGTAGCCTCTATGAAGTTCTGGTTAATGAAGGTCACCATGGCATTACCCGGTTTGGTATGTTCAATACCGAAATGCTCATGGGCCAGATAGGATTCGGAGAAAGTTCCCTGTACCCTACAGCATTTGACGGGCCTGGTGGTTCATTAGGACTCTGCCCTGCAGTTCCGCTTTTAGGAAACCGGCAAAGGAAATTACATCAGGGAGACCTGGTTTTCGTCGACATCGGATGTGGAGTAAACGGTTATCACACAGACAAAACCATGACATACATGTTTGGAAAAACTCTCCCTGATGAGGTTATCGAGCAACATAACCGGTGCGTAACTATCCAGAATACCATAGCTTCACTTCTGGTTCCGGGAAATATCCCATCTGAAATATATACATCAGTGATGGACAGCCTGGACAAAGACTTTTTACAAAATTTCATGGGATACAAAGAAAAACAGGTTAAATTTTTAGGACACGGATTAGGCCTGTTAATTGATGAATTACCAGTAATTGCGAGAGGTTTTGATGAACCTTTAGAAGAGAACATGACTTTTGCCCTGGAACCAAAAAAAGGAATTCCCGGTGTAGGTATGGTTGGAATAGAAAATACCTTTATTGTAACCGGTAAGGGCGGAGAGTGTATAACAGGAGACAATCCCGGACTCATACAGGTTTAGAAAACCCATCATTCTTCAAACTGAATGTTATGATGTTTTTGAAGGAATCGTAAAATTATGTCTGATTCCATCCATCTCTGGTCCAGTTGGTGGATCAATTCATTAATAATTTTAATCTGGACAATAACCGGCTCGGATATCTCTTTTTCAAGTTCATCGACAAGAAGCATGATGACCGTAAGTGGATTTCTGATTCCGTCATTTAAAATAGCAAGTTCAGCTAAGTTTCGTTCAATCTGTTGAATGAGTTTGATTCTTTCATTTTCATACTGGTTTTTCATAGTAATGTCTTCAATAATTGCTAAACCCACAACCTTTTTGTCAAGATGGTAAATATCCAAGGTCACCTGCACAGGGAGAATTTCGCCATCTCTTCTGATTATTCCTGACTTGAATGTGCAGATATCTGCATCACCAGAGGTATGTTTGCGAATGTATCCGGCCAGGGAATTGCCAATAGGAAGAATAGTCTTGATATTATTCTGGGTGATAAGCATATCGAGCATTGTTTTTTGAATCATATCCTGGGCTTTTGGATTCAGGTCAATGATTCTTCCCGGTTCTCCATCATCGGTAAATTCAAAGAGGATAAGTCCAAGGGATACATTTGAAAACACCTGCCGGTATTTTAATTCACTTTCACGAAGTGCCAGTTCATTGAGGCGTGTGGTTGTGATATCATGGATGATGCCTAGCGAACGGATGGGGTTTCCTTTCTCATCCCACTGGATCCTACTGACACCCCGGACGTATTTTATCCGTGAATCTCTCACATTTATCCGAAAGATAATGTCAAAAATGGCATTATCAAACAAATGGTGATGAAAGGTTTCTGAAAAAATACGCCGGTCTTCCGGATGAACCATTTCACGAAATGATTCAAAAGTAGGAGTATAATCCACGGGCTCTTTCTCAAAAATGAAATAAACCTCATCAGACCAGAACATGACATTCTTTTTCAGGTCCAGTTCCCAGTGTCCCAGCCGGGCAATAACCTCTGCCTCTTTTAGCCGTTCGGTGGCAATAATTCGTGCAATTTCTGATTTTTTTCTTCCGGTGATGTCAGTTATCTGAGTCAAAAACCACCTGGTATGGTAATCAGAACCAGGAATTGGTGTGACCATCAGGTCAAGATATACAATACCTGAGCGGTCAGAGGGAATATCATATTTTCCTCGTAACTGGTCAAAATCCATTAATATTTCTGTTTTTACCAAGGCTCCTGTATTTAAGGATTCTTTCTCTTCATCAGTAAAGTACCTGAGGAAAAAGAAGGGATCAGATTCCGGAATACTCTTTTTTGAAGTTCCAAACAGTGAAATTGCCGCAGAGTTTGAATCTAATACCTTACCATCGGTATCATATACGAAAATTGCAACCGGAGAGAAGTAAAAGAGGCTCTTAAATTTTTCCTGGCTTTCAATAAGGGATGATTCTATCGTTTTCTTTTCGGTTATATCAATAGCAGTCCCGATAATAACTACTGCCTTATCAGAAAAATCCTTAATTACCACGATGTTCATGTTCAACCAGACAGGGGTGCCATCCTTTTTGAGAAGCGGCACTTCCATATTTTTAACAGAACCCCGGGTTTTTAGTTCGCCTTTTAGTCGTTCATATTGATTTAAATCCAGCCCTAGTGTATCAGGTAGACTCACACCTTCCTGTTTCATCTGCTCAGGCCCTCTGTACCCGAACATTGTGGCAAATACCGGATTTACAAGGAGTATATCACCTTTCGCATTGCTTTCAAAGAGACCAATATTTGCACTTTCAAATATCAGGCGGTAAAATGACTCACCCTCATGAGCCGTCTTTTTTGCCTTGAGAACGTCTGTATTATCATGAGCAATACCTTCAATCCCGTTAACTGTTCCATCCTTGTCGTATGTGAGGTGTGCATGGGCAGTAACATATACCAGTGAACCATCAATCCGCTTTAATACAAGGGGTTGGTTTTTCAGGTGCTTGTGCATGAATAATTCCTTTCTCAGGATGCTCCGTTCATCAGGATTCTGATAAAAATCTGAAAGAGGTTTTCCAATAACATCTTCCGGATTATTATATCCAAGCATGCTTACCGTACTCGGACTCACGGTCTCTAGTATTCCATCTTGATCTGTCCTGAAATATCCATCTTCAATTTCTGATATGATCATCTGATATGAACTGGATTTCTCCTCAGCAATTCTGGCTGATTCTTCTGCATACCGATAATAAAAGCGAAGACCAAAGAATGAAAGGACAGAGAAAACAGCAATTATTCCAAGTATTAATGCCAGGAACGAAATGAGGGTTGACATACCCTCTTTGTACAGGTTTCTGGGATACGTGATACAAAAATAGAGAAAGTCATTGCTAACCGGATCATGAACTCTTAAAATTGAATTAATTGAAGTTTCATTTACGACATATACTGCAACATCAGAAATCTCTCCATATGTATCTTTCGGAGAAAAATGCGAAGCCGCTTCTGTTTCATTAACCAGGAACACCGGATAATCGAGGATTATTGATAATTCGTCAAGGAATGGTTGTTTGAAGTACCTTCCCATGACAACATACCCATTGCCAGTTTCATTTGTTGTATGGTATAAAATGGGATGAGATACGAGTACACCGGATAGATTTTCCTTGGAAAAGATTACCGATGATAATTCAGCACCACCTTCATTTTGTCGTTTAACTGGCCAGGAATTTTGAATATATGTTAAAAACCATGATCTGAACGGATAATGTTCACCAACTGGGTTTGAATAATCATCCTGATACAGGATTTCTCCGGAATCATTGATAATCCCCACAATATCTATACCTAATGCCTGGAACGAATCGCGACTCATTCCTTTCTTTGGAAAATCAGGGTACTTTCCCTGACTAAACCAGGCCATCTCATCCCATACTGCATAATCAGCGACAGTTCTTCCCAGATATACAACAGAATTATTAAGATTATCAGAAAAATGTTCCATCCGGTTCTCCATTTCATATTCTTCGATCGAATAAACCGTATTTAGAAAAAAAACTGTAATAACACAGGAGATAAGGGAAAAAAAGATAAATGAGAATAGAATTAAGATGAGAAGGGTTTTGTTAATCCTTTTCAGGTAAGATCTCCATGAGCCAGTCATATAAGGTCTCTTACCACCCTCCAGTAAGGAGGAGATGTGCCGTCGTTACCTAACCAGTTCATTTTCTCATTCAACTCCGGGAAGACCAGTTTTAGAAAAAATTTAGTTATTTCATGTCTGCAGGAACATTTTTTGTAATAAAATTTAATCCGATTAAGACATTATATGACTTTCGGTCAAAGGATGCTTCCAATATTACGAGATAATATCTAACATTGCGCGAAAAGACAATGGAAAGAACACAACTTATATTTTACAGAATATATTCTGAAAAAATACAATAATATCAAAGAGAAATCTGTATCGTTTTTCTCATAAACGGGAAATAATAATATACGCCCATATGATCGACATATATGTGAAACATATAAAAACATATATAAATTTTAATTCTACACGATTGATCATGCGATCAGCAATCGCCCGATTCTGATCTATCCCGGAGCTGGAATCTGAATATCCATAACCGGGCTTTCACGTGTATTATAACCACATTGGTGCAACGATGGCTGAAGATTTTGGTGTCAAACTTGACAAAAAAGCATACATTCCGGATCCGTCATACCAGGCAAATTCTACCCTTGGTGATTATAAAAAAGCCTATGCAGAATTTTTATCAGATCCAGACGGATTCTGGGCTGAAAAAGCCCGTGAACTAGACTGGATAAAACCCTGGGATAAGGTCAGGGACTGGAACTGGCCAAATGCCAGGTGGTTTTGTGGAGGAAAATTAAATATCACAGCCAATTGTCTTGACCGTCATGTACTTAATGGAAGAAGAAACAAACTTGCTCTAATCTGGAAAGGAGAACGTGGAAAAGAGGAGATTTACACCTACCGGCAGCTTCACCGTGCAGTTATGAAATTTGCAAATGCCCTGAAAAACCTGGGGATCAGGAAAGGTGACCGGGTCTGCCTTTACATGCCTCTGGTTCCCGAACATATTATCGCCATGCTTGCCTGTGCCCGTATCGGAGCTGTTCATTCCATCGTGTATGCTGGATTTGGATCAGAAGCCCTTCATACCAGGATCAAGGATGCAGAGGCTAAGATTGTCATCACTGCCGATGTAGGTGTCCGACGCGGAAAACTCATCCCTCTTCGGAGTATCGTGGATGAAGCAGTGAAAAACTCTCCCAGCGTTGAGAAAATCGTCGTTCTTAGCAGAGAAAAGTGTCCGGTTGAATTATACTCAGAGATGGAGGTGGATTATTACGCAATTCAGGAAGGAGTTAGTGAAGAGTGTCCGGCTGAAGAGATGGACAGTGAAGATCCCCTGTTTATCCTATATACGAGCGGAACCACCGGTCAGCCAAAAGGCATCGTTCATTCCATTGGAGGATACCTTGTAGGTGTTCATTATACCAGCAAGTACATCTTTGATATCAAGGAAAACGATGTGCACTATTGTACTGCTGACACCGGTTGGATTACCGGACACAGTTATATTGTATATGGTCCGCTTTCAGTCGGGGCAACTGTACTAATTACTGAAACCACCCCTGATTACCCTGATCCCGGTATCTGGTGGAAACTCATCGAAGAATTTGGAGTAACAATATTCTACACTGCTCCGACGGCCATCAGGATGTTTATGAGAGTCGGTGAACAATGGCCTGACAAATACAATCTCAGCTCACTTCGAATACTTGGATCAGTCGGTGAGCCACTTAATCCTGAAGCGTTTGAATGGTACTACCGGGTAATTGGTAAAAACAGATGCCCGATACTTGATACCTGGTGGCAGACTGAAACCGGGATGCATATGATAACAACACCAATGGGAGAGCCAATGAAACCTGGGTTTGCCGGTCTTCCAATCCCCGGAGTTGTTGTCGATGTAGTTAATAAAAAGGGAAACCCGGTACCACCGGGACAGGGAGGTCTGCTGGTAATCAAGGAACCATGGCCATCCATGATGAGAACCGTCTACAAAAATGAAGAACGATACAACCAGTACTGGAACCAGATCAATCACTGGTACACGGTAGGAGACCTTGCAGTAAAAGATGAAGACGGGTATATCATGGTTCTTGGCCGTTCAGATGACATCATCATTGTATCCGGTCATAACCTGGGAACTGCCGAAGTAGAGTCAGCACTCGTAGCTCATGAAGCAGTTGCAGAAGCTGCGGTTATCGGTGTCCCGGATGACGTAAAAGGTCAGGCAGTAAAAGCCTTCGTTATCCTTAGGCAGGGATATGAACCAAATCAAAAACTGATTTCAGAACTGATATACCATGTCAGGATGACTATCGGCCCTATTGCCATGCCATCTGCAATAGAATTTATGGATAAATTACCCAAAACCCGAAGCGGAAAAATCATGCGCAGAGTTTTAAAAGCCAAGGAAATGGGAGTAGATCCGGGAGATATTTCAACACTCGAAGAATAAATGGAAACAAATCTTTAGCAATATTATCCCTTTTTAATAGGCTAAATACCAAACAATTACTATCTGGTTGTCTGATTATAACAACAATATTCGCAATTTTTCTTTGTCCGGTTTATGATCTGTCCGGAAAAACACTAACGAAATCAGGATACACCGGACAAAAATAACCATAGCTTTTATTGGAGCAGTAAACAGAATATCCTTCATCAGATAACTTTCACACCCCCATGAAAAACTGAAATCGTTCCCATTTATGAAAATGACATCAGACTCCCCCCCGGAGACACTTCGTGTCCTGTATGTTGATGATGAGGAGTTCCTCCTCGAACCAACAAAACTATTTCTTGAACATTTCGGAGATATATCCCTGGATACTGTTAATTCAGGGAAAAAAGCCCTGGATCTGATGGCTGAAAAAAAGTATGATGCCATCATCGCAGATTATGAAATGCATGAAATCAACGGAATTGACCTTCTCAAGATTATTCGTTCATCAGGAAATCATATCCCGTTTATCATCTTTACCGGCAGGGGAAGGGAAGAAGTTGTCATTGAAGCACTCAACCTGGGAGCTGATTTTTATCTTCAAAAGGGACATGAGGTGAGGGCCCAATATACCGAGCTGCATGCAAAAATTATCCAGGCAGTAAAACAGAGACAAATTGAAGAAAAACTTATGATTAGTGAAGAACGTCTCCGCCTCTCCATTATGGCTACTAATCAGGGTTTGTGGGACGTTGATATAGAAAAAGGAAGAATATCGGCAAGTGAAGAATTTTTTCACCTGTTTGGGTATGAAAAGGATGAGATATTACCCACCTATGACTGGTGGATTTCCATGATTCATCCTGATGATTCTGAACATGTTAAGCAGGTATACCAGAATTATATTTCAAAAAAAGTAGATAAATTTTCATTGGAATTCAGGTTCAGAACAAAGCAGGGAAAATGGAAATGGATAATGTCCAGGGGAAAAATTCTCTCCTATGATAAGAATGGGAATCCTCTCCGGATGATTGGAACCCATATCGATATCACTGAACAGGTAGAAGCAGAAAACATGCTTTTCCAAAAACACGAGGAGCTGCAAAAATCCTATGACCAGATTGCCCAGTCAGAGGAAGAACTCAGACAATCAGAAAAAGATAGAACACTGGCATTATCACAGGTCCGCAAAAACTTTGCCGAACTCTCAATACTCAATGATGGTATCCGGAATCCGCTTACTGTCATTGTTGCACAAACAGAACTTAAATGCCCTGAAATTGCTGATATTGTCATTAGTCAGGCCAAAGAAATTGATGAATTAATTACACAACTTGACAGGAGATGGATAGAGTCAGAAAAGGTCATTAATTACATCCGAAAACACCATGGGATTGAGTATTCAGACAAACCTGATACCGATTAATTACAACAGGGCCGGTCACATATCATGGGAATAACCCCATAATTATCCAGGTAAATCCCTGACTCGCTGTAGCCCCTCATAGAATTCTTCAAGGTATTCATCCATGTTCAAACTTCCTTCCTGGAAAGGACAGTCAAGTTCCATAACTTTTTCAATAACGTCACGGCCTGGAAGAATGCTGTCAATTGGTACCCCGGATTGTTCAGAGCCCCTTATCAGGGCTTCACGGAATGGGCCGATGCAATATGCAATACGTTTCTTATATGTGTCCCTGGTTTTTTTCAGGTATCCGGCAATTCGTTCGGTTTCAATCTGAATAAAATCCTCCTGGATCTTCTGGTCCTTTACTTTTCCAAGCATATACCGGTAATGAGCATACGGATACATCGTCTCAAGCTCAGCAGGTACAACACCACAGGTCCCGAATATCACGATATGATAACTCTCCGGCTTTAATACCTCTTCGATTATTTTATGCATTATTCTATGACTTGGGCTGGAGCTATACGGTTTTCTTACTGCACAGGGTATGAAGATTGCGATATCCCGTATGGGAACATCATACACATCAATAATGTACCGATATGAAGCTTCAAACTCAGGAAGATAAAAAGGAGGTCCGGTTAGTATCTTATCAGATGTATTACCCGGATTGTACAAATCAGGATCAACCATTTCATATTTTTTTATCGTGATGGACAATAATGGCTATGAAAAACCACGTATTATTTGACTGGTGATACCACAACTCCAATTTAATATGAGTACCAATAATTACACAATGAAATTTTTCAAGATATTTCTTCTGTTAACTGCCGGATTACTGATAGTTACCACTTCTGCAGATTTTCCAGTTAGTCAGCCATGTACTCTCGTTCAAGATGCAAATGTGTCAGAAGTTTATTATGAATCCGAGAATGTATCCAAACCTCTTGACCCGGTCCGGGAGATGGTATCATTTGTACAGGAAGCAGTCACATATGCCAGAATGAATGAGAAAGAAGACGTTCTCAAAGAGTTTAGTGACAGGAACGGAACATTCTTCAGGGGAAACCTTTACATCTATGCATATGATTTTGATGGGATTACAATTGCCCACCCCTTACAAACAGAACTTATTGGAAAGAGCAGACTTGATGAGAAAGATGCGGGAGATGAATTATATATAAAAAACCTGCGGGATTCAGCAATCAATGGATCCGGATTTGTTGTTTTCCATTATGTAAATCCGGCTCATAATAATACCGTTGAGAAAAAACTCGGATATGTTGAAAAGGTGGATGATACCTGGTGGCTTGGATCAGGGATATATGGAGAGAATGTAACCATCCCAAATGAAACCTTCTTAATGCCTGAATAATTCACAAATCCATGAAAAGGATATAGTAAAACAAAAAGTAATGGAACCTGATGTTGATGACATTCTAATCCTTTTTCAGACCGTCATACAATGGATTGCTATCGTTCTTTCTGCATCGACAGGGGTCTATGACGCCCGAAGAAACGGACTTGATTTTTTTGGGGCCCTGGTGATCGGAGCAATTGTTGCAGTTGGAGGAGGAACCATCAGAGATCTGCTCCTTGGCAGGTATCCTCTCTTCTGGCTCCAGGATCCCATTTATCTTACCGGCATTTTTATTGTAGGTGTCATTGGCATTATCCTTATCCCCAAATCAGGAGAAGAACCTACTGAAAAAACGAGATCCTCAGGTATTATTCAATCAATAACAAGACTCATGTTCGGGACTTCTGGTTCATTTGCCCTGATAGATTCCTTTGCAATTGGCATGTGGGCATATCTTGGAACCCTGTATGCCATAACGAGCGGGATACCACTTATTATTTCCCCAATCATGGGAATCATAACCGCCTCATTCGGAGGAGTATTACGAGATATATTATTTGCAAAGATCCCAGAAATCTTCAGACCGAGTCAGTTTTACGCAATTGCATCCTGTGCCGGGGGAGGAGCATATGCCATTGCCTGGTATTTTTCTCTTCCCTACCCTACCGGCTTTATTGCATGCATGGTGGTTACCATTCTCGTGAGGATGACATCTGTAAGGTATAATATTACCAGTTTTTAAAAAAAAAATTTTAAGCAAACTATACTAATCACTTCATTGAAATATTATCCTGCAAAATGGAAGTTGTTTCAACCTCATTATTAATCGGTGTCGGTCTTGCAATGGACTGCCTTGCTGTTTCGTTTGCAGCAGGTGCCCATCAAAGGACGTCACGTATTAAGGCAGCAGCAATCCTGGCACTGTTTTTTGGAGGATTTCAATGCGGAATGACACTGCTTGGATGGGTACTGGGAACAGGCTTTGCAGAAATTGTCAATACCTATGATAATCTTGTTGCAGCAGCTCTTCTTTTTATCATAGGAGGAAAAATGACGTATGAAGGTTTTTCTGACAGGAAAGAAGAGTCTCCTGATATATTCAATATTCTTGCAATCATCACTCTATCAATAGCAACAAGCATTGACGCCCTTGCAGTTGGAATAGGATTTGCGTTCCTGGAGATAATACCCTTAATACCATCATTTATCATCGGGATAATATCAGCGGTGTTTTCTGTTGCAGGAATATACACCGGAGGAAAGGTTGGTCACCTGCTTGGGAAAAAAGTAGACATATTAGGAGGTTTTATCTTAATTCTGATAGGATTAAAGGTATTTTTCCAGTTATGATTGATTGCCAGTACTGATATGCCGGTACTTTGAAGCAGGAACACTTATTTCAAATCTTGCTCCTTTCTGATACTCGCCTGTTTCTTTAATGGTAATTTCTGTTATAGAAAGAATTTCTCTGACCAAAAAGAGTCCGATACCTTCTTTCAGTCCATTTCCCCGGTTAAATATCTCTTCTTTTTTTGTATCTAAAATACCAATGCCGTCGTCCTGCAGGATTAGGGTGACTATCCCTTCTCCAGTTTCATACCAGAACCGGTATCCGGTTCCATGAATATTATGCTGAATGAAATTTTCCAAAAGATAGAAAAATGCATCTTCGAGAAGTGGATCTGCAAAGATTTCCAGGCCATCAAGACGGATATCAGGGTTATACTTAGATATATCCAGGTGAGAAACCGCATAAATATAGACCTGCATAACGTTTTGCCACTTTGGAGGATGGATACCCATATTCTGGTACTGCTTGGCAACATGAAAAACCCGTTCCATCTTCTGCAACTGGTTCAGTGATTTCTCCAGGTAATCTGACGCTTTCTCATCCTGAACTAGTTCTTTTGTCAATGTCAGGTACCCGTTTAAGGAAAACATGGCACTCTGGATATCCTGGAATGTCAGGGTGTTGAGGAGATGGAGTTTTTTTCTTGCCATATTAAGAGCATCCTGGATATTCCGGAGCTCTTCATAATTCTGCCTGATCTCATACTCTTTCTCCTGGATTTCTTCAATCGCATCAATCAGATCCTGGTTTGTCTGTTCAAGCTCAGTGAGACGCTGCTGCAGTTCGGGGTAGTAACTCTTCCGGATAGAAGATTCACCAAGACCAATGATTTTCATCCTCTGGTCTTCCCAGTCTGGCATTTCTTCAGAGTGCTTTTCCATAAATGGTTTCCAGGTCTGATATTGTTGGTTTACGAGGATTTGTAGCCATACATGGATCTTTAATTGCTGATCTTGCCAGCTCGGAAAGATGTTCGTGGCCGATACCAAGATCGGTGAGACGTTCGGTAATACCCAGTTCTAGTCTTAGTTTTTGTAGAGCAGATAATATTTTTTGTTTTACTTCAGATTCTTTACAGGAAGAGCAGTCAATATTCATGGCCTGTGCAATCGCTGCATATCTCCCCGGACATACATCAAAATTGTAGTCAATAACTGATTCCAGGAGAAGTGCATTGCATTCTCCATGAGGGAGATCTGAAAATCCACCCAGGCTATGCGCCATTGCATGTACCGCACCAAGGCTGGCATTTGAAAAAGCTAGACCTGCCAGAAGACTTCCAAGCATCGTCTTGTACCGGTATCCGATATGGTTCAGATTGTGATAAGCAAGAGGAAGGTACAAGCTCAGAAGGCGGATTGATTCAAGTGCCTGGATATCAGTAACCGGAGAGGACGCATTTGAAACATATGCTTCAATACTATGGACCATGGCATCCATCCCGGTATGTGCGGTAAGTTCGGCAGTGAGTGAAGTAAGAGGCATAGGATCAATAAGAGAGATATCCGGGACAATTTTTTTGCTGATAATTGCAATTTTTACTTTCCTTTTGGTATCAGTAATTATCGCAAACTGTGATACGTCAGCTGCCGATCCCGCTGTTGTCGGAATACAGATAAGAGGCGGAGAAGGAATAGAAACATTATCAACGCCTTCAAATTCCAATACATGCTGATTATTTGATGCTACAATTCCTATCCCCTTGGCACAATCAAGAGGGCTTCCTCCCCCGACGGCAACAACCGCGTCACACCCAGCCTTGTGATACAGCTCAGCACCTTTCATGACCTCATGGTCACGGGGATTGGGAGTAACATCCGCATATAGCGTATGATGAATCCCTTCCATATCCAGGCTTTCTACGACATCCCTGACCCAGCCAGCTTTAATGATATTTGGACCGGTAACCAGAAACACATGACTGGCACCCAGATTTTTTGCGTATCTTCCGGCCAGTTTCCTAGCATCTACTCCAATAATAAACTCAGGAGATACGAATTTTCGAAGTTCAAAAGTAATATCAGTCATAATGAGTCTCCACCAGTAATATCCGTAGCAATAATCCACATGTAAATATTTAATCATTGAGGTGTTTTGTACCGGATAATACGCTCTTACAATTCCGAATATTCTTTTTCTGAACGTAACATTAAAAGCATATCATACATTGGTCTGAGCATGGATCTTTTCAGACAAATATTCTCATTAATGCAAAAGGAAAATAGAGACTGAAAACCGGGAGTAGAAATTGAGCAATCCATATCCCTATATATGCTTTCATCTCTTAAACACTGTGGATAACACGAGTATCCTGTATTTACCGGATCAGCGTTGTGTTTTTTCCTGGTACATCATAAAAAATATCATGAGATAATTCGGAAAATATGCACAAGTGAGGGCATCATGGTTTTTGAACTGGAACGTCTTGTAGATCTCTGTGATGGTGTTGCAGTATTATGTCTTATTGCATATTTCCTTACCAGGACAAGATATGCCAGTGTTTTTGTAACAAGAAATTTTTCGCCGTTTTCTGTCCTTTTTATGACACTTATCGGGGGAATTTTTTACCTGTACGGAATCCTTACCGGTGTAGAGATAGGACCGTATTTTATCAGCATACAGGTTCTCGGACCGGTTATTGCCGGACTGATATCAGGTATTGCCGGGGGATTTTTAGCAGGAGTTCTTGGAATGCTGCTCCAGACTGCCACTGGAAACCCCATAGAGCCGGCAGCGTGTCTGATAACCCTCCTTTCCGGAATCATCGGAGGAATATTCTGGCAAATTAACAGAAATAACATTGTCCGGATACCCCATGTCTTTTTTCTTGGATGTCTGATTGGAATTATCCAGTTTAGTATTGGAGAAACGGGAATCCGCCCTGAAATTCTGGAACCTGGAGAAATACTGGAAGGAATATTAGACATCTTCCTTCCTACTATCGCCGGGCTCGTGATTTTTGTATTCATCATCAACAATTTAAGAACTGAAGCAGAAAATACCCGGAGATCATACAAGATAGAAGGAGAACTACAGGCTGCACGACAGATCCAGCTCGACTCTCTTCCCGGGCAGACTTTTACATGGAAAAGCCTGAACCTGGCTGCATCCCTGATCCCCGTGTCATACATTGGAGGAGATCTCTATGATTATCGCAAGCTTGAAGACGGAAGTCTCTATTTTGCCCTGGGAGATGTGTCAGGAAAAGGGGTCCCCGCAGCACTTCTCATGTCATCAACCCGGATGATCCTCCGTTCCAGGCTTCGTGAGACAAAAAACCCCTGTGCACTGGTCAGTGAAGTAAATCGCTCATTTCTTGAAGATGGTGACAATAAACAATTCTTAACTCTTATTACAGGCCACATATGCCCGGATACAGGAGAAGTAACTTTTTGTAATGCAGGACACCCTCCCCCGTTTATTATCAGCCGTTCAGGGACTTATGGGCTGGAACCTGATGGAAATTTACCCGCTGGTATCATGGAAGATGAAGAATATATTTCCAGGAAACTGACTTTAAAACCAGGCGATATTCTTACCATCGTCAGTGATGGAGTAACCGAGGCAGAACGGGGAGAAGAACTCTATGGATTTGAACAGGTTGTCCAAAGACTCAATGAAAAACCCTTTTTTAAACCTGAAGACGTAGTCAAATTTCTCAATAAGGAAGTAAGGCAATGGACCGGAGATAATCCCCAGAGTGATGATTGCACCATTCTTGCGATTGGGTATTATCCGGAGCAATAAAAAATAAATTGAATCAGATAGAGAAGAATGAATTGGCAATGAGTTCATGATGCAGAAGAATGATGCATAATAAACTCCATACCATACTGAAAACATATGAAAGAACAGTATGGCTGGATACCAAAGATTCCAAAGACGATGAGCACCCAGCACCCTGATAATGTCCATACTCCGTTTTTTACAGAAAATATTGAATTGACAGGTGAAGATGAAGTAAAAGAAGCCTACTACATTTACTCGCATCTTGGATGTACTGAACAGATGTGGGATTGTGAAGGAAAGGAAGTAGATAACTACGTAGTAAAGAAACTGCTCTCAAGATACAGTGAATTTTTTAAAGAACACCACCTGGGTCGGGACCTGTTTCTTACCCTCCGTGTCCCAAATCCTGATATAGAACGAACCGAGGCAAAAATCCTTCTTGAGACACTGGGTTCTATTCCACGGTCATATGATGTAGCCAGTCATTGCTATGGAGATGATCTGGCACCAATTTTTGAAGTCATTCTTCCAATGACGACCTCTTTTGCATCCATCGATAACATCTACCAGTATTATTGTGATTTCGTCGTTGGTCAGCAGCATAAAAGACTTGGTGGAAGAGATATCACAATTGCAGACTGGATTGGGGCATTTCATCCGGATAAGATCAATGTCATTCCTCTCTTTGAGGATAAAGATGGTATCCTGAATGCTGATTCTATTCTTAAAAGATATTTCCAGGATAAGGAACTTACCTACCAGCGGGTCTTTTTTGCCAGGTCAGATCCGGCAGTTAATTATGGACAAATCGGTGCAGTGCTATTAAACAAGATTGGACTTTGGCGTTTGCACCTTCTTACAGAGGAGACAGGAATTCCAGTTTATCCCATAATCGGAGCAGGTTCTGCACCATTCAGGGGAAATTTACGACCTGACACTGTAGAGCGGGTAACTGATGAGTATGCAGGTGCTTATACCTTCACCATTCAATCAGCGTTTAAGTATGATACAAACCTTGAGGAGGCAAAAAATGCTATCCGTTACCTTGAAGAACGGGAAATTAAACCTGCCAGGGAAATTGATGATACCTATGCCATATCACTTATTGACCGGTATGCAGAGGGATACCAGAAACAGATCCAATCATTAGCTCCACTCATCAACCGGGTCGCAGCATATATCCCCAGTCGAAGGAAAAGAAAACTTCATGTCGGATTGTTTGGTTATTCCCGAAACATGGGGGGAGTTTCACTTCCCCGTGCTATTACCGTCACTGCTGCACTCTATTCAATCGGTATTCCACCTGAAATTCTTGGGCTTGATGCCCTGAGTGATAAAGACCGTGATTTTGTCATGGATCAGTACAAGTACATCACCAATGACCTTTCAGATGCAGGGAGATTCTTAAACCAGGAATCACCTTATTTTCCAGTTGAACTGAAATCTGTTCTTCCAGACTGGATAGATATAGAACCAGATCAGGAACATCTCATCCTTTCAGAACAGATTGAAAAGGCAGTTACATCCTGCCAGATCAACAGTGTTCAGGACAAGATAATCCAGGCTGCAGCTATCAGGAAGTTCCTCGGATGATTTTTTTCCGATTACCTCTTATGCCTGGAGCGAATATGTTACCAGCATAACACATGGATCAATTTAAGAAGGGTCTTGCACTGTTTCGTGATGGAAAATTCAAAGATGCTGCCAATACTCTGAGTCATGCAAGCAAAAAAGAGCCGGATAATGTCAAGGTATGGAATGCGTTAAGTGTTGCACTTTCAAAAACCGGTAACTATTCTGAGGCATTATCTGCTGTTGATACCGCACTTCGATTAGATCCAGATAACCCGGTCTGTAAGAAAAATCGTGAAAAGATCCTGGAAAAACTACGTAATACCTTTGAAATCGATGAATGTACATATATCAGACCCGAAGAACTCACTCAAACGGTACGGCTTAAAAAACCAATACTAGTTACCGGGATCCCTGATAATTTCACCTCCATTGAAGAAGAGGGAGAATTTTCAATAGAAGAAGATCTCCAGGTCGCAGAAGAAAACCTGGATGATGTCAGAGAAATCAAAAACCAGGTTAATGCTCATGATTCTTCTTTTTTAGATGAACATGATGGTTTTTCCAGCATTTTTCACGATGAAGAAGGGGCTGGTTTTGATGATGAGATACAATATCAGGGTGCACACTGCACTGAACCCATAATACAAACAGGTAATGCAGATGATGTATTCCAGGCAGAAACCAGAAATGTTGATACAGGCACTATCATTCAGGAAAAACAGGACCAGCAGGACGGAATAAAAGGTTGGTGGATTGCCCTTTCTGCATGTGCAATAATATGTATCATCGGACTTGTTTTCTGGAATGCAGGATTGCTGATGGCAAATCCGGGCCCTAATAATCAGGATAATATGATGATTCCAGATGTACATGACACACCATCAGACACTCTTGCCAAACCAGTTATCGAAAATTCCACCACCCTTACCCGAGAACCAACGCTAACAAAAGACCCAGAGATTGAAAAAGAGATATCTTTGGACCAGGTCTATGATGATTCAAATTTTAATTCTGTTTCTGCTACCATGATGTCCCGGACATTACATGAACTGACAATGGTTGAATCTGCTCTCAATAAAAGGGATTATTCCCGGGCATCTGAATACATTGAAACGGTACTGGACCTTGTTTATGATTACATGGTAACCAGTTCAACGTACTCATTGTCACCAAACGCAACAGAAAAAGCGCAGGCAATCAATGAAATTACCGGTTCAATAGAGAAATCAATGGATTATGCAAAAAAGGCAATCGAAGCATCGAAACTTGGAGAAGAGGAGATTGAAACGGCTCATTTGATTTCGGCATTACAGAATATAAAAATTGTAATGGAAGAGATGAAACGGAGCATGACAACCGGTGTTTCATAAATAATCAACCGATATACAGAATAATACAACGATAAGAAGAGGTTTTCTGTAAGGGTTTTAATTTAGGTGTTCTTCCGGCAGGAATACCCTTTGATCACGAAAATACTTGTTTATTGCTACTCATGTATAAACGGAGTGTGTATGTACTATACCTCTTCACTAAACCCTTGCAGTAGTACGATATAATTTTTGTTCATATAGAATAATAATTTTATAATTTGTACAAAGAATAAATTTACAATACATGAATTATGAATTTGCTCAAAAGAATTTAATAATATTAATCAATATTGGAAGGAGATTATAGTAATTCTTAAAGATTATATCCGGGCAGACCGATGAAGAATATCAAAGTGCATAAGAGGCATTACAGCAGGAGACTAGCTGGTGTTGCCCGGATAATGAAAGCATAACTGCATGAATCGGAATTTCTCTTCTCTCTGGTTGTACATCTTCCTCTTACACCGTCTCATTGCTGTAGTACAATATATCATTATGATATTACTAATTAAAAATTTTTTTGTTTTGTATTATTTTATAGAACCGATCATTTTAACGATAAATCCAGCAGGTTCTGACAATCCATTATCATCATATTATCAAAGTTTCGTTGCTTAATTGAAGATATTACACTGAAATTAAACAGTAAATAGCATGATGTTTCCAAATTGAACGATAATTTTAATTGCACTAGGTATTATCCTTTAGAATCAAAATAAACCTTCCTTCTAATTAGATGGAGTATGAAAATCGGGAAACTCCCTCCAGGTAGGGAACCGTTTCAGATAAGATCTTGTCGATCATCTGATCCGGCATTTCCGCTCGTTTTTTCATCTCCGGGTGCGGGCAGAAGAGGCATCGGGCATTACACCGGGTATTTGTCTCGCTGTGCATCCGCTTCGTATGCTGTTCTCGTATCTGGTGGTATTGTAATTATTCTCGTGGTAGCAACTATCCTTACTCAAATGGGTGAGATAAATTCCTTCTTTCTTCCAATTACTGTAATTTTATCCGCCGGGGCATTCACAGCAATGAAGGAAGTTGTCGAGGTTTCAAAACAACTCAGTATGACAATTGCCGGGGCAAAACGATTTTTCGCTGTCATGGATGATACTCCCGTGGTAAGTGAGAATGGTACTCCTTCAGTTACAATTTCAACTGCTCCAACCCTTGAGGTCTCGGATATCTGGTTTAGATACGGGAAAACGGAACCATATGTACTGAAAGGAGTTTTATTCTCGATCCCTTCAGGTACTACTGCTGCAATTGTTGGAATGACAGGAGCGGGAAAGACAACCCTAACCCATCTTCTCATGCGGTTTTGGGATCCTGAAAAGGGGATTATCAGGCTTGATGGGCATGATATCCGGGATCTCCGTCTTTCGGATCTGCGGAAAACCATTTCCATTGTTACCCAGGATATCTTTCTGTTCAATACATCTATCCGGGAAAATATCCGGGTGGGAAGAGCTGATGCGACCGATCAGGAGATAGAGCAGGCAGCAAAGTTTGCCAGGATACATGATTTCATAGAGGGACTCCGGAGGGTTACGAAACGCTTGTAGGCGAGCGGGGTATTCGCCTTTCAGGCGGAGAACGTCAGAGAGTAGCAATCGCCCGGGCAATTCTCAAAAATGCTCCGGTCCTTATCATGGATGAGGCGACCAGTAACCTCGATACGGGAACAGAATTGATGGTCCGGAATACCATTCGGGAATTGATGAAAGGGAGAACTGTGTTTATGATTGCACATCGGCTCAGCACGGTGGTACATGCAGATAAGATCCTTGTGCTCAATCAGGGAGAGATAATTGAGCAGGGGACACACCAAGAACTGATGGCTTTGGATGGGATGTACGCTTCGCTCATTGCCGCACAGGAGATATAAGTCAGCAACTAAATTACTATTCCCATCATATTGAATATAAATGAGTTCTCCGGTTGGTATGATTGTAGAAACCCCGGAAGGATATGAAGAGCTGAAAAAGAACCCATACCTCGTTTATTTTGAGATAGAGAAGACTGGGAAAGTTATCTATGAGAGAAATGTTACTGGCTGAACTTGAAATTCCGGAATGATCGGCCTAATTTTTTTCCTTCATAAAAAAAGATGGTTTCTCCAGTGATTTTGAAAGTTAACTCTTGACTTATTTATGATATTATCAAATTATTGCAAGATTGGGTTCTAATCAAAAATCCATAATACTTAACTTGTATACATACAATATACAGATTATAAATATTCCTGGTTGCATCAAATGAACTCCGATATGCCATCTGAACTAACCGAAAATAAAATCATGGAAATTGATAAGAAAAAAAAGAAATTACAAAAGATAATTACAATACTGAATGAGAATTTCTCCTCATTTCAACAAAAATACAAAATAAAAGAGATGAGTATAATTGGTTCATATGCCAGAGGAGAAGAAACCGCTGAAAGCGATCTGGATATAATGGTTGACTTTTATGAGCCAATTGGATGGGAAGTTGTTGATCTCAGGGATGACCTTGAAAAACTATTTGGTATTAACATTGATCTCATCTTAAAAGCAGGAGTAATGCAGAAAGAACGCCTATATTCCGGAATATTAGAGGATGCAATATATGTCAAGGCGTGATTTCAAACTAATTTTTAGTGATATTATCGAAGCATCTGGGAGGATTTCAGAATATATTGGAGATTACTCTAAAGATGAGTTTGAAAAAGATCAAAAAACGATTGATGCAGTTATTAGAAATATAGAGATAATCGGAGAGGCTGTCTCTCAAATTCCGCAGGAAATTCGTGAAAAATTTCCGGAAATCCCCTGGACAAAAATCGTTGGTGTAAGGAATATTGTAATTCACAGATATTTCGGAGTTGACACTGGCACATTATGGATTATAATTAAAGAACAGATTCCAAAATTCAAAGAGCAGATATCTTTGATATGTGATGATTAAATAGCCTGAATCAAGCCTTGTTTTTTATAATCAACTTATGATCATGAATTTGATACAAGAATTATCAAAATCAATCTCATGTATTGTTAATACCCATTATCCGGATCATGCTCTTCGAATCTCATATAAATCACTTCTTTTCACAAGAAACGGTCGGCTTTTTTTTGGCAAGACTGAAGAGGTAATAACTGAAAAGAACCTTAGTGATGCATTTCGTGTACAGGTACATATCGGTAAGCGGATTTAAAGGATAGTACATATCGTTATATCGTGCCACTATCAACAAACGATTGATAATTCGTAAAAGACTTATATGAAAATAAAAAACCTATTCCCAAAAATGGGAGCCATCTTAATATTGGATGTGACTTTTCGCTTCTCTGGAAGGCCGCTATGGGTCTATCTTTTTTTATTCGATAATTTATATGCCCTACATATAAGGGGGAATATAACCTCATTATAAATTCAAGATTTATGAATATTTCGTTAAAATGGACCCATATTATAGGTAAATTTTACTTCATTTTTTTGCCGATCAAAAACGGCAGATTTTATTGAAATAAGGGCAAATGAGTCGATTGTTTTAAATGAGATGTCTCCAGATTTATGCGTTTAATTATATTAATTAATAGATTGGCTATTGTGCCTTAATCAGGCTTTCATGTTTCCGGGTATTTTTAAGAAATCCGAAGGCGTTGAGCCCATATTGAAGAATATGAGAAAAAAGTTTGAATATTTTAATAAAGAGAGGAGACAGATTAACGGGCAGAAAATATTTTAAAAAATTTTAGATCATCAGATCTCAACTTTTTCTATCGACTCTGTTTTCTTCCGGAGATACAATGCCAGTCACCATACTTTCTCCTCCCAATCTTATATCTCCATGGTTTATCGAGCTTCTCATGTTGCATTACCGTCAGTGGTTTTACCATCTTTGCAGATACTTCTTCAAGCCCGGCATTTATGAAAAGAGTAACCTGACTATAAAAACAATCCACATTCCTGTAAGACAATGGGAGAGAATCATTAATCTCCTGTTTATATGAATAACTATCCGGCTTTCGCCCGTCCTGAATGGAAATTAATTTTTTTGAAACAAACTGCATGAATTTTTTCATCATTGACATATTACCAAAATCATGAGTCTTGACATCAAATGCAAGGATTTTTCCTCCGGGTTTAATGACCCGTTTCCACTCATTAATGGCGATTTCAGGTTGCAGAAGAGTCCAGAGCACCCACCTGCTGGTAATCATATCAAAATCATTATCCGGAAATGGCAATGCTTCAGCATCTCCCACATGAAGGTCCAGGGTAAGACTCCTCTCCCCTGCTTTTCTTTCACAAACTGAAAGCATTCCCGGAGAAAGATCGATACCTGTCACTTCATGACCTAACTTAGAAAGAATAAGTGAGATAGAACCGGTTCCAGTCCCTACATCAAGGATTCTAAGTGGCTTGTTCCCAATTTCCGCATGGAGAAACTCCTCCCACAATTCTTCTTCTTTTTTTGTAAGACCGTGCTCCGGATAATTATCATAAAATGAACAATCTTTTGTCCAGTATTCTTCGATCTCCTGTTTGTAATTCCGGATGATACTCCTGGAACAGAACGGAGAAGAGGCAGTAAGTCATCTTACTGCGTTGTCTCATCACGAAATAGATGGTTTCTGAAGGATTAACTCCTGTGTCATGGTATTTACTTCCCGAATGGAAGTTGATTCCACGTATACAGGCTCACCCATAACATTGAGAAGAACAATGCGATTATCCCGGATTTTCGCAACAACGATATCTTTTGCGACTTGTTCCTTTTCTTCCGGGTTCTCACCCACAAGGTATACTTTAAATTCACACATTTTTATTACTCTGTAATGGACTGTTTAACCTGGTTGATATCATGGAGGACGGGAGAGTCCGGATACAAATCAAGAAGAAGTACTCCTTTTTTATCGGCATTTTTTACCGAGTTATCATACTGGATTGAAATGACCTGGTCAACATATCCCTTTAGTTCATGAGATGCGAACTCAAGATCATCTTCTACTTCCACTTTATTTATAATTGCTACCAGCTTTTTAACCCCAAGATCCTTTGCCAGTTTTGATCCGTGCTTTGCGACCTCTACTGATTTGGGTGTTGGTTCGGTTACAACAAGGGTCAGATCAAATTCTGAGGCAAGCCCTCTGCCGAAGATTTCCACTCCTGCCTGTGAATCAACGATGATGTAATCATAATCTCCCGGACCTGAACTCAGGTAATGTACAAGCATTTTTACGAGAGAGATAGGGGCACAGAGACATCCTGCTCCTCCATATGGAATGGTCCCCATAACCACCAGGCACTCTGTCCTGAGTCTTCATGAAATAATCAGAGAGACTTCCTACCGGTACTACCCCATGTTCATGTTCCTCATCATCGTCTTCATCGTGTTCTCTGTCCCGAAGTTCATTTTCCAGTTGCTGCTGAACCCTGGTTTTATCCTCTGCAAGGGAAGTAATATCAGATAATGGAATTCCAAGTGACATTGCAAGATTCATACTTGGGTCACAATCTATTGCAAGTATATTGTGTCCTTCATTAGTCAGTATACGAACCAGATTGGAAAGGATGGTGGTTTTGCCTACCCCTCCTTTTCCGGTAAAAATAATCTTTTTCATTTCACATCAAGGACCAGAGTTGAAATAAAAACCGACTCATCAAATTCTTCGCTTACCTTTTTTGTCTAATCTGCATATCTGGCCAGAAACATCCATTTTCCCTGGGCGGAGAGGGGAATTGTGACAACTCCATTTTGATCTGTTGGAATGCATGCTATCTCTTTTCCTTCCGCTCCGGATATAGCCTTCACATCAACACCCGTGAGAGGTTTGTCTTCATAGTATACTGTAGGTTCTACCTCGCTTCCGACACTATTCAAAACTCTCCGGGGGACAATTTCCAGAATTCCGTGAAGTGGCTTTCCCTGAAATTCTCCTACATTTCCAACAGGGACAATGGTTTTTGCCATCTGGTGAAATGCTCCGGAATAGGTGACCCCCTTGAACATGTGCTTTGGTCCCTTATTGTACCCATCTTCGTTTATCGAGTATATCACCGCTCCCATATCCGCATATACTGAATAATATCCTTCAGTTGTGGGATTGAAGTTCAGGTAATGGCGATCTTCAGCGGATACAAGATTAATCTCCCCTTGTTTCTCATCCGGAGAGAAATATGTGGTCAGGAACCGTGATTTGTCCGCAATGCCATCAATACGCATGTTATGGCCGAATAAAAGGTCAACACTGACACTGTCATTGTCTTCTTTTGTCGGCTCCATCCAGATTTCATGTCCCTGGATCATTAATTCGAGATTATATTCTTTCATACAATAATCACCGAGATAATTATGTAATATAACTTATATAACAATAAATCTTACGAATTGTCCAAATTTTTAGTACTGTTATCTGGTTTCCAATCAATGAGAGTAAATTGTTGCATAACAGGGAATCGCAAAAAAAATTTGAATATTAAGTTGATGTGGTTCGTCATATTCAAATTGTGATTCTGATTTTTCTGAAACGTCATTTGCAATAATATTCTGAAAATAGGCAAAATTTATGTAATTAAGTACACAAATTTTTTTGAATATTCATATTAACCTTGACCTCTATTTTTTTAATATGATTCAATCAAAAATAGTCGGAATTCTAACATATTTTCGTTATAGTCCGGAATTTAAATTTCTTTAACCCTGTATTCCATCAGATCCGAATTTCACCGGATGAGATGGTTAATATGGGCAATATCGAAAAGATATCTGAATTATTAACAATATCCATAACGAATTACAATTGATGAAAATATGAGTTCAACACTAATTGCAGAGGATCTCACCTGCAATTACGGGAATCTCTGTGCAGTAGATTCAATGAATATTGATGTGGGAAATGAGATCTTTGGTCTTTTAGGTCCGAACGGGTCCGGAAAGACCACAACGGTTCTCATGTTCACAACGCTTCTTGAACCGACAAAAGGGACTGCATCTGTTTGCGGGATTGATGTGGTCAAATACCCAAAAAAAGTCCGGGAACATATCAGTTATGTTCCCCAGGATATGGCACTGGATGTTCGCCTGACCGGACGTGAAAATGTCCGGTTTTTTGCTGAATTATACGGGGTCAGCCGTCCAAAGGAGATGACTGATGAGGTGATCGGAGTTCTGGATTTAGCCGAGAGAGCGGATGACTATGTCAAAACGTACTCCGGAGGAATGAGAAGACGTCTTGAACTGGCCCAGGCTCTTGTTCATGATCCACAAGTTCTCTTTCTTGATGAACCAACCGTAGGACTTGACGTTGCAGCACGGAGAAAGATCTGGGATCATATTCGTTCGCTTAAGAAAAAAGGAATGACCGTTTTTGTTACCACTCATTACATGGATGAGGCTGACCGGAATTGTGACCGGATCGCCTTTATTGATAAGGGAAGGGTACGGAAATGTGATACTCCTGCTTCACTTAAGACCATAATAAGCGGAGATATCATCGTCGCTACCATTAAAGGGAATTTTTCCTTTAGTAATATCCCGGATATCCGGTTCATCGGGCAGCAGGAAGATGAAATTACATTTCTCGCTCATGATGGGCAGAGGGCATCAGAACTAATTCACCGTGAGGTTTTGTCTCAGGGGTTAACACTCCATTCACTCTATGTAAGAAAACCTACCCTGGATGACGTATTTCTTCATCTTGTCGACGACAATGAAGATACAAGGCCGATGAATATGAGCACGTACAGAAATATGCTTGGGAAGAGAAGATGAATGCAATCATAATTTATTGTGTTCGCGACCTTATCCGCTGGTTTCGAGGAAAATGGGGTTTTATATCAGCCCTGGTCGCTCCGGCAGCATGGCTTATCTTTGTCGGACTGGCTCTTCCAGTAACTTTCACAGATAATTACCTTGCTTTTGTCACTCCCGGAATATTAGTAATGACAACATTATCGGCATCGATGCAGGGAGGAGCACTTATTATCATGGACAAAATTCTTGGATTTTACAATAAATTTATGGCTCTTCCACCGTCCCGTGAGTCCATACTCTTTGGAAAAATTCTTGTTACCACCATAAGGGGAATAATCCAGTCAACAATCATTCTCGTACTGGCTTTTTTACTAGGTGTTCCGATATATTCTCCTTTACAAATCATCGGAGTGTATCTGATCCTGATACTCTTTGGATGTCTGCTCTCATCGGTAACCACAACCCTTGCTATATCCATCGGTGAACATGATAGTTATGCAGCAGTCACTGCAATGATTACGATGCCTCTTTTTTTCACATCAAGTGCAATGATGCCGTATTCTTCCATGCCTGAATGGCTCCGGATTCCTGCTCATATAAATCCATTGAGTATTGCCATTGATTCAATCCGGGATGTTACCGCCGGGCTCATTCCCGGACAAAGTATACTAATCCTGGTAATTCTGACGATATTCGTGGTATCTATCAATGTGAAGTTGTTCAGGAGAGTAAAATTATAACATAAAAAAATGTATTTGGTTGCTGAATTTATATGAATATATGATACATATTATTCTATGAGTCTTACCAACAGGGCATATATTATCCAGCTCTCAATTATTGGTTTTCTTGCAATCTTCTCCACCACCATCTCAAAAAACCCTGTCCTCCCCCTCTATGCATCTTCTCTTGGAGCAAATGATGCCCTCATCGGGTTGATATCTGTAATATCGCCCATTGCCGGAATTCTTTTGAGTTTTCCGGTGGGAGTTATATCAGATCGTCTGGGGAGGCGACGGATGCTCCTTTTCGCCGGAGGAATATTCCTCACCGCTCCGCTTCTTTATCTTTTCATCGCCGATCCCCTTATGCTCATACCGGTCCGGTTTTTTCATGGTATGGCAACGGCGATTCTCGGACCGGTGATATCTGCAATCATCGCAGAACGGTTTTCTGTCACGAAAGGAGAACGAATCGGCCAGTATTCTTCTGCAACATTATATGGCCGGACCCTATCTCCTCTTATTGGTGGCCTGCTCATTTCATTTTTTGCGATAACACCCGGTCTTTTCAGGTACCAGAGCGTTTATATCGCTGCTTTTGTTGCCGGTTTGATTGTCTGTATTTTGATCTTCCGTATTCCCGGAGATATGAAGGGAATAGATGTAACACTTACTCTTGATGTATTTGTGAAAAGTCTTTAGATATTCTGGACCGATTGCCGGCTCCGTGCCACTGCTTATGTAGATATGGCAACTTATTTTATATTTGGAGCATTTGAAACATTTTTCCCGGTTTATCTGATAAGTCAGGGATTTGAGGCATACCTTATCGGGATATTCTTTGCCGTGCAGGTTCTTTCAATCGCACTTACAAAGCCGTTTTTTGGTAAAATGGCAGATAAACAGGATCCCCGTTACCAGATAATGGTCGGCCTCATGCTTTCAGGTTTTTCCGTCTTTCTTGCATGGTTTGTACAAAAAGAACGAACAGTGCTTCCATTAAAAGTGTGAAACCACTTTTTTCTCTTGCCCAAGGGACATTTACTTGTCGAACACCACAATGAGGACAAATGATTCGATGAATTCTACCGTGAAGATATGTTTGGTGTTCGAAAAAATCAAAATGACGCCAGGTCCGTTTGTTTGTATCATGAACAGGATAATCTAATGCATTACATTCAGGACAAGAAAATTTTGAACCTTCTGGAAAATCTAACCAGATGTCAAGTTTTCTTTCTCCTTCATTAAATGTTAATGATGAAATTATCCTGGGAGCAGTCAGGTGCAGGGCTGAACGAAATAATTCTTCAGCAATAGTCATATTGTCATTATTTCATTCAAACTACATCATACGCACTGAAACTGACGAAGAGCCAAAAAGAAGATACTCAGTTTGGTCCACCAGTCCATATGCGGATTTCTGCACAAGATATTGAGAAAATCTTATCAGAATATGGATTTGTTAGAACAGACGTTGTGGATCTTGGGTATAATTACATGGCAACGTTCACAGTTCTGAACTGACACTCATTCATTTCTGAATAATAAAGAACATACAGGTTATCCTTTTTTATTCATGATGCCGTAAGAAATATACGAGTATGCCAGAATAAAGAGCATTATTCACAAATTATCAATAGTGCATACTATTCTTGGTAATTATTCAGGATCAGAGCACAAGCATCAAATAGGAGATGGCTGGTACTAGATCAGCCTTCAAATCAAGGGATCTTGACAAAGGGTTTAGGGTTTTTTTCCAGGACTCACTATTAATTCCTATTTCTCTCCTTTTTTTTCCGGTTGAATTGCTCTTTCTGCATGGTTACATATTTCAGGCCAGGTCTTTCCATTGGAGAGTTTTTTTACCTGACCTCCGGTATCTTTAACTTGTCTCATGCATATTTTGAAGATACCAGAATCGGATACCAGCATTCTCTCAGAACTAATGATGAGGGTAAATTATGCTCATCAGTATTCAATCTGGTAGTATAATGGAGACAAGATAATGGATTCAATAGTTGATGAACTGATGAAACAGGTAGCTTCGGGTGACAATCTCGCTTCTATTAGCCAGTCTGTAGGTGGAGATCCAAGTGCTGTTAATTCTGCCCTGGGAATGGCAATGCCCCTGATCCTTGGTTCCATGTCAAATAATGCATCAAAGTCAGGTGGTATGGATGCCATGATGGGTATGGTTTCCCAGATGAGCGGTGCAAATCCAATGGATAATTTAAGTGGTTTTTTAAGCGGTTCCCAGCCTTCAGGAAGCGCAGGACTTGTTTCCAGCCTGCTTGGAAGTCAGCTTGGCCCGATACAAGATGCAATATCAAAAAAGACCGGTCTTCCACCTGCAATTGTTGGAAAAGTACTTCAGATGGCTGTTCCCATCGTCCTTGGCAAAGTGAGTTCCATGGTTTCAGGAGGCAACATGGATAAAAACGGGCTTTCAAATCTCCTTGGTGAGCAGTCAAAGATGGCCATGCAATCATCTCCGGAAGTTGCCGACATTGCCCAGCAGCTCATTGCATCCCAGGGAGGAAGCGGGGGGATAATGGGCACATTAAAGAAATTATTCAAAGGTTGAACTCTTTGACCTTGTTCTTTTTTGAAAAGCAGATTTAATAAATATACCCATCTGTTGAAAGATAAGAGTAGTCAGTAAATCATCTTATTGATATACAAAATTTATCCACTCATAATTAGGGAATAATAAAAATACTACTTGTATCAAAATCTCATGTATAAAAAAAAATGAATTATTAAAGTATTTTATCATAATTATCTTCGTGGGTCAGGGAAAAAAAGAGAAGAATAGAGGATAAATAGCCCACCATTCTAGGATTTATCTGCACAAACGGTGCCGGAAAAAGTACGATTCTTTCGATGCTCTATGCCGAACACTCGGCTCCATCGAGTGTTAGATATCCCGATAAATTTTCAGATATCAAGAATGCAGACTGGGTTTTATACTTTTTATCAGAAAGTCTATTAAGCGGATGAAAAAACTGCTGAAGGTCTTTGTTCAGCTCAGTGGCTTGACTGGCTTTTAGAAGATAACTATTATTTTTTTTTTGGTTCTTCATCGGTACAAGCAAGCAAGTTAATGATCAATTACTCTCCAAATTTTTGTATCAGGAAGTTCAAAATTTTTGCAATATGAGAAATTTTTGTGATTTATTAAAATACATGGACCGCTGATGCTTTAAAAGTCAGATATACTTCTTCTCTTTCATCCATCTGCAGTTCATCCCAACCTCTCCGGGTCATTATCGAGACTACCGGTATTCCTACATCAATGGTAACTTTGATAACCATCCCGTTATTATTAATATCAGTAATTCTACCCTTGAATGAATTTCTTGCACTGGATAGAATAGGATCTTTAGAAAGGAGAATATCTTCCGGACGTATTGTCGCATATACTTCTCTTTCTCCCGAGCAGGTTACTGAATAGATAATGTGACCATCGATTTTAATGGCAGATATGCCGTCCTGATGAGAACACCTTCCTTTAAAAATATTCTCCATACCGGTAAAGGCTGCAATGAACTCTGACTCCGGTTTCCTGAACACTTCATCAGGATCTCCAATCTGAACTATTTCTCCCTTATTCATAATAGCCACCCTGTCTGCAAGAGAGAAAACTTCTTCAAAATTATGGGTAATATGGACAACGGTCACATTCGTAATATCATGAATCCTTCGAAGTTCAGCCCGGAGTTTATCTCTTGTCTGACCATCAAGAGCACTCAATGGTTCATCCAGGAGCAGAAGGTTTGGTTCCATAACGAGAGATCGGGCTATTGCTGCTCTTTGTTGTTCTCCTCCACTAAGTGTATCAGGTTTTCGGTGGAGCAAATGATCAATGCTGAGTAGCCGGGCCATTTCAACCGTTTTCTTTCTTATGTATTCAGGTTCCTTTTTTCGTGATTTTAAACCAAACCCAATATTCTCCTCTACAGTGAGATGGGGAAAGAGCATATAATCCTGGTATACCATACAGATATTCCGGTCTTTTGGAGGAATATTTGTAATATCCCGACCGTCCATGATAATTTTTCCAGAGTCCGGAGGGTAAAACCCTGCTATTGTTTCAAGAAGAATGGTCTTTCCAGCTCCGGTCGGACCAATAATTACCAGGTATTCTCCATGAGTAATATCAAGCGTTACGTTCCGAAGAACAAACTCGCCCATATCTTTTGATAAATTCTCAGTATGTAACATACATCAAAACCCTATAATCGTGATGCTCCACCGTATCGCTCAAAAATGTACAGAGAAACGATGCAAATTATAATGAGAATCGTAGCAGCAGATATTGCCATGTTCAGATTGCCACAGGACATATTTAGAAATAATGCAATCGGAAGGGTTTCCGTTTTCCACTGGATAGCTCCGGCAATTAAAAGTGCAGCCCCAAACTCTCCAATTCCTTTTGCCCAGGTAATCACCGATGCAGCAAAAAACCCTGAACCTGCCATGGGGAGAGTTACCCGCCATACTGCCTGAAGATCAGTGCAGCCCAATGTTTTTGCTACAAATTCATAGCGGGTGCTGATAGATTCGAATGTTGAACGCATAATCCTCAGCATATAAGGAAAATTAACAAAAAACTGGGCAGCAATAATACCAAGCGGAGTAAATACGAAAACAAGACCCATATCTGCTAAAGCATTTCCAAAACCAGTGGTTCCAAAGAATAAGAGTAGTCCAAGACCAGCTACAAGCGGAGGGAGAGCCAGTGGCATATCAAGAAAGGCATTTACCACCCCTTTCCCGAAAAATGAGTATCGGGCGAGTGCATATGCAGCAGGAACTGCAATTAAAATACAAAGAATCGTTGAAATTATTGAAGTACCAAGACTCATGAAGATTGCAAACTGGATCTCCGGACTTGTTATTGATGCATATAATGCATCTGGAGTAGGTTTTGTAACTATGAGAAGAAGTAGGATAACAATAAACAGAGTGAGTAGGATACTAGTTCCAATCGTTGCACTCCTTAGCCACGATTTTCTAATATCACTCATTTTTTAATCCGTTCCCTGTTCCGGAGTTCCTTTGGAGTACTGTTCCATTCGGCGATATCATCCATGTGCTGGTTATCTACCCAACCTGACTTTACCTCATCGCGATGGTCAAACTGCCGGACATATGGCTTGATATCTAGAAGTGGCGTTCCATCCAGTACATCAACTCCGGAAACTTTCAAGATATTATCTTTTACTTCAAGTAATTCCATAATCGACATGCCTAACGGATTCGGGCGGTTGAAATGTCTTATTGCAAAAATACCCCGCTCTTTTTCACCATCAAGGAAAGGTTTCTGAACCAGGTTTTTTCCTGTGGCCCGGTGAAAATAGTAGAATGCATAAATATGAGAGAATGATTCAATATCAGCAAGGCCGGCCTTTACTTCATCAAATATTTCAATATATCCCACTGATGGATTAAAAATACCCTGAACGGGAGTATTTTCATGCTCTGTGTGTTCAGAATGAATTATTCCTATAGGATGAAAGACAATATCGGTGTCTTTCCACTTTGCTCCATGTTCCTTCGAAAAGTTCATAATATCTCTCCTTATGAAAAAATAGGTGGAATAATAAAAAGTTAGGCATCCCCATACTTTGCAAGGGGGTAAATCTCAAAATGATGTTTCTTATAGATTTCTTTTCCTTCATCCGAAGCAACAAAGGTTACAAATTTCTCTGCTTCTTCCTTGTTTTCTGAGAATGTCAGAGTTCCGATAGGAACAACATCTACCTTACCAATCTCTTTTGGTATCTCAACAAGTTCCATACTCTCCGGATTTGCAAGTTCCATCCAGATAAGGGCAGCATCGGCCTGGTTCATCGCAACATATACCAGGAGTTCATTTACGGTGCCGGATTTTACTACGATATTCTTTTCTGTTTCATTCCAGAGGTTATTCTTCTCAAGCATCTTCTTTGATGCTGCTCCAACTGCCGGACCTGATGGTTCACCAATGGCAACCCTTACTCCCGGTCGGACAAGATCCTGAATACCAGTGATATTAGCTGGGTTTCCTTTCGGAACAGCAATAGCAAGGACATGGTATACGATATCTTCAGTCTTGTCAACATATCCTTTATCCATGGCAGACTTGATATACGAAAGTGCACCAGGCATGTAGACATCACCCTTCTTGTATAATTCAATCTGGCTGAGTAACTGAGCGGAACCTCCATAGGTATACTCAATTTTCGTTCCTTCTTTCTCTTCATATACCTTGGCAATCTCTTCCATCGGCTCTTTCATTCCAGCCCCGCAATAAACCAGAAGTGTCTTGGCTGATGATGTAATTGGTTCAACAACCTGATCTTTAACCGGTTCCTGTGACGGAACATCCAAGGGAGCATTTGAAGTACAACCACACACAAGTAATGTCGCCATTAAGACGAATAAAATACAAAAAATCGAAGGTATCGCCTTCATAAATGAATGATTGATTAAGAAAAGATAAAGATTACGAAATAAGTCTTAAAAATTGATTAAATGCCCAAAATCCACATATGTGAACCTATTTTTCCAAAATTTAGGCATAGTAAAATAAACCGGATAAATTGGGTATAAACAATTGTTAAAACAACTGTTATAACAGCGTAGGAAAATTTTTAACAAAACGAAAAGCGCCCTTATATTTTCATAAATGAATTAAAAAATTGGAAACACATGCAATAAATCTTTATCAAAAGGTAAACTAATTTTAATTAATTGAGATCATTTCATTCACCCATCATTCGACATTTAGTTACAAAAATATTATCTTATTCCTCCGATAGTACACTCAACTTCACACACTGGAGTCTAAACAGGCTTGTTTCTGACTTTGTAAAACCCGGCGTCAAGCATGACATTCGCAATAAAATCCTCGTCTATAACCATGTTCTATCCCATTAAAGCCGGAAGCAGCATGGGAATTACCATATCTGCAGGTTTTGTCCCCTCATGTGTCCTGCAATCAGATATTGCAACAAACACTCCACCCGGATTTAAGGCGGCAAATATCTTGTCATCAGGGAATCAAAAGAATCCAGGGCAAAATTCAGGATCATTGAAGCCAGTATCAGATCATACCCCTCCCCGATTGGATCATTCAGGTAATCGCCGGAAATAACGGCAATCCGATCATTTAGGCCATATTCTGCAGCATTACGTTCAGCAATTTTCGCTACCGGTGGTTGATCAAAAAGAACTCCATTTAGGTCCGGATGATCAAGAACAAGAGCAATACCATACAGACCAGGACCACATCCCAGATCCAGTATCTTTGAAAAGTTCTCATATTCCGGAATCGAAGACACCAGATCAACGATAATCTGTGCCATCCCGGATCGCTGATAATTGATGGAACCCCTGGTTTGCATCTCCCAGAATTCACCGGAACGCACTTCTACCTGATATTCTGAAGCAGAAGGACCTTCCCGGACAAATCTGCAAAGTGATTCAGGCGAGATGGTATACCAGGGTTTCAGTATAAGAGATAATCTCCAAGGTACGTTTCTTTTCCTTCAACCAGGAATTCGTTCGCAATAGGAGAATTCCAGAAGACTTCTTCACATTTACATATCAGATCACATGCTACCAGGGCATTTAGAAAATGACCTGTGTTTTCGGTATGTTGGTGAAGTTTTTCAGCAATTTGATCAGCTGAATGATAGGTTGTAAAATTTTTTAGATTTTTAGTTCTAATCCGGCAAGAAGCAGATTTGCCTCCGACTTTTTTAGGAGGAAATCCTGTAGAGGTTTAAAATTTAAGTGTACGACCGGCATTAACATACGGCATTCATCAACTCCTTATTTTGTGTTGAAACAGTCCATTCAGATGCTTTCTATTGTCCTTTTTATATACACTGATTAATCCAGTATGAGAGAGTAATTCTTCATAAATTTCTATTTGCGTATCTTTTCTACTTAAAAAATTGAAGGTAAACTGTTTTTCAGGATTTATATTTCTTATTCTACATTGACTCTTATTGATGAGTTTACTCCCGTCTCAACTGCTTAAGCTGTCTTTGATGAAGATGAATCTTTTATATCTTGTACCTTTTCTAGTGAATTTTTTAAATTTTTCCGGTAATCCACTGCAGTGCTAGACTGCTGGTGGCTATGATTACCCAGAGTATTCCTCCAAGGGCTACCGGCCTCCATCCAGCATCTTTCACCGCAGTTATGGAGCTGCTCATCCCAACTGCAGCCATAGCAACGATAATACCAAAACGTGCCAGGAATTTGAGAGGAACGCTGAGGATATCCGGAATCAGGCCGACTGACTGCATCACTGCTGCTACCAGGAAAAAAACCAGAAATGGTGGAACCAGGTGGTACCATGCAGATTTATCCTGCTCTTCAGATGGGAGTTCACGGTTTTGAACCCAGCTTTGGAAAAGAGCCAGGGGCACAATGGCCAGAGTTCTGGTGAGTTTTACCACAACTGCATATGAAGTTGCCAGAGCACCATACACCGTGGCAGCAGCCATAACAGATGATGTATCATTAATCGCAGTTCCGGCCCAGAGTCCGAAAGACTCCTGCGAGAGTCCCATCATATGACCAAGCGTGGGAAATAACACCGCACCGAGAACATTATACAGGACAATAACGGTGATGGAAATTGCAACGGCAGGTCCGGATGCTTTCATAACAGCACTCATGGTTGCAATGGCAGAAGCCCCGCAAATTGCAGTACCATAGGTAACAAGTGAACGTGTCTCATACTCAACGTCTAAAATCCGGCCAATAATGAAACCACATGCAATACAGAGCACCAGTGTTCCAACCATTACCGGAAGGCCTGATATTCCAATACGTGCAACTTCTGTAAGAGACATCCCGGCACCTAAAAGAACAATGGAACCCTGTAGTACCCTTTTAACTGCAAATGTTATCCCTGGCTCCCATTCTTTTCTGACGCCAAAGATCTGTCCGATTATTAGACCAATAAAAATGGCAATAACAGGACCTCCTAAAACAGGAATGAATGATCCAACCGACCAGGCGATAATTCCAATTACAATCGGAATGATTAATCCTTTTAAGATTTCAAAAACCGGAGATAAATGAATATTGAACATAATAAAACCTGATATTCAGGAAAAAATAACTTGAAAAACTCCTACCTATATCAATTTAGATATATAAATAAACAGCAGCCCATCATTGTTTCTTGTCATTACCTTATCCCAATTATTTATATCCTGGGCAATACCGAAAAAAATCAACACGGGAACTGTTAAAAGTCAAAAAAGATTTAATTTTAAAATAAAATATGTTTTTCAGGGATACCCTGCAATGCCAACATCATCAAGATTGACATCGGTTTTCAGATACTTGGTCAGGTATTCCTGGTATGTTTTTTCCGGCTCAAGATTCCCGAATAACTCCGGATGGATCCATTTTGCAAGATAGGACACATAGGCCACCGGATGATTCCAAAGGAAATGATCTGCCAGGTACACCCGGTCATTTGTTACTGCTTCACTTCCGGTATAAATTTCATCAGCAAGTGTTTCTTCACGGACCTTTTGAGCTGATGCAATTTTATTTGCCGGATTCGTAGCCTTGAGACCTACCCATTCAGGGTAAAACCCTTCCCAGACCTCTTTTACAATAACATCGACATCTTTTCCAATCAGCCATTCTGAATCAAACTCACTATATGGCCCTGAAATTTCCGCAGCAACATTATTTGCACCTGCAATACCAAGCAATGCATTGGCAGCAGCAAATCCTCCTCCATAGGTATAGAGTTCATCCGGAGAACTCATCCCATGTGCCTGGAGAAATACATTGGGCTTTTCAGAATCTGGTATGGTTGAGGTTTTACTTTTAATTGGAGTAACTACTGAATCAAAAAATGCCAGATAATCTTGTGCTTCTTCTGTATTTCCAGTTAATTTTCCAAGTTTTTCATAATTTTCAGCCATGGTGTTCAGATCGAGGAAATCAAGTAAAACTACCGGAATCTCGGGTTCCAGTGAATCAATCGCCTTTTGGATTCCTTCCAGATCCCATTCCTGTTTTCTAATGATTACAACATCAGGCTTTAATTCCATTAATTTCTCATAGTCAAGGTTCATATATCCATTTTCAGCACTGATAACCGGAATACTACCAGCATTCGGATAAAACCGCTCGTCGCTGGACATTCCATCCCGAGCCACAACCTTGTCCCATGCTCCGACTATCTTAATCGGATCACCTACCATGTAATATGCAAGTGTTTCAGCGGGTTTTTCAAGAGAAATTTGCCTGTCCATTGCATCGGTAAATGATACAACCTCATCTGCCTGCACAACAGAGAACAATGCCATAACAAGCATCATACAGATAAAGATTTTTAAACCAACATCGTATGCCATTTAAACCCCTTAATTCCCTACTCTGTATAAATTTTGGTAGAAATCAACCAATACCGAAAAAATTTCGGTTTTTAAAAAAAATAAGTAGCATTTTTTTCATTCAAAAAGGATTTTCATTTGATTCAAAATAGTCGGGAATTTATGACCTGAATGAAGTTTATTAGGTAAGATTACATCTGCACCAAACAGGTAATAGGGATATTGCACAGTAGATGTGCAAAGAATCATCACCGAAAACTGGTGATGAAAAATATGGAGGTAAATGAAATATATACATGCTATATTCCGGAACAGAAAGCCGAATAATTCGAGACAGATATTAGAGGAGGTGTGGCTTAACCCATAATCAGAAAATTCCCAAAACTAAAACCCGGGATTTTTTCCCATTTATAGTGCCTTGCATAAAGATTTTAAAAAAAATGAGACTATTTAAAATCCGGATGCAGAAACACTAAATTTGCATAAATATAATGTTCAGAGTTAACCATGGATACATGGATTATGTTATGCACATATATCATCCTGACATGACAGAAAGAGGCTACTAATTAGGATGCCTCTCTTTTCTACTGCATAATAATATCAAACGATAATTTATCGAGATTCTTTCTTAATTATTTTTATTATTCTGAAATTTTTTTACATTGAATTTTTTCACTGTGATAAAACAAACTGTTTTTGGTCACTTTATATCAATACCAAAGAAAATACCGGAATGAATCAGATGATAAATCAAATACCATTAAAAAATTCTAATCAGACGATTGATTCGCTCATTCAGACGATAATCAATCAGAATTATCAGGAAGTGTAGCAATTTGTGAAATGGCCAATCTCTTTGAGGAGATGATTAAAAAAATAAAAGTTATTGCTGATATGAGCAGAGATACCGGAACACTCACAAAAGATCAGGAAGCTCTAATTGAAGGTCTGTATGAACGGGCACAGACTATCGGAAACCTGATGACCGAAACTGCAAAAGACGCAGAGACATCAGCCGGATCATGTATCAATACCTGTTCTTTTGTAGAACATATTTCAACCCATATTACCGAAGCTTCAAATTATACCAGAGAAATCCATGAAATGATTGAAAATTTGAAAGTCCAATCATAATAATCAAAAAAAATACGGGACATCATTCCTTTTTTGGAAATGAATAATGTTAACCGAAAAGAAAATTCTTATAATCAATATTTTACCCGACACTCGGCAGCAACGAGTGTTACGAAACCAATTTTTTGTACAAACATTTAAATCTGAGTACGTTGTATACTCCTTTTGAATAATGTCCATCGTTGATGATTCAAATGTGACCATAGCTC
>Ga0123334_1000493_pt1 | contig 54033 bp, 50 predicted proteins | sample BiotimSIPDNA_FD_89706 | JGI IMG/M metagenome (GOLD analysis project Ga0123334, IMG submission 89706) | Anaerobic biogas reactor microbial communites from Washington, USA - Biogas_R1 time_0 SIP DNA | ecosystem: Engineered > Bioreactor > Anaerobic > Unclassified | place: Washington, USA...
CGGCTTCCTTCAGATCCCACCTCGCGGTGGGCACCCTTGCCGTTCGGCTAACAGTTCCCCTGACCGGGTCTGTAGAGGACTTTCACCTCCTAGGAGTGCGCCCTGCCGGGCGCACAAAAAAAAGGCCGCACACCCTTTCGGGCTTGCGGCCTTCAGATTCCCTGGTGCCGAAGGGGGGACTCGAACCCCCACGGGTTTCCCCACCACCCCCTCAAGATGGCGTGTCTGCCAGTTCCACCACTTCGGCACTCTGGATGGGGCCCGGAGGCCCCCCTGTCTTCCTTACTCGGCTGGCTGTCCTGCCGGCGCGGGCGTGGTTTCCGCGCCACCCTGTTTCTGTCTGGACTGGATCTCTTCCTGCATCTTCCGGATCTGGTCCGGAGTGGGAACCGGCTCCTGGCTCTTCGGCGCGGCCTCGGGCTTGCGATCCGCCGGCTCGGCGGCCTCGGTCCCGGTCGTTTCCAGGATCGACTTGCCCCCCGCGCTCGTTTCGGACGACGACATCATCGAGAGCGAAACGCTGGTGATCATGAACACCACCGCCGCTACCGTGGTCATTTTCGACAGAAAGGACGCGGGGCCGCGGCTGCCGAATGCGGTCTGCGTGGCGCCACCGCCGAACGCTCCCGCCAAGTCCGCCCCCTTGCCCGACTGAAGAAGCACAACCAGGACCAGGATGATGCAGACCAGGATGTGCAGCGCTATGATCGTATAGTAGAGCATCTTCGATTCCTGCCTTCCGCCGGTCCCGGGATCATGGGCGGAGGATGCCGAGGAAGCTTTCGGCCTCCAGGCACGCCCCGCCGACCAGTGCGCCGTCGATATCCGGCTGCCCCATCAGCGCCGCTATGTTGTCCGGCTTGACGCTGCCGCCGTATAAAATGCGAACCTTCTCGGCATTGAGTCCATACTTCCCGGCAAGCCGGCCGCGGATGAAACCGTGCATTTCCTGAGCGGTCCCGGGTGATGCCGTACGACCGGTCCCAATCGCCCACACCGGTTCGTAGGCGAGAATAATACGCAAGAGGTCCTCCGCTGTCAAGCCGTCGAGTCCGCCCGCAAGTTGTTGCGCCACTACGTCCTCGTGCTGCCCCGCCTCCCGGTCGGCCAGGCTCTCCCCGATGCACACGATCGGATCGATCGTGGAACGGAGCGCCGCACGCACCCGCAGGTTCACCGTCCGGTCGGTCTCCCGGAAAAACTGCCTCCGTTCGGAATGCCCGATGAGGACGAAGCGGCACCCGACATCCTCCAGCATCCGGACGCTGACCTCCCCCGTGAATGCGCCGTCCTCTTCCCAGTGCACGTTCTGCGCCGCCAGCCGGACGGGCGAGCCCTCGATCTCGGCGGCCACCGCCCCCAGGGCCGTAAACGGCGGCGCGAGGATCACCTCGCAGGAGGGCCGCGGGCCGAGCCCCTCCCGGATGGCCCGGGCCAGGGCACGGCCTTCGGCCACCGTCTTGTGCATTTTCCAGTTCCCGGCGATTACGGGTGTTCTCATGGCCGCTCCGTCCGCTGTCGATCGTTGAGGGCGGCGACCCCGGGGAGCACCCGCCCGGCCAGGAATTCCAGGGACGCCCCCCCCCCGGTCGAGATGTGCGTGATCCGATCGGCCACTCCCGCCCGGACCACCGCGGCGGCCGAATCGCCCCCGCCCACGATCGACACCGCGGCGGAATCGGCCACCGCCCGGGCCAGGCCCATCGTTCCGGAAGCGAAAGCCTCCCGCTCGAAGACCCCCATGGGACCGTTCCAGACGATGGTGCGCGCCGAACGGACCGCCTCCGCGTACATGGCCAGGGTCCGCGGGCCGATGTCCAGCCCCATCTCCCCGTCCGGGATCTCCCCGGCCGGGACCGTGTGCGCCCCCGCCCCGTCCTCGATCCCGCCGCTCGCAACCGCGTCGACGGGCAGCATCAGGCGCCCTTCCCCCGCGCGCCCGACGAGCGAGCGCGCCAGGTCGAGCTTGTCCTCCTCGCAAAGCGACCGGCCGATCTTCTTCCCCTGGCTCCTGAGGAAGGTGAACATCATGGCCCCCCCGACCAGGAGGCGGTCCACCTTTCCCAGCAGGTTCTCGATCACGTCGATCTTGTCCGAGATCTTGGCCCCGCCCAGGATGGCGACGAAGGGACGGTCGGGCGCCTCGAGCGCCCCGCCCAGGTACCGGAGTTCCTTCTCCATCAGGAAACCCGCGGCGGCCCGATCGACGAACCGGGCGATGGCCGTGACCGAGGCGTGGGCCCGGTGGGCGCACCCGAAGGCGTCGTTGACGTACAGGGGGGTGCGGGCCGCGAGCTCCCGGGCGAAGCCGGGGTCGCCCGCCTCCTCGCCCGGGTGGAACCTGAGGTTCTCCAGCAGGACCACGTCCCCGGGACGGGACGCCGCTACCGCCTGCTCCGCCTCCGGTCCCACGCAATCCCCGGCGAACCGCACGCTACGGCCCAGGAGCTCCTCGAGCCTCCGGGCCACCGGGGCCAGGGAAAATTCGGGACGGACCTTTCCCTTCGGCCGCCCCAGGTGCGAGGCCAGGACGACGAGGGCCCCTTGTTCGATGCAATACCGGATCGTCGGGAGCGCCTCCCGGATCCGCAGGTCGTCGGTGATCTTCGATTCCTTGATCGGGACGTTGAAGTCGACCCGTACGAAGACGCGCTTCCCCCCCAGTTCCAGTTCCTCGAGCGTCAGCTTTGCCACAACCGCACCCCCTCCCGGACGGAAGGGCCGGTCCCTCCCCGGCCCCGGCGGATCGCGCCTATTGGACGATGAGTTTCACGAGGTCCCGCAGCCGGCAGGAATAGCCCCACTCGTTGTCGTACCAGGCCAGCGTCTTGACCATCCGGCCCATGACCTTGGTTTCCAGCGAGTCCACCGTGCCCGAACAGGAGTTCTGCATGTAATCGGTGGAGACCAGGGGCTCTTCGGAATAGCCCAGGATCCCTTTCAGGGCGCCGTCGGCCGCCTCCCGCAGCGCCCGGTTCACCTCCTCCCGCGTCGTCTGGGCGCGGACGGTGACCACGAGGTCCACGAGGGAGACGTTGGGCGTCGGCACCCGGATGGACAGCCCGTCCAGCTTCCCCTCGAGTGCGGGCAGGACCAGGCCGATCGCCTTGGCCGCGCCGGTGGTGCTGGGGACCAGGTTCACGGCCGCGGCGCGGGCGCGCCGGAGATCCTTGTGCTGCAGGTCCAGCAGGTTCTGATCGTTCGTGTAGCTGTGGATCGTGGTCATGAGCCCCGCTTCGATCCCGAACGTCTCGTCGAGCACCTTGGCCAGGGGGGCCAGGCAGTTGGTGGTGCAGGAAGCGTTCGACACGATGTGGTGACGCGCCGGATCGTAGGAGCCGGTGTTGACGCCGACGCAGAAGGTCCCGTCGACGTTTTTCCCCGGCGCCGAGATGACCACCTTCTTGACCGTCCCCCGCAGGTGGGCCTTCGCCTTTTCCGCATCGCGGAACAACCCGGTGGACTCGACGACGACCTGGGCGCCGACCGCGCTCCAGTCGATGGCCCCCGGGTCCCTTTCGCTGAACATCCGGATCGGCCTGCCGCTTATGAGGAGGCGATTCCCGTCCAGTTCCACCTTCTCGCCGAAGCGGCCCAGGACCGAGTCGTATTTCAGGAGGTGGGTCATGACCTCGGCGTTGGTGATGTCGTTGATCCCCACGATTTCCACCCGGGGATCGTTGATGCAGCAGCGGACCAGGTTCCTGCCGATACGGCCGAATCCGTTGATGGCGACTTTGATTGACATGGCGGTTCCTCCGAGTTAAGTTTCGCCCGCCCACGGCGTGAACGCATCGGGCGGCCGGCTGGATGTTGCCGAACCAGGAGCTGTGGTTCGAAGGATTTTTCAGTATACGCCATATCGCGGAGCTAGGGAATAGCCGGGCCGGAAACGGTCCCTTTGATGATAGACTGGGCGCGCCATGACCGAACCTTCCCGCTGTCCGCCCGATCCCCGCGCCGGCACGTCCGAGGCCCGCGCCCCCGGACGGATCCACGCGATCGCCTCCCGCTTCGCCCTCCCCCGCCCCCTGGAGGTGTTCGAGTTCCCCAGGAAGGGGAACATCAACCAGCACTCCTACCGGGTCGTGTCCGGCCCCCCGGACAATCGCTCGCATCATCTGCTTCAGCTTCTGAACCCCGGGGTCTTCCGCCATCCGGCGGGGGTGATCGAAGCCATGCGCCTCTGTCTGGAGGCCCAGCGGCGGGCCCTCGCCCGCCTCGGGGACCCCGATCTGGGCGAGTGGGAGGTCTTGAATCTGGTCCCGACCGTGCAGGGGCGCCCCTTCCTGGAGATTCCGGGGGAGGAGGGCCCGCGCTGCTGGCGCATGATGGGCTACATCCGGAACGCGCTCTGCTACCGCAGCCTGGGTGAGATCCCCGACCGGGAATCGCGGCTGCGGGTGGCCGAGGAGGCAGGGCGGGGGCTCGCGCTGTTCGGCCGGCTGACGGCGGACATCGACCCGGACCTGCTACGGGCGCCGCTGCCCGGTTACCGGGACACGGCCCTGTACTACGCCCAACTGCACTCCGTCCTGGCCGGAAACCGGACCGCGGCCGAGGCCGCCCCCTTCCTTCCGGAAGACGCCGGCCTGGCCGCGGACACGCAGCACGATTTCATCGTCCACATCCCGCCCGGGGAATTCGAGCGCCGCCGCGCCGACGCCGGCGTCCGGCGGCTCTCGGCGCTGGCGGTCGAGCACCGGGAGTTCGCGCTCACCCTCGGCCGGGGCCTGGCCGCCGGACGCCTCAGGCGGACGGCCGTCCACGGGGACACCAAGCTCGAGAACTTTCTCTTCAGCGCCGCCACGGGGAGGGTCCGCGCCCTGGTCGACCTCGACACCATCATGCCCCACACCTGGCTCAGCGATTGGGGGGACATGGTGCGCTCCCTGGTCAACGTCGCGGGGGAAAGGGAGACCGATCCCGAAAAAATCCGCATCGACACCGGGGTGTACCGGGCGGCCGCGCGCGGCTTCATTCTCCAGGCGGCGCCCCGGGCCGCCGGGGAGACGGCGCTGATGGCGGCCGCCCCCGCGATCATGGCGCTGGAACTGGGGGTTCGCTTCCTCGCCGATTACGTGCGGGGGGACCGCTACTTCCGCCTCCGGCCCGGAGACCCCCCCGATCTCAACCGGTCGCGCGCCCTGGTGCAGTTCCGCGTCTTCGAGGAGCTCCGCGGCAACGCCGGGCTCCTCGAGGCGGACGCCGGGGCGTGAGCCTGTGCCTACGACCGCGTGTGGTAGTCCCCCTCGCCCACCCACTTGTAGGTCGTCAGCTCGCGCGGCCCCATCGGGCCGCGGGCGTGCAGGCGCTGGGTGGAGATCGCGACCTCGGCCCCGAGCCCGAACTGCCCCCCGTCGGTGAAGCGGGTGGAGGCGTTGACGTACACCGCGGCCGAGTCCACCTCCCGGATCCAGCGCTCGGCGCTGGCCGGGTCTCCCGTCAGGATCGAGTCGGAATGCCCCATGCTGTGGGCGTTGGTGTGCGCGATCGCCTCGTCGATGTCCCCGACCACCTTCAGTCCCAGCACCAGCGACATCCACTCGGTGTCGAAGTCCCCGGGGCCGGCGGCCCGGACAGCCCCGTGTCCGGCGAGGCATTCGAGCGCCTCGGGGTCTGCCCGGAAAGTGACCCCGGCCGGGGCCAGGGCCTCCACGATCCGGGGGAGCGCCCCGGCCGCCACGCCGCGGTGCACCAGCACCGTGTCCAGGGCGTTGCAGACCGAGGGGCGCTGGGTCTTCGCGTTGTGGATGACGCCCAGGGCCCTTTCGATGTCGGCCGACGCGTCGACGTAGATGTGACAGATGCCGATCCCCCCCGTGATGACGGGAATCCGGCTGTGCTCCCGGCAGAAGCGGTGGAGGCTCGCCCCCCCCCTGGGGATGATGACGTCGACCAGTTCGCCGAGCTCGAGCAGCTCGAGGACGCGCGCGCGGTCGGGGTCCCCGACAAACTGCACCGCGTCCCGGGGCAGGCCGCTGCCCCCGAGAGCCTCCCGCACCAGGGCCACGAGCGCCCGGTTCGAATGCAGCGTCTCCTTTCCGCCGCGCAGGATCACGCTGTTCCCCGTTTTGACCGACAGGGCGGAAACGTCGATCGTCACGTTGGGCCGCGATTCGTAGATGACGCCGATCACCCCCAGGGGGACGCGCTGCCGGCAGAGCCGGAGCCCGTTGGGGAGGACCGTCCGGTCGAACCTCTCCCCGACCGGGTCGGGCAGCCGCTCGAGTGCGAGCACGTCGCGGGCGAGCGCCCCGATGCGCGCCCCGTCGAGCGTCAGGCGGTCGATCAGGGCGTCGTCGAGGCCGGAGGCGCGGGCAAGCGCCACGTCCCGCCCGTTCGCTTCCTCGATCACCCCCCGGGACCGGTCGAGGAGCCGTGCCAGGGCGCCGAGCGCCCCGTTGCGGACCTCCGTTGGAAGCGTGGCCATGACCCTCGCCGCCGCGCGCGCCTTCCGCCCCATTTCCCTCACCATAGCGACTCCTTCCGGCTCGTTCAGATCAGCACCATGTCGTTGTGATGGATCACCTCGTCCCCGAACCGGTACCCGAGGATCGATTCGATCGCGTCGGAGGGGGAACGGAGGATGCGGGCGAGATCCCGGCTGTCGTAGTTGACGATTCCGCGCGCGATCTCGCGCCCTTCGGGCAGCGTCACGCGCACGGTGTCCCCGCGTTCGAAGGAACCCTCGACCGCGGCCAGACCGACGGGCAGCAGGCTCCCCCCGCGGGCGAGCGCCCGGGCCGCCCCCTCGTCCACCGTCAGTTTCCCCGGGGACTGGCTGCCGGACAGGATATAGCGCTTGCGGCTCTCGACCGCCGAGGCCGAAGGAAGGATCCGCGTCCCCAGCCTCTCACCCCGGGCGAGGCGCAGGAGGACATCGGGCTCGGCCCCTGCGGCGATGATGCAGCCCGTGCCCGAACGCCGGGCCAGGTCGGCCGCCCGGAGCTTGGTCGCCATGCCCCCGGTGCCCAGCCCGCACCCGCTCCCCCCGGCGGCCTTCCAGAGTTCCGGCCCGATTTCGGGGCCGGAGACCTCTTCCACCAGCCGCGCCCCCGGATCGGTCCGCGGGTCGGCCGTGAACAGCCCCGCCTGGTCCGTCAGCAGCACCAGCCGGTCGGCGTCCACCAGGTTGGCCACCAGGGCGGAGAGGTTGTCGTTGTCCCCCACCCGGATCTCCTCGGTCGCCACGGTGTCGTTCTCGTTGATGATCGGAAGGGCCCCGCGCCCGAGGAGGGCCAGCAGGGCGTTACGCGCGTTCAGGTAGCCCCGCCGGTTCGAGAGGTCGCGGCGCGTCAGGAGGACCTGCGCCACCGTCACCCCGTACAGGCCGAAGACCTGTTCGTAAAACGCCATGAGGCGCGGCTGCCCCACGGCGGCCAGCATCTGCTTGACCGGAATGTCCCTGGGCAGCTCCGGAAAGCCCAGCCGTTCCCTCCCCGCGGCGATGGCGCCCGAGGAGACCAGGAGGATCTCCTCCCCCTCCCCCCCGAGCCGGGCGATCTGCCGGGCCAGATCGATGACGAGGGGGGGGGAGAGGCAGGGGGTTCCCCGGGTGAGAGTGGAGGTGCCCAATTTGATGACGGTGCGCATGCGCCTTCCCCTGGATTATTGAGAAAGGTTTAGGATAGCATAAATCGGCGCCCGGCGGGCGGGCCGGCGCGATTCCCGGGAAGAGACGGAATGAGACGAGGGCTCGGAACACGATACGCCGGCGGAGGGGGTCGGGCCCTCCTGGCGGCGGTGCTCTGCGCAGCCCTCGCTGCGGCCGCGGCGGGACAGGTCGCGCCGGAGGATCCCGCGGGACGGGTGCGGACCGAAATCCGCTACCGCGACGGCACGGTGGTCCTCGTCTCCGACACCCAGGAAAAGTCGAAGTCGCTCCACCGGGCGGCCGGGGGCGTCCGCATCACCTTCCGCGATATCGTCGTGACCGGGGAGGAGGCGGTCTACGACGAAGCCACCCGCGAGGGTTTCATCTCCGGCGATACCCGTTTCAGCCAGGACGGGGACCGGCAGTGGCTCACCTGCTCGCGGGCCGAGTTCAATTTTGCGACCCAGACCGGGGCTTTTTACGACGCCACCGGGTTCACCGACCGGGAATTCATGATCTCGGGCCGCCGGATCCTCAAGACCGGGCCGGACACCTACCGTGTCGAGGAGGGGGGGGCGACCACCTGCCTGGAGGAGAACCCCAAGTGGCGCTTCACGGCGGCCCGGACCGACATCCGGGTGGACCAGACCGCCCGGATGCGGAGCGCCGTTTTCCGGGTCAAGGGGGTCCCGGTACTCTACCTGCCCTACGTCGTCCTCCCCGTCGGGCTGAAGGAACGCTCGAGCGGCTTCCTCCCCTTTCACACGGGCAACTCGACGTCCAAGGGACGCGTCTTCAGCGAAGGGTATTACCAGACCCTGGGAAGAAGCGCCGACCTGCTGGTCTACGGTGATTATTTCAGCCTGCGGGGACTCGCGCTGGGGGCCGAGTTCCGGGCGCGGCCGAACCCGAAAACCAGGCTGGAGCTCCGGGGCTACGGCATCCGCGACAAACTGGACCAGGGGGGGGCCCAGCTGGACATCGACGGGGAATCGTGGCTCGGGGAGGACTGGAGGGCCGTCGTCAGGGCCAACATCAGCTCCAGTTTCACCTTCCGCCAGGCTTTTTCGGAAAACCTCCGCACGGCCACCATACCGATGGAAAAGGCGCAGGGATTCGTGACCCGCAACCACCAGAGCCTCTCCACCAACATCGTCTTCGGCAGGGAGTCGGTGACCTTCCCGGGCGAGTCGGTGGTGGTGCGCCGCATCCCCTCGCTGGAGTTTGTGTCGATCGGGACGCCCCTGGGCCGCTCCCCCTTCATCCTGAGCTTCCGCACCTCGCTCGAGGGGCTGTCCCGGGTGGACCGCCTGATCGAAACCGGCGGCCTCGTCCAGCGCATGGACCTCTTCCCCCGCATCACGGCCAGGATCCCCTCCTGGAAGGGCTTCAGCCTGGCCCCCTCGGTGGGGGTCCGCGAGACCTGGTACGGGGCCCGGATTTCCGAAGACGCCCCCGGGGGGGTGGAAAACCGGGGGCTGCACCGGCGCTATGTCGACCTGCGGATAGACGTGCGGGCCCCGGTGCTCGAGAAGAGCTTCGGTTCGAAGCCGACGGGCGGGATCCGTCACGCGATCGAGCCCTTTTTCACCTGGCGCAGGATCCACGGGGTGAAAGGGCTCGACGAAACCCTCCGGTTCGACGCCGAGGATGCCGTCGCCGATACCAACGAAATCGAATACGGGATGACGCACCGGTTCTACCGGGGCGCGCCGGCCGCGCAAGGAGGGAGCACCGAGATCCTCTCCCTGGCCCTCGTGCAGAAATATTATTTCGACCCGACTTTCGGCGGGGTCTTCCAGGAGGGGGAAGCGAACGCCTTCACCCCGCTCGACACCGCCACCGGGTTTTACCGGTCGACGTCGACGGCCAACTTCGCCCCCCTCAGCGCCATCCTGCAGTTCACCCCCCGGCAGGGGATCCACAACGACATCCGCGCCGATTTCGACACCGGGCGCGGGCGCTGGAGCAACGTGAGCCTGGCCTCCGAATGGCGGCAGGGACCGGTGTCCCTGTCCGGAACCTATTTTTACATCAACCCGCGCGGGGGGGCGTTCCTCTCCGGGAACCACGTGCAGGCACAGGTCGAGTTCGGCTCCCAGGAGCGCGGCTTCAACTCCCGGTTGACGGCCAGCCGCAACCTGCAGTCCGGGCAGTGGCTCAACAGCAACGTCCGGGTGGGCTACTCCTGGAACTGCTGCGGCCTGGGCCTGGGCTTCAACCAGTACGCTCTCGGCATCCGGACCGAATCCCGGCTTTCCTTCTCCTTCACCCTGAAGGGGATCGGGCACTTCGGCAACATGCGGGAGCCGGAAGGCATCTTCTGAAACGGGCAAGGGAGGGGGCGTGAACACGGCATGGATCTCGGCCGGCTCCAACGTCGGAGACCGGCGGGCCCAACTCGACCGCGCAATCGCGGCGCTCGAGGCCTGCGGCCGCGTCATCGCGGTCTCCTCCTGCTACGAGACCGAACCGGTCGGCTATGACGACCAGCCGTGGTTCCTGAACCTGGCCGCCGGGCTCGAAACCCGGCTCACGCCGCACCAACTCCTCTCGTTCTGCCAGAGCATCGAACTGGCCCAGGGGAGGGTGCGCCCTTTCCCCAACGCACCCCGGACGCTCGACCTCGACATCCTGTTTTACGACGACCTCGTCCTCGACCGTCCGGACCTCGTTCTCCCCCACCCCCGGCTGGGGGACCGCCGCTTCGTCCTGGAGCCGCTGGCGGAAATCGCCCCCCTGCTCAGGCACCCCGTGCTGAACCGCTCGGTGCGTCGGCTCCTCGAACTCTGCCCGGACCGGTCCATGGTGAGGAAAGTGGAGCCGGGCGGATAAAATTTCCCGGATTGAATTGAACAGAAATTTTTCCCCGTGCTATGATGCGCCCCGGCATAAAGCGGACGCCCCGCGCCGCCGATAAGCAACCGGAGGCCGTCCGTCCCCGGAAACCCGGAAGAAAGGGTCGATCGCTTGTTTCGCCGTTTTCTCAGACTGTGTATCCCTCTCGCGCTGGCCGCCGTGCTCCTTCCCCTCGGCGCCTCCGAAGCCAGGGCGGACGGGCCGGAAGCCCTCCAGACGACGATCGCCCGGTATCTGAAACGGCCCGGCGCCCGCTCAGCGCAATGGGGCATCAGCATCCTGGACCCCTCCGACAACAAGGTCCTGGTCGAGGTCAACCCGGACAAGCCCTTCCTCCCCGCCTCGGTGCTCAAGGTGGTCACCACCGCCGCGGCCGTGGAAAAGCTGGGGCCGGGGTTCCGCTACCGCACGGGGGTATACGCCAACGGCCCGGTGGGCGAGGACGGGTCCCTGGCGGGCGACCTCATCCTGGTGGGGAGGGGGGACCCCAACCTGATGGCCCCCCGGGACGAAGCCGGGCAGATGCCCGCTTTCCGGGAGCTTGCCGACCGGCTGCAGGAGCTGGGCATCCGGGAGGTCTGCGGGGACGTGATCGGCGACGACAGCTACTTCTCCCCGCGCGGCGGAGAAAAGGGGTGGACGGCCAGGGAACTCCGGACCCGCTACGGGGCGCCGGTCAATGCCCTGAGCATCAACAACAACGTCGTCTGGGTCACGGCCCGGCCGTCGAAATACAAGAAGGCCGTCATCGTCGGGATCGAGCCCGCGACCTCCCATTTCCGCATCCGCAACCGGGCCGTCACCGGGAGCCGGAAAGCGAAACGGACGATCAGTGCGCGCCTCGAGGCGGGTTCCGACACGATCGTGATCTCGGGCACCCTCCCCTCCACGCGCACCTTCCGGCAGCACCTCGTCCTCGAAAATCCCGCGGAAACCGCCGCCGCCGTTTTCGGGGAAGAACTCGAGCGCCGAGGGATTTCCGTGCGCGGAGAGGTCACGAGCCTTCACCAAGGCGGCGGGGAGGCCGGGCCCCGCGGCACCTGGACCCTGCTGGCCGAACACCGGTCCGCCCCGCTGGTGCGCGCCCTCGAAATCATCAACAAGCAGAGCCAGAACCTCCACGCCGAGATGCTGCTCCGAACCCTGGGAGCGGAGCTGCGGGGGCGCGGGACGAACGAGGCCGGGCTCGAGGTGGTCCAGGAGTTCCTGGTCGAGGCCGCGATCGACAGTGACCGGATACGCCTCGACGACGGGTGCGGGCTGTCGCGGGAGAACCTGCTGACCCCGCGCTTCCAGACGTCCCTGCTCGGATTTCTGCTCGGCCGCCCCTACTTCGGCCTCTTTTACGACACCCTGGCCGTCAGCGGCACCGACGGGACCCTGAAAAACCGCCTGTCCGCCCTGGAGGTCAAGGGCTCGATCCACGCCAAGACCGGGACCCTGCGGGACGTCACCACCCTGAGCGGCTACATCACCACCCGGTCGGGCCGCAACCTGGTCTTCAGCATTTTCGCCAACCGGGTGACCTCCACCGAGCGGGTCAAAAGAACGATTGACGAAATCTGCTCCCTTCTGGTTAAACTGTACTGATGAGCATAAGGGTCTTGTTTTTCGCCTCACTGGCGGACGCGGCGGGGACCAGGGAAAGAAAGGTGGAAGCGGCCGGGCTCACCGACGTGATCTCGGTCTTCGACCGGTGCGCCGCGGACACCCCCGCCCTGGAATCGTACCGGGCCTCGGTCCTCCTGGCGCTGAATTCCGAATTCGCCCGGCCCTCCTCCCCGGTCCGGGACGGGGACGAGATCGCCTTCTTTCCGCCCGTCAGTGGAGGGTAGCATGTTCAGTCTCACGCGGGAGCAGATCGACACCACCCGGATTACCCGGAGCCTTCAGCAGCCCGAGGACGGCGCCCTCGTCGTCTTCGAGGGGGTCGTGCGCAACCACGCGCGGGACAAGGCGGTCCGATTCCTGGAATACGAGGCCTACGAATCGATGGCGCTGAAAAAACTCGAGGAGGTCGGGGCCATGGCCAGGAGCCGGTTCGACATCCGCGACATCGCCATCGTTCACCGGCTGGGGCACATGGAGATCGGAGAGGCGAGCACCGTCATCGTGGTGGCCTCGGCCCACCGCGGGGCCGCCTTCGAGGCCTGTCGTTTCGCCATCGACACGATCAAGGAGATCGTCCCCATCTGGAAGAAGGAGTTCTACGCCGACGGCGAGGTGTGGATCGAGGGGGCGCGTTGAACCGTCACCTCACAGCTCGTGCCGGTGCTCGAGCGCTTTCGACATGGTGACCTCGTCGGCAAACTCGAGGTCGCTCCCCACCGGCAGTCCCAGGGCGATGCGGCTGACCCTGACCCCGATCGGCTTGAGCAGCCGGGCGAGATAGATGGCCGTCGCCTCCCCTTCCACGTTGGGATTGGTCGCCAGGATGACCTCCTTCACCTCCCCCTCCCGCAGCCGCTCCAGCAGGTTCCGGATCTGCAGGTCCTCGGGCCCGACCCCGTTGATGGGGGAAAGCGCGCCGTGCAGCACGTGGTACCGCCCCCGGTACTCCCGGGTCCTTTCCACCGCGACGATGTCGCCCGGCTGCTCCACGACGCAGACGGTCTCCCCGGAGCGGGAACCGCTGCGGCAGTAGTTGCAGGGGTCCAGGTCGGAAAAGTTGTTGCAGCGGGAACAGCAGAGGATCCTGTCCTTCACTTCCAGGATGGCGCGGCTCAACCGTTCCGCATCCTCCCGGGGCCGCCGCAGCACGCTGTAGGCCAGCCGCTCGGCGCTCTTCGGGCCGATCCCCGGGAGCCTGCGGAATTCATCAATCAGTCTTTCGATAGGCTCCGCGTAGTCGCTCATTCGTCGATCTTCTCGGCCTTCACCGGCCCGGGGAACGTGTCCAGGAAGGAGCGCACCGCCGGTTCGCGCCCGGCCCGATCGAGAAGGTCCCCGGGGGAGGACGCCGCCCCCGCCTGCGGAGCCGGGGTCGCGGGCGCACCCTCATCCCCCGCCGACGTGGCTCGCGTGTCCGCCCCCCCCTCGACCGTGACCCTGACCTTGCGCTCCAGGACGACGGCCGCCGCCCCGGCTATGGCGTCCAGGTTCCGTGCGACCTGGTGCCGGATGAACTCGCCCGCCCCCCCCGGATCGAGGACCAGCCGGTCCCCCTCGGCGCGCGCGCCGGAAAAGGAGCGCAGCAGGGATTCGAGCGATTCCCGGCCGAGGGCCGAGGCGATCCGGCCGAGGAGGTCCCGATCCTCGCCCTCCTCGCGGGCGGAGGCGCGAGCTTCATCCTTCCTTCGAGGAGCCGGAGCCGAAGAGGGAGCCCGTTCCACGGGAGCCCGTTCCACGGGAGCCCGTTCCACGGGAGCCCGGCCTGCGGGAGCCCGTTCTGCGGGAGCCCGGCCTGCGGGAGCCCGGCCTGCGGAGGCGTGGTCTGCGGGTACCTTCCCGGGCGACACCCGCGGAGGAGGCGCCCCGCTTCCGCCGCCCGGGCCCCGGGGCGGCGCGTCATCCGCATAGGTGGAAAACTCGGCCACGAGTTCCTCCAGGGGGCGCAGCCTGGCGATGTGGGCCATTTCGAGGAGCCCCATCTCCAGCTGGAAGCGCACCTGGGTGGCGTACTTCATCCCGGTCTCGATCTTCTGGAAGGCGTCGAAGAGGCGCAGCAGGTCCTCTCGGGAAAAAAGGTCCGCCTGCACCCGCAGATCGGGCAGGACGCTTTCGGGAATCCCCAGCAGGGCGGGATCGGAGATCCCGGCCTTCACCACCATGAGATTGCGGAAGTGGCCCGAAAGGCGGCGGCAGAAATTGTTGAGGTCCTGCCCGGCCTCCACCAGGCCGGCCACCGTCCGGAGCAGGACCTCGAGGTCGTTCCCCGCGATCGCCCGGGCCGTCTCCGCGAGGACCCTGGGCTCCACCAGGCCGAGCAGGGTCGAAACGTCCTCGTCCCGGACCTCGCTCCCGCTGAAGGCGATCACCTGGTCGAGCGCCGACATGGCGTCCCGCATGCTTCCGCCGCTCGAAAAGACCACCTGCTCGAGGGCGCTGTCGCTGATCCGGATCCCCTCCGCCTCGGAAATCGTGCGCAGCCGTTCCAGGATGAGGGGGTACTGGATGAGCTTGAAGCTGTACTGCTGGCAGCGGGAGAGGATGGTCGCGGGGATCTTGTGATACTCCGTGGTGGCCAGGATGAACACCACGTGCGGCGGCGGCTCTTCCAGCGTCTTCAGGAGCGCGTTGAAGGCCTCCGCCGTGAGCATATGGACTTCGTCGATGATGAAGATCTTGTACCGGTCGCGCGCCGGGTTGTAGCGCGCCTTCTCCCGCAGTTCCCGGATCTCGTCGATACCCCGGTTGGAGGCTGCGTCGATCTCGAGAACATCCATGCAGCCGCCGGCGGCGATCTCCGTGCAGGCCACGCACCTTCCGCACGGCTCCCCCGGCTTCCCGTCGTGGCAATTGAGCGCCTTGGCCAGAAGCCGTGCGGTCGAGGTCTTGCCGCTGCCGCGCGGGCCGGAGAAGAGGAAGGCGTGGGCGATCCGTCCGCTCTCGAGCGCGTTGGTCAGCGTGCGGGAAACGTACTCCTGCCCGACCAATTCATGAAAACTCTGGGGACGCCATTTGAGAGCCAGAACCTGATATTGCATAAAAAGAGGGGTCGGACCCCGGGGATCCCGTTGCACATGCAGGAGTCCTCTTAATGCTGCTTCCTTCCGGACCTGACATGGTTCGAGGGTTGCATTGCACAGGGCCCGGGGCCCGTCATGGCCTTTCGGCCCAAAGCTGCATCTTACGGCATCGCCTGCCGGGAAACAAGCCGGAAAAACCTCCGCCGGAGGCGCAAAAACCCTAAACAACCGGCCGATCCGTGCGTAGTATTATGGGATGGCGCGGCGGAGGGTTTCGCCGCGGCCTGCACTCTCATGGAAAAGACGAGGATCATGAAAAAGACATCCCTTCCCAAGGCGATCCAGCACCCGACCTGGTTTTCGATCGGAATCCTTCTGCTCGCGGCGGCCCTGACCGCGGCCTGCGGCGGCTCGGGCGCCCCGGGCGCCTCCGCTCCAGGGCCGGAGGCGGGCCCGGGCAAAAAAAACCCGGGCGCCCCCCCCGCCATGGCCGAGGTCTCGGTGCAGACCGTCCGGGTCCGGAAGATCTCCCTGCGGAGGGATGTGGAGGTGTCGGGGTCGCTGGTCGCCTCCGACCAGGCCAGGGTCAGCAGCGAGGTCGCCGGAGTGGTGCGCCAGGTGCTGGTCGACCTGGGGCAGGAGGTCGCCGCCGGCCAGGTCGTGGTCCGGCTCGACACCCGGGAACTCGAGCTGGCGCTCGAGCGGGCCCGCAGCCAGCTGAGGCAGACCGAAGCCCAGTTCGGTATCGACGGGGTGAAGGTCACGGAGCCCCCCGACAACGAACAGATCTCGTCCGTCCGCCTGGCCATGGCCAACCGCGACGACGCGCTGGCGCAGCTGCGCCGGGCCCGGCGGCTCCGGGAGCAGAACCTCCTGCCGCAGGCCGATCTCGACGCGGCGGAAACCCGGGTCAAGGTGACGGAGGCGGGTTACCGGACGGCGCTCGAAAGCGTCCAGAGCCTCCGGGCCACCCTCCAGGAGCGACGGCACGCGGTCGAGCTGGCCCAGAAGAAACTCAACGACAGCCAGATCCGGACCTCCATTTCGGGGCAGATTTCCGAACGCCTGGTCAACCAGGGGGAGTTCATCCGCGAAAACACCCCGGTGGTCTCCATCGTGAAAATGAACCCCCTCAAACTCGAGACGGCCGTCCAGGAGCGCTACGCCGGAATCATCCGCACGGGGCTGCCGGTGGAATTCTCGGTCGAATCGTCGCCCGGCAAGACCTATTCGGCCCGCGTGGCCCATATCAGCCCGTCGGTGGACCCGGCCACCCGCACCTTCGCCATCGAGGTCCTCGTCGACAACGGCCACCGGCAGCTCAAGCCCGGCTTCTTCGCCAAGGGATTGATCTACACCCACCAGGACGAGAACGTGCCGGCCATCCCCGAGTACGCCATCTCGACCCTGGCGGGGATCTCCAACGTCTATGTCATCGAAGAGGGAACGGTGCGGCAGCAGCCGGTCACCCTGGGCTCCAGGTCGGGAGAGCTGGTGGAGGTCGTGGAAGGACTCGCGGGAGATGAAGTGCTGGCGGCCAGCAACCTCACCATGCTGGCCACCGGGGTCCCGGTGAAAATTGTCGGGACCGCCCCGGCCGCCTCCCCCCTCACCGAGAACAGGCAGGAGGAAGGGCGATGAAACTGGCCGATGTCAGTATCCGGCGCCCGGTATTCGCCTTCATGATGTCGGCCGCCATCGTGGTCCTCGGAATCGCGTCCTACAGCATGCTCGGGCTCGATCTCATGCCCAAGACCGACGCCCCGGTGGTCTTCGTGCAGACCAGCCTGCCGGGGGCGAGCGCCGAGGAGGTGGAAACCCAGATCACCAAGCCGATCGAGGAAGTGGTCAACACCATCGCGGGGATCGACGAACTGCGCTCCAGTTCCCAGCAGGGGGGCTCGCGCGTCATCATCATGTTCGTCCTGGAGCGCGACATCGAGGCCGCCGTCCAGGACGTGCGGGACAAGGTCGCCTCGATTACCAACCAGTTCCCCCGGGAGACCCTGGCGCCCAGGATCCTCAAAATCGACCCCGACTCGAACCCGATCCTCACCATCGCCGTCAGCGGAAACCGGTCACAGAAGGAAATCAGCGAAATCGTCGACAAGCGGATCAAGCAGGTACTCGAGACGGTCAACAACGTCGGCGAGGTCACCTTCTCCGGGGATCGGCACCGGGAGATCCAGCTCCTGCTCGACAAGGACCGGCTGAACGCCTACAACCTCACCGTCGACCAGGTCCGCACCGCCGTGGCGCGGCAGAACGTGGAGATCCCGGGGGGGAGCTTCATCTCCGGCTCGTCCGAAATCGCCCTGCGCACCATGGGGAGGATCCACAACGTCGAGGATTTCAACAGGATCATCATCACCTACAGCGGCGGGAGGGCCGTCACCTTCCAGGACATCGGCCGAGTGATCGACACCGTGGAGGAGGTCCGCAGCGTTTCGCGCCTCAACGGACGGCAGGCCGTCTCTCTCGACATCCGCAAGCAGTCGGGAACCAACACGGTCGAAGTGGTCGACGACGTGATGGCCGAGCTCGAACGCATCAAGCCGGACCTGCCCCCCGATATCACCATTCAGACCACCCGCGACCAGTCCACCTTCATCCGCCGCTCCTTCAGCGAAATCCAGCACCACCTGGTCCTGGGGGGACTGCTCGCCAGCATCGTGGTCCTCCTCTTCATGCGCAATTTCCGCTCCACCGTCATCGCCGCGGTCGCGATCCCCACCTCCATCATCGGCACCTTCACCCTGATGCGGGCGCTCGGCTTCACCATGAACAACATGACGATGCTGGCCCTATCCCTGGCGACCGGCATCGTGATCGACGACGCCATCGTGGTGCTGGAAAACATATTCCGCTACATCGAGGAGAAAAAGGTCAAGCCGCGGGAGGCGGCGTCCCGGGCGACGGGCGAAATCGGGCTGGCCGTCATGGCGACGACGTTGTCGCTCGTGGTCATCTTCCTCCCGGTCGCGTTCATGACGGGGCAGGTGGGGCGCTACTTCTACAGCTTCGGCATCGTCTCGGCCGGCGCTTTTCTCCTCTCCATGTTCGTCTCCTTCACCCTCACGCCCGCGCTGTCCGCGACCTGGCTCAAACCCTCGGACATCGGGCACAAGGCCTCGAAATCGAGCGGTTTTTACAGTTTCATCGACCGCCACTACGGGCACATGCTCCGCTGGGCCATGGGCCACCGCGGCGTCATCGTCACCATCGCCCTGGCGGTGGTGGCCTCGGCCGCGTTCCTTTTCCCCCGGGTGGGGAAGGAACTGGTGCCGGACGACGACCAGAGCGAGTTCAGCGTCAACGTCAACCTGCCGCAGGGCAACAGCTTCGCCAGCACGGACGCCTACGTCAGGCCCATCGAGGAGGAACTGAGGCGCATGCCCTACGTGGAGACGGTGTTCGCCACCGTCAACCCCGCCCGGGCCAATTTCTACGTCCAGCTCGCGCCCCTCGACCGGCGCGACGTCTCCCAGCAGGAACTGATCCGCGACACGCGCGCCCGGCTGCGGCGGTTCCAGGGGGCGCGGATCAGCGTTTCGGGCGGAACCGACATATCGGGATCCTCCACGGCGGGGACCGGACGCGGGGGGGGCGCCAACCGCCTGCAGATGCTGATCCAGGGACCCGACATCGAGCAGCTGCAGACATACATCGTCGAGCTTATGGACAAGATCCGGACCATCCCGGGAGTCGTCGACGTCGACACCAACTTCGAGCCCACGGCCCAGGAGCTGCGGGTCCGGGTCGACCGCGCCCGCGCCGCCGACCTGGGGGTCTCCATCGATTCGCTCGCGTCCAGCCTGAGGCTCCTGGTCGGGGGGGACGAGGTCACCAAGTACAAGGAGGGGGACGACCAGTTCAGCGTCCGGCTCCGGCTCGACGAGCAGTTCCGGGACGATCCCTCCAAGATGGGGGAACTGCTGATAGCGGGCGCCGGCGGCCGGCTGCTGCGGGTGAGCGACGTGGCGAGCCTGTCGCTCGAACCCGGGCCGGCCAGCATCGACCGCTACGACCGGCAGCGGCAGATTTCGCTCAGCGGCAATCTCGACGGGATCCCCATGCAGACGGCGATCGACGCCGCCCGGCAGAAGCTGGCCGAGATGCAGTTCAAGCCGGGCTACTCGGTCCAGTTCGGCTTCGGCGCCCGGATGCTGAGCCAGGCCACGGACGATTTCTGGATGGCGCTGGTGCTGGCCCTCATCTTCATCTACATGGTGCTGGCCTCGCAGTTCAACAGCTTCGTCCACCCGCTCACCATCATGACCGCCATCCCCTTGAGCCTTCCCTGCGGACTGTTCGCCCTGATGGCGTTCGGCATGACGCTCAACGTCTACAGCGCCATCGGCCTGATGATGCTGTTCGGGATCGTGAAGAAGAACTCCATTCTGCAGGTCGATTACACCAATACCCTGGTCGGGCAGGGGATGCAGCGGGACGCGGCCATCATCACCGCCAACCACGTGCGGCTGCGCCCCATCCTGATGACGACAATCGCCATCGTCGCCGGGATGCTCCCGATCGCCCTGGGCCGCGGGGCCGGTTCCGGGTCGCGCGCCTCCATGGCCGTCACCATCATCGGGGGGCAGTTGATCTGCCTGCTGCTGACGCTGCTGGTCACCCCGGTCATCTATTCCCTCTTCGACGACGCCAAGCTCTTCCTCGAGCGGCTGCGGACCCGCCCGGAGCCCGAGGCCGTCATAGCGGAAGCGGAGGATTGAGCTCCCGCCGCGCAAAGGGATATTGCCATCGGGCGGCGGCTGAGGTAGAGTGCATCGGCGCCTCGACCGCGCCCGGATCCCGAGCCTATGAACAGAATCCTCCGCCTCTGCCCGCTGCTGCTGATCCTCCTCTCCGGATGCCTTTCGGAATCCTCCGGGCGGAAGACGGCGGAGCCTGAAGCGTCGGGGTCCGCGACGACGGCTCCGCGGGCCGCGGAGCCGGAACCGGTCGATCACCAGGCGGTTTCCATCCTGTCCGAGAGCACCCTTTTCACCGTGTACGGAAGGGCCTTCGGCCGTGCGCCCATCCTCGGGAGGCTGGGCACCTACCGCGGCTTCGAGGACATGGAGCGCGACATCCGGCCCTGGCTGGAGGGGATCTCGAGCCGGCACGCCAAGAAACGCGTAATCCCGGCGGTCCACCTGATCTACGCCATGGCCACCCCCTGCAAGCCCGACGACGACTGCCTCCTCTACCTCGAGGGGATCGAGAAGGATATCGTGGGCACCTACATCGAGCCGGCCGCCCGGCGGGGGTGGATGGTCATCCTCGACACCCAGATCGGCAAATCGACCCCGGTCGAACAGGTCCGGCGCATCATCGACAAGGGGTACCTGGAGTACGACAACGTGGCCGTGGCCATCGACCCCGAATTCAGCGCGGCCCCCGGCCAGGAGACCCCCCCGGGGCGCCCCATCGGAACGGTGAAGGCCTCGCAGATCAACAAGGTCCAGCGGATGCTCGACGACTACACGCGCGAGCGCCGGCTTCCGACCAGGAAGATCCTCATCGTGCACCAGTTCGGGGATGCGAACGTCGGCGACGGCGTCCCTCCCATGATCCGGGACAAGAAGAGCCTCGAGACGTTCGACAACGTGGAGCTGGTCTTCGACGCGGACGGCCTGGGGGGGCAGGCGGTGAAGATGGTCAAATACAACAAGATGACCGACGCCGCCGTGTACCCCTTCACCCGGTTCCGCGGGATCAAGATCTTCTTCCCGAACCCGTGGGAGAAGCACGGGCACTACGACAAGCCCCCGATGAACCTGGACCAGATCTTCGGGGTGCAGCCGGCCGAAGGGGGGAAGGTGCGGATCGCCAACAGGCCCGACGTGGTGATCATCGCCTAGAACCCCTCACTCCTCCAGCCTCGAGGCCAGGATCGCCTCCAGCCGCTTCGGGTCCCGCTTCAGGTGCACCGTCCGGCCGCCCCGGACATGGACCAGCCCGGGTTTGGCCCCCCTGGGCTTTTTCACGTTTTTGACCGGCGCCATGTGGACATCCGCCCGGGTGGCGTTCTTCATCTTCGAGAAATGAACCGCGAGTTCGCACGCCGCCAGGACCGACTCCGGCGCCGCCTCGGCCCGCCCCCCGGTGCGCAGCACCACGTGGCTCCCCGGGTAGAGCTCCAGGTGAAAGAAGAGGTCGTTCCCGCGGGCCAGGCGCGTGGTCAGGAGGTCGTTCCCCTCGTCGCTGCGCCCCACCCAGATTTCCATCCCGTCCCCCGTACGGTACTTCTTGGGTCGCAGCCGGGACGGGAGATCGGGCTTCGGGTCCTTCTTCACCGGGGCGGCCGCCGGCACCGGCTTCTTTCCGGGAGGGAGGCGGCCCAGCAGCCGCCGGATCCGGGGGGACGAGGCCAGGCGCTCGAGCGCTCCGGGATCGGGGGGATCCAGCCGGGCGATCCGGTCGAGATCGCGCAGGAAATCGTCCAGCCGCCTCTGCTCCGCGCGGAGCTGCTCGAGCTGGAGCCGGATCATCCCGGCGCCACGGGTCGACTTCTGGTAGCGTGCGAAGTAGCTTTCCAGGTTCCGGGCCGGAGTAAGCTTCGGGTCGAGGGGGATCTCGACGGTCTCCCCCGTCTCATGGTCGGTCGCCGCGACCGCGGGCTGCCCGGGCTCGACCGCATACAGCACCCCTTTGAGCAGCTCCCCGAGGCGGCGGTGACTCTCCGCCTGCAGGGCGCGGCCCAGGTCCTCCTCGAGGTGCGCGTGCTTCCGATCGAGGAACGCCTGCTCCTTCCTGACCGCCTGTTCGATCCGGCGCACCGCGGCTTCCGCCCCGTGCTCCCGCTCCCGCCGCCCGTACTCCTCGGCGACGGCGTCGAGGAACCGGTCGTCGGGCACCGTCGCCCACCGGTCCTCCCCCGCCGATGCCAGCGACCCCCGCGGCTCCACCCAGGGGGCCCCCGCTTTCAGTTCGGGCCGGGTGTCCTCGGTCGGACGCAGGGAGTGGAGGAGGACGCCCGCTTCGTCGAGCAGGTACAGGTTGCTCCGGGGGCCCAGGATGGAAAGCAGGAGCCGGAGTGCACCGGCGCGGGAGTGAAAGCGGAGGCAGACCTGGCGGTCCGAGCCCGCGGCCTCCACCCCTTCGAGGGTGCTCCCGGCCAGGTGCGCCCGCGCGTATTCCCCGAAGGAGCCGACGGCGGACTCCGGCCCGGCCGCGTCGGCGCCCGAGATCCGGGCGTACCGCGGGCTGCAGCAGAGGAGCAGACGGGAGCGCTCGCGGGCCTTTTCGAGGACCAGGACGAGGGAAAAGGGGCCGGCCTGGACGACGCGCCGCAGCCGGGCCCCCGACCACGCCCCATGGGCGATGCGCGCCGCGCGGCGCAGTTCCTCGAGACTCAGCATCGGGCCTCCCCTCCGCCCGCGGGCAAAAAAATCCCCCCGGAGCGCCGGGCCCCGGGGGGATGGTGAAAACGGTCTAGCGCGCGGGACTAGAACAGCCCCGTAACCTTCCGGGTCTTCACGTCCACGTCGATCCTGCGGTAGGCGGGATCGGACGCCGTTCCAGGCATCAGGCTGATGGTACCGGCGACGGGGACCACGAACCCGGCCCCCTTGTAGGTCAGGATGTCGCGGACCGGCAGCGTCCAGCCCTTCGGGGCGCCCTTGATGGTCGGGTCGTGCGAAAGGCTGAGGTGGGTCTTCACCATGCAGGTGCCCAGCTTGGCGGTTTCCGGATCCTTCTCCATCTTCTTGAGCTTGGTCTGGGCTTCCGGGGTGTAGCTGACCCCGTCGGCGCCGTAGATTTCCCTGGCGATGGTCTCGATCCGCTTGCCGAGAGGCATGTCCAGCTCATAGAGGAACTTGAAATCGTTCGGCTCGTTGCAGGCGTCGATGACGGCGTCGGTGAACTCCAGCGCGCCGTCCCCCCCCTTGAGCCAGTGCTCGGAAACGGCCACCCTGGCCCCGGCCGCCTCGGCGTTCCTCTTGATGACGGCGATTTCGGCCTTGGTGTCCGTGTAGAAGGAGTTGATGCAGACGACGGGGCTGATCCCCGCCTTCTTGACGTTCTCGATGTGCTTCAGGAGGTTGGCGCACCCCTTGTCCACCAACTCCACGTTCTCTTCCTTGTAGACGGGGTCGAGCGGCTTGCCCGGGGGCACCGGGGGGCCGCCGCCGTGGCTCTTGAGCGCGCGCACGGTCGCCACAATCACGGCGCAGTGCGGCTTCAGGCCGCTGAAGCGGCATTTCAGGTTCCAGAACTTCTCGAACCCGATGTCGGCGCCGAATCCGCTCTCCGTGACGTGGTAATCGGCCAGCTTGAGCGCCAGCTTGTCGAGCACGATGGAGGACTGCCCGATGGCGATGTTGGCGAACGGCCCGGCGTGCACGAACACGGGCTGCCCTTCCAGCGACTGCATCAGGTTGGGGTTGATCGTGTTGAGCATCCACGCCGTCATGGCGCCGTCCACCTCCAGGTCCGCCGTGGTGACCGGCTCGCCCTTCTTGTTGTAGGCGACGACGATCTTGCCGATCCGCTCGCGCATGTCGGCCAGGCCGGTGGCCACGGCCAGGATGGCCATCAGCTCGCTGCTGACGGCGATGGCGAAGCCCGACTGCGTCATGAAGCCGTCCATCTTGCCGCCCATGCCGATGGTGATGTTCCGGAGGGCCTGGGCGCAGAAGTCGATGACCCACTTCATCTCGACCGAACGGTGGTCGATGTCGAGCCTTTTCAGCTTCTTGGTCGCCAGCATGGCGTCGTCGTAGTTGTACTCGTGCTGCATCCGGCTGGTCAGCGCCACCATCGCGAGGTTGTGCGCGTTGATGATGTCGTTGATGTCGCCCGTCAGGCCGAGCGAGAAGGGGGTCAGGGGGATGCACTGGGCCAGGCCGCCGCCGGCCGCGCTCCCCTTGATGTTCATCGTCGGGCCGCCCGAGGGCTGCCGGATGCCTCCGGCCACCTTCTTCCCCCGCTTGCCCAGCCCCTGCACCAGCCCCATGGTGGAGGTGCTCTTCCCCTCTCCGAGCGGGGTCGGGGTAATGGCCGTCACGTCGATGTACTTGCCGTTGGGCCGGTCCTTCAATCTCTCCAGAACGGCTTCAAAATCCACCTTGCCGTAGTAATGCCCGTGAGGAATCAGTTCCTCGTCCCTGATTCCCAGCTCGTCGGCCAGTTGCTTGACGGTCTTCATGTCCTTCTCGCACGCCTCAGCAATCTGCCAATCCGCCATCTTTGTTGGATCAAGCTTAGCCATCTACAATCCTCCTTAATTTTGATGATCAACCCTTTATGATGCCGGCAAACGGCCCGCCGATAGACCGGGCCCCTTATCCTAACTTCAAAGTCAACCACCCTTCAATTTGAATCGCTCAATAAGATACAAATATTTCAGGGGATTAAAAAGGCCGATTCATCGAAACCCGCATAAAAATGCCCCCCCCGGACCGGCTGATAATGGTCATGAAACCGGGTTGACGCGACGATATGCAATACGGTATCCTCGCGCCCACGGGTCGCGGCCGGAGGCTCTGGTCCCGGCAAACCTCTGATTTCGGAAGGAAAATGACAGACGAACTCGTTTTCACCGACTACTACGACATCCTGCAGCTGAGCCCAGGCGCCGACGGCGACACCATCGGGAGGATCTTCCGCCACCTGGCCAAGAAATACCACCCGGACGCCACGGGCGGGGGGGACCCCGAACGGTTCCGGGAACTGGTCAAGGGGCACGAGATCCTCAGCGACCCGGTCAAGCGCGCGGCCTACGACATTCGCCACCAGCAGTACTGGGAACGGAAGATGCACCTCCTGCGGGAAGCCGGAGACGGCCCCGTGACCGAAGGCAGCCGGGAGGTCCGGGAGCGCTTGCTGACGCTGCTGTACGTTCAGCGGCGCACCAGCGTCCGCCGGCCGGGACTGGGCGAAATCGCGCTGGCCCGCATGCTCCGCATCCCGATCGAGTTCCTGGAGTTCGACCTCTGGTACCTGCACCGGAAGGGGCTGGTGGAGCGCCTCGAATCGGGCCTGCTGGCGATCTCGGTCGACGGGGTCGACCACGTGGAGCAGAACGAACTCCACCTCGGCGCGGACCGCCTGCTCCAGGCCGTTCCCGAACCCGCCCCGAAGTCCACCCCGGAATCCGCCTGACGCCCTCCGGCCATTCCCCCCAGGGACCGCTTCTGGTACCATATCGGGCGGCGTCGGGAGGGTGGGGCCATGGGCTGGATGGGGAAGAAGACAGTGTGGATCGCGGCCGGGATCCTGATCGCCGGGATCCTCGCGTGGCACCCGGCCCGGCACCTCCTGTTTTCCGTGCGCCTCGCCCTGGACCTGAAGGCCCTCGCAGCCGGGAGCGACGAACCGGACCCGGTCGTGGCCGAGGACCGGGTGAGCGGGCGCGACGGGGACCGCCACTACGAGGCCCTCTGCTATCGTCCGGCCGGGGGGCCGGCCTCCACCGCCGTCGTGCTTTCGGCCGGCATCAGCGAACTGGGCTGTTATCACCCCAGACTCGTGGCGCTGGCGCGCCTGATGGCGAAGAGGGGGCTGATGGTAATCACCCCCGATATCCGGGAGTTCCGGCAGTTTCAGATCACCGCCGCGCCCATAGAGCAGATGCTCTTCTGGCATTCCCGCGCCCGCTCCCTCGAGGGGGGAGGGCAGGTCGGCAGGATCGGCTTCGCCGGGGTCTCCTACTCGGGAACACTCGCCCTGATGGCGGCCGCCCGCCCGGAGGTTCGCAACGGCACCGCCTTCGCAGCGGCCATCGGGCCCTATTACGACCTCAAAAGGTGCAGCCGGGGGTGGTTCGCCGCCGGGTCGGAGGAGGAGTGGAAGGGCTACTATCCCACCCGCTATTACGCGCGCTGGGTGATGATGCTCTCCGCCCTGGACATGGTCGCGGACGCCTCCGACCGCCGGCGGCTGCGCCCCCGGCTGGAAAGCCTGCTGCGGCAGAAGGACCCTCCCCCATCCCTCCCCCTGACCCCGGAGGGGGAGCGATGGTACGCCCTGGCGACGATGCGGCCGGGCCGGACCGACGCCCCGCTCGCCGCCGAAATCGAGGAATTTCTCTCCCGGCGGGTCTACGCGGACCTCGACCCCCGGGAGTCGCTCGGCGCGCTCCGCTGCCCCGTCTTTTTGATCCACGGCGCCTACGACGACCTGATCCCGCCGGCGGAGAGCGCCGACCTGCACCGAACCATCGCCGGCTCCCGCCTTCTGGTCAGCCCGTTTCTGACCCACACACACCCGGTCGGCACAGAACTCTCCCGCCCGCGGCAGTTCCGGGCGGCGGCCGAAGCCATCCTTTTCTCCTGCCGCTTTTCCCGCGCCCTGGACTGAACGGGGCCCGGCGGGGGTTTTTCCCATAGGAAAAACCGCGTGCCTCCATTAAAATGCCTTCCCTTGGAGAGACATTATCCCATGCCCAGGCTCTGGTCCGTCATCATGGCGGGAGGCCGCGGGGAGAGGTTCTGGCCCCTCAGCACCCGCACGCTTCCCAAGCCCTTCATCCCGCTGCTGGGCCCCGTGACCCTGATCCAGGACACCGCGGCCCGGATCGAACCGCTGACCCCGCCGGAGCGGACCCTCATCTCCATCGGCGCCGGTCACTACGAAATCGCCCGGCGGCAGCTGCCCCGCATCCCGGAAGGGAATTTCATCGTGGAGCCGGTGGGCCGCGACACCTCGGCCTGCCTCGGGCTGTGCGCCCTGCACCTGGAGAAGAGGGACCCGGACGCCGTCATGCTGGCGCTCCCGGCGGACCATTACGTCGGGGACAACGCCTCCTTTATCCGGGCGATCGAGACCGGGCTCGCGGGCCTCGACGCCGCGACCGGGATCGTTTTCGGCATCCGCCCCACCCGGCCCGAAACGGGCTACGGCTATATCCTGGCCCCCCCGCCGGAAGCCGGGGGCGCGATCTGGCCGGTGGAGGATTTCGTCGAGAAACCGGATGCCGGGACCGCCGCCCGGTACCTGGCGGACGGCGGATATTTCTGGAACAGCGGCATGTTCCTATGGCCCAACCGCACGCTGCTCGGGCTTTTCCGGGAGCACCTGCCCGAGACCTCGGAAGGACTCGACCGGCTGCGCCCCCTGATCGGCCGCGACGGCGTCGCCGGCGAGGTGCGCGCACGGTTCGAGGAACTCCCCCGCATATCGATCGATTTCGGCATCGTGGAAAAGACCCCGGGGCTCGGACTGGTCCCGGTCTCCTTCCCCTGGGACGACATCGGGAACTGGGCGTCGCTCGACCGCGCCCTCTCCCCCGACGCCGCGGGCAACGTCGTGCGGGGGCGGCATACGGCCGTCGACAGCACCGGCTGCGTCGTGTACGCGCAGTCGGCGACGGTGGCCACCCTGGGAGTTTCGGATTTGGTTGTGGTCGAGGCGTACGGTAAAGTTCTGGTGTGTTCAAAAGCAAAGGCTGCGGAGCTGAAGAGGCTGGTGGCAGCGCTCGCCCCCGAAGAGGGCTGACTGGAGATGCGGCAATGAGTGCAAAAGCGAACAAGGTGGTACTGGCGTACAGCGGCGGACTGGATACATCCATCATCATCCCCTGGCTGAAGGAGAACTACGGCGCGGAGGTCATCGCCTTCGCCGCCGACGTCGGCCAGGGGGCGGAACTGGACGGCCTGGAGGAAAAGGCGATCCGGACCGGCGCCTCGAAGTGCATCATCGAGGACCTGCGGGAGGAGTTCGCCTGCGAATTCGTCCTCCCCTGCCTGCGCGCCGGGGCCGTTTACGAAAGAAAGTACCTGCTCGGGACCTCCTTCGCCCGCCCGCTGATCGCGCGCCGGCAGGTGGAGATCGCCGAGGCGGAGGGGGCCGACGCGGTCAGCCACGGCTGCACCGGCAAGGGGAACGACCAGGTGCGGTTCGAACTCGCCTTCAAGGCGCTGAACCCGAAACTGAAGATCATCGCCCCCTGGCGCGAATGGGACCTGAAGTCGCGCGAAGACGAAATCGAGTACGCGCTCGAGCGCAGGATCCCGATCACGGCGACGAAGGAGAAGATCTACAGCGAGGACCGCAATCTCTGGCACATCAGCCACGAAGGGGGGATTCTCGAGGACCCCTGGGCGGAGCCCGAGGAAAGCATGTTCGTCCTCTCCGTCTCCCCGGAAAAGGCCCCGGACCGCCCCCAGTACGTGGAGATCGAGTTCGAAGCCGGCAACCCGGTGGCCGTCGACGGCCAGCGCCTCGGCCCGGTGGAGGTGATCTCCCTGCTGAACCGGATCGGGGGCGCCCACGGGGTCGGCCGCACCGACCTGGTGGAGAACCGGCTGGTGGGGATGAAATCGCGCGGCGTGTACGAGACCCCGGGCGGGACGCTCCTGCTCGCCGCCCACCGCGAACTGGAAAGCCTCGCCCTGGACAAGGCGACGCTCCATTACAAGGACCTGCTGGCGGCCAGGTACGCCGAACTGGTCTACAACGGGGAGTGGTTCGCCCCCCTCCGCTACGCCATGGACGCCTTCATCGACTCCATCCAGACGCGGGTGACGGGAAGCGTGCGCCTGAAGCTCTACAAGGGGAACATCATCATCGCCGGGAGAAAGTCCCCCTGTTCGCTCTACCGGGAGGACCTCGCCACCTTCGCCGAGGACGCGGTCTACAACCAGAAGGACGCCGAGGGCTTCATCAACCTCTTCGGCCTCCCCTATCGGGTGGAGGCCCTGCTCGACAACAAGGCCGTCTACCGCGAGCGGCGCGGCCGCCGGTAGGAGCGGTCCGGCAGGGGGCGCGTCGCGCCCCCTGCTCACCCGGCGCCATGGTCAGATCCCAGGATATCCCCTTTCACCGCATCCCCGGCCATTCCCCCCTCTTTTTGGATTACATCGGTCTTTCCCCCGCCGCAGAGCGCTTCTACGCGACCCCTCCGGTTAAACCAAAACTAGAGATTTTTGCACGCAACCAGTCTTCAAAGAAATATTTTCCAAGGAAGGAAATGGCCCTCATCCTGGAGCGCCAGAACGCCCTCTATGGCGCCGGCGCCGCCCTGGAGGAGCAGGTCGCGGACCTGGCCCGGCCCGACAGCGTCGCCGTCGTCACGGGCCAACAGGTGGGGGTTTTCGGCGGCCCCCTCTACACCATATACAAGGCCCTGACGGCCGTGGCGCTCGCGGAGGAGTTGCAGAAGAGCGGAATCCGGGCGGTCCCGGTTTTCTGGATGGAAACGGAGGATCACGACCTGGCAGAGGCCACCCGGGTGTTCCACCCCGGACCCTCCCCCGGGACGGTGGAGGTGGCACGGGCGCTCTTTGGCGATCGCGCCCCCTCTCCTCGGCCGGTGGGATCCCTCACCCTTCCATTGAAGATTCGTGACGTAAATACCGATTACCTTGGCTCTATTCCCGAATCACGCTTCCGCGCGAACGTGCGCGCGCTCCTCGAAGAAGCCTACGCGCCCGGAGTCACGATGACCCTGGCCTTCGCCCGCCTCCTCCGCTCGATCCTCCCGGGGCTGCTCCTGTTCGATCCCGCGGATCCCGAGGCCAAACGCCTGGCGGCCCCCGTCTTCCTGAAGGCGCTCGAAAACTCGGACACGATCGTCGCGGCCCTCCGGGAAAGGGCCGGGGGTCTCGCCCGGGCCGGCTATCCGGTCCAGGTGCACCTCAGGGAGGATGCCACGCTGCTGTTTGTGACCGAAGGGGAAAGGCTCGCGCTGGAGCGGGAGTCGGACCGGTTCCGGCTGAGGGGCTCGGCGACCTCCTTCACCGCAGAGGATCTGCGGCACCTGATGGAGGGCGCGCCGGAACGGTTCAGCCCCAACGTGCTGCTGCGCCCGGTGGTCCAGGATGCGCTCTTCCCCACCGCCGCCTACGTCGCCGGCCCCTCCGAAATCGCCTATTTCGCCCAGGTCGGCCCCCTCTACGCCTTGATCGACCGGCCCATGCCCGTCATCTGGCCCCGCAACAGCTTCACCCTGCTCGATCCCGAAACGGCCGCGGAACTGGAGCGCCTGGGGATCGATCCTGGGGACTGCCTGGCTGGAGGGGAGCGCATGCGGGAAAAAACACCGCCATCATCCCAGGAACTGGAGAGGCTGGACGAACTCGAGCGGAGACTCGATCGCGACCTCCGGAAGGTCCGTGCCGAGATCGGCGCCGTCGAGGCGGGACTCGAGCGCGCGGCGGAGAACGCCCGCCGCAGGATCCTTCACAACATGGGCCGGGTGCGAGCGCGCACCCTGAGGCTCTCGCCCGTGGCCCAGGCCGTCGACCGGCTGCTCCCGCGCTGCCTCCCGGAAGGGAAACTGCAGGAACGGGGGCCGGGGATCCTCCTCCCCCTGGCCCGCTACGGGAGTCCGTTCCTCGAACGGCTCCGGCGGGAGACGAGGCCGGAAAATTTCGCCCACCGGGTACTCTACCTGCAGGAGGAGGCCCGGGACTAGTCCCGGGTCTGCCGGCCCGAAATCAGGATTTCGATCTTGGCGCCTTCGCGCAGCTGCTGGATCAGCTTCTCCAGTTCGGCCTGCTCCTTCTGGCTGCGCAGCATCTCCGTCAACTGCGGGGTGGCCTCCTCGAGCGTCGCCACCCCCTCGGCCTTCTTGTCGGTGACCTTGATGACGTGATAGCCGGAAGGGGTCTCGGCCAGACCGTATTCCCCCACGCCGAGCGCGAAGGCGACGTCGGCGTACTTGGAGTTCAGCACGCTCTTGGTGGCGTACCCCAGGTCCCCCCCCGTCGCCGCCGATTCGTCGGCCGAGTGCTCCCGCGCGAGTTTGGCGAAATCCTCCCCCTTCTTCGCCCGCGCCAGGAGGCCTTCGGCCCGCTGGCGGGCCAGGGTGTCCTGTTCAGGACTCCCCCCCGCCCGGATCAGGATATGGCTGGTCCTGACGATGTCGGGGTGGGCGAACTCGCTCGGGTGCGCCGTGTAGTACTTGGCCAGTTCCTCCTGGGTGACCGTCACCGACCCCGAGACCGCCGCCTCCATGTATTTGGCGATCGTAATCGTCTGCCGGAGGTTCTCCCTCAGCAGGTCGCGATCGAGCATCTGGCGGGCCAGGTCGTTGTTCATTTCCGCATCGCTCGCATAGTTCCTGGCGATCCGGTCCATCTCGGCCTGGACCTCGTCGTCGGTGGCTCCGATCCCTTCCGCCACGGCCTTCTGATAGAGCAGGCGCGAATTGAGGACCGAGGTGATGGCGGCGACCGTCAACTGGTCCCGGTAGTCCTCGCGCAGGTCCTTCCACTCCGGGCTTCCGATCCGGGCCAGTTCCCTGCGGATCAGCACCTCGAGCTCCCTTCCCGGGACCGGCTGGCCGTCGATGGTGGCCACCACGGCGGGGAAGATGGCGCCTGGAGCCACGGCCTGCGCGGCGGGAGCCTGGGCGGCGGAAAAAGATGGAAGACCGAGCCCCGCAAGCGCCAAGCCCGAAGCGAACACCACTTTTTTGATCAGAACGTTCACGATAAGACACCTCTCCTTGTACCGAAATGCGCCTTCCAGATTACACCATATCCCGCCGCCGTCCGAACAAAATCCATCCTCCCGCCCCCCGGCATCCCCGCCGGAGCGGAAAACTGCGGAGTTTACGGTTGCACTCCCCGGGCGGCGAAATTACACTAACCCGCATTCCGGGGGAACACCATGGGATTCAACTGGGTGGACGGGTTCATCGTCCTGGCGTACCTGCTGGGGATCACGCTGTTCGGCATCCATTTCCGCAAAAAGCAGCAGTCGATGCACACCTATTTTCTCGGCGGGAAGACGGCCCCCGCCTGGGTGCTGGCCCTCTCGATCGTGGGGACCGAGACCAGCACCCTGACCATCATCAGCACCCCCGGGATCGCCTTCGCCGGAAACCTGAGCTTTTTGCAGCTGATCCTGGGATACCTGGTGGGAAGGGTGTTCATCTCCCTCATCCTCATCCCCGCCTACTTCAAGGGGGAGATGTATACCGCCTACGAGCTGATGCAGCGCCGGTTCGGCCCCCGCGTCAAGCACGCCACCGCGAGCATGTTCCTCGTCACCCGCGCCCTGGCCGAAGGGGTGCGGGTCTTCGCCATCGCGATCGTCGTCGGGATCGTGCTCGGCTCCGGGGACATCTGGTCCATCCTGATCATTTCGGCCCTGACCCTGATCTACACCTTCCAGGGGGGGTTCACCGCCGTCATCTGGACCGACGTGGTGCAGCTCGGCATCTACCTCGGGTGCACCGCCATCACCTTCTTCGTCATCCTGGGGATGATACCCAACGGCTGGGAGGGGGTGCTGGCCGCCGCGGGGCCGAAGTTCGCCGTCTGGAATTTCTCCCCCGACATCCACATCCCCTATACCTTCTGGGCCGGCATCATCGGGGGCGCCTTCCTCACCACGGCCAGCCACGGGGTGGACCAGTTGATCGTGCAGCGCCTGCTGGCGGCCAGAAACGAGCGGGAGAGCAAGATCGCCCTGCTGTCGAGCGGCGTCATCGTCCTGTTTCAATTCACGCTCTTCCTCGTCATCGGCGTCATGCTCTACAGCTTCTACCACTACCACCCGGAACTGGCGGCCCCCGCCGCCCCCGACCGGATCTTCCCCACCTTCATCGTGAGCTATCTCCCGCACGGGGTCCGCGGCATCATGGTCGCGGCCATCCTGGCCGCCGCGATGTCGAACCTCAGCAGCGCCCTGAACGCGATGGCCTCGACCACCGTCGTCGATTTCGTGCGCCCCTTCTTCCGTAACGACCTGTCATCGGCGAGCCAGCTGCGGATATCGCGCTGGTTCACGGTTTTCTGGGGCGTCGCCCTGGCGGCGCTGGCCGTGCTCTCGCGCGGGGTCGGGTCGGTCCTCGAGGCGGGGCTGACGATCGCCTCGATCACCTACGGGAGCATGCTGGGGGTGTTCCTCCTGGGGGTGCTGACCCGGCGGGCCAACGAACGCGGCGCCATTGCGGGCATGGCGGTCGGGCTGCTGTCGATGCTCGGGGTCTGGGCCGCGAGCGACATCGCCTTCACCTGGTACGTGCTCGTCGGGACCGTGATCACCTTCGCCGTCGGGTACGCGGTGAGCCTCCTGTCCGCCCGCGCCCCGGAAGTGAAGGCCTAGCCGATCTCCACGGGGGTACCGGCCGGCACCCGATCGAACAGCTCCAGGATGTCGGCGTTACGCATCCGGATGCAGCCGTGGGAGCGGGGCTCCCCCATCGGTTCCGTGTCGGGCGTCCCGTGGATGTAGATATAGCGCTGCATGGTGTCCCGCTCCCCCAGCCGGTTGACCCCCGTTTCGCACCCCGAAAGCCAGAGGATCCGGCTCAACACCCAGTCGCGGCCGGGAAACCGTCCGGCCAGTTCCGGGGACCAGACCTCCCCCGTGGGGCGGCGGCTGACCAGCACGGCGCCGCGCGGGAGCCCGGCGCCGATTTTGGCCCGCACCACGTGGCGCCCGCGCGGCGTCCCCCCGCTCCCCTTGATTTCGCCCGCCCCCCGGGCGGCGGTCGACACCGGGTAGCTCCCAAGGGTCTCCCCGCCGTCCCCCAGCACTGTCAGGGTCTGCCGGGCTATGGAAATCTCGATCTTCATCCTTGCCCGTTATGGTTCCACGCAGCTGAAATTGGCGGCATCGTTGATGTCCCCGTTCCCCTTGTACCGGGCCACCCTGGGATAGGCGCACACGGGCCGGGTCCGGAAGACCTCTCCCCCGCCGCCCATGGCGCCCCCCCCGGACGCCTTGCGGTGGGAGTAGATGATGACCTCGGGCGCCTTCCCCCGTTCGACCCAGCTCTCGATCGCCGAAAAGGCGTCGAAATCCCCTTCGTTCATCACAAACCCGGGGCAACCGCCGGAACCGGGGACGGAGAAGAGGCGCACGGAATCCTGCGTCTGCCCGCGCCCGCCCATCGTCCGCTCCACGCTCTTATAATACTCGACGAACTGCCGCGGGGGGAGCGCCAGGCTGTTCCAGGAAGAGACCATGATCATCTTCCCCCCCGACTGCCTGAACGCCCTGAGGTCGGGACTGTCGTTGTCGACGTATTTCGAGGTCCTCTCGATCCCCAGGCGGGTGTCGCGGTCGACGTCGAAGGTGCGCCAGTCCCAATCGGGGTCCTGAAACACCATCCCCTTGAAGTAATTGAGATTGACCGAGAAAGGCTCCTTCTCGATCATGAACGCCCAGCCCAGTTCGCTCCCCGGCTCGAAGCCGCTGTAGATCGGGCTGCCGTCCTTGAATTTCGCCCCGGCGTAGATCTTCCGGGCCGTATCCACCTGGCCCGCGGTCAGGCAGGTGGCGGCGTCCGCCCCCCGGCACTGGAGGACGGCGGGGTCGAACCTGCATTTCGTCGGGTCGCCGATGAGGCCGTCGACCAGGCCGTCGTCGGCGTCGCAGGCTTCCAGGGCCGCCCGGTTGAGCACCTCGAGCTTCGCGACGGGGATGTAGCCCGGCCCGTCTACGCCGTCCTTGAGCGCCACCCAGCTGATGTAGAGCGATCCCGGCTGCAGGCGGGAGATGTGGAAGGCCGGGTCGCCGACGACGATGCCGTCGAAATCGTCCGGGTAGCGCTGCGCCTCCGCAAGCCCCTGGTTCCCCCCGTTGTGGCAGCTGTTCCAGAAGGAATACCGGACCGGCCGGCCGTAATAGCGCCGGGCCATCTCCTTGGTCACCACCGCCATCTCGTGCACCGCGCGGTAGCCCCAGTCGGCCCACTTTTCGGGATGCCCGATGGCCCACTGGAAGTCGGGGTCCACGTGCCCGGTGTCGGTCCCCCCGGCGACGTACCCCCGCTCCATGATCGCGGCCAGGCCCGAAGGGGAAAGAGAGCCGATGAAGCCGGGGTTGCCGGCTGCCAGGAATTTTCCGTTCCAGTTCTCCGCCGCGGGGAGCCAGACCTCGATTCCGATATGGGAATCGGCCGTCGGCGCCGAGTAGGCCTCGATGCGGCAGAAGGGGGCGTTGACCTTCCGGGGCGGGGCGTTCAGGAAGCCGGACTGCGCCGGCAGCTCGAACCCGGGGCTCCCGGCCCGCGCGGAGGTGATCGTGACGTTGGGGATCCTGACCGACGCGAGGCTTTCGCACGACTGCTGTGCGTCGGCCGGGCGGGCCGGAAAAATCAGGCCGGCCAGCATGACGGCCGACAGGAAACGGTGGAAATTCATGCGCGCTCCTCCTTATGCCAGGTCCAGCGGGGACGACTTGACGAAATGAATCAGGGTGGCGCCATTATACACCGCCGGCAGGGGATCCCCCACAAAGATATTGCTATTTGGCACGGGTTATTGTCTCATCCATAATTCGACCCCGCGGCACCCGCCGCCGCTTCGCTGCAAAGGAGAGATCGATGGCAGAGGAAAGGGCACAGTATACGAAGAAACAGGTTCTCTGGGGGCTGGTGGCCATCTTCGCCGTCTACGGCACGGTGGCCTATTCGGTGCAGACGCTGACCATCGCCCGGCCGAAGATCGCGGCCGACCTGGACGGGCTGTCGCTGTACGCCTGGTCCGTTTCGATCCCCGCGCTGGTCATGGCGCTGGTAACCGTCATCTTCGGCAAGCTTTCGGACATGTTCGGACGGCGCCTCATCCTCATGATCGCCCTGTCCGCCTCGCTCGCCGGGACCGTCCTCTCCGCCCTCAGCCCCACCTTCGTGTTCCTGATCGTGGCGAGCGCGATCGCGGCCGTGGGCGCCGGGGCGATGATGCCCCTGGTCTTCGCCGTGGTCGGCGATCTCTTCCCGCCCACGGAGCGGGCCAAGTGGGTCGGCCTCCTCAACATCCCGCTTGGGGTGTTCACCCTGACCGGCCCCGCCCTCGGCGGCTTCATCGTGGATACCCTGAACTGGCGCTACCTGTTCTGGCTGGCGGTCCCCCTGCTCGTCCTCTGCCTCGTCACCGTGCCCCTGGGGGTCCCTTCCATGGCCAACCGGGATAAGAGCCGCAAAATCGATTTCAAGGGCTGCTTCTGGATGGCCCTGGCGGCCTCGAGTTCCATCCTCGCCTTTTCCTACGCCGGCACCACCTTCCCCTGGCTCTCCACCCCGATCCTGGGCCTCCTCCTCCTCTCGGCCCTCTGCTGGGTCGTCTTCGTCAGGGTCGAAACCCGCGCCGGGGAGCCCATCCTCGATCCGATCGTGCTTCGGAACCGCTCCTTCAGCACCGTGGCGCTGGCCACCTTTTTCTCCTCCTTCGGAACGATGGGAATGATGATGTACTTCCCGATGTTCCTGCAGGGGGTCCAGGGGATCAGCACCTTCCACAGCGGTTTCATCACCACCCCCTACGGGGTCCTGACGGCCTTCATGGGGGTTCCCGCCGGCTACGCCATCGCCCGCACGGGGCGCTTCAAATGGATGTTCGTGGCCGGGTACGGCCTGCTGGTGGCCGCCATGTTCGCCCTGATCCTCTTCGGCGCCGGCACCCCCGTCGCATGGAGCGTGGCGGTGGCCGTGGTGGCGGGACTGGGTTACGGCGTCATCCCGACGATCAACACGGTGGTGGTGCAGAACGCGGTCCCGATGCGCCTGCTGGGGGTGGCGATGGGGGCCCTCTTCTTCTTCTTGAATATCGGGTCGGCCATCTCCCCCGCGATCCTGGGCTCTACGATGAACGTCGCCTACGCGCGGGCGCTCGAGCGCTCGCTGCCGGAGGAACTCTCACCGGCGGCGGACGCGCGGATCCTCGAGGCCGTCGACGACCCCCAGGCGCTGCTGTCGGGCCCCGCCCTCGCCAATCTCCGCACCGCGCTCGAGGCGAAGACCGGCGGGGACGGGCGGCTGTTCGACAGGACCCTCGCCGCGGTGCGCGGGTCGCTCGAGGCGGGGCTGCGGGCCGTCTTCTGGATCGGTGCGGCGATGATGCTCCTCGCCCTCCTCATCATCGCCACCATCCCCAGGAAAACCACGGGCGGGGAGGCGTAGCCCCCCCGCCCCTCATCGCTACCGGATGCTCTGCAGCTCCTCGCTCATCCCCTGCTCGTAGGTGCTCCACCCGGAGTTCATCCCGTAGGGGCAGCGGTGGAAAATGGCCTCGATGCGCCGGATCTGCCCCTTTTCCACCTTGAAGATCTCCGCCAGCTGCCAGGTCCAGTTGATGGGGAGGTGGTCGAAGAAACCGAAGGCGTAGACGTTGCCCCGCTCGCGGTCGACGGCGACGAAGCGCCGGTCGCGGATCCGGGTCACGATCCCCTTGAGCTGTCCCGACTCGAACTGCTTCTTGCACTCCCGGGTCGAGAGCATGCCGTTCTCGTAGCGCACGCAGTCGTCGGTGAAGGGGTAGTAGCCCTTGCCGTCGTTGCGTTGCAGGCCGGCGAAGTAATAGTTCCCGACCTCGACCAGCTCCTCGCGCGACATCCGCTCCGCCTCGGGAATGGTCTGGGTGAAGATCTCGTGCGGCGCCCCCATCTTTTCCACCGCTTCCGCCGTGGGGGGGAACTTGGAGGCCGGGGTGTCCCCGGTCAGGCTCTGTTCCGGCCGGATGACCAGCTGCTCGGCCTCGGTAATCAGCCCGTCGAGGATCTTCAGCCGGATGGCGACGGCGACCGTGGTGGGGGAGGCCGGCTTGGCCCCCGGTGCGGCCTTCGCCCCCGGGGCGGCGCCCCCTTCCCGGGCGGTCCCGATGAAGGCCACCTGCTGCGTCTCGACGTCGGGGATATAGAACTTGTAGGTCCCCTTCCCCGACATGCCGTACCAGAGCCCCTCGCCGCCGAGCGGCAGTTCCACGCCGTTCTCGGTGAAGCGGCAGTTCTTGTGGAAGAGGTCCGGGCTCGCCTTGTGGGCGATCATGGCGTCCAGGTACCGGTCGATGTAGTTTTCCAGGCAGGCGCGGTCGCACTCCGGCTTGACCGCCGGCTGGGCGAGCGCCACCGGGACGAAAACAAAGAAAAGGGCCGCAACACACCAACGCATTCGCATAAGATTCCTCCTTGTCAGGCAGTAAGTTTAAAACGGTTTCAGGGCTGTTTCGCGACCATCATACTCGAGATCGGGCCGAAAGCAACGAAAGACAGGGACGGCCCCAGCCTCCCCCGGAATCCATAACCGGAGCCGCAGGCGCGAAGTTACGGGAAGGGCCCGCTCAGGCTGCCCGCAGGACGAACTCCACCTTGATCGCCTCATAGGGGAATTCAATGCGTCCGCTGTCCGTGCGCCGAATCAGACCCGCCCCGATCAACGCGACGACGTCCCCGTGAACACCCTTGACATCCCGTTCGACCCGCCGCGCCGCTTCCCGTATGGACAGGGGACCTGCCCCGCAAAGCGCCTTGAGCAACTCCCAGCGCTTGGCCGTGAGCACTTTCCACAACAGTTCCGGCGAGGCAAAACTGATTCGGTCCGCCTTCTGTTGCCTGTTGCCCTTCCAGGCTGCGGAGAATTCAGCCATGGCGTCGCCCGGGAGCTTGACATCAAGAATAACCGTTTTCATGATTCCACCTCTCTATGTCGGCCCTGAAGTCCGCCAGAAGTTTTTCGGGATTCACGAATTTGTAATCCAATTCCCGCCCGCCCCAGTGCCGGTGGTCGCCCTTCCCACTCTCGTTGTCGTAGCGAAGCACGCAAATCTCGTCAACCACATAGGCCAGGCGATATCTGAAAACATGCCCGGAACCGGGCAAAGGCCTGACCAGATGCCAAAGGACCATCTCGGCAAACCTGTTTTCGGCGAGCACAATCCTGTTCCGGACCAACTCGACGGCCTTCATGTTGGAAATTATACCAACACGCCTTGTTTGTCGTCAATATTTCCAACACCGTTCTATCTGGCAAACTCCCTTATAATTGTCGATGCAACCCGGTGCGGGAGAGGATCCCTTTGAAAGGCGTACTTATGAAGTACCCGGTCAGGAACCTGGTCATGGCTTCCGGCCTTGCCGTCGTCGGCCTGGCCATCGCCGCCGCCGGAATCTATGTCGGGGAGACCGACGACGCGCCGGGCGCGGCGCTCATGGGCCTCCTGCTGATGATCGTCGCGCTGGTGTTCGGCGTGAAGATCGCGCGGCGCCGGAAATAACCCCGTCGGTCGAAGCACCGCAGGAGATCCTTGAATATCCCGGCCCGGTTCGATTAGAGTGGCGCGAAGTGTTCAGCCCCTTAGAGCACCGGGATACTTATGAAAAAACTGCTCCCTTTCCTTTTCATCGCCTCCCTTTCCTTCTCGACCGTTTCGGGGGAGGTGTCCGCGAACCTCCAAAAGATCAACGACGGCTGGCTCTTCTTCAAGGGAGACCCGGCCGGGGCGGAGGCCCCCGCGTTCGACGACTCCGGCTGGCGCCGGGTGGACCTCCCGCATGACTGGAGCGTCGAGGGGCCCTATTCCCCTGCGCTCGCGAGCGCCACGGGCTACCTCCCCGGCGGGGTCGGCTGGTACCGCAGAACCATCGACATTCCGGCCGAGCGGAAGGGACAGATGGTGTTTCTCCATTTCGAGGGGATCTACCGCAACGGGGAGATCTTCGTCAACGGCTCCTCCCTGGGGATGCGGCCGAGCGGCTACGTGCCCGTATACCACGATATCACCCCCTTCGTCACTCCCGGGGGCACCAACACGGTCGCCGTGCGCGTCGACCACTCCGAATCGGCCGACTCCCGCTGGTACACCGGCTCCGGCATCTACCGCGACGTCTGGCTCCGCTTCGCCGACCCGGTCCACATCGCCCCCTGGGGCGTCTACTGCACCACCCGCACTCTCGGCGGCGCTCAATCGGCCGTCACCGTGGAAACCACGCTCGAAAACTCCACCGGCCGCGCGCGCACCGTCACGGTCGTCCAGGAACTCGCCCGCCACGACCGGACCGTGGCCGCCCGGCACGGCTCCAAAGTCACCCTGCCCGCCGGGGGGAGCGAACGCCTCGTCCAGGAACTTGAAATCGCGCGCCCCCGCCCCTGGTCGGTGGAGGATCCCTACCTCTACCGCCTGCAGACCACGGTGAAGGAGGGGGAGCGCGTCGCCGACCGGGGCGTCACCCGCGTGGGCCTCCGCACCTTTGCCTTCGACCCCGACAAAGGTTTCTTCCTGAACGGGAAAAACATGAAGATCAAGGGGGTGTGCCTCCACCACGACGCCGGGACCCTGGGATCGGCCGTCCCCCGCGAAGTGTGGGCCCACCGCCTCGAAACCCTGAAAGCGCTCGGGTGCAACGCCATCCGGACCAGCCACAACCCCCACGCCCCCCTCCTGTACGACCTGTGCGACGAGATGGGCCTCCTCGTCATGGACGAAGCTTTCGACGAGTGGGAGTTCCCCAAGAAAAAATGGCTCGAAGGGTGGAACGTGGGCACCCCCGGGTTCGAGGGCCCCGCCTCATTTTTCGACGAGTGGGGGGAGCGGGACCTCGGCGACCTGGTCCTGCGCGACCGCAACCACCCCTCGGTCTTCATGTGGAGCATCGGAAACGAGGTCGACTACCCCAACGACCCCTACTCCCACCCCATCCTCGACCGGGAGGGGATCGGGCAGCAGCACGCCCCGGGCTATAAGCCCGCACAGCCCCACGCCGACCGGCTGGGGGCCATCGCCCGGCGCCTGGCGGCCGTGGTGCGGAAATGGGACCCTTCCCGGCCCGTCACCGCCGGGCTGGCGGGACCGGTGATGTCGAACGAGACGGAATACCCCGCGGCCCTCGACGTGGCCGGCTACAACTACAGCGAAAACCGTTACGCCGCGGACCACGCCCGCTATCCCGAGCGGGTGCTCTACGGGAGCGAGACCGGCCACTCGCTGGACGCCTGGAAGGCGGTGCGCGACCAGGCCTTCATCTTCGGCCAGTTCCTATGGACCGGGATCGATTACCTCGGGGAGGCGCACCGCTGGCCCTCGCGCGGCTTCACCTCCGGGCTGCTCGACCTGGCGGGCGACAAGAAGCCCCGCGCCTTCTTCCGGGAGAGCCTCTGGTCGGACCAGCCGATGATCTACTGCGGCACCTTCCCGAGGGGCGCCCGCTTTTCGGCCACCGACGCCCCCCCGGTCTGGAACTACCGGGAGGGGGACGAGGTCACCGTGATCTGCTATACCAATTGCGATTCGGCCCGCCTCCTCCTCGACGGGCGCGGACTCGGCCCGGAAAAGGCGCGCGACGACGACAACGGCTACCTCTCCTGGGACGTCGTGTGGCGCCCCGGGAAACTGGAGTCGGTGGGTTCCGTCGCCGGGCGCGAAAGGGCGCGCCACGCGCTCGAGACCACCGGCCCGCCCCGCGCCGTCCGGGCCGTTCCCCTCAACGGCCCCGTAGCGGCCGCGCGCGGCACCGCCCTGGTAGCCCTCCGGATCGTCGACGACCAGGGAAGAACCGTCCTGGAAGCCGGCAACGAGATCACCTGCGCCCCCTCCGGCCCGGTCCGGCTGCTCGGGCTGGAAGCGTCCGACCCGACCGACATGGGCGACTACACCGACAACCGGCAGAAGGCGTTCCAGGGGAAGATGACGGCCTATCTCCAGGCCACGGGGACCAATGGGACCGCCCGGGTCCGCTTCACCTCCCCCGGGCTCGAGCCGGCGGAGATCACCCTCGAGCTGCGATGATCACGGAGCGGCAAAGTCCGCGGCTTCGAACCCTCTTCACGATGCCGCCCGGTCTTGACTACGACCGCCTTTTGCCCAAAGATTGGGGCGGGAGGGGCAATGGAAGTTACAGGCATGGTCATGATCGAGTCGATTCAGGAGCAAAAACGGGAGCTGCGCAGGAAGATGCGCGCGCTGCGTGCGGCCGTCCCGCCCGGCGAGCGGATGGAGGCCGGCCGCGGGATCATCGATACCCTCCTGTCGGGCCGCCCCCCCATCGCTGCGCCCGGCCCCGGGTCGGTCGTGGCGCTGTACGTGTCCGACGGCGGGGAGCCCGACTTCATCCCGTGCCTCCCCGAGTTCGCCCGGGCCGGAATCGTGTGCTGCTTTCCCGCCTTCCGCGAGGACCGGATGGGATTCTACACCGCGGCGGAGGTCTCCGATTTTGCGCTCGGCGCCTATGGCCTGTACGAGCCGACGCTCCTGTCCCCCCCGATCGCCGGCACGGACATCGACGTCATGCTCCTGCCGGGACTGGCGTTCGACCGCGCCGGGTCGCGCCTGGGGCGGGGCAAGGGGCATTACGACCACTTCCTTGCCGCGATCGATCCTCCGCGCCGTCCCCTGGCCATCGGCACCTGCCACGATTTCCAGGTCGTCGATCATGTGCCGGTCAACGAGGCGGACGTGAGGATGGACTTCGTGCTGACCCCGAGCGGCGTTCTGACGTCCGTCCCGCTTCCCTGAGCACGTAAAGCGCGTCCACGGTGACGAACGGGTTTCCCTTCCTCTTGTGGACGCCGCCCCAGTCGGCGTAGGTGCCGCGGCTCTCGATCCGCTCCGCCCTTTTGACATTGGTCCATTCGACCGGAAAGGTGCCGTCCTCGAGCCGCTTGCTCTCGAGCAGGTCGAGGGGGTCGCGGCAGCGCGGGTCGCGGATCCTCCCCAGTTCCGCCATCACGACGAGGGCTCCGAGCAGGTCGTAGAAGCGGATGGGGTAGTGGATCCTGTCGACGGGGCCGCCCCAGTCGGGCACGATCGGGGCGCCGTCCCGCCGGCGCCAGAGCAGCCGTTTCCCGAGAAGGAATTCCGCCGCGCGCCCGGCGGCCTCCGCCGCCCGCGCATCCCCCCGGGTGCGGGCCCAGAGCGCCAGTCCCCGGAGCGGGATCAGCGTCTCCTGCACCGAGGAGGTATGCGCCGCCGTGCGCTTGTCGCAATTCCATCCCCCGTCGGGCCACTGAAACCGGACCAGGCGGTCGACCAGCAGCGGCACCCGCTCCTCGTCCACGATGCCCAGGAGGAGCTGCGCCCAGATGGCGTTCCCCTCCATCGAGGCGCAGCGCCGCGGCCGCTCCGGCTGTTCGGGGAGGATCAGGCTGCAGGGCGGCTTCAGGAAAGCCGGCGCGAACATCCACTCCATCACCCGCCGCCTGAGCGGGAGCAGCCGTAGGTCCCCGGCCGGGTACCCGATTTCGGCCAGCGAGTAGAGGGTCCAGTGCGGCCCCTGCCACTTCCGGTAAGGGTTGAACCGCTCCATCTCGAGCGCCCGCAGAAGGCTGTGCGCCATATCGGACGATCCGATCGCCCGGCGCAGCCGCCGCATCCCCGGAGAACCTTCCGGGTCGCCGGCCAGCAGCCGCCGCGCCCGGTAGGCGACCACCGGGTTTTTGTCGCCGCAGAGCGAATCCTCCAGAGTCATGAAACCTCCCCCTCGCGACCGCCCCATTTCCATTCAATCAGCGCATCTTCCCGGCCGATTTCCCTGAAGCCGAGCTTCCTCAATAACCCGATCGATTTCCCGTTGTCCTCGCCGCAGCGGGCCGTGATCCACCGGACACCCGGCCGGCCTTCGGCCCACCCCATGAGGGCGCGTGCCGCTTCCTCGCAGTACCCCTGACCCCTTTTGCCCGGGACAATGCCGAACCCGATTTCGATCGAACCCTTCTCGTCCGGCTCGCCGATAAACCCCAGGCTCCCGACGATTTCCCGAGTCCGTCGGTCGAGGATCAACCAGCCGTTGAATCCCGTGACCCCGTGATCCCTGATCAGTCGCCGGAAATGCGGCAAGGCTTCGACCAGATCCGGTTCCGGCCATTCCTCGTCGGCACCGATGCCCAACGCGGTCAGCCGTTCCCGGTCCCGCTCCATCGCGGCCTGAATGATTTCCTCGCTAAAAGGAATAATCCTCAGACGTCCGGTATCCATTTCCACAATATCCCCTCTTCCGCGCCCGGCTATCGTCCGGAGCCCGAGACCCCGACAATTTCCTCCACCCGGAACGCCACCATCTTCCGGATCAGGCTCAGGGGCATCGGTTGGTCGATGGCAAAGCGCACCGAGCCCTTGGCTCGAGGATACGGGGACAACTCCCGCTCGAATTCCCGGATCGCCGAGGGCGTGGGATAGAACCCGATATGCTCCTTGAACGCGGCAAAGTGCACGAGGTTCCCCTTCAGGACGAAGGTCGGGATCCCGTATCGGATCGCTTCCTCGGCATCCGGGGCGGCCTCCCGAATCGTGGCGCGTATCTGCCGCAGCGCCTCCCGCACCTCGGGCGGAAAGCCGGCAATGTACTCGTCGATGCTCCCGGCGGCACCCCGGCTGCGTTTCATGGATGGTCTTCTCCCGATACGGAGGCGCCATCCATACCCCGGTCCCGGACCTCCCCCGCCGGTGCGCCCCCCGTTCGACCTTGGCGGCGAAGTGTCTTCCGCGCCGTGACGGGCACAGCCGATCGACCTTCAGTAGATGCAGGCATCGAGTAGCGCCAGGACTTCACCCAGAAGCTCGTCCGATGCCTTTCCGATGAGCTTCACCTGACGCGCACGATAATCGATGGACTTGACCTGCTCCACCATCACGAATCCTTTGACATCGGGGTTACGGATGATCGCCACATGAAAAGGGTAACCACGGTCGGTCGTGGTGAGCGGACATACGATGGCCAGACCCGTCCGTTCGTTGAACAGGGTATTGCTCACCACCAGGGCGGGACGACGTCCCTTCTGTTCATGCCCCGCCTGGGGATCGAACGTGACGGCGATGAAATCGCCCTTCTGGGGGATATGGGCCTTCACTTACCAGACCTCTCCGCCTGCAGGGCTGCCCCAATCCAGTTCTTCGGCCCTGTAGTCCTCGGGTATGCGTGACACGAGCTCTTCCAGATTGAGTCTTCCCCGAACCCGTCTTGCCGGAGCGATGACAATCAGGCCGTCCCGGACGGTGACTTCGACGCTTTCGCCCGGGGAAAGCCGGGCGTCTTCAAGCACCTGCCTGGACAGACGCAATCCATGACTATTTCCCCACTTCTGGATTTTAGTGACCATGACCCGCCCCCATGTATATCCATAGTATATCCCTCAGGCGCAGGGTGCGTCAAGGCGCCAGCGCGACGATCAGCGATATGCGAACGACAGGTCTCCTCATGGACGTCTCCCTAACTTGCCCTACCGCAATCCTTTACGCGCGGGCTGGGTCTGCCATAGCTTACGATGGCCACGTCCAGGCCGGCATCCTCGTAGAGATTCAGGGCACGATCGATGGCGCCGAGGATCCAATCGGTTTCGTTCCCGAACGCCCCCCCGCCCAGATGGGTCAGAAAGACCCTGCTGTCGCCATTTCTCTCCGCATTGCAGACCGCGGCACAGAGGGTCGCCTCATAGGCCGCCTCCAGTACGAGCCGCGCAAAGTCCTCCCAGAGTTCCGGCGCATGCCGCGCATAGGCCACCGGCAAGGCGGAACAGTAGGCTTGCGTGACCAGGTGCCGGCAGTCGTTCTGGGTTACCTGGGTGTTCCACTGAATGCCGATCCGGAGCCTTTGGCGTATCCTGTCCCTCTCCCCCTCGCCGGACGCCCGCAGCTTTCCCGCAATCTCGACCAATCCGTCGTGCGACGCCATGGCGTAGCCGTTGACCATCTCGAGTAGTCGATTCCCGGAATTCCCGAGCGCCGCCGCGACACCCGCAAGGCAATCGATCTGGTTGTCCGCGGACTGGCCCACCTGTCCGTCGACCGGGACAAAATAGTTTCGATAGATGGTACCGGCGCCCGCCGCGATGGCGCATGCCGGCCCCTGGGTGCGGTCCTGCTCGTAGATCCCGACCCCCTGCTCCGGCGTCACTCCCGGAGCCACCATCTCCAGGAGGTTGAACTGGGAGGCGACCTGAAACAGCGCTCCCGCATTGGCTTCGTCCACATGCAGATGCCGGACATCGGCAACGACCTCCCGCACCGACGATCGCCCCGATCCGCGGCCACCCGACCGGGCCCGTTCCCGCAACTCCGCCAGGGAAGGGGTTTCGAGTTCACCGCAAACCCATGCCCTCCCGTTCACGTGCGATTTCAGGGTATTACCGTCAACGGACAGATTGGTCCGGACCTGCCGCGGGGATTGCTCGGAAAAGCCGGTGAGTGTTTCAAACCAGGTCATGCATACCCCCGTCACGCCACAACATTCCCGCGAGCGGTACCAGATAAAAAAGCAATCAAACGCGCGGACAACCCTTCAACTGCCAACGATTCCCCCCCCCGGGGGAGCCCCCTTCGGGGAAGCGGCAGCGGCTCTCCTGACGGCCTGGATCAGGTCCCCGGCCGGTCCGCTTTTCGTCAGGTAACTCGCCGCACCGGCGTCGCGCATGGCCTGAGCCTTTTCACTCTCCTCGAACATGGACAGTCCGATAATGTGGATCTCCGAATACTTGTTGTGAATGATGCGCGTCGCCTCCACGCCGTTCAGTTTCGGCATGTTCATATCCATGAGAATCACATCCGGCAGCAATTTGGAAGCAAGGCTGACGGCCTCGTGCCCATCCGCCGCCTGGCCCACGACTTCGATATCCGGCTCGTCGTTCAGCAGGTTTTGAATTCCCTGTCGCACGACGGCGTGGTCATCGACCAGCAATACGCGGATCCTTTTGCCGGGAACGTGTGGGTGCAGGAAATTGTGAGCACCCTCCTTCGGCAATTCCGCGAATGGGTCCGATTGCGGCCCGACGCTGGTGATCGGCATGGAAATGACCAATCGGCTGCCCCGGCCGGGGGCGCTGTCGATTTCCAGCTTCCCCCCGAAAAGTTCCAGTCGCTCACGGATGCTGAACAGCCCGAATCCCCTCCCCCCTTCGCCTGCCGGGGGCAGTGCATTCGGATCGAAGCCAACGCCCTGATCGGACACGATCACCTGCAGGGATTCCTCGATCCGACTTAGCCTGACGCAGGCCGAATGGGTGCCGGCGTGTTTTGCTATATTGAACAACAATTCCCGAACCGCTTCAAAAAGCAGGATGGTAAGGTCGTCCGGCAGAGACCCGACCGGTTCGGTCTTCAGATCCACGAAGAGCCCTTGCGTATCGGCCATGCGCCTGCCCAGCCATTCAAGGCCGGCATTCAGCCCCGCATCGTGGAGGATCGGGGGGCTCAGTTCCGCCGTCAGGGACCGGGAGGATTTGATGGATTCATCGATCAGAGCTTCGATTTCCCCGGCAGCCGGTTTCGCCGCATTCTCCACGCTCCTGCCAAGCACCGACAGGCGAAACTTGGCCCCGACAAGCAATTGCTGGAGGTGGTCATGCAGGAAACTTGCCAGGCGCCTCCGCTCCCGCTGCTCCGAAATCGTCAGTTCACCCGCCAGGGCACGGAGTTGATCCGCCCGCTGGACAAGTTCCACGGTGCGCTCCTTCACCTTGCGCTCCAGGGTGGCGTTTGCCTCCAGTAACGCCTCCTCGGCCCGCTTGCGGTCGGAAATATTTGTAAACGTGATGATGATTTCGGCCACACTGCCGTCATCCGCCATGCGGGGCAAGCCGTTGGCCAGAGCCCAGACCAGGTCCTCCGGATTGCCGCGCTGTATGCCGAGAACCAGGCCTTCGAGGGGCGCCTGCCCCGCCAATACCCGTGCGGCGGGATACTCTTCGACCGGCATGACCGATCCATCCTCGCGCAAAAATCTCCACGCCGGATCCTCCAGCTCCTTTCCGATCGCTTCCGTCTCCGAAACCCCGAGCAATCTCCGGGCCTCGGGATTGCTGCGCGCCAGGCGGCCGTCCGGCCCATGAATCACGATTCCGACAGGCGCATTCTGCACCAGCGCCGTCAACCGCTGTTCGCTCTCCCGAAGCGTCGTCTCGATCTGTTTGCGTACGGTGATATCCTGCGCGAAAACCGCGATATCGTCTCCCATCGCAACCACGGCCGTTCGGAACCACGTCAGGGCGGGGATGCTGTCGCCCTGGTAAGGTGCTTCCAGAATGCCGGCTTCACCCGTTTCCGCCACCCGTTGAAAGATTTCGTGGAAGGGCGAATGGCGGTGCCCGGGTAGAATTTCAGACAGCCTCCGCCCCACTACCTCATTGGGGTCGGTGCCGTTCAGGCGCGCGATTGCCGCATTCTCATAGATCCACTGGAAATCGATGATGTGCCCCTGCTCGTCGCGTACCGGCCGGAGAATCGTAAATCCGTCCGGTGAAAGCTCCTGCGCAATCCGAAAGCGCTCCTCGCTCTGCCGCAGCGCCTCCTCGGCCAGTTTGCGCCTGCTGATGTCCTGGAAATAGACGGCCAGGCCTTCTTCGCCGGGATAGCAGTGGCATTCCAGCCACTGGTTCAGAGGTTCGGGGTAGAACTCCTCGAAGTGGACGGGCTGACCGGTCGTGACGGCCTGGTGGTATCCCTCGTAGAACTTCGTACCTTTGGCATGGGGAAAGAGATCCCATACGCAGCCGCCGATCAGGTCCTCGCGGCGCATGCCTATCATCCTGGCGCCGGTCTCGCTCACGTACGTGTAGCGCCAATCGCCGTCCAGTACCAACAATCCATCGGTGATGCTTTCGAGGACTGTCTCAAGCCTCCGGCGCTCCTTGTGAACGGCATCCTCGGCCCGCTTCCGGTCGGCGATCTCAGCCAGGCGTAGTCGGGCTTCCAGTTCGGCAATTTTCCGCTGCAGATCACCGTATGTCGGTTTCCCGGGCATGCGCTTCCCCTGGAACGAGTCAGATTCGGTTACGGCCAGATGAGCATTCCTGAAAAGAGACGGTAACGACCTTGTCTGCACTCCATTATCCCGGATTATTCGCCGCCTGCAAGGAGATTGACGGCACCCGGTGTCTGACTCGGCGATACAGGAAACCGATAAAGCGTGGCGGGATCCCAGGCTTCCTTCGTTGGGAGCCGGGGGATGTCAGAGGCCGTAGGGAAGCTTGGAGGCCATCATCCGCTTCCGGTCAATCCGGCGCCCGTCGACAATGAACGTGCCGTCACCGACGGCATGAATGCCGCGCTTTTCCCTGCGCTCGCTATCGATGCAGGCGGCAACCCCCTTCAACACGACTATGTTATGCCCCGTAACGAAGTCGACGACCTTGCACTCGATATTGGCCATGCATTCCCTTATCAGGGGGGCCGCCACCAATTTCGCATGCACGGGAGTGAGTTTGAACCTGGCGAATTTGTCGGTGTCCGCCCCGGAACAGGTCCCGATACCCACAACCTTGTCGAGCATGTCGACCGCGGGAATCGCGATGACGCACTCCTTGTTCTTTCGCAGGGCCGCGAACGAGTAATTCCATTCGCCCGTCGTGATGGCAAACATGGGAGTGAAATCCATCACCATGGTCCAAGAGATGGTCATGATGTTGTTCCTCTTCCCGTCATGAGTCGTCACGAGCACTACGGGTCCCGACTCCATCAAGGTAAAGGCCCTGCCCAATTCCAGCTGACGCATGATCGTATCTCCCTGTTCTCCCCAACCCGACGGTCCCGACAGGCTCACCCGGTACCGTCAAGGCGTGCGACGCCGCCCATCACCGCGCCATCAGCGCGAACACCCCCCAGCCCAGGTATTCGCGCGTATAGGTGGCGAACCGCTCCGGTTCCGAGGCCAGTTGGGCCCGAACCTCCCCGGCGAACTCGTCGTCGGGATTGGCTTCGAGCCATCGGCGCATGGTGAGCCACTTGGCCGCCTCGTACCTGTCCCACTCCTCCCGGTCGGCCAGGACCATTTCCACGACGTCATAGCCCAAGCGCCCGAAAGAAGCGAGCAGTTCAGCAAGCCGGAGATACTCGGAAATCGAGCCGGCAAGACACCCCTTTGCGACCTCTTCCGTCGGCGGCAGCCGCCTCCAGTAGGGTTCGCCGACGAGGAGGATGCCGCCGGGGCGGAGGCTCCGCGCCAAAAGATCGATGGTGCCGGCCACTCCCCCGCCGATCCACGTGGCGCCGAGGCAGGCGGCCACATCGGTCTTCTCGCCGGAGACGTAGCCGGCGGCATCGCCATGGACGAACCTGACCCGGTCGGCGACACCGAGCTCCTCGGCGCGCTCCCGCGCCTGCTCCGTGAAAAGCCGGCTCATGTCGATGCCGGTGCCGACGACGCGGTAATCGCGCGCCCAGGTGCACAGCATCTCCCCCGAGCCGCTGCCGAGGTCCAGCACGCTGGTTCCCGCTTCCAGCCGCAGCGCCGCGCCCAGAGTCGCGAGCTTTTCGGCCGTAAACGGGTTATGGATCCGGTGGGCGCTTTCGGTGATGGTGAAGATCCGCGGTATATCCACTGTATGAAATCTCCTCAAGGGTGAAAAAAAATTCGTCCGCCGGTGGCGGCCCTCCGGCCGTATGCCGAACGATCGCCTCGGTGCGTTTCTCCCGGTCCCCGCGCGGGAACTCGTGCCCGGTTCCCTCGAGCGTCACGCCTGAAATGCGCCGGCTCGCAACATGGGTCGGGAAACCTGCGCCACGTCATTCCGTCCCTTTCTGCTGGGCCGCCTTGAGAGTCTCGACCTCCGTTTTGAGGGCCGCAATCTGCGCTTGCGCCGCGCTGGCGACGCTGAGCGCGATGATTCCAAAGATAAATCCGAGGACGTCCATTTTCGAGCTCCTATCTTGTCAGCCGACACTCGAGGTTCTTGGATGCTTTTTGTGACAATTTTGCCATGCCTTTCGATCACCTATGGGCATCCCGTGCACGACAGCTTCAAACCCTTGATCAATTCCCTTGCCGTTTCCACCTGATCGGTCCGCACCATAAGCTTTGGTGTGGCAAACGATATCTGGGCATTTTCGCCCTCGATGAAGAAGTTGATTTCCTTACTATCCAAAATCAATTTTAGGATCGCTACATCTCCAGGGCTTGGATTTACAAGAACTTCTGCGTAATCAGAGAGCTCGGGCCTCGGTGGCTTCGGATCGGGCGGCAACTCTTCAATCAGCCCCACCCTGCATTCTGGACATTCATTGATGCCATCCACAAACTCTGATTTGCATTTCGGGCAGAACATAGATTTTTGCTCCTTTTCCTGATACCCATGGTTACAGCTGATCCATTGAAGCGCTCTTTGCCCATTCGGCCCCAGCCGATAGTCGGTCGGGGGAAGCAGCATCGGTACGCTCCCGAGATCCAGTTATTCCAGCTATTTTACGAGAATATCAACACGATTTGAAATAGCTCTTGTTAGTGGTTTGTCAGACTCATTTTTGTAGGCAATCGAAGGCAGCAAGCCGTCTAGGACCGTGTCGTCGAGTCGAACGGGAAGGACATATTCCTGTCTTTCTATCATGGCCCGGGCAAGGACAGCCTTTAGCTCGTGACGAGTCCACACCCTGTCTTAGTAAGCGGCGGAGACGAACACGACTGCATATCTCGCCCACCGCATGTAGACATTCACGAGGTGCTCTTGAAGATCCTTCCCCCATAGAGCCGCTCGTTCAAACTCATCGTAGAACACCCTGACCCCGCGTCCTTGCAGCGAACGGGCGATGGCATCGACGCTTTCGCGGTCCGGCCCCCCAAGTGAAAGCGCGACGTCGTAATGGAAGGAATTGCTGTTATCCATGATGTTGCTCTCGTCGGCATAACGCCTCGATTAGCTGCGGCGCGTTTTTTGCGCCGCCTGCTTGAGCGAGTAGCGCGCCGGGTTGCCCATCAGCAGCTAGGATTCGCGGCAAAACCGCGGTGAAAACACACTCGCCCATCTGTAGACTCGATTCCTACCCGGACAACGCTGTCCGCGCACAAGGAGCAGGCCGGAGGTTCGGCGAACTCCCACGCTTCCACCCTCCCCGTACTCATCGAGTCAGGCCACCATGAGAAGTCGCGGAACAGTTCGCTAGGACGATTGCCAATCGGTCCGGGAACGATGCGCGCCTTCTGGGAAATCAATAATGCGCGAACTGCGTCGGGATTCCCGGTACTATAGCATCCCCAAGTCCGGATACTGTCGATCTTGTGTACCTCACGAATCTTCGTGGCATCAGTCGGCAGAATGTCCGGTATCCATCCGCTGGGGTCAGCGGCCCTCGCGACATTGGCATCAGGGAATTGACTCTCATACAACTCGGAAAATGGACCTACACAAGCGCTACTTAGAACGATGGTGGCAAGCGCCACGACCCTCTTCATCCTAGATGAATTCATCGCTTCACTCATTTCCGCCGAACGGAGCGGCGGATCAGCGGCAAATCCGGAGGCAAGCTTGCTTGCCGGAGGATTGGTCCGCTGAATCCGCATGATGGCCGGCGCCCAGCGCCGGGCAGCATGCGGATGATATCCGCCGCTCCGATGGCGCGGCGCGTAGCGTCCGCGCCATTGTTCCGCTGAGCTGCGGCGCGCTTTTTGCGCCGGCAGCTGAATGCCATAGTTAGGCATTCATTCCCAATAACTGTGTTTTCGAGGCATGAAATAGTTTTCGTAGATGCCTTTGGGACCTCGCAGCTTCAATCCCTCTTTTGTTACGGTTCCAATGTACTTCCCGGGCTCAAAACCCGAAGCAGAATCCTCAGGTATCAAAAATACGATATTTGTACCTTTAACCAAGATGTTAACTACCTCCGGAAATCCCGGCGCTCCTTCGGAAGCTTGCACAATGGCCGAATATCCTCTGGGATTGGGGACAACGTGAATCTCCGCGCCGGACATGTCACCTGACTTATCGCTGAGACGGAAAGTGCTGAATATTCCCGTCATATTACTCTCTTGTGCCAAAGACACTTTTTCCCCAAGAACTCTTATGGCTGTCTCGTTGTCCGGTGCTACGTCCAGCACTGCTAACAAATACTCTGCGGCCGCTTCGTCATCCCCCCTGGAGGCATAGGCTCCTGCGATTCCCGCAACGACGTTATGCAAGAGCGGATATCGATCAGCGTGGCGCAGCGTGAGCGTCGCCGCCTCGTCCAAGCGGTTATTTGATAGCAGGTAGCCCAAGAGAGACTCGAATGCGAGGTACGGTGTGGCACGCTCCATTCCGAATTGTTCGCCACTGCTCCTATACAGTTCGTCGATTTCCGTCAAGACTTCCTCGGCGGGCAAATCGCTAAAGGTAGTCTCTGGAGCTACTCTCCAGTTCGAAAAGATCCATTGAAGGCCTTTGTATATGCCGGGAAGGGCGACGGTGCCATGCTCTTCTCGCACGAGCGGATTGTAGCCCCACCGAAGTCCATCTGGTGCCCCCATCTCCAATATCCCAACGGTTTCGCGCAATCCGTCGAGCGCGGGGTCCTCGTCGCTCGACGTTACAAAATAGAGCGAGGCGTTCATGTCCTGATCGCGATCTAGGAACGCCTCGACTTCCGACACCAACTCTTGATCATTCCAATTAAGGCTCGGATCGATCAAGAGATAGCTATCGAAGGATCCGGGACGATTAACGAACGTGTACATCGCAAACAGGCCGCCCAACGAATGCCCTATCAGCACACTGTATCCGGTCGTACGATAATCCTTGTCTATCCGAGGCTTTAGCTCTTCAACGATGAATTGCAGGAACTGGCCTGCGCCTCCTTGCGACAAAAAGGAACCAGCCAGCGTCTCCGAGGGCGGCGTCAGGTCGCGCATGCGATTCGTAGTGCCAATCGCCACCACCAGCAGTGGCGGTATCGCATCGTTAGGGAATCCTCCCAGAAAACGGGTCGTGCCGATTGTGTGATGAAGATGGCTTTCACCGTCTAGCACGTAAAGAACCCCCGTAGCTTTCTGTTCCTTCGCCATAGGACTGTGGCATGCCCACATAGATTTGCCGGGCCTCGTTCAGGATTCGTGACTCAAGGGCAAAACTCTCGCCTGTCACGATGGGCGGCAGTGCCTCCTGTCCGGCAACTGGTACGGCAATGAGCATGCATGTAAGCAGGAGTTTGCTGGAGAGCTGCATATCTATCCTCACACCAGTGGGCCGCCCGAGACCGCCGTCTTTCGGGCACGCAAGCGGCCACCGCGACAGTCCGTCCGCGCCGTATAACGGAGCGGCGGATCAGCGGCAAATCCGGAGGCAAGCTTGCTTGCCGGAGGATTTGTCCGCTGAATCCGCATGATGGCCGGCGCCCAGCGCCGGGCAGCATGCGGATGATATCCGCCGCTCCGATGGCGCGGCGCGTAGCGTCCGCGCCATCGTATCGCTAAGCTGCGGCGCGTGCTTTTCGCGCCGTCAGCTTAAGCGGGTAGTTAGCCCGCATTATTCATGAAGCTCCTGCTGCGTCGGTGCAATCGGGCATGTCTACTGCGTTACGCTTGGTCGGATTCCTCGACGTACCGTCCAGTACGCCTGCGGAATCCTCCCGGCTCGCGCCTTGTATCCACGCCCACCTGCGCCGC
>Ga0123334_1000496_pt1 | contig 53916 bp, 55 predicted proteins | sample BiotimSIPDNA_FD_89706 | JGI IMG/M metagenome (GOLD analysis project Ga0123334, IMG submission 89706) | Anaerobic biogas reactor microbial communites from Washington, USA - Biogas_R1 time_0 SIP DNA | ecosystem: Engineered > Bioreactor > Anaerobic > Unclassified | place: Washington, USA...
CCGTTTTATCTCTCCTGTTTTTCGGGCTTTTTCCCGGCGCGCCTTTACCGCCGCGAAAGTTATATTATCATGCCTTGCACTCCTCAGTCAACCCTTTTTACCCTTTTATTTTACCTTTTCTTAAACCTTCATAATATACAGTACCCCAGAACGATCTTTCTGCTCAATGGGGTTCCGGTTTTTTCTCGGTTTTATCCTGTTCATCTTTCTTTATTTTTCTTTTTCGTTCTATTAATATAGCACAGTCCGGACAGACCGTCTGACAGATTCCACATCCGGTACACGCTTCGCTGTCCTTCAAAAATACGGTTGGCGTACCATAGACCCCGAGTCTTTCCGACCAAACTAAAGCATCCTCCGGACACTTTTCCTTACACAGCCCGCATCCTTTACACAGTTCGGGGAACAGATTAAATATGGCTCGCCTGGCCTCTTCCCGGGCTACTTCGTAGCTGCACATACCTTTTCCCCTCCTTCTGATTGTTTTTGCACAAGCTCTGCGCCGACCTCAATAGCTTTGAAATTAAGCTCCTTTAACTCCGGATTTTTTTCAAATTTGTAGCCCAGCCTTTTTACCAGTGCCATGCGGGCAGCTTCAACGGCCACCATATCCGTTAACGACAAAATTGCGCCCATAATTATAATGTTAAATACTCGGGTATGAAGTTCTTTGGATTTTTCTATAGCTGGAATATCCAGCGCCCTTTTGCATTGGGAAGGAAGGTCTCCGTCCTTCAGCTGAAAGGAGGAATCATAAACAAATATAGTCTCAGGACCGGAATACGTATGAGTTCTGGTCATAGCGCGCCGGCTAAGGGCTACAACTATATCTGCTTTGCTGAACTTAGGAGCTCCAATGCGGCGGTCACTAATCTGTATAAAGGCTATGGAAACTCCACCTCTTTGCTCCAGTCCGAAGTTTGGAATATAGATGGCCTCTTTTCCTTCATGATAAGCGGCTTCAGCCATAATCTCGGCTACTGATTGTACTCCTTGACCACCTTCCCCTGCTAATGCTACTCGTACCAGCTTCATGTTAGTCCTCCTTCCTGAACGGGCTTTTTAATTCGCCCGTGGGAAAATAGGCCTGCATATTATCTTCAAGCCAGTTCCAGGTTTGTTTGGCATTGGTTCCCCAGTTGGTTGGACAAGTAGACAAGGCTTCTACGAAAGAGAATCCGTTGCCCTCCATCTGGTTTTGCAGGGCTCTTTTTATGAATCCTTTAAGCTGCCTGTATTTTGATACGGTTCCCCGGGCTACATAGGCACCGGCACCGGTAATAGCACTGATCATTTCCGGCCCCATAACAGGATACCCAGTGGACTCCGGATCTCTGCCCAAAGGAGTGGTCTCGGTTTTCTGTCCCGGTAATGTGGTAGGGGCTAATTGGCCTCCCGTCATTGCGTAATTAGTATTGTTAGCCAGAATGAGCGTTATCTTTTCATTTCTGATGGCCGAATTGACCAGATGCTGTGATCCTATAGAGTATCCTCCGCCATCACCCATGTAGCCAACACATATTAGCTCAGGCCGGGCCCGTTTCATGCCAACCATTACCGGCGTGGTACGTCCGTGATGAGTTTGAGTGCTATCCATGGCAAAAAAATCCCAGGACAGCAAAGAGCATCCTATATCACAGCCATAGATTAACTGATTTTGAATCCCTAATTCATCTGCCGCTTCACCTAAGGCTTTCAGGATCAAAGGATGGCCGCATCCCGGACAAAATTTGTGCGGCTTGGTCGGCCTATACCAGGTTTTTGGCATTACCGGCTGTACCATCAGTCTTTACCCCCTTCCGGATTAGATCATGTTTGCTATCATTTCGATAATATCGGTGTCGATAATACCGACTCCGGGCTTAAATAGTGTCTCTATAGGCACAGTCTCCCCATATATCTCCTGGCGTACCAATCTGAATAATTGACCATAGGAGGACTCAACCAGAAGCATCTTTTTTACCCCCGAACCCAACACATCCAACAGGGCCTGGGTTGGAAACGGCCGCAGAGTAATGGGCCTGAATGATCCCACCTTGATTCCCTGGGCTCGTAAAGCCTCGACTGCGTCATCGACAGAACGGGAAACTACCCCATGGGAGACTACCAGAATATCGGCATCTTCAACAAAGCTGATCTCATATTCCACAATTTCCGGGCTTATCCTGTCATATTCACTCTGCAGGTGCATAACTGCTTCGTAAAGCTCTTCTTCCAGGCTGTAGATATTGCATAGGTGCTGTGGCTCCCGATCCACCCCAATCTGTCCCGGAACCCCCACCAGGGGAGTCGGCTCAATTAGCTCAATTCCTCTTTCAGCCGGATCATATATTTCCAACGGTTCTCTCATCTTTGCCTGGTAGCCGTCCCCCAAGACAAAGGTGGGAAATTTATATTTCCAGGCCACATTAAATGCTTTGATGGTATAGTCATAAAGCTCCTGATTAGATGCAGTGGAATAGACCAGCCGGTGGCCTTCACCATTGCCGCCGTAGGTGGTCAGGGTAACCTCCTGCTGTGAATAGATTACTGTCCCCGAGGAAGGTCCGCCTCTTTGCTGGATAACTGTTACAGTTGGCAATTTCATGCCCTCCGCCATGCTAAATGGTTCTTGCATAAGGGTATTGCCTGGCCCGGAGGTGGCAGTAAATGCTTTCTTTCCTGCAATAACAGCTCCACAAACCGTGAATCCTGCCGATATCTCATCCTCTGTCTGCAGAAATTTCCGGCCATATTTAGGACCCAGCCGGGCCCAGTAATGCATTATTTCATTTTGAGGTGTGATGGGATAGCCAAACATTACGTCCGCTTCAGCTGCCAAGGCCGCCCAGGCCACAGATTCGTTACCGGTCATGAACACTTTTTTACTCCCTGTTACCGGTTTTTCCAATTAAGCACCTCCTGTTCCTTACCACATGGCCTCCGGCATATATCGTTTGATTATCTTGACTTTTGCTCCTTCAAGGCCTGCTTCCACGGCCAGCTCTTCAGTCAGAGCGGTGTAGATAACCGGCAAGTTCAAAATCCGGCCGGCTTCCTCCACCACCCGCAGCCCCTGACACACAAAGTCAATAGTGGTATTATCACCGAGATGGGTGTTGTTTATCAGTCCATCCACCCGCTGCAATTCTTTAACATAATCTACAATGTCGCTTACTTCCGCCGTAACGGGACGAGCAATGTTTATTACCACCCATACCTTTAACTCAGGAGATTCTAAGGCCCCTTCAGCCAGATTTAATGAACCAGCGCCATGGACTCCGTAACCAACGTCCAATATTATGTGGCCCGGTCTCCCCATTACCCACCTGGCCGCAGGATGAACCAGGTTGCCGGTTTCCCCCAGGCCAAAAGTATCCTCCCGTTCCCAGGCAACTACGGTGAGGCCTTGCTGTTCCAGGAGTTTTTTTACGGGCCTCAAGGTATAAAAGGGTTCTACGAAATCCAAGTCCACCAGAATGACCGGCTCAAAAGTGCGCCGTAATTCAAGAGCTCGATTAATGGCCAGTTCACTTTTGCCACTGGCGTACTCGCCAATATAAGCCTCCACAATCCTGGAATCACTGGGCAACTTGAATCGGCCTCCCGGAAAACAAAACCTTATATAAGTAGTATGATGAATATTGTTTTAACCTACTCAAATATAGTAATGAAAAAATAAAGCGCTATTTGCGGTGAACCGCTCATAACGCTTTATGTCGCCATATTTTATAGCCGTTATTGGCCGGACAATAGTTATTATCGAATGATATATTGCAAATAAGTCAGGAACATCAGACCGGGAATTCCCAAAAACCCGGCAATTAATATTGTAGCCGGATTGAAAGGAAGGGCCAGAGAGGCAATTCCCCCCAGGAAATTGAAAATGACCAGAAGAGCAAATCCTATTCCCGATTTGATTATCAGGTTTGTAATAAGAACAGCAGGCTTAATGAATGCCTGCAACAGAATTATTGCGATTATCCCTGCCACCAGTATCGCCCAGAATTCCACCGGCATCATATCACCCCATCCTCCATTAGTAGCCGTTATTTGAATAATGAAGAGGTATGCCCTCTATGGGATCCCGAACTTTGCCGCGATACTTGTTGAGGATAAACATATATCTTTTTTCAGTAGCCTTCAGGTTATAAATCGCATATTCCATTAACTCCGGATCAGTAACCTCATCAAATATCCGGTAGGCACATAACCAGTCTTTTTTGGCCTGCTCCAAAATCTCATCGGTGGACCGTAGTTTGGTCTTTCCGGTGCCCTTACAGCCCGACAGAAGTTGTCTTAGAAGTGCATAGAAGTTGTCCGGAATTTTCAAGTTATCCCCCCCTCACCCCATAATATGCCTGGTACTGAATATTCAGTAGTGACAAATTATTGCATTTAAAGGGTTCAGGGGAGTTATTCTTCTATATTTCTTGGCGCCCATCCATAGACCGGCGCAATGTTATCTCATCGATATACTCGATATCCCCTCCCACCGGCAGCCCATAAGCCAGTTTGGATACTTTTATCCCTTTGGCTCGGGTAGTTTCCGCGATGTAACGAGCTACCACCTCACCATCTATGGTGGGGTTAGTAGCCACTATGATTTCTTGTACCCCACGTTTCTCAACTACTTCCAGTATTTTGGGGAAATCAATCTTTCTTAGATCTAATCCGTTCATTAATTGAAAGTTGTTGTTAAGCACAAAAAATTTGCCATTGAAGCCGGTTCGGTCAATGGCGATGACATCCTGCGATTCTTCCACCAGACACAACAGCGAATCATCTCGTTCTGTATCATTGCATAGGGAACAGGGATCCTGATCGGTCAGGTAGCCGCAAATACCACAATGAATAATCTGAGTTTTGGCTCGAGTTATTGCCTCCGCCAGCCCGGCCGCCTCTTGCTGGGAAACCCTCATGACATGTAAAGCCAGTCTCTGGGCAGTCTTAGGTCCTATACCGGGCAACTTGGCAAACTCGTCAACTAATCTTTCCAATGGAGCTGCCAGGCGCATAGTAGCCCCTCCTGAATGTAATCATATTTATTGCCTAAGCCAGATTGCTGACGCAATCCAGGCGGAGGAGTGCCGTCTCAACTAAAACAGGCCGGGTATGTTTAATCCTCCGGTTATCTTGGACATTTCTTCAGCCACCATCTCCTGGCTCTTTTTCAGACCTTCATTGACTGCGGCTAAGACCAGATCCTGCAACATTTCAATATCATCGGGATCAACTGCTTCCGGTTTAATTTTAATCGCCAGCAATTCCTGTTTCCCGCTGACACTGACTTCAATTACGCCTCCGCCAACCGTGGCCTCAACCACCCTGTTGGCCAGCTCTTCCTGCAGCTTGGCCATATCCTGCTGCATCTTCTGAGCCTGCTTCATCATCTTGTTCATATTGCCAAAACCCATCCTGTCATCCTCCTTATTCTATGATTTTCACTTTATCTTTTCCGAAGATTTCCACCGCTTTGCGCACCACCGGGGGCTGCTCCGCCGTTTCCTCTAAAATAACCAGGTTGATTTCCAGTGGATGCCCCAAAACCTGAGTAAGGGCCGCCTGCAGTATTTCCTGATTGCCCTTTTCCGCCATCTTATCCCGGTGGAATCTGCGGTCAGGACGATATCCCAAGGTCAGAACCTTTTCATCCATTTCCACCACCGACGCCGGCGCCAATAATGCATGGACCGTAACTTTGCCAGCCTTAACCTTATCCATTATTTCTTCCCAACTCCCCGCCGTGGTAGTCTTTGGAGCTTTTTCTACTGCAGGGGGACTAGAAGGAGCGGCTATCGAAGTCTCGATTTTTGAGCTCTGTTCTCCAGAGGTAATACCCATAATATCAATGGCTTCCAAAAAGCCTATCTCCAAAAGAAATCGTTGTCCTTCGTTATATCTCAATTCGTCGGACAGTTTAAGCAAATGCTTGATTCCTCCTGATAGCTGGCTCGGAGAAAGGGCAGGAAATGCTGCGACCAATTTCCGCAGAATGTCCGGGGACATGGTCAACAGCTCCGCATCATCTCCCAAAAGGCGGTATTGCATCAAATCCCGGGCACACATGGCTGTATCCCGAGCCACTTGAACCGGCTCTTTTCCTTGCCTTATTAAAGTGTTTAAATGGCTCAGGACCTCCTGGGTCCTTTGACCCAACATGGCGGCCATAATCTGGATCAAGATTTCCTGGTTGACCAAGCCGAGAACTTCCAGTACTTCATTAACATCAATATCGTTATCACAAAAGGCTATACACTGTTCCAAAATGCTGAGGGCATCCCGAAGGCTGCCATTGGCCCGGCGAGCCATAGTTTCCAGAGCCGGTTCCGTCACATTGATTTCATTGGCACTGCTTACTTCCTCAAGCCTTTGTACCACATCGGACAACGACAAACGAGTAAAAGCATACCTCTGACAGCGAGACAATACTGTAGCCGGCAAACGGTGGGCTTCAGTAGTTGCCAGAATAAACATAACCGAGGGAGGCGGCTCTTCCAATGTCTTAAGCAGAGCATTAAACGCTTCTGTGGTCAACATATGCACTTCATCAATAATATAAACTTTTTTCTTACCCTGGGCAGGCAATACCCGAACCTTTTCCCGAAGGTCTCTGATCTCATCTATGCCGCGGTTGGATGCGGCATCTATCTCCATAACATCCATAAATGAGCCGTTGTTAATGTCCTTACAAGTTGAACACCGGTTACATGGCTCACCCCCGATTCCTTCTGTGCAGTTTACCGCTTTGGCCATTATCTTGGCCAAACTTGTTTTACCGCTGCCACGGGGACCAAAAAACAGGTAGGCATGAGCAAGCCGGCCTTCTTTCACGGCATTTTTCAAACCGGCCACCGTATTCTTTTGGCCAACCACTTCTTCAAATGTCTGGGGACGCCATTGTCGGTAAAGGGTCAGGTAATTCATGTACCTTCACCTTCCTCCTGATGTAATAAGGAACACCGTAGATTATTGATCAAAGGGGCTAATTCTACCTAACACTTTAAGACTTCTTTCGATTACGGGTCAAGGTTTTCCTCTTTCAAAGACGGGGTCCCTTCTCAGTCTATCCGACCCTATAATGCAACTAAACCGGGAATAATCCCGGTTCAGATGTCAACAAATTATATGCCGCGCACCCGGCTTTGAAAATGCCTTCCAAGCGTTACTGGAGCAGTTAACTCCACCCAGGCAGCCCCACGGCACACAAGATTGATTCCTTAGTGCTGCTTCCTTCCAGACCTGACACGGTTCAGAATTTCTCGTTGCGTGGGACCTGAACATCTTCATCACTTACTCAAGCCAGACCTTACAAGACAGTCCCGAGGCCGGGAATTCAACCCTGCTACAGCGGGTTGCAGGTACAGGGCACCGCTACCTCCCCGTCTAGCGCGGCAATTCTATTATAAGCTCTGCCCGGTATCGAGAAGAGCTGTTTATCTGGCGGAGAGAGAGGGATTTGAACCCTCGAGACAGGGGCTACCCGCCTACTCGATTTCCAGTCGAGCGCCTTCGACCACTCAGCCATCTCTCCACTCATTACGTTTTCAGTCAATAACGACTTCGATTGACTCTAATATTTTACCCGCATTTACGATTAATCGCAAGCGAAACCAACAAATGGCTTTATTAACCGGATTTCTGTTTTCAGCAGGAGAAACTGTTTCTGATGGCAAATAGTCATAAGGTGAGGGATTCCTCATCTCCTGGTATTAATCACAGTTACATAGTTAAGGAAGCTTAATAAATGCAGATAAAAGTATTAGCCAGCGGCAGTAAAGGGAATGCCATCTTTTTCGAGCTGGGAGGCACCAGACTGCTTATTGACGCCGGAATAAGTGCCCGACGCATCGAAAAAAGCCTGGGCCTTTTTGGAGTCAAGGCCTCTGAGCTTGACGCTATTCTGGTCACCCATGAGCATACCGATCATGTGAATGGAATCGATGTACTGGCCCGGCGTCATTGCCTGCCGGTATTTGCCCGCCCCGGAGTATGGGATTGCCTTAATTTTAAGGACAATCTGGCCCCTGAATGCCGACGGGAGATTTATGACTCCTTTGACATTGGCCCGGTCAAAATCGAGGCTTTTCAGATATCTCACGATGCCGCGGATCCCGTGGGCTTCTGCCTGTCTCATCAGGGCTCCAAGCATGTTGTCGCAACCGATCTCGGTAAGGCTACCAAAAAGGTTATCGACGCCCTTGCCTGGGCAGACACCGTGGTTCTTGAAGCAAATCACGATGTCGATATGTTGGCTAATGGCTCCTATCCCTTCTTTTTGAAAAAGCGCATTCGCAGCTCGGTTGGCCATCTTTCCAATTTAGATGCAGCCCGTATCCTGGGCAGCATTTCTCGCCGGCCCTCTATGCAGGTCTTTCTGGCCCATCTCAGCCAGGAAAACAACCATCCCGACTTGGCCGAAAAAACCGTGCGGGAATTTCTCTTAAACCAGGGATGTGATGTGGGACATGAAGTTATTCTGCACCCCACTTATCAGAACCAAATTTCCGGCTATTCAGAATAAACAACCACTCACCAGCCATCCAGCTAATCCACATATTTGCTGGACCGATGTTAGTTTCCCCCTATCTCTGGATGCCCTTCTTTATAGGTATGGGATCTTATGTGCCCATTTATTACAGAAAAGGAAAACCTCAAAAGGAATTCCCGCGACGTTAACAGAATATTTCCATAAGTACGACAAAAATAAGGAGGGGTTTTTGTGACAATTAAGCCGATGGAGAGGATATGGGAAAAGGTGTGGCCCGATTATTGGCCCCATTCTATCGAGTATGGAAGAGAGTCTATTGTCTGGCATCTATACCATAATGCCAATCGATTCCGTGATAAACCGGCCATCATTTATTATGGAGCTGAAATTACCTTCAAAGAGCTTAAAGATTTGGTGTGGCAGGCTGCGGGGGGCCTGCAGAAGCTGGGGGTAACCAAAGGTGACCGGGTCTACCTGGCTCTAGAGAACTGCCCTCAATTCATAATCTCTTATTATGCCGTCATGGCTCTGGGGGCCATCGTTATCGCCGGCAGCCCCATGTACAAAGGAGGCGAATTAACTTATGTTCTGAAAGACTGTACCGCCAAAGTAGTCATAATTGAAGATGCCCTCTTTCCCATCCTGCAGAGCATCCGCTCCCAGGTTCCTGCGGTCGAATCCGTAATCGTCACATCTCTGGCCGAATATCTCCCAGCTGAGCCCACACTTCCAATACCGCCCGGACTGGCAGTCGAGGGTGACTATCCGGACTCTGTTTCCTGGCAGGATTTTATGACCGGCCCTCCCCTGGATAAATTAGCTGAATTGGACATCAAGGCCGATGTGGCTCTTCTTCAATACACGTCGGGGACTACCGGCAACCCCAAGGGCGCCATGATTACGCATTTCAACATCATGGCCAATGCTACCTCGGCACCCATGGCGGTAAAGGCCTCCGCACAAGACGTATATCTTACGGTACTGCCACTTTTCCATGTTACCGGAATGACCAACAGCATGAACGCCCCAGTGTACTTGGGTTCCACCATGGTACTAATCGCCCGCTTCGATACCGAAACACTGCTGAAGGCCATCGAGAAATACCGGTGTTCAGTATGGCTGGCCATTACCACCATGAACATCGCGGTGATAAACCATCCTAATCTCAAAAACTACGACATCTCTTCCCTGCGCGCCCTTATTTCTGGAGGAGCACCGGTTCCGCCTGTCGTTGTTGAAAAATACCAAACGATGACCGGCTGCAACCTGGTGGAAGGATTCGGAATGAGCGAAACTATCTCGGCCACTATATTGAATCCTCTGGACCGAAACAAACTGGGAAGCATCGGGGTCCCTATGGTGGCGGTCGATATCAGAGTCGTAGTTCTTGAAGATGACACAAAAGAAGTGCCCCTGGGAGAAGAAGGAGAATTGTGGCAAAAAGCTCCTTCAGTTGCTATTGGCTATTGGAATAATCCCGAAGCCACTGCGGAAACCTTCCTGGGTGACAGTTGGATGAGAACCGGAGATATTGTCAAGGTGGATGATGAAGGATATGTATACATCTGCGGACGCACCAAGGAGCTCATCAAAGCATCCGGTTACAGCGTCTTTCCCGCCGAAGTAGAAGAATACCTCTATCACCATCCTGCCATAGAGGAGTGTGTCGTAATCGGAGTACCTCATGAATACCGGGGAGAAGATGTTAAGGCTTTTGTGGTTCTCAAGCCCGAATGGTCAGGCAAGATAACTGAAGAAGAAATGGTTGAATGGGCCCGAAGCGAGATGTCCGTATACAAATACCCTCGCACCATCGAATTCCGTGAGGCCCTTCCCAAAAGCGGCACCGGCAAAATCATGCGCAAAATCCTGAAAGAAGAAGAGGCAAAAAAAGCAGCTAATCAATAGCGTTTCCTATAGCCCTTTATGAGACCGTTTCAAATTTTGTGTAGATATCCCGTTTAATGAGCCGCACCAGCGCGTCGTCCTTGGTGTCCTCCGGACACTCGCTGGTGATGGTATAGCTGGTGTTGCCGATTTTAGTTTCGTAGCTCTTGCTGAATTCCGATGTAAGAATGGGGGTTTCTCCTTTCGTTTTGTAGGTTTATCTTTTATGAAATTACGCTGCAAATTCGCAGTTTTGTTTTACAGCAATATGGCATATAATATAAGCAGAAAGGAGCTGATCAACATGCCGAACATTAAGCCAATTTCTGATTTACGGAATTATAGCGAGGTGCTGCGTGATGTATCTGCAGGTGCTCCTGTGTTTTTGACAAAGAACGGGCGGGGCAAGTACGCCATTGTAGATATACAGGACTATGAGAAAACACAGGCTACGCTCCGCCTTATGAACGAACTTGCAAAGGGCAGAAAGTCCGGTGAGCAGGAAGGTTGGCTCACGTTGGAGGCCGTGGAGGAACATCTCGGTATCAAACATGAATAACCTGCATTTATCTAAGGAAGCACAGGCCGACCTCGCGGAAATTAAGGAATACTTTTCTAAAGAACTGGAAAATCCCACTGCAGCACTCTCTACTTTGAAAAAAATCACAAAGGGTATGCGTATTCTTCAAAGCCATGCTTTAGCGGGACCGCCCTTGTCCTCCATTGCCAATGTGGAAAGCGATTACCGATTTCTTGTACATGGAAATTTTCTTACATTCTATCGAGTGCAGGGTGATGAGGTCTATGTGGATCGGGTGATCTATGGTCGCCGGGATTATCTGCGTATCCTGTTCGGAGAGGTTCTGGAAGAAGAATTAGAATAAAACTTCACACAAAACGTCTTTCCGGTGGGAAGGCGTTTTTGTTTTTTGGTTGGTATTCAAGGGAGCCATCCTTAACTAAGTATGCAGTCTGCGAAAGAAAACCACGCTGTCCTTTCGAGTGCTCAGATCTTCACCAACCTTCACTGCCAAGCAGGGGAACAAATCGAACCGCACCCAGTTCCTCCTGAACCGACACCCCATCTGACTCCAGAGTAATGCGAAGTAAGAGCTGGTCTGCACGGCTTCCCACTGGAATAACCAACCTTCCTCCCCAGGAAAGCTGAGCAATCAGGGACTCCGGAACCGTCGGCGCTCCGGCAGATACCATAACGGCATCAAAGGGAGCCTTTTCCCGCCAGCCCTTGCTGCCATCCCCGATTTGCAGCTCAATGTTATCATACCCCAGGCTGTTAATAACCTCCTGAGCTCTTTTTGCCAGAAGCTCAACCGTTTCGACGGAATAGACCCGGGAGACTATCCGCGATAAGACCGCAGCAGCATATCCGGAACCAGTTCCTATTTCGAGAACCCGATCAGTGGCTTTAGGCGTAATAGCTTCAATCATTAAGGCTACCACATATGGCTGGCTGATAGTCTGTCCCTTTCCGATCGGAAGCGGACCGTCTTCATATGCGTACCTGCGCTGATCCGCCGGCACAAAAGCATGGCGTGGAACCTCGGCCATAGCTTTAATGATTCTTTCGTCATTAATCCCCCGCCGCCAGATTTGTTCCTCCACCATTTTCTGCCGTTCTTCAATGTATTGATCCTTTGCCTCTCTCAAACCCGCACACCCCCTTCTTAATCATATTGTGGCCCCTTAAGGAGAAATATCTCCCTTGGGGGCCATGGCTTTAATCAATGGTTTCGCTTCTGTTTTTCATTATCCTTCGCCATTTTAAGAACAGTTTAATATCTCTGGTAATATAATGTCATAAATTCCTTTGTTTGTCTGAATTCCTGTCAATCAAGGATAAGGAAGTGATTAATCTGGTGAGAATCATAATGCATCAAAAAAACCAAGGCAATTATCAGGGATGCAAAAGTAGGTCAGGGGGAAATTACTCCTGCTCCACCAAGCCCAGCCATACGGGCCAAAAATGTGCTCCTGATTCCAATTGCTTTGTGTGCTGGCTATGCCCCCATAATAAAAACGGCTTTTGGAAAGATAAGCTAACCGATCCATCCATACTGCTTCCGGAAGAAGCGAGCAAGCTGATTAAACTGGATATTCTGGGCGAAGATGAGGACCCGGAGAAAGGTTTGCTTTCCTCGGAAATGAGACTGTTAATAATGGGTAATGTTTGGGTTATGAATCAGAATAGAACCTGCCCTAAACCCAATAACCAAAATTCTCTTGCAATGGAACCCCTTTTTAGCAGGAACCATATAATGGATCAAAGCTATAAAGGGAGGTAATTTGAATGTCTTGCAGACCATTTCCAGTCGCGCCCAGTTGCTGTTGCCCCGATAATATAAGGTTCTTCTTTTTCGGGAACGCCTGGGTCAACAACTACAATTCTCAATGCCCGGAATCAGTATCCTCTGACTCATCTTGTTGTTGTGGAATTGCTTGTTGCTAATTACATTCAGTCACCAATACATTACTAACAACCTTTATCCGGCATTTAGGCACACTACTCCCTATGATACTGTCAGCAGAAAGGAGGTCAGATGAATGGCTCAAATGCCCACTGTTTTGACCCCGGAGAATATCGCCGCCGTAGCCCAAAATGCAGAGCAGATCATGTCCCTGCTGCGGGGAAAAGAACAGCCTCAACCGGTAGCCTCAAGTTGTGGACCAGACCGCAATTCCGTTGCCTGCTGCTGCCCTGGACAGATAAAGTTTTTTATCTTTGGCAATGCCTGGATCAATAACTACAATTCCCAGTGCCCCGAGGTTCCCTTTTAGAGACATACGGTGAATATTTAATCAGACTTGATGTGTTTATAAATAATTATATAAAGGAGGTAAATCGAAGAATGACTGAGATGCCCAATGTTATAACCCCGGAGAATATCGCCGCCGTAGCCCAAAATGCAGAACAGATCATGTCCCTGCTGCGCTGCCAGGATGAACCCGAAGTGGCCTCTGGCTGCGGATCCTCCCGTGCGTGTTGCTGCCCCAGGAGCATAAAGTTCTTTATCTTTGGCAACACCTGGATAAACAATTACAACGCCCAGTGTCCCGGATTTCCCGTAGGCTAATCCCTTCAAAGCCCAGAGTCTCCCAAAAGAGCGGCTCTGGGCTTAACTTCATTCCAGCTTTAGCTTTTTAAACCCGCCGAAATCCTCAGCCATTTGAGCTTTCTTGCCGTCCTGCAGCCTCATCTTTTACAATCACCTTTCTCCGGCCAGATTATGATCCTGCCTGCCAATACAAGGTTGCGATGGTGGTATCCGTATCCTCATAAATGAAACCATCCCGAACCAGTGATCTCAGATAAGCTTTTACCTTCTCTTCCTCTGCCTCAGTAATGTCCCGGTAAGTTTTTATCCGGTTAACATACAACCCATAGGCCTCTTCCAAAGTCTGCTGCAAATTCCAAATTTTCTTCTCATATTCCAGCTGAGGCAGATATCCCTGCAGCCATAAAAGCTGAAAAGCAAACAAGATGTCATTATCAGCACTCTCCCTGCGTTCCTTGATGCCAACCAGCTCTTTGACCTTATCAGATACCGGATCAGTTCTCCTTACCGGCTTGGATAACACACACCAGCCCCTGGAGGCCGCCGAAAGCTTTTCAAAGCTTTCGGCACTTTGAACAGCCGGAGTCATATGAGCAAAGACCAGATCAAACTTATTTGTGTATCCGGTCTTTTCAATATCCAGCTGATGCCAATCCTCCACGAAAAAATCTACATTTTCGATATGGTATTCCACCGTTTTTTTCCGGGCAATCCCGATCATTTCAGGAGATAAATCCACACCGGTTATATGACGGCAGCTGGGGGCTATGGCCAAAGCATACTTTCCAGCGCCACACCCTACATCCAAAACCAGCTTTTCCGGACCCAGCATATTCTTTTCTTCCAGCAGCCTTAAAAAGGAATTATCCTTTGCCTCCGGCAGAATAAATTCTCCGAACCTCTCTGCCCTTGAATTCCACATATCTATGCTGGCCTGAATGTTGGTTTGTCTTTGACGCCATTTCTCCCGAATTTCCTCTATGCTCAATATAGTCACCCCTTAAATTACAGAAAATAGAAGGCCATGAAGTCCTGCCCCTGCTGCATACAGGTCTCAGACCTTCATAGCCTTATTAGATGTATAATATTACGTCAGCTCATTAAAAGTCAATAGGGTGACAGAACCCCGTCCCCTTGTCACACAAAATGGCGGAGAGAGTGGGATTCGAACCCACGGGACGGTCACCCGCCCACACGATTTCGAGTCGTGCGCTTTCAGCCGGACTCAGCCATCTCTCCTTCTTAAGTGCTCATTCATTCTAATAAAATGGGCACTTTCTGTCAATGAGGAGGTTCTTCCTCTCTGGTTTGGGTAATCCCCTATTTTTCTAAGTTAGAGGCGACGAAATTCCAGTTGACTATATCCCAGAATTTTTCTACATAGGCTGCTCTGGCATTGCGATAATCAATATAATAGGCGTGCTCCCACACATCACAGGTGAGCAGCGGAGTCTTTCCGGCAGCGAGGGGTGTCCCTGCATTACCGGTGCTTTCAATGCCCAGGGTTCCGTCGGCATTCTTAACCAGCCAGGCCCAGCCTGACCCAAACGTGCCTATGGCCGTGTCGGAGAATTTCTGCTTGAATGCGGCGAATGAGCCAAAGCTCTGGTTAATTAAATCCGCCAGCTTTCCGGTAGGCTCTCCACCGCCATCAGGACTGAGGCAATTCCAGTAAAAAGTATGATTATATACCTGGGCCGCATTGTTGAATAATCCCCCGGAAGACTTTTTGACTATATCCTCCAAGCTCATTTCCTGATATTCGGTACCCTGAATCAGTTTGTTAAGGTTGTTGACATAGGTCTGGTGGTGTTTTCCATAATGAAACTCTATAGTCTCAGGGGAAATCACTGGCTGGAGAGCATCACTGGCAAATGGTAATGCCGGTAGTTTGTGTTCCATTAAATTCACCTCTTTAGATATTTTTCGGTTCCATCCCTTTAATCAGGTAGAAATATTATAGCATACTCCACCCTTATTGTGGATATTGCATTAATTATTCACCACGGTGGACCGGTTTGTTCTGGTAGCTTTGTTCCCGGAGAAGTATATAATTAGGATTAGTGAGGATATTCAAGGATCAAAAATAAAGATGGAGGAAGATTACTATGACACGGCAGGAAGCTTACGCATTGCTGCAAAAATACAACCAGAACAGCAGCCTGGTCAAGCATGGGGTGGCGGTGGAGGCGGTTATGCGCTATTTTGCCCGCCAGTATGGGGAGGATGAGGAATACTGGGGAAATGTGGGTTTACTCCATGACCTTGATTATGAGCTTTATCCGGAAGAACACTGCCATAAAACCAAGGAGCTTCTGGAAGCAGAGGGGGTCAGTGACGATATTATTCATGCGGCCATCTCTCACGGCTGGAACATCTGTATCGATGTTGAGCCTGCTCGCCGGATGGAGAAAGTTTTATACACCATCGACGAGCTCACCGGTCTGATTACGGCAGTTGTCTATATGCGCCCCAGCAAGAGCATTCTTGATCTGGAGATCAAATCGGTTAAAAAGAAGTTCAAAACCCCCAGCTTTGCGGCAGGAGTCAATCGTGAGCTGATTCTGGCAGGCTGTTCTATGCTGGAGATGGATATCGATACTGTCATACAATGGACTATAAACGGCATGAAGGATGCTGCTGCCGAATTAGATCTAGTCGGCTAAGCATCTGCAATACAAAGGCAAATTAGTCATTACCCCGCAGGCTATTAAAAAAGGTGCTGAGCAATTCTCCGCATTCCTTTTCCAGCACCCCCGACTTAACCGGAACCTGATGGTTCAGCCAGGGCACATCCAGAATGTCTGTAACCGAACCAGCCGCCCCGGCTTTAGGGTCACAGGCCCCGAATACCAAGCGTCCCAGCCGAGCCTGAATCATTGCTCCGGCACACATGGGACATGGTTCCAGGGTCACGTACATGGTGGCGTCGTTCAGACGCCATCTTCCCAGCTTTGCCACGGCTCGTTTAATTACCAGCATCTCTGCATGATCAGTGGGATCACCGCTTTTCTCCTTTTCGTTACCGGCTCTGGCGATGACCCGGTCGTTTACTACCAGAATGGCGCCTACCGGAACTTCACCGCTATTTAATGCCTGTTCTGCTTCCTGCAGGGCCATTCTCATATAGCGATTATAATCTGTCAATTCGTTTCTCCACAATATCGTCAGCAAGGCTGATTCAGGGAATTGAAGCCTTTGGCACTTCTTCCAACGTCTGTTTCAGTGTTGCCAGATCTACCGGTTTGGTTAACTGCCGGTCAAAGCCGGATTCCGCAGCTCGTTCCATATGATCGGGTCGAGCGTACCCGGTTAATGCTATCAAAAACACATTTTTAAGTGTATTATTGCCTCGAAAGTTCTGGGCTACTTCATATCCATCCATTTCCGGCATGCCAATATCACATATAAGAACATCGGGCTGAAATTCTTGTGCCAACTCTATCCCTTCGATACCGCTATGGGCTGAAGTAACCGTATGACCTAAATGCCCCAGGAGTGAGCAAAGTACCTCTGCAACATCCAAAATATCGTCAATAACTAAAATCTTAAGGATGCGGCTGGAGCCCCTATGTCTCAAAGGTGGTTCAATCGGGCTTTCATCTCCCTCGGGTACGAGGAACTGTTCTGTAGCTGCTCGCATTCCATCGTACTGACCGTTGCCAAAACCGATCCGGCACAATGGGCTAAGCACTTGCATATTATTTTTGTCTACAGAATTGCTTCCTTTTTTGTCCATTAAGCGCCTCCTTTACAAAAATCTATAAGGAGGGATTAAGCAACGGAATCAAAAACTCCTTCAGACAATATGTCGTAAAATGTCTGATCAAGAAATTTTTTTAAATTCTCCCGAAAACCCGGTGACAAAATATTCTTTTAAAAAATAAAATGGCCAGCATGGAATGCTGAAACAACTCCAGAATAAAACCGGGGATTCTACCCCCCCCGGTTTTTCAGCATTTCTTATGGTGCGCCCGAAGGGATTCGAACCCCTGGCCCCCGGTTTAGGAAACCGATGCTCTATCCTGCTGAGCTACGGGCGCGTATGAGAGCATAATAATGGCGCGCCCGGCAGGATTCGAACCTGCGACCTCCGGATTCGTAGTCCGTTACTCTATCCAGCTGAGCTACGGGCGCGCAAAAAATGGCGGAGAGAGTGGGATTCGAACCCACGAAGCGGGGTTTAGCCGCTTAATCGCTTAGCAGGCGACCGCCTTCGTCCTACTCGGCCATCTCTCCTCAATATACAATTATAATCTGGCGGAGGAGGTGGGATTCGAACCCACGGAACCCGCAAAGGTTCAACGGTTTTCAAGACCGCCTCCTTCAACCGCTCGGACACCCCTCCAGAAGGCTGCTCCTTTTGAGTGCAACTAGAAGTATAACATAGAGAAATTGGCACTGTCAACGAAGACTATCGCCCAATTAACCGGAAAAATGTATGTCCGCTTCAATTAGAATCTCATTTTTCGATTTGGGTCATTCCTCCCATATATGGAACAAGTACTGAAGGGATTAATACTGATCCATCCGCTTGCTGGTAATTCTCAAGTATAGCCGCAACTGTTCGACCTATAGCCACACCTGAACCGTTCAGGGTATGGCAGTACTGCAGCTTTCCCTGATTTTCAGGGCGATAGCGAATGTTGGCCCGGCGGGCCTGAAAGTCTGAACAGTTAGAGCAGGATGATATTTCCCGGTATTCGCTGAAAAATGGCAGCCATACCTCCAGGTCATAAGTTTTGGCTGCAGAGAATCCCAAATCCCCAGTACACAAAGATACAACCCGGTATGGCAGTCCCAGCAGCTGTAATACTTCTTCAGCATCATTGGTTAGCTTCTCCAGCTCATTAAGGGATTCCTCCTGGCAGGTGATCTTAACCATCTCAACTTTATTAAACTGATGCTGACGAATTATTCCCCTGGTATCGCGGCCATGAGAACCTGCTTCCGCCCGGAAACAAGCAGTGTAAGCAGTAAAATAAAATGGCAGATTTGCTGCACTTAATATCTCTTCGCGAAAAAGGTTGGTCAACGGCACTTCCGCTGTGGGCACCATGTACATATCGCGCCCCTCTATTTTAAACATATCTCCCCCGAACTTGGGTAATTGGCCGGTTCCCAGCATACACTCACTATTAACCATGAACGGAGGAAATATTTCCTGGTAACCATGTTTATCAACGTGCAGATCCAGCATAAAGTTTACCAAGGCTCTTTCCAGGCGAGCCCCGGCCCCCTTATAAACCGTAAATCGTGCCCCGGACAGCTTGGCGGCCCGGTCAAAATCCAATATGTCAAGCCCGGTGCCAATATCCCAATGGGGCAGCGGCTCAAAATTAAATTCGGGGATAGTTCCCCATCTTCGCATTTCTACATTGTCTGCTTCACTCTCACCAACAGGCACTGAATCGTGGGGCAGATTTGGCAAAGTAAGGAGCATGTCTCCCATCTTCTGTTCCAAAGATATGAGCTGTTCGTCCATCTCCTTAATCTCATGCCCAACTTCTTTTACTTTGGTCATCAGTTCAATAGGTTCTTGGCCGGCTTTTTTCATTTTGCCAATTTCCTGAGACGTGCGGTTGCGGAAGCTTTTTCTTTCCTCAACTTCCACCAGCAGCCGCCGCCGGACCGTATCCATGTTGAGAAACTCGTCAAAAGCGGTGCTTAAACCTCTTTGCTTTAATTTTTCTGCAACTAATTCCGGATTAGATTTAATCAGCTTGGAATCTAACATAAGACGCCCTCCTTAGACGGCCCAAACACTATTGAAAGCTTAATACTCTAACATTTCTTATTCCATCCACCGCTTTAAGATTTGCCAGAGTTTGTTGATCAACTTCGGCATCAACATTGACAACCATCAAAGCAACATCTCCTTTAACCCGGCGAGCAACTCTCATCATGGCAATATTAATGCCCGCATCACCAAACACCGTTGTGAATGGCCCGATTACTCGGGGTCGATCCTCGTTTTCAGCAACTACTACGTAGCCATGGGGAATAATATCGGTTTCGTACCCATTAAATTCAACTATAACCGGCTCGCCGGTAGTAGTCAGGGTTCCGGAAAGCTCCAGTTTATGGTTATGGTTTTGAATCTTTACTTTAATAAGATTAATGTAGCCCTTTTCTTTTTTGCCGTTCTTCTCGTAGACTTTAATTCCTCTCTCTTCGGCCATTACTTTCGCGTTTACATAGTTGACCCGATCAGACAGAATCGGGGTCAAAAGTCCCTTGATAAGGGCGATTGTCAGTATCTCCTTCTCATGGTTAGCTATTTCACCACAGTACGTGATCTCTACCCTATCAATAGGCGCCTTGCTTATTTGGAAGTAAATGCTTCCCATAGCCTCGCAAAGCTCAATAAAGGGATGGAAGAATTCCAAATCCTGACGAAGAACTGTTGGCAGGTTAACTACATTGGGAACCATTTCTCCCCGCAGCGCTTTTACAACTTGCTCGGCAATATTTGTTCCCACTCTCTCCTGAGCCTCTTTGGTATCGGCGCCCAAATGAGGAGTTACTACTACGTTCTTGAAGTCAAACAGCGGATTGTTTTCGGCCGGCTCTTCCTCAAACACATCCAGACCGGCACTGGCCACTTTCCCGCTTTCTAATGCCTCTAAAAGGGCTTGTTCACTTATTATTCCTCCCCGTGCACAGTTGACTACCCGAACACCGTCTTTGGCCAAGGCTAACTCCTTGCGGCCAATCATGCCCATAGTCTCCTGATTGCGGGGTGTATGGACGGTAATAAAATCAGATTCTTTAACTAATTCTTCTAAAGTGCTTTTTTTCTCCGCTCCAAACCGAAGAAATCTTTCATCGGGAATATAGGGGTCATAAGCAATAACTTTCATGTTGAAGGAAGCCAGCCGTTCTGCCACCATGGAGCCTATACGGCCTAACCCCACTATGCCAACGGTTTTTCCATTCAGTTCCGATCCCCGAAATGGCTTGCGATCCCATTTTCCACTTTTAATAAAAGAATGCGCCTGGGGAAGATTGCGGGATGAGGACAGCAGCAGTCCTATGGTATGTTCCGCCGCTGATATCGTATTGCTATCCGGGGTATTAGCCACTATAATCCCATTACGGGTGCAAGCCGGAACATTAATATTGTCAATACCATTTCCGGCTCTGCCTACTACCCTGAGTCGTTTAGCCGCATTAACCAGTTCCTCGTCTACTTGCGTCACGCTGCGTACAATTAGTGCATCATATTCACCTATTACTTTTAAAAGGTCCTCACGGCATATGCCATCCTGGAAGGTTACATCCAGTTCTTTTTCCAAAATAGCCATGCCTTTTTCAGATACTCTTTCAGTAACAATAACCCGCGGCCTATTCATTTAAGGCATCCTCCTTTATTACGAACATTTTCTGTACTTCGCGAGTTCCCTGCCCTATTTCTATGGGAAAATCGTTTTCATATAATATAATCTCCAAAGCCGTCAGAGCCGATAACAAATCCAGAGGACGAACGAAGCCAAGATGGCCAATCCGGAATATAAAATCATCCAGCCTTTGCTGACCGCCGGCTACAACAACTCCAAACCTTTCTAACAGGCTTCTCCGGATTTTGTTGGCACCCAGTCCTCCTGGTGCCAAAACGGAAGTAACTGAGGATGAAGCCACGGGATCCTGGACCAAAAGGTTTAAACCCATTGCTTTAATTCCGGTTCTAACCATTTCCCGATATGCTGCATGCCGGGCAATAATATTTTCCAATCCCTCTTCCAGCATGAGGTTAAGGGCTTCCTGCAATCCGAAAAAGAGAGAGATGGCCGGAGTGTATGGAGTTTGCCCTCTCTGGGCATATTTTAATGCATTTTCAAGGTCCCAATAAAATTTGTGGTTCTTACATTCCTTGGCGGCCTCAATGGCCCGGGGACTGACACTCATGAACGAAAGACCCGGCGGCAGCATAAATGCCTTTTGAGAACCGCTGACCACCACATCCAGGTTCCACTCATCTGTCTTCAGATCCATTGCCCCCAATCCGCTTACGGCATCTACCAATAGCAAAGCCGGATGATTGCCCATGGCTTTTTTAATGGCTTTGATATCATTGACAACACCGGTTGATGTTTCATTATGGGTGACCAGCACCACTTTGATATCGTGTCCATTGTCAGCCCTGAGAATATCCTGAATTTGATCAGGGTCAGCAGCCTCTCCCCACGGGGAATTCACCTTCTCCACCTGGGCCCCAAATTCTCCTGCTATTTTAGCAAAACGATCCCCGAAAACCCCAATGGAAACAGCCAAAACTTTATCCCCGGGAGAAATGAAATTTACGACTGCTGCTTCCATGGCACCTGATCCGGCGGCAGGAAAAATCACCAGGTCATTATCAGTCTGATAGATTTTTTTAATCCCTGCTGTGACCTCTTCCAACAGTTGCCTAAACTCAGTCCCTCGATGATTAATCATTGGCTTGCTCATAGCCCGCAGCACACTCGGCGGAACAGGAGTCGGCCCCGGCAAGAGCAGATACTGCTGTTCAACGTTCATGGAATAATCTCCTCCATATAATAAATTAACCCCTCGCCTTTCAGGGACGAGAGGTTCCCGCGTTGCCACCCTTGATTAGTCAGCAAATACTGACCCACTCCAAAGATGATAACGGCATCACCGCTGTTGCTCTTCACAACCCATTCCAGGGCGGAACGGAAAAACTTCTGCATCGGTTCACACCACCCACCGACTCTCTAACAGCAGAATGTCTGACCTTTTCCCCTTCATCATGTTTCTTTCTTATTGACTTGCTACCCATTATATTATACCAATTAGATCTTGACAACTTTTCAAATCATGCTTAAGAAATACCGATGAATAGTCAAGTCTTCTGTAAGTTCGGGATGAAATGACACGGTCAAGAGATTATTTTCCCGGGCCATAACTGTTTTTCCCATATATTCACACAGAACCTCGGTTTCTCCCCATATGCGATCAATAAAGGGGGCCCGAATAAACACTCCCTTAACCCGGTCTGAAATATTCCGGATATCCAGCTCCGCTTCAAAGCTGTCTAACTGACGTCCAAAGGCATTCCGCCGCACAGAAATATCCATAATCCCCAGTGAGTACTGCTGGTAGCCAGGTATTTCCCTAGCCATAACTATCATGCCGGCACAGGTGCCGAAAATGGGCATCCCGGCCCTGCTTCGCTCAACGATAGTATGTCCTAAATCATAAGATTCCAGCAATCTGCCCATAGTGGTGCTTTCTCCCCCCGGTATTATTAAGGCATCAGCCTTTTGAATATCTTCCCGGGTTCTTACTTTTTTGGCAGTGGCACCACATCTTTCAATGGCAGCCTGATGCTCTCGAAAAGCACCTTGCAGAGCCAAAACTCCAATTACTTTTTTACCAGCCACGATCCTGCATCTTCTCCTCAGGAGCCAGGGTTTTGATATCAATTCCATACATAGGCTCGCCTAAATCCCGGGAAACCTCGGCCAACACCTTGGGATCATCGAAATAGGTGGTAGCCGCAACGATTGCCCGGGCCCGTGCCATAGGATCACCCGATTTAAATATGCCTGACCCCACAAAATTACCGTCAGCACCCAGCTGCATCATAAGTGCTGCATCCGCCGGTGTGGCAATGCCTCCGGCCGAGAAATTTACTACCGGCAAACATCCACGGGCAGCCACATTTAATACCAGCTCATAGGGGGCTTGTAAATCCTTGGCGGCCGTCATTAACTCTTCTTTGGGCAGTCCTTTCAACCAACGCATTTCATCCATGATTTGCCGCATATGGCGCACTGCTTCCACTACATTCCCTGTCCCCGGCTCTCCCTTGGTACGAACCATGGCAGCCCCTTCACCAATCCGGCGAAGGGCTTCTCCCAGATTTCGCGCTCCACAGACAAATGGTACTTTGAAATCATGCTTGTTTACGTGGTATTTCTCATCCGCAGGGGTCAAAACTTCACTTTCATCAATGAAATCAATACCCAAGGATTCAAGTATCCTTGCTTCCACAAAATGGCCGATTCTGCACTTGGCCATAACCGGTATAGATACTGCATCCATTATCTTTAAGATTATGGTTGGGTCAGCCATTCTGGCCACCCCTCCCATAGCGCGTATATCAGCAGGCACTCTTTCCAGTGCCATAACCGCACAGGCACCTGCTTCTTCAGCAATTTTAGCCTGCTCCGGAGTAGTGACATCCATAATGACTCCGCCCTTGAGCATCTGTGCTAACCCGTCTTTTACCACAAAAGATCCCTTTTCTTCCAATTGTGACTCCCCCCCATTGTTTAGGTCTATTTTATCCGATGACTAACCCGCCCTAAGACCCCCGCCTCTATAGGCGGCAGGTGCCCAAGGGCGGCTAAGTCCCTGGATCCGTGCGACTAAGATTCAGTTGGAGTTAAAACTCCACCTGAATCAAGTCTTACTTTATTCTGAAGGATTATCCTCCGTAAACTCCTCTTCTTCACTCTTAAATCGAGCTATAGATACTATCCTATCACCCTCATCAAGCTTCATCAATGTTACCCCTTGAGTGTAGCGGCCTTGTTTGGATATATCCTCTACCGCCAATCTGATAACAATACCATTGCCGGTAAGTATAATCATTTCTTCGTCATCGGTAACGACCTTGGCTCCGATTAACAGGCCATTTCTTTCCGACATATTAATGGCCTTTAATCCTTTGCCCCCCCGCCTCTGGACTTTGTACTGCGTCAGAGCTGTTCGCTTGCCGAAACCATTTTCAGTAGCCAGAACCAAATCTGACCCGGGCTGGCATTTGTCAACGTCCACTACTTCCGCGCCGGGATTAAGGGAAATCCCTTTGACTCCTCCAGCAGTTCTCCCCATAACACGCACGTCTTGCTCATCAAAGACTATCGCTACGCCATTTGAAGCCACCAGAATGATCTTGTCCCCTGCTTGAGTCCTTTTAACTCCTACCAGTTCATCATCTTCCTGCAACCGTATTGCAATAATACCACTCTTCCGAATATGTTCGAAAGCAGATATTTTTACTTTTTTCACTATCCCTTTTTGAGTAACCATTAAGAGGTTTTGATCTTCCTTAAAATCTCTTATGGCAATAATAGTGGTAACCTTTTCCTGAGGAGTCAGGTCAAGAATGTTTATCGCCGGAGTTCCTCGAGCGTGCCGGGAAGCTTCCGGTATTTTGTATGCCTTCAGGGAATAGACTCTCCCTTTGTTGGTGAAAAACAGAATGGTTGCCAGGTTGCTGGTAACAAATATCTCGGTTGCGAAGTCCTCCATTTTGGTTGTCGTTCCGATCAAACCCCGTCCCCCCCGCTTCTGACTGCGATAAGTGCTCAAAGGCAGCCTTTTTATATAGCCGCGGTTAGTCAGGTTCACGACGATGGTTTCCTCATTGATAAGTGCTTCAATATCTTCATTGATTTCATCGTAATCTATGGCTGTGCGCCGATTATCGCCATATTTTGCTTTGATATAGGCCAGATCCTCTTTTATCAGTGCTATCACCCGCTCTGAACGGGCTAATATATCTTCTAAGTCCGCAATTAGTTCCAGCAGGGATTCAAATTCCTGCTCCAGTTTGTCACGTTCTAAGCCGGTCAGCCTGCGAAGGCGCATATCCAGGATGGCATTGGCCTGTTCCTCGGAAAGCTGAAACTGAGTCATCAGTCCTTCCCGTGCTTCCCTGTCATTGGCAGCACTCCTGATTAGCTGTATAACTGCGTCAATATTGTCCAGAGCTATTTTTAAGCCCTCCACAATATGAAGCCGCTTTCGGGCCACCTCCAGCTCATAACGAGTACGGTTAATTATAATTTCTTTGCGGTGATCAATGTAAAAGGATAACATCTCTTTCAGGTTAAGGACTCGGGGCACCGAATCCACCAAGGCCAGCATGTTAACTCCAAAGGTTTCCTGCAGCTGAGTCTGTTTATAAAGCTGGTTAAGAACCACCTGGGGCGACATATCCTTACGAACTTCAATCACTATTCTGATGCCATTACGGTCGCTTTCATCCCTTAGATCAGTAATGCCGTCAATCTTCTTATCTCTTACCAGGTTCGCTATTCTCTCCACCAGTCGGGCCTTGTTTACCATGTAGGGGATCTCGGATACTATAATTTGGTATTTACCGTTTTTCATTTCCTCAATATCAGCATTGCCACGGATTATTACGGAACCTCTTCCGGTATGATAAGCATCCCATATTCCATTAGCACCGATTATGGTAGCCCCTGTGGGAAAATCAGGTCCCTTTATTTCTTTTATCAATTCACTTATTTCAACATCAGGGTCCTCCAGAAGGAGGTTCAGACCATTTATTACTTCACTCAAGTTATGAGGCGGAATATTTGTAGCCATCCCAACCGCAATCCCGGTTGATCCATTGATGAGAAGGTTGGGTACCCGTGACGGCAATACACTGGGTTCTTCCCGGGAGTCATCATAGTTAGGCCGAAAAGCTACGGTTTTTTTATCAATGTCAGCCAGCATCTCCATGGCTATAGGCGCCATTCGTGTCTCTGTATACCGCATAGCCGCAGCTGAATCGCCGTCTATCGATCCAAAATTGCCATGACCATCAACCAGAGGATAGCGAATAGAAAAATCCTGCGCCAGCCTTACCATCGCATCATATACTGAGGAATCTCCATGGGGATGATATTTGCCCAGGACTTCACCCACCAGATTGGCTGATTTACGGTGAGCCTTGTCAGGAAGCATGCCTTGATCGTAGAGAGCATAAAGAATCCTTCTATGTACTGGCTTTAGGCCATCCCTTACATCAGGCAAAGCTCTGGATACTATTACACTCATAGAATAATCCAGGAAAGATCTTCTGACCTCCTGTTCTATGTCAATGGGGATAACATTGGAGTTGTCGGGATTCAAGTACACTCCTCCTGTTCAGTTCAGTATTCGGTGCTTATAAAGGACCGGCAACCCTGCTGCCATCCTGGAAAAAGCACAACCATATTCTAACACAACCAAGTTTGTTTCGACACTTTTGGGGCAATCCCTTAGTTAAAAGGAAAAAAGCATCTTAGACAAGATGCCATAACCGCTTTTTCCAATATTATTCCTCCCAGTTATTTGTTTCTATTATTGCCATTAACCTGGGAGGTATCCATTAACCAAAATTACCGGTATTCTTTAAAATGATTAAATATCAAGATTTACTACCAGTCTGGCATTCTCTTGAATGAACTCTTTGCGCGGCTCTACCCGTTCACCCATCAAATCGGAAAAAATCTGATCTGCTCTTATGGCATCATCTATAGTAACCCGCAGAATAGTACGGCGCTCCGGATTCATGGTTGTGTCCCATAGCTGTTCCGGATTCATCTCCCCCAAACCCTTATAGCGCTGCATCCTGAATTTTTTGTTTTCCTGGCGAGTCAAAAAGGACTGCATTTCCTGCTCACGGTAAAAATAATAATCTTCTGAGCTCCGGCTGAGCCTATAAAGAGGAGGCTGCCCAATATAGACGTAGCCATTCTCGATAAGAGGCTTCATAAATCTATAGAAAAATGTTAGTAACAAAACTTTAATATGTGATCCGTCCACATCCGCATCAGTCATGGTGAGTATTTTGTGATACCGCGCTTTGCTTAAATCGAAATCTTCTCCAATTCCGGTTCCTATAGCGGTAATAAGAGCTCTTATTTCCTCATTGGATAAAATCCTGTCCAATCGTGATTTTTCCACGTTGAGGATTTTTCCTCGCAGCGGCAAGATTGCCTGGTAGCGTCGATCTCTTCCTTGTTTGGCCGATCCTCCGGCTGAGTCCCCTTCAACTATATACAACTCGCATAAAGCCGGATCCTTTTCGCTGCAGTCGGCCAGCTTTCCTGGCAGAGTAGAAATCTCCAGAGCGCTTTTCCGGCGCGTCAATTCCCGGGCCTTGCGCGCTGCTTCCCTGGCCCGGCGTGAAGCCAGTGACTTTTCCACTATTTTTTTAGCCACTGCCGGATTTTCATTAAGAAAATCATTCAAATACTCAGAAACAACATTCTCGACTATGCTTCTGACGTGGGAGTTTCCTAGCTTTGTTTTGGTTTGACCTTCAAATTGTGGCTCTCTAACCAAGACTGCTATGATGGCAGTCATTCCTTCTCTGATATCTTCACCAGCCAAGTTCTCTTCGCTCTCCTTAAGTATCCCGGTTCGCTTGGCATAATCATTTATTACCCGGGTGAGCGCAGTTTTAAACCCAACCTCATGAGTCCCGCCCTCTTGAGTATGAATATTATTTGCATACGAATAAATGTTTTCAGAGTAAGAGTTATTATACTGAATAGCTGCTTCTACTACCGTCTCCTCCCGCTGAGTTTCAAAGTGGATAATCTGGGGCGTCAGAACCTCTCTGTTCTTGTTAAGGAAAGCAACATAGTCCTTTATTCCGCCAGTATGGTAATACTCTCTTCGCTGCCCGGATCTTTCATCATCAAGCACCACTTTGATTCCTTTATTCAAGAAAGAAATTTCTCTTAATCTCTGGGCTATTATCTCTAAAGAGATTTCAATTTCTTCAAAGATTTCCGGATCAGGAGAAAAAATAACTTTTGTTCCGGTATAATCAACAGGACCGATAATCCTTAAAGATGATACTGGTTTTCCTTTTTCGTAATCCTGAGAATGAAGATTTCCGTCTCTGGCTACCTCAATGTTCAATTTAGCTGATAAGGCGCTAACCACCGAAAGGCCTACCCCATGGAGTCCTCCGGAGATGGTATATCCTGAATCGCCAAATTTCCCGCCGGAATGGAGAGTAGTCATTATAACTTCCAAAGCAGGAATGCCCATCTTTGGATGGATATCTACCGGTATTCCCCGGCCATTATCTCTGACCACTACCCTGTTATCTTTTAATAAGGAAACTTCAATCAGATCGCAATAACCGGCTATTGCTTCATCAACACTATTGTCGACGATTTCGTAAACTAAATGATGCAGCCCCCGGGAGCTGGTAGTGCCGATATACATACTGGGGCGTTTTCTAACCGCATCTAAACCTTCTAATACTTGAATATCAGCGGCATTATATCCATTTTCCTGATGTGTCATAATTTCCTCCCTCGTGACTTTGTTTCGCTCGTTTTAAGAGTGTGGCAGATGAAATTGGAGATAAAAAGATTCTATCAGTTGTTATAATAAGAGATTTCGCTTTATCTTTTGGTACTATCTGATTAACTTTTTTCTCAACAATACCAATATCTATAATATCCTGGATGGATTTGTTCACTATTTCATCAATATTTATGATGGCGATTATTTGGTCGGTGGTAATCATATTGTCACTGCCCAAATGCAAAAACATATTATCACTCCTTCACAGGATCAGCTTTCCGTTATCTAACCTAATAATTTTACCATTAATGTCTCTAAATAGAGAAATTTCTACTGAAGTCAAAAATGTCTGAAAAGATGATTCCTGTAAAACACCGATTATCAAATCTCTTTTTTGAGAGTCTAACTCCGCTAATACTTCATCTAACAGAAAAAGCGGATAGACACCGGTAGTTCTATGAATCGTTTCTAATTCAGCCAGTTTAAGAGCTATTACAATATTTCTTTGTTGTCCCTGGGAAGCGAAAATTTTAGCATTTTTTTCATTTATATAAAAATTGATATCATCCCGGTGAGGTCCGACCAAAGTATTTTTCATGCGGCATTCCCGGGAACGAAGGGATATGGTGTTTAACAGGAGTTCTTCTTTTACGGTCTCATAACTGATTTTTCCTGCCGGCAAAGGAAAGGATACTGCATATTTTAAACGCAAGGTATCATCCCCGCCAATGGTTTGATAACTATTAACAGCATATTTCTCCAGATGTCTTAAGATATTTAGCCTGGCCATGATAATATGTGCTGCGGTAGCAGCAAAAATATGGTCCAGCGCTTCCAGCATGGCCATATCCAAGGAATCAGCCTTAAGCAGATTGTTGCGTCTGCTCAATAACTGTTCATAGTCATCCAGATTTCTTTTATAATCATTGGATATTTGGATTAACAATGAGTCTAAAAATGATCTGCGCCGAACAGGAGGACCTTTTAATAAATACAGGTCATCCGGCGTAAAAAGGGTTGCTTTTAGCCGGTCTTGGTCAGGTAAAATTCTTTTATTATTTAAAGTAATTTTTTTCCTTTTGCCAATTAAATATTCAATCTTTAATGAGTTATTTTTATCATCAAGATTATAATCAATTTGTATCTGGAAGCCTTCTTCGTTAAATTTAACCAGGTGTCGGTCTTGAACGGATCTAAAACTTGTTCTGTTCGTAACTAAATAAATAGCTTCTAAAAAATTTGTCTTACCTTGGGCATTAGTTCCAATCAGAATATTTAATCCTTTATCAGGAAAATATTCTAATTGTGATATATTGCGAAAATCGCGGATATAAATTTTTGAAATGTACAAATTCTATTCCTCTTTTTAACCCGTCCTTAACGGTACTAACACGTAAATATATTTTTCATCAGACGGATTTTTAATAGTTGCCGGACTTAGAGAACTGTTTAATCCAATTTGAATAGTTTTTGTTTCCGGATTTAATATCTTAACAATATCTAAAAGATAACGGGTATTAAAGCTTACCTCAAAGGATTCATCATTTAATGCTTCAAGGTCGGTAATTACTTCGGTTAACTCCCCCATCTTCTCTGAAAAAGCAGTAATAGTCAGCTGTGATGGATTAAACTTCATTCTGATGCTCTGAATTGATTTTGGGTCTATGGGCAGTAGTGCTGCCCGGTCCAGGGCTTTAATAAGAGATTCAGACCCAATAGTAAATATATTGGATGAACTGTCCGGTATTACCTGTTGATAATTGGGGTAGTAGCCTTCTATTAAACGAGAAGAACAATAAAACTGTTCTTCTTTGATAAAAAAAACAATATGATTATCCGCTAAGCCAATGCTTATTTCGCTTTCACTATCTTCAATTATTCGGGCTATTTCGGTTAAAGTTCTAACCGGCACAACAAACTGTCCGGTCAGCTCTGCTTCTTTAAACTGATCGCTTTTTATCATCGCCAAACGGTGGGTATCAGAACCCACCAAAGTCAGTTGTCCATCTGAAAAATCAAAGAGTATTCCTGTAAAAACCGGCTTAAAATGATTAGATGCTGCGGCAAATGAGGTTTTTTTAATATAATTCCGCAATGTTGCCTGAGAAATTGATGCTAAGGGTTTTACTTTTTCCATCGGAATCTCCGGGAATTCTTCCGGGTTATAAAGGTTTAAAGAACTGGATGAAAGACCATATAATACATTTAATTTACCTGTTTCGGGATTGTGTTCTAACTCAATTTCTTCCTCAGATAAAAATCGGATGAGATCGCTGAAGTATTTAGCATTTACTAAGACTTCTCCTTCATTGGCTATATCTACCGGACCAATGGTTTTTTTAATACCGATATCCAAATCTGTTGCTTGAATAGTTAACTCATTTCCCTTAGCTGTAAGCAGCAGACCTGAAAGAGCCGGATGAGTATCCTTATTTGATGCGGCTCTTTGAACCATTGCTGATGTATGAGCCAGAAGATTTGTATTGATAGATATTTTCATATAGCACCTCCATGCTGGTTCTAAATTTTCTAACTTACTAATATACTTAATATCTTAGGAGTAATAGTAGTAGCGGTTAGTATGTTGAAAACCCTTGTTTTCTTAATGATAGTGGTCTATGCGGGCTGTTAATTGTTTCCCACAGATTAATAAGTTAATAACAAAACAGCTCTATTGTGATTCAATTTCAGATCGAATGTCAGAAATTATTTTTTCCAAAACCGGATCAGATTTAATGTCTTTCTCTACTTTATCAAAAGCATGGAGAACGGTGGTATGGTCTCGGCCGCCAAATTCTTCACCGATCTTAGGCAAAGAAAGATCAGTCATCTGTCTGGTTAAATACATGGCAATTTGCCGAGGAAAAACTAATTGCCGGGTACGTCGTTTTGAATTTAATTCATCGATAGTAAGGCTAAAATAATCAGCTACTTTTTCCTGAATATCTTCCACGGTTGCTTTGTATGGCACGGGAGGCGGCAGTATCTTTTGAAGTGCTTCTGATGCCAACTCCATAGTTATTGGTTGGTTATTTATTTTTGAATATGCTACCGTTCTGGTTAAAGCTCCCTCTAGTTCTCTTATATTTGATTGAATATTTGATGCTATGTATAACATTACATCATTAGGTACTTTAAGAGATTCTAATTGTGCTTTCTTTCTTAATATAGCAATACGGGTTTCAAGATCGGGAGACTGTATATCGGTTAAAAGGCCCCATTCAAAACGGGACCGGAGCCGATCTTCCAGGGTGGGAATTTCTTTAGGTGGCCGGTCACTGGAAATAACCAGTTGCTTATTTGCTTCATATAAGGCATTAAAGGTGTGAAAGAATTCTTCTTGGGTGCGTTCTTTTTTAGCTAAAAACTGAATGTCATCAATAAGCAAAACGTCAATGTTTCTATATTTGGTTCTAAACTCAGCGGTTTTATCATCACGAATTGAATCTATCAATTCATTGGTAAATTGCTCCGAAGAAGTGTATATTACAATACCATTCGGGTTTTTATCAAGAATGTGATGTCCGATAGCTTGCATTAAATGAGTTTTTCCCAGGCCAACTCCTCCATATACAAAAAGGGGATTATATGCGCGCGCCGGAGATTCGGCAACGGCATAAGAAGCAGCATGTGCAAAGCGGTTGCTGTTCCCGACTACAAATGAGTCAAAAGAATATTTAGGATTTAAGTTGGTCCGATTGCCATTCATAGGAGGGGTATTTTTTACTAACAGCCTAAGAGTAACCGGTGGCTGCAGGAATAAATTTATCTTTTGATTTAAAATTATTAAATAGCGGGAATTTATCCATTCCTGAGCAAAGACACTGGGAACGGAAACGTTAAAAACATTGTTTTCACAGCTTTCAAATTGAGTTGCTGAAAACCAGGCTTCGAAACTAGTAGGTCCAATTTCGTCTCGGATAAGGGACAGAACCCGATCCCAAATTAAAGAATAGTCGTCCATAGTATCCCCCTGTTCACTTGTGGACAATAGTTGTTAACAGTCCTGTGGATATTGTGAATAAGATTATAACTTCTTTAAATACCAAAAATCTACTCACATGATAACAGATAAAAAGTTAAAGATGAATAGACAGGTGTATTATGAATTTTGAGGATTTTGATGCAATGATCTTTAATTTATAGTCTAATGATGTTGTTTCCCAAAGTACACCGGATTTATATAATACGGATGCTTTCTTGACAGGCTGTAAGCGGAAAAATATAATGAAAGGTGCATTGGAATTTCAAGGGAGGTTAAGTTACCTTAAATGAAGAGAACATATCAGCCAAAGAAAAGAAAGAGAAAAAGGATACACGGTTTTATGAAGCGAATGTCAACTCCCGGAGGCAAGAAAGTTCTAAGCAGGAGAAGACAAAAGGGGCGGAAGCAACTAAGCGCCTAGGCCGTTAAGCGGCCTTTATTTTCTATGAGGGGATTTAAATGCTGTTTCAGACTATTCAAAAGAAAAAGGATTTTAATTTCGTTTATAAAAAAGGTCGGAAACAGGTAGGAAAATTGATGGTGATCTATGCGGTAAAAAATGGCCTGGATAATAATCGCTACGGTATTATTGCCAGCAAAAAAGTGGGCAATGCAGTAATTCGCAATCGAGCTAAGCGCCGTTTGCGTGCTTTTATTTGCAGAAATGAAGGGGTTATTAAGAACGGTTTTGATGTGATTATAATTGCCAGAGCAAATATTATTACCGGCCCCTTTAAAGAAATAGAAAATGAAGGTTTGGGCCTTATGAAAAGAGTTGGGTTATAAGTATGGCTTCTCGGGCAATAATCTGGTTAATTAGAGTCTATCAGGCGATAAGCCGATTATTTCCGCCCAGATGCAGATTTGTTCCAACATGTTCACATTATACTATTGAAGCACTGAATAAATACGGTGCTATGAAAGGCTTATGGCTGGGAGCAAAGAGGATTTTTCGCTGCCATCCTTTCAGTGCGGGCGGCTATGATCCGGTTCCATAATCGGGAGGTGACATGGTTTGGGTTCGTTATGGCAGTTTATTATAAGCTCATTCAGCCAATTGATTCAATTTTGCTACCAGATAACCGATATGATCGGCTTTGCCAATTATGGATTGGCTATTGTATTTATTACTATCCTGGTTAAAATTGTTCTTTATCCATTAACAAATACGCAGATGAAATCGATGAAGAACATGCAGGTTTTACAGCCGAAATTAAAGGAAATACAGATTCGATATAAGGATACTCCTGAAAAAATGCAGGCAGAGACAATGAAGCTGTATAAGGAAACGGGATTTAATCCATTAGGCGGTTGTCTGCCTCTGTTAGTCCAAATGCCGATTCTGCTTGCTTTTTATCAGGCGCTTATAAAATTTGAGTATGTAGTTCCTGCTCATGCCTCTTTTTTGTGGATACCAAACTTATCCGCACCGGATCCATTTTATGTATTGCCAATACTGGCAGGAGTGACTACTTTTTATCAGCAGAGGATTAGTACGGTTGACTCCAGTGATTCCACTCAACGGACCATGATGATGGTTATGCCTTTTTTTATAGCCTGGATGGCTACGAAATTTGCCTCCGGACTAGCTCTGTACTGGGTAATGTTTAACCTGTTGAGCATTCTTCAGCAGATGTATATCAATTACAGGCACCAAGCTGCGCCGTTGGCCGGGCTTTCTTCAACAGGAGCTGGAGAGATTATTATCGAAGAGAACATCAAAGAAGAGGCAATTACAAAGGATATCGTTGTTCCTGACGGCAAGGACAAAGGAGGAAAGACGAATGCAAAGCATAGAAAAAAAGGGAAAAAGCGTCGATGAGGCCATTAACTCAGCATTGGATGAATTAGGTGTTGATATTGAAGAAGTGGAGATTGAGATACTGGAGGAGCCAATTCGGGGAATTTTGGGGATTATCGGTAACAAGTCAGCTTTAGTAAGAGTGAATGTTAAAGAAAAGCCGGAAAAAATGGCGGAAAAAAAGCTGATAGCTTTGCTGGATGGAATGAAGATTGATTATGAATTGGAAAAGATAGAAGTGAAGGATGGACTGATAAGAATAAATATAACCGGCAAAGACATGGGGTTGTTGATTGGCCGCAAAGGAGAAACCCTTAATGCGGTTCAATTTATTTTGGGATTAATGGTCAATCGGGTTGCCAAAGAAAAAGTCAGAGTGGTTCTCGATGTGGAGGATTACCGTTTACGTAAAGAAGAGTCCTTAAGGAGCATGGCCGTTAATCTTTCAGATAAGGTTAAGCGAACCAGGCGCAGTGTGGTTATGAGACCTATGAGTCCCCACGAAAGAAGAGTAATTCATACGGCCTTGCAGGGTGACCCGGAGATAGTTACTTTTAGTCAGGGGGAAGAACCCCATCGGAAAGTAGTTATATCGCTAAAAAAATAGGGCCGAAAGGCCCTTTTTTATTTAGGAGGTAAATGGTGTTGGATGACACTATTGTAGCAATTTCCACCCCTCCGGGTGAGGGAGGTATTGCCCTGGTAAGAGTAAGCGGCTCTCAGGCTCTGGAGATTGCGGCGCAGTTTATTGAAACCCGGGCCGGCAAAGAGCTGGCTGATTTAGAAAGCCATACTCTCACTCTAGGTTTGGTAAAAGATCATGATAACCAGATTGTGGATGAGGTCTTGGTGGGAATAATGCGGGCACCCCGCAGCTATACCGGCGAAGATGTGGTAGAAATCAATTGTCATGGCGGTACCCTGGCCACCCGGAAAGCTTTGGATTTGGCGCTCCAGGCCGGCGCCCGATTGGCTCAGCCGGGAGAATTTACCCGCCGGGCTTTTATGAATGGCCGTATAGATATGGTCCAGGCCGAGGCGGTAATTGATTTGATAAGGGCTCGGAGTGAAAAGGCGTTGGCTCTTTCAGCGCAGAATTTGCAGGGTTATTTAAGTAAATCGGTGAAACAGGTGGAGGAGCAGCTGATTTTGGTTAACTCGCGGATTGAAGCGAGCATTGATTTCCCGGAGGAGGTTGGGGATCCGCCCTGGGAGGAGATAGAGCTTTCTCTGGCTGCAGCTCGGTCTCAGCTTCAAGCCCTGGTGGCGGGGGGAAAAAGAACTCGTGTCTACAGAGACGGAGTAAAGGCAGCCATAGTCGGTAAGCCCAATGTGGGCAAATCAAGCTTGTTAAATGTTCTGGTCCGCGAGGATAAGGCTATCGTCACGGAAATCCCCGGTACAACTCGGGATGTAATAGAAGACTATATTAATATTAAAGGGTTTCCAGTGAGAATCATGGATACAGCCGGTATCAGAGCCACTCAAGATACCATTGAGGCCATTGGGGTGGGAAAGACTCGGGCGGCAATTGAAAAGGCCGAAATCGTGCTTTTTTTGGTTGATGCCTCCACCGGCTTAACGGAAGAAGATAACGAGATTCTAAGAGACATTGAGCAAAGCCGCAAGCTGATTATTATTAATAAGGATGATCTTGACAGCAAATTAATTGATGAGGAAGAGATAAAGGCCAAATTCCCAGGTGTTCAGGTTATTAAAGTGTCGGCTCGTGAAGAAACGGGTATTGATCACTTGGAGAATGTGTTGGCTGAAATTATTGAAGGAGAATTTGTCCAGGAAGAACGGGGGCAGGCTTTAATGGTTAATGCCCGGCAAGAGCAGGCAATTGCCGCGGTGCTGGAAAATGTGGAGGATGCCATCAAGGGAGTCCGGAACAGATCCCCTGTTGACGGAATTGCCGTTGATACGTGGGGGGCGGTATCCTGGATTGAGGAATTAACGGGCAAAAAGATTAAGGCTGATGTTATTGATAAGATTTTTAGTGATTTCTGTATAGGAAAATAGGGGGGAAGGATAATGAGTTATTACCAGGCCGGAGAATATGAAGTAATTGTGGTTGGCGCAGGTCACGCCGGTTGTGAGGCGGCTTTGGCAACGGCCCGAATGGGTTGTGAGACCCTCCTTCTTACCTTAAGCCTGGATACTATTGCTTCCCTGCCCTGTAATCCGTCCATCGGAGGACCGGCTAAAGCCCAGCTGGTGCGGGAGATTGATGCTCTGGGCGGAGAAATGGGCCTGAACATTGACAAGGCTAGTCTTCAGATGAGAATGTTGAATACCGGAAAAGGGGCTGCGGTTAGAGCGTTAAGAGCCCAGGCTGATAAAAGGGATTATCAGCTGGCTATGACCAACACCTTATTGTCCCAGAAGCTGCTGGAAGTGATTCAGGCTGAAGTGGTGGAGATAGAAATGAGTGATGGCCGGATTAGCGGAGTTTTTACCCGGACCGGCGCTCGCTTTGGCACCCGATGCCTGATAGTAACCACGGGAACCTATTTGAAATCTCGTATAGTGGTGGGAGATTTAAGCTATGAGGGTGGTCCTAACGGCCAGTTTCAGGCCGGGAGACTCTCCCAGGCCCTTATGAATCTGGGGCTGCGCCTAGGTCGGTTTAAAACCGGCACTCCCCCGCGAGTTGACGGCAGAAGCCTGGATTTTTCCCGTATGGAAGAACAACCGGGAGATAAGGAGATGCTTAACTTTTCTTTTATGAGTCCCCGGGTCTTAAGGCCGCAGATATCTTGCTGGCTGACCCACAGCAATCCGATGACCCATGGTTTAGTCAGGGATAATCTGCATCGCTCTCCCATGTATTCGGGGGTTATCGTAGGAATTGGGCCAAAGCATTGCCCATCCTTTGAGGACAAGGTGGTGCGGTTTGCAGATAAAGAATTCCACCAGATTTTTCTTGAGCCGGAAGGAAGGCAGGGCCATGAGTATTATGTCCAGGGAATGAATACCAGCTTGCCGGAGGATGTCCAAGTGGAGGTTCTTCACAGTATTCCCGGAATGGAAAACGCTCGAATTATCAGGACCGGGTATGCCATTGAGTATGATTATGTTTTCGCGACTCAACTACTGCCCTCTCTGGAGTGTAAGGATGTGCCGGGTCTTTTTACGGCGGGACAGATTAACGGAACCTCCGGGTATGAAGAGGCGGCTGCCCAGGGGTTGATAGCGGGAATTAATGCGGTTTCATATATTAGAGAGAAGGCGCCCTTGGTGATTAAAAGGTCCGAAGGCTTTATCGGGGTGCTGATAGATGATCTGGTAAACAAGGAACTGGATGCTCCTTACCGTTCGATGACTTCTATGGCCGAGTATCGATTAGTCCTGAGACAGGATAATGCCGACCTCCGTTTTACAGAATTAGGGTATCAGCTGGGATTGGCGGATCAGGCCCGCTATAAAAGGTTTAGTCAAAAAAAACAGGCCATCCAAGAGCTGACTGATGAGCTGCACTCTCGTACTGCCGGTACTGCTGATGAAGCTTTGAATAGTATTCTGAAGGAGAAGGGATTTCCGCCATTAAAGGACAAGGTCAGTCTATGGCAGGTGCTGAAAAGGCCGGAAATATCCATTGAGGATCTGGTAAATAGCGGCTTTATCAGTGACCAGGTGGAACAAGAGGTGCTGGAGCAGGTTGCAATCGAGTGTGGTTATGAGGGCTATATAAAGAAGCAAAATGAGCAGGTGCTTCGCTTTGAAGCTATGGAGAACAAGAAATTATCGCCGGAGCTTAATTATAATGAGATAGCGGGCTTATCTACCGAAGCCCGCCATCAATTGAACAAGATCAAGCCTTTATCGGTGGGTCAGGCTTCGCGAATAGCGGGGGTTTCTCCGGCGGACATCAGCGTGCTGCTGATCAATCTTGAAAAAAGGCGAAGGCAGGAATAGTTAATGAAAGAAATGCTTGAAAGATATGTGGTCATGCTGACGGAGGCCAACAAGACGCAAAATCTTATCAGCCGGCAAACCACGGCTGATGAGATGGGTGACCATATTGCCGATAGTCTGGCATTGTTGGATTTTATGGAGCTGAAGGGTCGTAGTGTGTTGGATATTGGCAGTGGTCAGGGATTCCCTGCTATTCCCCTGTCCCTGGCGGAGCCGGAATGCAGCTTCGTAATGGTGGAGTCGGACCTAAAAAAGTCGGGGTTTTTAATAGAAATACAACATAGCCTTCCGGTTCAGAATGCTAAGGTCATTAGAGGAAGGGTTGAAGAGCTGGCGCGGAAAAGTGAATACCGGGCCGGTTTTGACGTGGTTACCTGCCGGGCGGTGGCCGGCCTTTCCACCATATTAGAATGGGGATTACCCTTGCTTAAGGTTGGTGGTATTTTAGTGGCTTGGAAGGGCGCTCGAATTATGGAGGAAATTGACGAAAGCAAGGTGGCTTTGGATAGTATGGGTGGCGTTATAAGCCAGGTTAAGGAATATGAAATTGCGGAGAAACCCAGGTCTTTAGCTTTAATAGAGAAGATCAAGGAGACCCCGGATCGTTATCCCCGCCGGGGAGGCCTGGCCAAAAAGAGGCCGATAAGGTGATTGGTAAGGAGAGAGGCGAAAAGAGTGAGGCGGAAGCCGAATTCTCCTATGGTGAAACGGGGAGATGTTAGGAGTAAAAGAGAACGATGTTTCTTTGTCTGAATCAGTGAAACCAAAAACAACAAAAAAATTCATAACATATCTGTGTTAATCAGCGTAAATCAGCGTCTAAAATTTTAAAACGCAGAATGAACACAGATTAAAGTGTTACCTATGTCCTGACTGAACCACTGAGCTCGTGCCGCTGTTTGCCTCTCACATCTAACTTCCCTTCTCTTACCTCCTAAATCGGAAGGAATAATGATATCATTAAGAGAAATTAGACTTAAGTTATGAACTTATGAACTGTGAGGTGAACTTTGTGGCGAAGATTGTGGCTGTTGCCAATCAAAAAGGGGGCGTCGGCAAGACTACCACTGTAGTTAATCTTGGTTGTGGATTAGCCCTTATGGGCAAGAAGGTGTTGTTAGTCGATGCTGATCCACAAGGGAACTGTACCAGTGGCTTGGGGATTGACCGCAAACGGCTTAAGGCTTCGCTATACAATGTTCTGATCGAAGAAATTCCTGCTAAAGACGTGATTCAAAGCTCCAGTGTTACTAATTTGGACGTATTGCCAGCCACTATTCAGCTGGCCGGTGCCGAGGTTGAATTAGCCTCCCTGGAAGAACGCGAACTTTTGATGAAACGTGCTTTAGAGGGATTAAGAAATGAGTACGATTATATCATTATCGATTGCCCTCCTTCTCTGGGACTTATTACTCTCAATGCCCTGTCGGCCAGTGACTCGGTTTTAATTCCCATTCAATGTGAATATTATGCTTTAGAAGGATTGAGCCAGCTAATGCATAGTATTTACTTAGTAAGAAGACGGTTGAACCCATCATTAAAAATCGAAGGCATTGTATTGACCATGTTTGATGGGCGTACTAATCTGGCCATTCAGGTAGTGGATGAGGTGAAGCGGCACTTCAGGCGGGAAGTTTACAAAACTATTATTCCCCGGAATGTGCGGCTTAGTGAGGCCCCCAGTTTTGGCAAACCCATAATGATATATGATCCTAAATCCAAAGGTGCTGAGGTTTATCAAGATTTAGCCAAGGAAGTGTTGGAACGTGAGTAAACGAGGATTGGGAAAAGGACTGGATGCTTTGTTTTCTGGAGACCATTCAGCTGAAGCAATGGATCAACAGGTTAGCATTAGCAGAATTGTTGTCAGAGGAGATCAGCCCAGGAAAAACTTTAACCAGGATGCCCTGGAGGAGATGGCTGCTTCGATTAAAGAACACGGGATTTTACAGCCTTTATTGGTGCGGCCCCTTGAAGATGGTCAATATGAATTGATAGCAGGGGAACGGCGGCTCCGTGCGGCAGTCAGGGCCGGGCTGGAACAGGTGCCGGTGATGGTGAAACCCATGGATGACAGTATGGCTCGCGAAGCGGCGATGATTGAAAACCTGCAAAGAGAGGACCTTAATCCCATTGAAGAGGCCTTGGCATTTCGGGAAATGATGGACCGCTACAGATATACGCAGGAAGAACTGGCTCGTCGTTTGAGTAAGAGCCGCTCTTACATAACTAATTCAATAAGGATATTGAATCTTCCTCAGGAGATACAGGAAATGGTGGAAAGCGGCCAGCTTACTGCCGGCCATGCGCGGGCGGTTTTATCGGCGGTGGGCGAAACCAATCAGATTAACATGGCTCGCAAAATTGTCGGGCAGGGGCTGTCGGTCCGGGAGAGCGAAGGACTCAGTAAAAAGCTGAAGGTAAAGAACCTTAAGGATCCCAATTTGCTGGCGGCAGAACGGTGTCTGGAGGACGCTTTGGGCACCCGGGTCCGGGTAACGATGCAGAAAACCGGAGGCCGCATCGAGGTGGACTTTCGGGATGATGAGGAGCTAAGCAGGATAATGGAGATATTGGGATTGAGTATCTAAATGTTTCACGTGAAACATTCTGCTTAACGGTTCCGAGAATATTAACCCTGACAGGGGGATTAGCCATTACAGGCGCCCTCTTTTTACCGGTTGCATTAAGGTTATATAGCAACCGGTTTTTTGTTGCGAAATACTCCGAATAAGCGGCAGAAAGCAATTGTTATCATACCGGTATCAGCAGGAATAAGGAGCTTTGATCCCTTCCCTCTTATTCCCCTAGCTCCTTGTCGGCTAGGCGCCATACTTCTTCATACACTCTGGGCAGTGAGACTCCGGCTATTTCGGCCAGATTTCGGCAGGAATCATATTCGGGGGCAAACCTTGCCGACCCATCTCGGTCTGTCCAAACCTTTACTGTTGCCGGTCCCCAGCGGGTAGAAAGCTGCTGAAGGCGGCGCGGCCGAACTGTTCTATGCTCCAGGCGATGACGAACGCCTAAAGTGCTGGTTTCCGCCAGGATAAGATCAACAAAGCTGGTGATGGTATCCGGTCTGACTATACACTGAATCTGGAAACCGGCGCGGTTCTTTTTCATCATGACATTTTGTACTAAAATGTCTAAAGCTCCATCAATTTGAAAAAACCGCTCGAATAAACGCGATAAATATTCGGGATTCATATCGTCAATATTAGTTTCGATAATGGCAACCATTTCCTCTTTGTAAGCTTTAGGTGTTAATTGGCCGGAAATGACTCTGATTAGATTGGGCACATCAGGGCGCTGCTTCTTTCCCGCTCCATAGCCAATTCTTTCAGTGATTGCCGGAGGAAAGGGACCGAAATTGCTGCATACAGTGGTTGCTATAGCGGCACCGGTGGGGGTTATTAATTCTATTTCTGATTCTACGCCATAACAGGGAACTCCCTTTAACAGCTCCATGGTGGCAGGTGCCGGCAGGGGATAATGTCCGTGGCACATAGGGGCAATACCTCTTGCCAATGGCAAGGGGGAGCAGAAAAATTCATCAATAGATAACTGTCTTACCGCCAGGAAAAAACCGATTACATCTACCAGGGTATCGATTGCACCCAGTTCGTGGAAATGAACTTCGTTCAATGAAACTCCGTGAATATGGGCTTCGGCGGCTGCTAAACGAGTAAAAACGTGGGCAGCAGTGTCTCTCTCAGCCGGGGTTAAGGGTGATTTCCCTACAATCTTCAATAAATCGGGCAGGTGCTTATAAGATGAAGCCGGCTCACTTATTACTGCTGCATCAGTGCCCCTTATGCCGTTTACTAATCGGGAGGTGACCTGCAGTTCAATCTTTTGCGGCAGGAATTCGTTGAGCTGGTCTTGTACCAAGCTTAAATCAGCCCCCAGGTCTGCCAGTCCGCCCAATAGCATATCACCGCTGATTCCGGAAAAACAGTCAAAGTATATAATCTTCATAAACTAACCCCCTGGCACAAAAATTTAGTGGTATCAATGGTTCAGCGCTCCACGTCGAACCAAGCGGGAAGCACAAATCTCTAATGAGATTTGGATCCCGCCTGACTACGTTTGAATTCATTCCGTGTCCCCGCACCTGGGTTCCAGATTGTGGGAATGACATTTTCCCTGACAACTTACCCCAAGATATTATCGCTGATCAGCAACCCCGCAAATAATTTTGTGGTTGAGTCTGTCCTCCTACTATTGATATTATTGGATACATAGGTTGGGGGGGGACAGCATAATGAATGAGCTATATTCTATTATTAATAATAACATCACTTGGGTTCAAATAGCTTTGACGATTTCCTTTTTGTTTATTTACTTTATTATGTGGCTGAGGAACCGCAAACTAAGCAAGCTGCTCAGCTACTATACCGGTTTGATGGAATCCTACCAGGAGGGTAACCTGGAGTCCATCCTGCAACAGGTTACCACTCGGCAATCTTATCTGGACCAGCAGGTTTTTGACCTGGAACAAAGGATTAAGCATGATGAAAAGCGAATGATGGATCATATCAGTCGGGTTGGAATAGTTAGATATAAAGCTTTTAGGGAAATGGGAGGAGACCTTTCTTTTTCCGTAGCTCTCCTTAATGATTATGGGACAGGCTTGGTTCTCACCGGAATTCATGGCAGCCGTGAAACAAGGGTGTATTCCAAGGAAGTGGAAGGGTTTGCATCATCTCATCCCTTAAGCCAGGAAGAAAAACAGGCCATTAATCAGGCTAGAAACACTGGGGGAAGAAGTGAAAAAAGCTAAGAGGCGCAAGGATGATCACTTGACCGTCATCCTTGTTCGCAAGGCGGGAGTTGAGCCGCAGCGACTCTCGTTGTCATCACGATTTATTAAAGGAATGATAATAGCAGGCTGCTTGTTATCAGGTATATTGTTGTTTGCGGGAATAACTTACTTTCAAGCCCGGGATACCCTGGCCGAGGCTAAGAAAATTAAGGCCGGTCATGAGATACAAACAGCACAGATGGAGAAGCTCCGCCAAACGTTGGATGAAATAGAAGAACAAAGGGAACAGATAGCAGATCAGCAAGAGCAGATTCGCAAGCTGATAGGTTCGCCTAACAGAAGTGGAGAAGAAACTTCTTCACGAGGAATGGGAGGGGCTGTTTCCCGCGGTAATCGAGATGCCGATCTTAATGAATTGATAGAAGAAACGTCCTGTCTGCAGGAACTCATGATCGGGCATGAAGAAGAAATCGCTCAGCTGTCCAGTGAAGCCAATGATCGAATTGATATTATCAGGGCAACTCCAAACTGTTGGCCATTGGAAGGGAAAATAACATCTGCTTTCGGATACCGGGCCTCACCCTTCAGTCGCAGTCAGCGAAAAACAGAGTTCCACAATGGAATTGATATTGCCGCCCCCACAGGAACCGATATATGCGCCGCCGCTGATGGAGTAGTCATTGAGGCCCAATGGCAAAGTGGTTGGGGCCGCATAATAAAGATTCGTCATGGGAGCGGATTTGTGACCTGGTATGCACATAACTCCGTGAACCTGGTTAAAGTTGGCGAGAAGGTCAGCAAGGGACAGGTTATTGCTAAAATAGGCAGCTCTGGGCGAAGCACCGGACCTCATTTGCACTTTACTGTTGAGAAGAATGGAGTGGCCATTGATCCCATGACCTGTTTGCCTTAAAACCAAGAGAAGGAGAGTCGGGTATGCTTAAGGGAAAGAAAGATGATGGTATCGATACCATCATCGGATCAAAAGTAATGATCAAAGGGGAGATAAAATCCAGCGGATCCCTGCGAGTTGATGGTGAGATTGAAGGTTGCCTGGAGACTTCGGGTGATGTGGTGATAGGAGATAAAGGGTTTATTTGCGGTGATGTGATTGGTGCCAATGTTCTGGTGGCGGGTAAAGTAGAAGGAAACATTTCATCACCGGGACGAATTGAAATTACTTCGGCAGGAAAGGTCAAGGGGGATGTTAACAGCAAGGTGTTTATCGTTGAGGAAGGCGGAGTATTAGCCGGTAATTGTAAAATGGCCTGGCCTGAGGCGGAGACGAAAAAGGAGTTGTCTCTTACTAGGCTTAAGGCGCCGAAGAAAGGTGACAAGAGTTATTTAGATAATGGCAAGAAGAACAATGAATAGACGATTAACTTAGGTGAATATGTTAAACCAAACAGACCTGTGTTTCACGTGAAACACAGGTCTGTTTGGTTGTGTACCCGCCGAGGGAGAAATAAGTCTGGTGCAGATATGCAGAAGGCCCAATGGAATAAATTATAGTTATATTTCCTATGCAATGAAGGAATATTGATATTTGTGTTTAATATATAAAAGCTACGATAATTTAAGTGTTTGATAACAGGCAACTGCAAGAACGGAGGATGGAGGTGAGGAAATGCCGTCACACCTTAGGTCGGAGCGAATGATGAACCAGACAAATTGAGCAAATATCAATGAACCGGGGGTTCGTTTTTGTTGCACGGTTAAAATGCAAGCAAGGGAATTGCGGGCAAGAGGGCTTTTTCTTACCGTTCCGGATACTAGGCTTATTTTCGCCTGTTAATTTGGTTGTGCTTTTTCACTCAGGACAATCACCCTTCCAAAAACCGATTCTATTGCTTCCATAAACCCCAAACCCAAACAAGCTCTGGCTTTGTTGTTTTGTGTCGGCTATCGAAAGAGAGCAGAGACGCTCCGTGGCAGTCATGTTGAATGCGGAGATAACTGCGATCCGGAAAAGGGTTTTATTTGCCTGGTCTATTGGCGCGGAAAGAGACGCGAATAAGCTGACCGATGCCGACGCCCTCGGCTTCGCTGAAGGTAATCCCGATAGTGAGTGCGGCTGGCTGAAAAAGAGCTATAATCGATTTTTGTAATTATATTCAAGGAGTGCGGTTTAATTGTCCAACTTAGAAATGTGGTTAATTCTTGCCGGCCTGTGTCTGGCCTTCCCGGTTGCCGCTATGGCAACGGCCTGGTTGGTGAGGCCTGCCAAAAAGCAGAGTGATGAAAAACTGACCTGCTATGAATGTGGTGTGGACACGGTTGGTCCCACCTGGACTCCGTTCAAGGCCAACTATTTCAAGTACGCTCTGGTCTTTCTCTTGTTTGATGTGGAGGTTCTGTTTCTATTTCCCTGGGCCGTTATCTTTTACGAAGTAGTAGTCATACCCATTTATTTGATGGTTATCATGTTTGGCAGTTCCAAGCGAGTTACCAAGGAGTATGCCGGGATGAAGCTGACCATCTACCTCTTGATCGGGAGCGCTTTATTGCTGCTGGGGCTGCTTTGGCTGTTTGTTATGGGTCAGCAGATTACGGGAACCTACACCATGGATATCTTTGAGCTGGCTAAAATCGATTTCCCCGTCATGTACCAGATCATAATATTTGCCATGATGTCGGTGGGCTTTGGAACCCTTTTGTCAATGTTCCCTTTCCATGCCTGGTCGCCGGATGGATATGCGGGGGCCCCTACTGCTGTCAGCATGATTCATGCCGGAGTCTTGAAGAAGATTGGCGGCTATGCTCTGATTAGAGTGGGGCTTTTTATCTTGCCTGTGGGCGCCAAGGCATTGGCGCCGATACTGGTGGTGTTGGGTCTGGCTAATGTGGTGTATGCCGCCTTCATATGCTTACGGCAGACCGACCTGAAATATGTGGTGGGCTATTCCAGTGTGAGTCACATGGGATATGTGGTTATCGGGATAGCGGCCCTTAACATTATAAGTCTCAACGGTGCGGTGGTCATGATGTTTGCTCATGGGGTAATGGCCGCCCTGTTTTTTGCCATGGTAGGTTCGGTTTATGACAAGACCCACACCCGCCATATTCCGGATCTGGGGGGCCTGGCCCATCAGATGCCGCGGACTGCGGTGGGATTAATGCTGGCCGGCCTGGCCTCGCTGGGATTGCCCGGAACGGTAAACTTTATTGGTGAATTCACGATATTTGTAGGGGTTTTTCGTGTTTATCCGGCCATTGCGGTTCTGGCCATTTCCGGGATTGTATTTACTGCGGTTTACGTGCTTCGGGCTCTGGGCAATGTTCTGTTCGGCCCTCGCAAGGAAAACTGGGACCAACTCCAGGACCTGCGGGGGGTGGAGCTTATTCCCCTGGTGGTTCTCGGTCTGGGCATTCTGATTCCGGGGATTCTGCCCGCCACGATTATGGATATTGTTAACAGCGGAGTGGAGGGGATAGGCCCGGCAACGGCTGTTCTCAGCCAGGTGTTTGGAGGTGTAAGGTAAATGAATTTAACCCCGCTGGTTGTTGAAATTGCATTGGCCCTGGCAGCCATAATTTTGCTGGTGCTGGGATTGATAAACTCAGGACTGGCTAAACGGATAAACGGCGGCGCCGCCGTATTGGCGGCCATGGGAATCCTGGTGCTGGCCTTCATTATGCCGGATTTTGGGTCTTCTGTGTTCGATGGAACATATATATCTGACGGACTGAGCTGGTTTTTTACGCTCCTGTTCCTGGTCGCTGCGGTATTGGTTCTGACCGGCACTCATCGCTATGCGGAACAGAACTTTAAGGCCCGCTGGCAGTTTCCGCCTTTGGTACTTCTGGCGATTCTGGGCATGACGGTAATGGTGTCCGGCACTGATCTTCTGGTTATTTATATCGGCTTGGAGCTGATGACAGTCACCTTCTATTTGCTGTCCGCCTATATGGATGTGGACCTGCGCACTTATGAAGCCGGTCTGAAATATTTGGTGCTGGGGGCCTTTTCCTCAGCGGTGCTTCTGATGGGACTTTCATACCTTTATGCCATGACGGGAGGCACCGATATTCGAGCAATCGGTTTGCTTCTCGATCCGGCCCAGAATTCGGTTATTATCTTGTCTCTGGGGCCGGTGCTGGCTGGATTAGGCTCTAAGCCGGCCCGGATTCAAGCTTAAAAACAAAAGCGGTGCGGCCCGAAAAGAGCCTGCACCGTTTTTTAGCCTGCAGATGCAGGAGGCTTTGTTAACGACGAGGATGATTCAGATTGCTGAAGCCTGCTATTCCGTGAGCGATTTTATCAGCCATGGTAAATACCAGGTTTAATCTGGTGTTTTGCAGTACCAGATGTTCAAGGTAGCCGCCTATATTCACTATCCCGGAAATGTGCAGATCTCCTACTGATGGCAGTGTTTTACGCAATGCAGTCCCAGGGCAAAGGCTGCCGGGGCGCACATTAATATACCCTACCCTTTCGGCTCTTCCCAAACAGGCATCTATAGCAATAACAGCAGGGCTGTTTTTTCGAGCCCTTATTAGCTCAATGGTATCAGAGATGTTTACGGCATGAACCGGTTGGGAAAGAGTGCCATACACGTCTATTCCCCGGACATCCATTTCTTTTAGACGGGTTCCAACCAAGGGACCCAGAGAATCTCCGGTGGAACGGTCTGTTCCAATGCAAAGGACGATAATTTCCCGATGCCACGTATTTAATGCTTCAAACAGGTTAAACAAGGACCTTTGAATTTGGGACGAACATAGTGGGTCACTATACAGAACGGAGATACTCTCCATTTGCTCAGCCTTATCAAGCAACACGCCGCCAAGCCTCCCCCGTAACAGTTTAGCAGGAAGTATTTACAAAAATAATGATAAATATACTGCATCCCAGACGTTTTCTTTAGATATATATGTCCAAAGGAGGTGAACTCTTGAGAAGCAGGAGCTTGAGTGTTGCCTGGGGGTATATGGGGGCCGTTATCGGCGCGGGCTTTGCTTCAGGACAGGAGCTGGTGCAATTTTTTGTGGGTTATGGCTGGGGCGGATTGTGGGGTACAGTTTTAGCCGGGGTATTGTTTGCGGTTTTTGGCGGCTTACTGTTATTCTGGGTTAACGCCAATCGGCTTAATGATTATTATGATGTCCTGAAAAGCCTGTTTGGGAACAGACTCGTGTATATTATGGATGCATTGTTGGCAATCTTTTTGTTTTTGGGTGTATGTACCATGTTTTCCGCCAGTGGTGCGGTATTTTACGAGCAAATCAATCATTCCAAAATAACCGGTATTGGGGTGGCCTACATTGGAGTATTGATGTTTTTAATGACCGGACGACAGGGATTAGTAAAAGCTTATAATTTTTTGGTCCCCATAAAATTTCTGCTATTATTAATTGTAGCGGGTTATGCGGCTATGGTGGGCAGCAAGGTTGCTTTGGCCGGTAATGTAATTCCGGCCCATATGCTTAATCCTCCTGCTGCCGACTGGGTTCTGGCCAGCATATTGTATGTGGCTTATAATTTTGCATTGGCCATGGTGGTTTTGTCCGAGTACAGGGCGGTAACCTCCCGCCAAGAGGGAATCAGTGGTGCGGTAATAGGCGGATTGATGCTGGGGCTGGTGGCATTAGTATGTTATTTGGCCATGCTGCCCAGTATGCCTGCTCTTATCCATTATCAGATTCCGATGCTTTTTGTAGCGGGGGCGGTATCCTCTCAAGCCAAAATGGTGTATACGTTAGTATTGTGGCTGGGGATTCTGACTACTGCCATTGCCAACGCACTTGGTTTTGCTCAAAGATTCAGCAGTGTGACTGGATTAGGTTATGGTGTGTGTCTGTTTTTAACGGTGACTATGGCTTTGCCCTTGGCAACCCAGAGCTTTTCGGTTTTGGTGGCCACAATATACCCGTTATTGGGGTTGTTTGGGCTGGTTATCATGATAGCATTAACATACTCTCTGATAAAATTTGGTATGGGAGGTATAATGTTCAGAACACGATGGAGTTTGGGCAAATTTTTCAAGGGGGGTTAAAAGTTGGGCTTAAAAAACCTGCCTTCAGTAGATGAAGTGTTAAGAGACAGCAGAATAGTTGTCAAAGAGGCCCATTGTTCCCGGGATCTGGTGGTAGACGAGATAAGAAGGGTGTTGGGAGGCCTGCGGGAAGAATTTATTCATAAGAATATTTTAATGGACCGTGAATCGGCCAAGGAGCGAGTGGTCGGAGAGGTTCTGCAGGCCCTGGACCGGCTGCGGACAGGTACTTTGCGCCGGGTTTTGAATGGGACCGGGGTAGTATTACATACCAATCTGGGCAGGGCGCCCCTTATGGCCGAAACCCTTGATTATAGCCTGGATTTGGCCCGAAGCTATACAAATCTGGAGCTGGATCTTGATACCGGTAAGCGAGGATCCCGTTATCAGCATCTTGAATCAATGTTAGTAAAGCTTACCGGTGCTGAGGCGGCATTGGTTGTAAACAATAATGCGGCGGCAGTATTGCTGGTGCTGAATTCGTTGGCCCAGGACAGAGAAGTAATAGTATCCCGGGGACAGCTGGTAGAAATCGGGGGCTCTTTTCGTATTCCGGAGATAATGAGCCTCAGTGGCGCAATTCTGGTTGAGGCAGGTACTACCAACAAGACTTATATCAGCGATTATGCCGGAAATATTACGGAGAATACGGCGGCCTTACTGGCGGTTCATACTTCTAATTACCGGATTGTAGGATTTAGTCAGGAAGTGCCTTTGGATGAGCTGGCTAGTTTAGGCCGGAGCAAAAATCTGCCGGTAATACAGGACCTGGGCAGCGGCAGTCTCCTGGACTTGTCGCCATGGGGATTGGACTATGAGCCTACCGTAACCGAGTGTCTCCAATTCGGAGTCGATGTGGTGACCTTTAGCGGAGACAAGCTTTTGGGCGGGCCCCAGGCGGGTATAATTGTGGGTAAGCGGGCCTTGATTGAAGGCATGAAGAAAAATCATCTGCTAAGGGCCTTAAGGGTGGATAAAATAACGATTGCGGCCCTGGAAGCCACCTTGAGACACTATATTGACGGGAACCCCCGGCAAACCGTTCCGGTTTTGGAGATGCTAACCTGTGAAAAAGCTGATTTGCAGAACAAGGCTCATCAGCTATGTTCCCTGATAGAGGATTTTCTTCAGGATTGGGAAGGAGGTTATTCCCTAAGGGTGGTAGAGACCCAGGATAAAGTAGGCGGAGGGGCCTATCCTCTCCAGGTACTTCCGGGCTTTGGCGTAGAGGTTCAGTTTGGCTTTGATCCTGAAATCCTGGCCCGGCAGCTTCGATTGCAGGAACCCGCAGTATTATTGCGAATTCAAGAAGGAGCCCTCCTTTTCAGCGTTCGAACTTTACGAGACGGCGAAGTTGAAATGATACCGGGGCTATTACTGGAAGCATTGAGGGAGACAGTTAATTGAAGAGAATTATTATAGGGACAGCAGGCCATATTGATCATGGAAAAACCGCCTTAGTACGGGCCATTACCGGAATCGATACCGACCGGCTCAAAGAAGAGAAGAAGCGGGGCATATCTATCGAATTGGGGTTCGCTCCCCTTACGCTTCCTGACGGCCAATTAGCCGGCATAGTAGATGTTCCCGGCCATGAGCGGTTTGTAAGACAGATGCTGGCAGGGGCCTTTGGGATGGATCTGGTTCTGCTTATTATTGCAGCCGATGAAGGCATAATGCCACAGACCAGAGAGCACCTGGACATAATTCAGCTGTTGGGCATCAGCCAGGGAATAGTGGTGATTACCAAAAAGGATCTGGTTGACGAAGAATGGCTGATGATGGTGGAAGATGATATTAAGGAATATCTTAAAGACAGTGAGCTGAAAAATTGGCCGATAATGGCGGTCTCTTCCGTTACAAAAGAAGGAATAGCTGAGATATTACGGACAATAGAGGAGCTTTCCGTCCAGGTGGAGGAAAAGCCAACGGTTGGTCAGGCCCGACTGCCAATTGACCGGATTTTTACCATGACAGGCTTCGGAACGGTAGCAACCGGAACGCTCTGGTCGGGTAAGATCCGGATAAATGATGTCTTGCAGGTGCTGCCTCAGGATATTTCCGTGCGGGTAAGGACTTTGCATGTGCATAATCACAAGGTGGAAGAAGCCCTGGCCGGGCAGCGAGTGGCGGTGAATCTTCAGGGAGTTGATATTAGTGAGATCAGCAGAGGAAGCACTTTGGCATCGCCGGGCTTTCTGAAGCCGACTCATCGGGTCAGTGCCAAGCTAAATCTTCTCTCCTCTGGCCGTCCGGTAAAAAATTGGACCCGAATCCGCTTCCATCTGGGAACTGACGAATGTCTGGGGCGCTTGGTTTTACTGGAGCATGATGAACTTCAGCCCGGAGAAAACGGATATGTGCAGATTGTAATGGAAGAGCCGGTGGTATGTGCGAAAAATGACCGCTTTGTAATTCGGTTTTATTCGCCGGTAACTACCATTGGGGGAGGGGTAATAATTGACCCTAATCCACCCCGGCAGAAACGATTCAATGAAGCAGTTCTTGAAGAAATAGCCATAAAAGAAGAGGGCGATCTGGAAGAAGTTCTCCTTCAGGAGATGAATAAACGTCCGGACCGGATATTATCGGTGCAGGAATTAGCTGAGTTCACCAATGCCCAGCAAGATGAAATAAGGGATATTTTAGAGGACCTGTCTCGGTCGGGACTGGCTTATAGCTTGACTCAAGAATCGCCTGATCTTTTTATCAGCCGGCCTGGTCTGGAACAGAATAGCCAGACCATCAACAAGGTGTTAGTAGATTACCTCAAGAAATATCCTTTGCGTCGAGGAATGCCCCGGGAGGAATTGAGGAGCAGATATTTCAAGCAGTACCCGGTCAAGGTCTTTAACCCTTTCCTGGCCTTCCTTGAAAGCACGGGCCTGGTATCCTTGGATTCAACCCATATAAAACCCTCGGGCTTTGAGGTAGTGCCGGATGAAGAGACTAAAAAGGCCTTAAATCGGCTCATGGAAAAATTGCAGCAGAATCCCTTGGCCCCACCGGGATTAAAAGAGCTTCAGGAGGAAGTGAAAGATTTTCGCGGGGAATTTGCCGAGCTGATTGCCTACATGGAGGAAACCGACCAAATAGTTAAGGTTGCGGAAAGCACCTATTTTAGCCGTGCCGCTCTTGACATGGCCTGGGAACGAATAGACGAGCATTTTGCTCATTCCAGCCAGCTGTCTCTGGCTGAGGCTCGTGATTTGTGGGAATCGTCCCGAAAACATACCCTGCCCTTGTTGGAATACTTTGATAGGATAAAATATACCAAGAGGATGGGTGATAATCGAATAAAGATGGTGCGATAGAGCTTCGCGTAATTGGGATATCTGCCATACAGTCTCCGGACCATCAGGAGAGGAGCCGAGAAGTTGTTAGAGCTAGAAAACATCAATGTATATTATGGACCGATTCACGCCTTAAAAGAAGTGTCTTTAGTTGTAAACGAGGGTGAAATAGTGAGTCTTATTGGAGCTAATGGCGCCGGCAAGACGACAACCCTTAAAACTATTTCCGGTTTGCTTCGGGCTCGGTCAGGAACTATGAGATTTAAAGGACAAAACATTACGGCCAGTCCTGCTCAAGATATTGTTCGTCTGGGTATTTCCCAGGTTCCGGAGGGAAGAAGGGTCTTTCCGGCTATGTCAGTGCAAGAGAATCTGGAGATAGGGGCTTTCCTGCGCCGGGATAAAATGGGAATCGCTCAGGATTTCGCCCGGGTTTTCCAACGGTTTCCCCGGCTGGAGGAAAGGAGCAAGCAATTAGCGGGTACCCTGAGCGGTGGAGAGCAACAGATGCTGGCTATCGGCAGAGCTCTCATGGCTAAACCGACGTTATTGCTCCTTGATGAGCCTTCTATGGGGTTGGCCCCCCTGTTGGTCCGAGAAATTTTCGAGATTATTAAGGATATTAACCAGCAGGGCACCACCATTCTTTTGGTTGAACAGAATGCGCGTATGGCTTTATCCATTGCCAATCAGGCCTATGTATTGGAGACCGGCAGTATTGTTTTGCAGGGAGAGGCCCATGGCCTGTTGGAGAGTGATCAGGTAAAAAGGGCCTATTTAGGCGGCTAGCAAAAGGAGGGGATTCTGGTGAAGGTTAGGGAGAGAATGAGTCGGGATCTGGCAGTAATAAGTCCGGAAACATTAATAGTAGATGCCTTTCAGCTGATGCAGGATCGCAATATTCGAAGACTGCCGGTGATGTCTAACCATAAGCTGGTAGGAATAGTTACGATCAAGGATTTGAACCGGGTAACCCAATCTACGGCTACTAGTCTCAGCATTTTTGAAATAAATTATCTGGTGGCCAAAGCCAGGATAAAAGATATATTGCCCCGAGGTATGCAGGTTGCCACCATTGATGCTGGTGCCAATATCGAAAAAGCTGCGGTATTAATGAGAGAGCATGAGGTGGGTGGAATACCGGTTCTCGAAAATGGGGAATTGGTGGGAATAATAACAGAAACGGACATCTTTGATGCCTTTATAGATATTTTGGGGGTCAATCGTATCGGAACACGTATCGATATGGAGGTTGATGAAAAAGTAGGCTCGGTGGCGGCGGTTACCGGAATAATCGCTGAACATGGTATCAGTATTGAAAATATAGTGTTAGTGGAAAAGGAAGATACCTCCACCTACGATCTGATTTTGCGCATTGATACAACTCAGGCTGATGATATCGTTAATTCCCTGAAAGAAAAGGGCTTTAAAATTATTGAGGTAATTACTCAGCTTTGATATTGTCAATGATCAGGAAGAATTTCTTTGTCGGGACTATCGTAAGGCCCGGGGTTAATTCCACTTGCTCCCGGAATGAGAACCGGCAATCTCAGCTGCTCAGGTTCGGCCTCCGAGCAGCACACCGCCAATTCGCCCTCCATGGCTCAGGAGGCGGACTCGGGACCTCCTGTCCCTCGGCTGCTCTTCCGCCTCAACTTCGCAGG
>Ga0123334_1000501_pt1 | contig 53676 bp, 57 predicted proteins | sample BiotimSIPDNA_FD_89706 | JGI IMG/M metagenome (GOLD analysis project Ga0123334, IMG submission 89706) | Anaerobic biogas reactor microbial communites from Washington, USA - Biogas_R1 time_0 SIP DNA | ecosystem: Engineered > Bioreactor > Anaerobic > Unclassified | place: Washington, USA...
AAAAAAATTACAAGAGCTAGAAATTCCGATACAAAGCCTTGAAGCATCTTTAAGAAGGGATGCTGTAATTAAACTTGATAATTTATTAACTAAATCTCTTCAATATTATTTTAATAATTCCGAAAGTTGTGGATTTAATCTTAAAAAGTCTAATAAAATATTCAAAAGAAAAGAACTTGATGATATTTGGTTTGCCCATAAGATAAGAAATGATATAGTACATGACGATTACGAGATTAAATCTGAAGAAGCTTTAAAACTTTACAACATATATAAATTTAGTATTAAAAAGATATTGAAATGAAAAAATTTAAAATCATTTTGACAATAATACTCTTTATTCTTTCTTGCTCTCCAGTTTCAGCGCAGCAGAATAAGCAGGAATTGGGCGAGACAAATATTAAAACGGTAAAATATTTCGAAGTCCAAGTTGACGAGAATTCTCAGAATCCTTTTACTAAGACAGTAACACTTACAGTAACTATTAAGGCCTTGCTTGATAGCCCCAAAACAGAAATAAGTTGGGATATTCCAAGTACACTTGAAGCAAATTTAAAATCTAAAAGATTTTACTCTTTAAATGAGGGGGACTCTTTATCTCAAAAAATAACTATTAAACCTAAAACGGCAGGAACAAACAATATAACTGCTTCAGTTATTTCTTGGCAACATGACACAAATTATACTAATAGCGCAACAAGGACTTTAACCTTCGACAAGAATCTCGAAATCGTACCTAAAACTTCTGAATATAATACCTCAGTATTAATAATGTACATTGGGTTCTTATTACTTGCTGGAATTATGATATTTCTTATTATTAAAGTTGTAAAAAAGGGCACACAAAAAGCAAAAAAATGGCTAACACCACCAGTTTAATCCAATAAAATCTCAGATACTGTAACTCCTAATTCATTGCAAATAGAGATTAAATTTCTAATCGGCGGGTATACTCTCCCTTTCTCATAAAGACTTATTGATTTATCTGACAACCCCACCTTTAAGGCTAATTCCCTTTGAGTTAATTCCTTACTTTCTCTCGCATTTCTTATCCTATTCCCTAGTATTTTGCTTGTCATCTTATTTGTTAAAAAATAATTCTAAAATCTTATCCCATAAGGATTTGTCGGAATAAGAAATACTTTTATTATTATACCTTTCTCTTTCTTGAAATTTGGAATAATAGTTATTGGATTCTTCAATTAACTTCTTATTTGTTAAATAAGGTTGATCCTTTAAATCTCTTAATTGATTTATTAGTAAGTTCTTTTCCTGAAGTAGCTTTTTTAGCTCTTCATACTCTTTCTCACTATCTTCAATATTACTTTTTAATTTTAATACTGTTGACTCTAGTTTTTTATTATCTTTGTTTAGTGCTGGGTATTTTGAAGCCATAATAACCAATTCTCTATGCTCTGGACTCTGAATCAATTTCTCAATAATCTCCTCTCTCTCCAATCTGCTTATTCGATAATAAGCAGACTCTCTAGTAGTTGGTTTCCTTCCAAGGACCAATTCAAATATGTCAACTATTTCTTGATCCTGCTTAACCATTTGATCAAATTTTAAAGCTGATTTCCCTCCACCTTTGGCAAAATTATCAGTGCTATCACCTTTATCCCATAAGGGAATATCTACATTTTTCATTCTTAATTATATTATAAATTAAGGATAAATAACACAATTAAGCGGAAAAGCGGGGGACGGGACTCGAACCCGCAACCCTCTGTTTGGAAAACAGACATTCTAACCATTGAACTACCCCCGCAGTAGCTCTATTCCTCCTCTTTTTTTGCAGGTTCTACAACTTCTTCACTAACAACCTCAGCCTCAACAGGAAGATCTTCTTCGTCAGTCATATAAATATCTTTAAGGTTGTTTACTTTCAAAGCTCTTCTGCCAACTCTCTTTCTAAGGTAAAAAAGTTTTGCTCTTCTTACTGAACCTCTTTTTACTATTTCAATCTTTGAAAGAACTGGAGAATGTAGAGGGACTATTTTCTCTACTCCTATTCCGTAAGAGATTTTTCTTACTACAATATTCTTACTCAATCCGGTTCCTTTAATTGATATAACTACTCCCTGAAATATCTGAGTCCTTTCCTTACTTCCTTCTTTAATTTTTAAATGAAGCTTAACGGAATCACCAACCTTAACATCAGGTCTTTTTTTATAGGAATCTTGTTCTATTTTATTCAATAAATTGTTATCCATAACTGTAATAATAAATATAATTTGAAATTCTTCGAATGATTATAGAATAAAATCAAAAAATATGCCACAATGTAGTTTGAATACTGCCTATGATTAATAAACAAAAAGTTCTTCTAATAATTCTCGACGGTTTAGGGGCAGCACCCTTAAGCCCTGGAAATGCCGTTGTCAAAGCTAATCCTTCCACTTTGTCCTCACTTTGGAGTTCTTGTCCTCACACCTATCTTATTGCATCGGGAGAACATGTTGGTCTACCAAAAAATGTAAAAGGAAACAGCGAAGTTGGACATTTAAATATTGGGGCCGGTAGAACTGTTAGTCAAAGCCTCCCAAGAATTAACAATGCAATTGAGAAAGGACTTCTTTTTCAGAACAATACTCTTATAAAGGCTTACAACCATGCATCCAAATATGGTGGTAATGTACATTTGGTAGGTTTACTTAGTGATGGCTCAGTTCATTCTCATGTTAATCATTTTAAGGCTTTAATTGATTTCTTCTCCAAACAAAATTTCCCAAACAAACTCTTTATCCATGCTTTTACAGATGGAAGAGATACTGCAGTAAATGTTTCATCTTCATATCTGTCAGACATTGATAAATACTGTATGGAGAGAGGTATGGGACAAATAGGAACAGTAATCGGAAGGTATTATGGAATGGATAGAAACAACAAATGGGACAGAACAGAAAGGGCATACTATTTACTTGAAAAAAACTTAGGAGAGAAATATCCAAACTATTATGCAGCAATCGAAAACAATTATAAACAAAAAATTACTGATGAATTTCTTGAACCCTCTGTTATAAATAGTAGCAATATTAAGGAGAACGACTCTGTAATTTTTATGAATTTCAGGCCCGATAGAATCCTTCAGCTTGCAGATGCTTTAATTTCTGATAATTTCGAGGGATTTATTCGTAAAAAAATTCCAAATCTTTTTGTTGCGACAATGGTCGAATATCGAAAAAATTTGACCCCAAATGTTTTATTCCCAAAACAGTATATACATCTTTCATTAGGAAATGTTATCGACACAGAGAACAAATCACAATTAAGAATCGCAGAGACAGAGAAGTTCCCCCATGTAACATACTTCTTTAATGGTGGGACACCTATTATTTATGACAAAGAAGACAGAATAATAATACCGTCACCGAAAGTTACCACTTACGACCTAAAACCAGAGATGAGTGCAGTAGAGATAACAACAATTCTGATAGATAGAATATCTAAAGGGATTTATGATTTTTTAGTTGTCAATTTTGCCAATACAGATATGGTAGGACATACTGGGAATTTAGAAGCGGCAGTTAAGTCTGTTAAAGTAGTTGACTTCTGTGTTAGAGAATTGGTTAACAGTTTCACCGCCGTTGGAGGTGCGGTATTCATAACCTCTGATCATGGGAATGTTGAAGAGATGTTAAACTTGGACAATGGAGAAATGGATACTGAGCATTCCATAAATCCCGTTCCCCTGATTGTTGTAGGAACACAATTTAAGGAGCAACTTCTTCCCTATGGAGCACTTCACGATATAGCACCAACAATTTTGCAAGTCATGGGAATAAATAAGCCAAGTGAAATGACAGGAAAAAATCTTTTACCTATGATTTAGTATTCTTCCTTTTAAGAATCTTATTTCCTATAAACACTATAGTGATAAATAATAAAATTCCAATTATTACCTTCTCATATCTTGCAACAAAAATAGAGACGTTTTCCCATTTTGAACCCAAAAAGAATCCTGCCAAAGAAAGGATTGTAGACCAAATGGCAGTTCCAATAATTGTATAGAGAGAAAAAATACCAAAGTTCATTTTTGATACTCCCGCAGGAAAAGAAATAACTGTTCTAATAATTGGAATTAATCTTCCAAGAAGTACAAATCTGTTACCAAATTTTTCAAAAACCTCTATACCCTTCTTAAGATCTTTGTCAGAAATAAAAAGATATTTCCCAAACTTTTTCAAGAAAGAAAGAACCTTCTCCTCTCCCAATTTCCCAATAAAGTAAAAAGGAAGAGAGCCCAAATAGGCGGCAATCGTAGCAACAATGATAACAATAAGTATATTTAAATTGCCCTTTGAAGCAACAAATCCTGAGAAAGGTAAAATAATTTCACTCGGAATCGGAGCAAAGAAACTTTCAATAAACATAGCTAAACCTACTCCCCAATATCCCACCGATGAAATTAAGTTAACTAACCATTCAATAATTGAATTAATCATAATAATTACTCTTAAATATGTTGAACAATACTAGAACCTTCTTCAATTTTATTTAAACTACAAAAGTTGCCATTTACTTCCAAGACATAACGATACTCCGAGTCAGGGAAAAGATTTGGACAGTTTTCAATTGACACACAGGGTTGAGCTTGTTTTATAATATCAACGATATAACCTTTTGAATCAACAAAAATTATATCTAAAGGGAATTTCATATTAGGCATCCAGAACGGATTCTTAACATCTTCTTTAAATACAAACCACATCCCATCATAATCTCCTAAAAGTTCTCTGTTTGAGAGACCATTCATAATTTCCAAATCATCGTCTGCCACCTCAACATTTACACGTATGCTCTCTCCTGTTGAAGTATTTATTTCAAGATACTTAGAACCCTCCTCAGATATTTCTTTGATTTCTTGGGAGGTTCCCAAGGTTTCATTGGATTCTTTTAATTGTTGAGTTTCTTCATCCTTTTCTTTAATAAAGAATTTGTCATCTCCAAATTTTTCTTGAAGAAAAAAGAAAAGGGAAACTAGTCCTATCAAATATAAAAGTAATTTTAATTGCCTACTCATTCTCTTATAATATCATATGAACCTTAGAAAGATAAAAGGTATAGACCTTAATTGCAAAATAAGATAAAATTGCGAGGTAATCTTGCCGTAATTATCATGCAAAATTTTGAAAAATACCTAAATCCCATATATAAGGACATAGAGGAAATTTCAAATTTTAAAGATCTAATCCCCGACACAGAACTTTCCAAAGAGGAGTACCCCAATCTAATAAAAGTAACGAACATAACAAAAAGTAAACTCTTAATATTACTTAACAATCTGAAAAGATTAGAAGAACAGTTAGAAAGGCAGATTGAGGAAATTGATGCTGAAACGGATTCAGATGAAAAGAAAGCAGCAAGGGCCGTTTATAACAAGATATTAACCGAAATCGAAATTATAGTTGGAAGAATTAATAACGAGCTTGTTACTTTTGATTCTCCTTATTTTGGTAAGATACTTTTTACTCCATACGATACTAAGAGAGATATAAAAATTTATATTGGGAAATTTGCCCTTATCGATAAAGAAACACAAATCCCATTAATCACTGATTGGAGATCTCCGATAGCAAATATTTACTATCAAAACACTGGACCTCAAGTGGATGTCTCATTCCAAGCTCCTATTGGAATTAGAAGAGGAGATTTAAAGCAAAAGAGACAATTTCAAATATCTAGAGCGAGAATCCAGGGGATTTATGATGCGAACTCGGGAAATGTTGCTGCAGATGAATTTCTTCTTTCTCAGCTAGAACATAGGATTGGGAAGAAACTTCAGGATATTGTCTCAACCATCCAAACTCAGCAAAATGAAATAATTAGAGAAGAAATTAATCACCCCGTTGTAATTCAAGGAGTCGCTGGAAGTGGTAAAACCACGATTCTTCTTCATCGATTGGCTTATCTCTTTTACACATATCCCAAATTGATTAACGAGAGCAATTCTTTGATAATTGCATCCAATCAAATGTTCATTGATTATGTTTCTGATGTTCTCCCCAACTTGGGTGTAAGAAAAGGCGAAATTATGACCTATCTATTTTGGGCAAAAAAAGTTCTTGGATGGGGAGATTTTTTTACAATTTCACTAGAAAAAGAGAACTTACCTATTAAAAAGTTAAAAGGTTCCAAGCAGTTTATCGATATTCTAAATAGATATTATGAGCAATTTGAAAAGAAGATCTTGGAAAATCTTCCTACTTCTCTTTCTGACAAAATATCTCTTAGGTATTATCAACTCAAAGAAGAATTTAAGGACATTGACATGGTTGAGCGAATATCTTTGGCAATTGAGTATGCGTATGCACAGGGAAGATTCTCCAAGTACAAACAGGGAGAAATTAGGATCAATACAGAAGAAATTGAAGGAAAGAAAGCTAAAGTTCTTGCCTATGTAAGAAAAGAAACTGATATATATCAACTTTATAAAAACCTTTTCAAAACTAAATTAGTTAACGATGAAATATCGACCTATTCTTTGCAGGGATTAAAACACAATGGGAGAATTCGCACTCTAAGGATTGAAGATCTTGCCCCTATTGTTTATCTTCATTTCAAGGTATATGGGACAAAACTTTCAGAAAGACAGTACATCATGATAGATGAAGCTCAAGATATGAGTCTAATACAATTATTCACTCTATCTCAAATAGCTAAAAATGGGAATATCACAATCGCAGGTGACTTGGCACAATCCATAATTCCTCCCTTTTATTTAGAGTCTTGGGATGAGGTATTTGAAATTCTTGATTTAAACTCCAAAAACAAATATACATATCATCAATTGCAAAAATGTTATAGAACTACTGAAGAAATTGTAAACTTCGGAAATAAAATATTCAAAGAATATTTTCCAAAATCATACCAACTTCCAGAAGCAGTTCTGCGTCATGGAGAAAAAGTATCAATTTTTGAATTCAACCAAGATTTCATAAAAATTCAAAACTCAGATTTAAAACAGGTTATCAACACAATAAAGGATTATTTTAATAAAGGATCCATTACATGTGCTATTTTGGCAAGGGACAAAGAACATGCTAAAAAGATTTTTGCCTTCTTAAAACCTTATGAGAAAGATATTGGTAGAGAAATAATTGATTTCTCGGAAAACAATTACAAAACAGGACTACTTATACTTCCAATTGATTTAGCAAAAGGTCTAGAGTTTGACTCAATAATAATCGCAGATGTTAATTCCAATTATTATTCTAATGACACACTCTCTCTTAAGCTTCTTTATGTTGGAATCACTAGGGCTCTCCACCGATTATGTATAATTACAAAAAAGAATGATAAATTTTCAGAAAAACTTTTAAATTAATGTTTACCTGTATTAATTGCAAAAGAGACGTTAAAGAGGAAGGAGATATTGGCACAAAGAATCGCAATCATTGCCCTTTCTGCCTTCATTCAAAACATCTAGACCTAAATACTCCAGGGGATAGAAACTCTTCTTGTGGAGGTGATATGAAACCTGTTGGATTAACCTTCAAAAAGGGAAGAGTTGATAAATATAATAAATTTGTCCAAGGAGAAGTGATGATTGTGCATAAATGTGCAAAATGTAACAAGATTGGTACTAACAGAATTGCTGCAGACGATGATTCCGATGCATTACTTAAAGTATTTGAGTTTTCAAAGAATCTAAAAATTAAGGGGATAAAAACATTAAGTAAGGAAGATGAAAGAGAACTTAAAAGACAAATTCTTGGGCAAGAGTAGTATTTCGTGTTAGAATAAAAGATTATGAATAAGCCAAAATTAGCTAGAATAATATCGGAAATTTCAAATGGTTTCTTAACGATGGTTTTAACCCCATTGTTTGGAATTTTTTCCACTTCAATAGAATTGTTTCAAAAGGTGAGCTTGTCATTAGCATATCTCCTTGCCACTACTCTCCCCTTTTTGATACTTAAAAAATTGGGCAAGATATCGGACTATGAATTCACAGATAGACGCGAAAGACCACCATACTTTCTGTCTGTTTCCATGCTTTACGGAGTTCTTTCCCTAATCGTATATGGATTCCAAATTCCATCTCTATCTGAAATTGCTCTGGCACTTTTCTTAACTTCTGCGACCATCTCTTTCATTACTCTCTTTTGGAAGATTAGTGGCCATATGACATACTCTACTCTTCTCTTTTGCACTTTAGCTTATCTTTTCTCACCATATTTCTTCCTTTTGTTTCTGTTCTCCCCCTTCATTGGGTGGTCAAGAATTGTATTAAAAAAACATACTCTGTTACAGGTGATAGGTGGAACAGTCGTGACATTTTTAATTTGCGTTCTCATTTACTGGGTATTTTGATAAAATAAGCAAGTGGAAAACTTTACCATTACACAACTTAGAGAGAAATTACTTTCCAAGGAGATTTCTGCCACAGAGGTTGTGGAGTATTACCTTAAAAGGATAGAAGATTATGATCCGAAGCTAAATTCTTTCATTACAGTTTGCAACGAAGAATCTAAAATAAAAGCTACGGAGTTTGATAATAATTTTAACAAATATAAAGATAGTAAACTTTCTGGGATACCAATTTCAATTAAAGATGTTTACTCCACAAAAGACATATTAACAACTTGTGCCTCCAAAATATTGGAGGGTTACATTCCCGTATATGATGCAACTGTGGTGAGCAGAATTATCAAAGAGAATGCAATTATTTTAGGCAAAACAAATTTAGACGAGTTCTGCCATGGGTCAGGTACAGCGACATCCTACTTCGGAGCGTCTAGAAACCCCTGGGACGTGTCTAAATTGCCTGGTGGATCAAGTGGGGGTTCTTCTGCTTCTTTAGCTGCAGATTTGTGCACAGCATCGCTAGGAACCGAAACTGCTGGCTCCATACGTTTGCCTGCCTCATGGTGCGGAGTAGTTGGACTAAAACCAACCTATGGGAGAGTCTCAAGATATGGAATCTTGGCAATGGGATCTTCTCTAGATAGTCCTGGGCCAATTACTAAAGATGTTAAGGATGCAGCATATTTGCTTGAAATTATTGCAGGACATGATAAAAATGATTTTACTTCCTCAAATGAGAAAGTCCCAAACTATTCCTCTAACCTTGAGAAAATTAATCTTAAAGACATTAAGATTGCTCTCCCTAAAGAATATTTGGAATTACAATTAGAGGATGGTGTTAGGAAGAATTTCTTAAGAAGTGTGGATGTTCTAAAACAGCTTGGGATAAAAATTGAAGAAGTATCTCTTTTGGATCCTAAGTTTGGGATAGCAGTATACACCCTAACTTGTAGAAGCGAGGTCTCTTCAAATCTCGCTAGGTATGATGGAACTAGATACGGAATAAATGGTGGAAATGATATAAGTGTTGTAGAGAATTACAACACAACAAGAGGAGAAGGATTTGGACAGGAAGCAAAAAGAAGAATTATGACTGGGACATTCTCTCTCTCCGCAGGATATGCTGATGAATATTTCAAGAAATCAGAACAGGTTCGCCAATTAATTAAAGAAGATTTGGATAAAATTCTTTCTAAATATGATGCTATTATTGGACCCTCTACTCCATCAACAGCTTTATCAGATAAAGATGCAGAAAACCCATTGTTCGGAGAATTGGCTGATGTTCTAGCTGAGGGCAGCTCTTTAGCTGGTTTGCCTGGTATTTCTATACCAAATGGATTATCCAATAATATGCCTACTGGGTTTCAGTTTATAGGAAGACATTTTGACGAGCAAAAGATACTTTCTCTCTCATATTATTTAGAGAAGGAGATTGGTAAGCAGGTTCTTAATTTGAAGTAATCCTCTTATTGTCTTACCTACGATATGGACAACCACCTGTTTTTGATTTTTCACAGCTACAATCTTTATCTCTTTTAGCAGGGCAATCTTCATTGCTACATCCTATGCATATTCTTTGTTTGTTATCAAAAGGTTTATCAACTGGACGATTATTAAAAAATACAAAATACAATATTATGGGAACTATTAAAAGAGAAAAGACAAATCCTAACAGAAGTAATAGTGACTTGTTTTTAATAGCACTCTCCTTAAGTTTACTTAATATCCCTTTTTTGTTTTCATTCTTAGTTTTTTTCATATCAAGAATAATTAATTAAATTTTATTGAATCAAGTACTTTTAGAGCAATGGCTTTAGATTCTAAGTTTTGAGTAGAGAAAAAGTAATTAATGTCATAGATAAAATTATTCTTAACAATCAAATAACCCTCAATCGTTCCATCTATAACATCCCATTTGTATTCATATACCTGACTCCCCCATTTAGAAATAAGTTTAGTTGCAGTCTCACCAGAGACTTCGGTATCTCCCATTTTTCCAATTTCTAAAATATATTTATCTTTAACTTGTTCAAGAGTTAGGTTTCCCTTATTCTCGTATGCTGTTACAGAAACATGATGTTCTCCCCAGCATCCTCCTCCACATCCACCTAAATCTGAAGTGTTTGCGGGCCAAAAATCTATAGAAATTGTTTTAATTTGTTTGCCAAAGTAAGAATCAGTATTGTACGAATCTATTTTCCCACGCCACTCTGATTTTGAAGCACCTCCAGCCACATTTGCGGTATAATTGGGTATTTCAATGGATACTTTTAAATCGGCATCGTAAAAAAGAGCCCAGCCTTTATTTACAACTTCCAGTTTGTTTTGCTTGGTATCAATAACCTCAGTTCCACTACCATCTTCACTTTCTTCTCTTGTTGGATCACATACTGCTTGTCTGTTTACTTTACAACTTTCATTTTCTTTAAAAGCATTTCCAACATTATATTTAAAAAGTAAGTATCCAATTACGGGGATAAGGGAAAATAGAACAAAAAGGGCTAAAACAATAAACAAGGGGTTTACTTTCTTTCTTTTTATCTTACTCTCTTCTTTATTAATTTCATTTTTAGTTTCTACCTGTTCCTGAGACTTAGTTTTGTCATCCATAATATCTTAAGGATAATATTAATACATTAAATTAACATATATTAGTGTAAGCTACAAGAAGGGGGAGATATAAATGGTGAGGCGCCGGAGACTCGAACTCCGCACCAACTGCTTAAAAGGCAGTTGCTCTACCTGATGAGCTAGCGCCCCATAAATAACTCGCCATTATACTATTCAATCATACAATATTACAAGGCTTTTCTAATAGGAGCATAACTTCTCCTATGGATATCAGAGATACCAAATCTTTTAATTGCATCCAGATGTTCTTTTGTACCATAACCAACATTTTTTTCAAAAAGATATTGTGGATACTTCTTAGCGTACCTTTCCATTATTCTATCCCTTGTAACTTTCGCAATTATTGAAGCAGCAGAAATACTGTAATGATGTAAGTCTCCATGATTAATACTCAACATCTCTCTCCCCTCAATCAAGTATACTGCCCCATCAGAAATAATATAATCAGCAGGATGATCAATCTTTCTTTCAATGGTTTCAATTGCAGCTATCATTGCCTGCCTTACAGCCTCCTTAATGCCAATTCTATCAATAACACGGGCGCTCACAACACCAACTCCCCAAGAGTAATTTTCAGTAATTGCCTTATACAGCAACTCTCTTTGGTTTTTACTAAGTTTCTTACTATCCCTAACTCCCTCGAGGAGTTCAGATTCCGGTTTTAACATAACTGCACCAACAACTACCGGCCCTGCTAAGGGACCTCTACCAGCCTCATCAACTCCAACAATGAATTTAAGACCTCTTCTCCACAGCTTTTCTTCTAATTTTTTATCAGGAAGAATCATAACTCTATATGTTAACATATATTATTGTTAAAATTACATTTAGAATAGCAACTTCCCAACCTCTTCCTTTACATACAAACTTCTTGCTATACTATTTTATGCCTATTCTTACTATTAGCTTACCTAATATTTAAGTTAGTCAAGTTCTAATTTATTTAAATTAATTTTTATTTTTATGGAAGACAAAAAACCAAATACAGCTGGAAAAGTAGCAACAGGTTTAACCCTTGGAGCTATCTTCGGAGCAATTGCAGGATTACTCTTTGCACCCAAATCAGGGAAAGAAACCAGGGAAGATATTAAAAAGTTTGCTCAAGACACAAAAGAGAAGGGAGAAGAACTTTTCGAAGGAGCAAAGAAAGAGGTTGCAGTTAAATTAGAGAATTTAAAGAAAGCTGGAAAGGAAATCAACGGAGATGATTACAAAAAAATCGTTGATGAAATTGTTGAGAACTTCAAAGGCAATGGGAAAATTACTGCAGAAGCATCAAAGAAATTGGGAGAGCAATTAAGAGAAGATTGGGAAGAAGTAAAAAAACAAATAACTGCATAAAAATGGGAATTGAGAAAGGGGAGTAGGAATACTCCTCTTTTTTTAGTAGAATGTACTTAATGCGAGAGTAGTTCAGTTGGTAGAATGTCTCCTTCCCAAGGAGAAGGTCACGGGTTCGAATCCCGCCTCTCGCTTTTACAACAGACTCTTGTATACTTTTCTCCTCTTTGTTACAATCCATGTTACGATTGCTGATGTAGCTCAGTTGGTAGAGCATTCCCTTCGTAAGGGACAGGTCGATGGTTCGAGGCCATCCATCAGCTAAAGAAAAACATGAAAGCACCAAAATATACATTAACAAATCTTATGCTCAACTACATAGTTAAATATGAGTTGGCAATGAATGATTTAAAATACAACCCGCTTCCTGACAAATATAAAATTGCATTGGATGAGAGATTTTCAGCCGATGATATACAAAAGATGGGCGAATTAGTTGGAGTCCCAATAGGATACAACAAGGCCCTTAATATTCAAAGAGGTCAAGAGATGTCTTCAGAAAAAAAGAAATATCAAATTTTTCTTAATTTTAGAAGTGCTAAAGATTTTGTAAAATCGTACACAAACACAAATTCCTTAAAACCATCAATTGAATTAGCTGTGCATATAAATAGGATACTTATGAGGAATATAGTAGATGATTGGGATATTGGTAAGGTTAGAGGTTTTTCAGAAAAACCTAATGAAATATATGATACTTGGTATAAAAACCGTGACTTCTATCCCAATCTAGATATGTCTTCCCATTTCAATGAACTTTTTGACTGGCTTCAAAATGGTACTGACAGTAATCATAAACTAATTAAGATCGGCATTTTGCTTTACGAGTTTTTGGATAAGGCTCCATTTACCGTTGGGAATCAAATAACCGCAATACTTGTGGCAGAAATTCTCTCAAAGAAATATGGGTACAATCCCAACAATTTAGTCCCTTACTTTAAATCCATTGAATATATTTCAGAGGACATTTTGGCAGCACACAAGATGACTAAAGCAAAAATTGATTTAACTCCTTTCTTGGAAGCATTCCTTTACACTATTTCTGTTAGTGCAATAGAAATATCCAAGGAATATATAAGTACCCATGTTAAAAAAGTAAAAAAACAAGGAACATTAGAATATGAACTCAATCCAAGACAAATTCAAATAATAGACTATCTTACTCTAAATCAGAAAATTGATAGGAAAATGTTAACTAAAATGATGGGTGTATCGTTCATGACCTCATATAGAGATTTACAGGATATGGTTCAAAAGGGATATATAAAAGCGAAGGGTCAAGGAAGAGGAACTTTTTACATCTTAGAAAAGTCTAAATTTGAAACAGAGGACGACCTAATCTTTAATGTTGATTAATTGATCCTTTTCTTCAAGCGTATAGAAAACTTCAACTAAAATTGATAATATACACTCATGGAAATAGCAGAAAAATATGATGTAATTGTAGGTTTAGAAATCCATATTCAAACGAATACAAATTCTAAGATGTTTTGCTCCTGCCCTACTAATTATTTTCAAAAAGAGCCTAATACTCATGTATGCCCCGTTTGTTTAGGCTTACCCGGTGCACTACCTGTTCCAAACAAAAGGGCAATAGAACTATGTATCTTAATGGGCCTAGCTACAAAGTGTAGTATTTCCAATGAAATCTTCTTTGACAGAAAACACTACTTTTATCCAGATCTGCCAAAAGGATATCAGATAAGCCAGTATAAGAAACCTATCTGTTCAAATGGCTTTGTTCAAGTTCCTAGTGGGCAGAAAGTAGAAATTGAAAGAATCCATCAAGAAGAAGATGTTGCTAAATCAACACATCATATTGAAACCTCAACAGGCAAAGAGTACACACTAGTTGATTACAACAAATCTGGTGTCCCATTAATTGAGATCGTAACTAAGCCTTCTATCAGAAGTGCCAAAGATGCTAAAGACTTTGCTACAAAAATACGACAAATTGCAAGATATCTAAATATTTCAGATGCTGATATGGAGAAAGGTCAAATGAGATGCGAACCAAATATTTCTATTCAAGAAAAAGGGAAATGGGAGTACAAAGATGGAAAAATCAAGTCTTTCGGTAATTACAAATTAAATCCGAAATCAGAAGTCAAAAATATTGGTTCAATTACTGCAGTCGAGAAGGCAATACTATTTGAGGTAAAGAGGATGACCGAAGAATTAGAGCAGGGAAAACAATTAAAACAACAAACAAGAGGATGGAATGCATCAAAGAATATTACTGAATTTCAAAGATACAAAGAAACAGCAGATGATTATCGATACATGCCAGAACCGGATATCCCAGTAATCGAAATCTCAAATAATGACATAGAGAATATCTCAACGGAACTAATAGAACTTCCCAATGAGAAGATAGAAAGATATACAAGCACTTGGGAAATTTCCGAATATTCCGCAGAGGTAATATCTTCCACAAAAAAAAGTGCAGAGTATTTTGAAGAGCTTCAGAAGATTCTTTCAAAGAAATTAGATGCAAAAGAAGCTGCAAAAGAGGCTTCGAACTGGATAATGGGTCCCCTCTATGCTATTTCAAACAAGAAAGGTAAGGATTTCTCAGAGATTGGAGTTAAAAGTGATGATTTAGCTCAATTAATAATTGCTTTTAAAGATGGTAATTTTACCAAAAACAAAGCTGAAGAGCTCCTTAATGACAGTATCGACAAGGGAATAAATATCTTGGAAGAAATTCAGAAATTGAAGATGGCCAAAGAAAGTAATGGCTCTCTTGCTGATGTCGTGAAAAAGGTAATTGAAGAAAATACTCAAGCAGTATCCGATTACAGAAATGGGAAAGAAGCAAGTATCGGTTTTCTAGTCGGAAAAGTAATGCAAATTACAAAAGGGACTGCAAATCCTAATGATGTTAGAAATACTTTAATAGAAGAATTAAAGAAATGAAAATAGATGTTAAACATATAGCACAGCTTTCTAGAATTTCTCTTACAGATGAAGAGTTAAAAAAGTTTACTCCACAGATGGAAACTATTCTTGAATCAGTTGATGTTCTCAAAGAAGTAGACACCAAAGATGTAGAGCCAATGAAAGGACATGTTAAACTTAAGGAGCTAAGAGAAGATATTTCAGGAAGAAGTATCTCACAAGAGGAGGTACTTAAGAATGCAAAATTCAAAGAGAATGGCTGTGTTAAGGTTTACGGGAAGATATTTGACGGCAGTAAGGATAGTTAATTAGTAGTTTCCCTTATTCTTTTAAGAATGCACTCCTTCTGTCTAAAGAGTTCGTTTTAAGAGATTCATTCGTGGAGCCTATACAAACTATGATGTACCATCACTTGATTCTCTTTCCATTAGTAATTTAGGGCATTGTTAATAATAGATATAATAGCACAGGTGAAAGTATGTAAAAAGTTTACTACTATAAAATTGTACTAATATTTAGTAAAATATACCCAATTAAGCCGAGGTGGTGAAACTGGCAGACACGTATGCCTTAGGAGCATATGGGGTAAAACCCTTGGAGGTTCGAGTCCTCTCCTCGGCATTCAATAGTTATGTATAACCTACTTCTTTCTACTTATTTCAACCCCCCTATGTAACAATATTGAGAGATTCTCTATTTCTTCCACTGTTACTCCAAAAGGAATATAAATATTTGCATATGGTGCAATTTGTACAGAAGAACCCTGTTCCTGCTCGTTCATAATATCAAAACTATCCCCTATACCTAAATATGCAAAATCAGTATTACCCTCTTCTTCTGATAAATACTCACAGTAAACACCCTTACGATAGAGATTGTAAATTTTCTCTACTTCTTCGAGTTCCAAACCTGCAGGCATTAATACATATGTTTCGCTATCTAATTCAACCAATACTCTAGTACTACCATATTTATGTCCTTTAGCCGCAATATCTAAATTTTCAAATTGACTACCAAAACGAATCAATGGAAATTGTACTGTCTCTACACTATCCGGTTTGAAATTAAATATATTATTTCTACTAATTGGAACTTCTCTTTCTTGTTGTGGTGATTCAATTAAGGTGTTGTCCATATATTTAATCGTAAAATTAATATTCTCATTATATCATTTCATATATATTTCTAAAAAAAGGAAAAAGCACCAGTAATGTGAAATATATTAATCTGTATAAAACAGGATATATGTCACCACTTGGTGCTTGTTATTCTTACTTATGCTACGGCAATTGCTGGTGTTATTGGCAGGAATTTGGAATAATCCCAATTACTGTTTAAGAACAGCAATACATTGTCATAGCAGGCATCAGAGACTTTCGTTCTTGCTCTCCAATCGCGTAATGTGGAATGCACTACTGCCGCTGAGCAGTTTTCCCAGTGTGGGAACCGATACTGCATGTATTTGCCTAATAGAACGGCAATTTTTGCAATCTCATCCTTTCGGTTTGTTTGAGTTCCTTCAAACTCAATTCCCGAAGTTCTGGATTCAAGAAAATTGTAATACCTCTGTACCTTTTTCGAACACTTAATTTTACACATTTCTTACTATCTCCTTTAAGATTTTTGTTTTTCCCTATTGAAAGGGATACTTAATACAAAAAAATATATATTAAATATCCCAATCAATAAGAAATGGAGAAGAAATGTTTTATTAAAGAGCAGTAAGAATAGTATAGAAACAGATAATTAAATATACTGATTTTTCTATATCTACATACATTATACCAGAATTCAACCGTTCGGACAATACTATGGGTTGTTGCCTAGGGGGATATCTATGATAGAATGATGCCTATGCTGAAAAATATTACAAGACCATTTCAAAATGTGCTTCTTGAGCGAAAACTTTGTGTCGGCTGTACAGGACATTTAACCAAAGCAAAAAAAATTGGAAATCTCTCTGAAAACAGAATTATGGTTGAATGCAAATGCAAAAGAAGATACGTATATGAAAAAGAATTAGCTGCCTTTAAACGAGCGACATTCGCTGAAGAGCAACAAATACTAAGTATGATTGCAAAAGGCCAGATAAAGTAATCTTCACAAAGCCCTTTAATTATAGTAGAATCTCTCAGTTATGCCGCTATCGTCTAGGGGTTTAGGACAACAGGTTTTCATCCTGTAAACCGGGGTTCGATTCCCCGTAGCGGTACCACTTCATCATCAATTGACAAAGCTTATCCATTCTAATAAACTGGATATTAGTATATTAATCAACTATTTTAAATTCCAAATCATATGTATGATTCAGAGCCAGAAGTATTAACTCAAACTGAGAAGATTTCATCTGTAATTGGGTCTGTTGGGAAATTCATTCTTTCTTTTCTTGAGACTGTTGTTGTTGCACTTGTGATATCCGTTGTCCTTTACCTCTTCATTATGACTCCCCATGAAGTTGTGGGGAATTCTATGCACCCTACATACAAAAATGGGGAAATGCTAATGGCAAATAAAGTTCTTTACAAAATTAAAGAACCAACTCGAGGTGATGTAATAATTTTCAAATATTCCGATACTCAAGATTTCATCAAAAGAATTATTGGACTACCGGGAGAAACTGTCATGCTTAAAGATGGTAAGCTCTATATAAATGGGAACCTTTTGGATGAATCTAAATACCTTAATTCAAGTATATATACTAACGGCGGAGATTACCTTAAGGAGGGTGAAACTATTACAGTTCCCCAAGGAAGATATTTTGTCTGTGGTGATAACAGACCACACAGTTCGGACTCAAGAATGTTTGGCCCTATTGATGGTAAGGACATAAAAGGTAAAGCTTGGATTGTATATTTCCCATTTGATCAATTTAGACTAGTTAAGCACGAAAGTTACTCAGGTGTGTAGATTTCTTGTGTGAAACATGTTAACCTTAAGATATGAAAATTTTTGTAATTGCAAATCAAAAAGGTGGCGTTGGTAAAACTACGACTGTTATGAATCTTGGGGCTGCCCTAGCAAAGAGAAGAAAGAAAGTTCTTTTAATAGATTTGGACCCTCAAGCCAACCTATCCTCAGGTATAGGTTTTACACAACAGTTTGATAAACAAAGTTGGACCTCTACTGATAAAGCCCCTTACAAAAATATCTATGATGTTTTAGTTTCAGATGACTCTATATCCTCAGCTTTTGTCGCAACTTCAACTCCAAATCTCTTTCTTGTACCCTCCCACCTATCTCTTGCCGGTGCTGAGATTGAAATGGTTAATATGATTTCTAGAGAGACATTACTTAAGAAAAAAATTGAAGACATTAAAGAGGATTATGACTATATTCTAATAGATTGTCCCCCTTCTTTAGGATTGTTAACAATAAATGCACTTTCCGCTGCACAGAAATTAATAATTCCAATACAATGTGAATACTTTGCATTGGAAGGATTAGGACAATTGATTGAAACAACAAAATTAATAAAAGGAGTTAACCCTTCTTTAAAAATTGGGGGAGTAATACTTACTATGTTTGATAGCAGAACAAAACTTTCAGAGAGCGTGGTAAAAGATGTTAAGGATTTTTTTCAAGACATTGCTTTCAAATCAGTAGTTCCAAGAAATGTTCGACTTTCAGAATCTCCTTCTCATGGAAAAACAATTTTCCAATACGATGATAAATCAACAGGAGCTTTAGCTTATGCGAAGTTAGCTTCTGAATTTATTTCTAGATTTGATGATTAAATTTAATTTAAAACACTATGGAGACAGATAGATTAGGAAAAGGTTTAGCTGCATTAATAAGCTCTAATCAAGTTGATAACTCTAGTAGTTCTTTTGTCCCTGAATTTAGCATCGAATTAATCGAACCAAATCCATATCAGCCTAGAATGCATATTGATCCCAATGAGTTGATTCAAATAGCGGACTCAATTAGGGAGCATGGCATAGTACAGCCCTTAATTATTACTCGCAAAAGAGATTCAGATAGATACTATCTAATTGCAGGAGAAAGAAGGCTTAGAGCCTCTCAGCTAGCAGGATTTAAGACTGTCCCTGTTGTAATAAAAGATAGTTCTCCTCAGGAGATGCTCGAATTAGCCATAATAGAGAACGTTCAGAGACAGGATTTAAACCCCATTGAGGAAGCATCTGCATATAAACAGATGCAAGATGAATTCGGTATGTCACATGATGAGATTGCAAAAAGGGTCGGATTTAACCGAGTAACAATAACAAACAAAATTAGGCTTCTGAATATCCCTGAACCTGTTAAAGAAGATATTTTAAATGGGAAATTAAGTGAAGGTCATGCAAGAGCATTGTTGGGAATAAAGGACAAAACTTCTTTGATTGCTGCAGCTGATTTAGTCGTTAAAAGAGGGATGAGTGTAAGAGAAGCAGAGGCTTTAGCAAGAAAAATCTCCTTTGGTAAGGGTTCTTCTACAAGAATCTGGAAAACTACTGATGAGGAAACTAACAAGTATTCTGATATGTTAAGTAGGAAACTTGGTTATACTGCTCATATTACAAAAATGACAAAGGGAGGAAAGTTAGTAATTAGGTACAACAATGTAGAAGAATTAAATGACTTAATGAAGAAACTTCTTTAAGTCGGAGTTACCTCTTGTCTTAGCTTTTCATAAAGCAATATTGCTGCAGTTGCACTCACATTCAAAGAGCCAATACCCTCTCTCATTGGAATAGATAAAGACCCGTCTACCCTCTCCATTATTCCTGTAGAAATTCCTACATCCTCAGCTCCCAAAACAAATGCAATTGGACCCCGGAGATTTTGTTCATAGTAAGTATTGCCCTCCATATGAATAGCATAAGTCTTAATATCATTTTCTTTTAAAACTTTTAGCGCAGAAAATAAGTTCATTTCAACAAGTGGGACTCTCTCTGCCGCTCCCATAGATATTCTAATAGTTTCATCAGAGATTAAACTCTTTTCTTGGGGATTAACAATAATGCCATTTACTCCGACAGCAAATGCTGTTCTCATGATCGCAGCAACATTTTGAGCATATTTCACATTATCCAGAATTAGAAAAAATGGCTGTTTTTTATCTTTATATATTGTGTCTAATAATTCTTCCAAATTCCAACTATTTTGAGAATACATTACACCGATGATGCTCTCTGAAGACGAAGACCTTAACCTTCTGTTAATTGCTTTTCTTGAAACTTTGATAATAGGTATTCTCTTTTGACCAGCCAACATGTAAATCTCTTTACTCTTCTCATCTTTAAAAGCACTTCCTACTGCATATATAGTCTCAAAATCCCTTCCCTCCTTAAGAAGCTCTAAGAGTGCATTTTTACTTTCTATCTGTATGAATTTGGATTTAGCCATAGATATATGACTATTCTACCACATCAACGAGGAATCTACCCCTTTTGAAGCCGCTCATTCTTCTAAATTTCACAACACCAGCGGTCTTAGCATGAATAGAATAATTCTTACTCATGTAAGTATTATTCCCGGCATGGTAAACAGATCCATTCTGTCTAAGAATAATATTTCCAGCTTTTACTTCTTCTCCAGCATATTTCTTTACCCCTAACCTCTTACCTGCAACATTGCCATGATTCGATGTTGTGCTTCCTGCTGCTACATGTGACATTTCATCAACTTTTCAATTTATATAATAATACTAGGTTCTTTCTAGTATAAAAATGTTCCTGGTAATAATACTATTTTTTCTTGACCACTTCAAGTCCCTATTCTTTAAATAATCTCCATTCTTTACTATCCATCTCTTGTTTACTAATTCCCTAATCCCAAAAGTTTTCCACCCTTTTTGAGTTTTGTAAGAAGGAATAATTAATATTACCTTTATATATCTTTTTTCAATCTTATTATCAATTAAATCAAATAGCTTGAAGTACAGATTCTTCACATCAATAAGTAATTCAGAAGCTTTTTGTTCTGACAATAGGGCTGTTTGAGGAGGTCCCATATACGGTTCACATACTATTGCAGTAATATCAGTATTTTTGAGTTTTTTAATCACTTCCTTGTTTGCCTTTGTAACATCAAATCTAAAACTTTCATACAGTGCATCTGGTGCAAAGCCTTCTTTACTTAACCACTCAATATTAGAAGAGGTTGTATTTACTGCAACAGGATTTACATCAGAAGCCAAGGTATTGAAACCCAAAATAACAGCTTCCATTGGGATTGTTCCTGAACCACAGAATGGGTCCCAAAGAATTCCAGAATTTTGGGCTGTGAAATTAACCATCATCCTTGCAAGTTTGGGTGGCAATGTTCCCATTTGTATATCAGTATTAGGTTTATACATATCTCTTTGAACAAAACCCTCCAAATCTTGGACCATTAAAGTCTTACCGTATTTTTCAGTTTCAAAATTTCTTAAAATATCAAGTTCAAAGCCTTTCTCTATTATTTGATTGTTAATTACCTGTGCAGAATTAAGAGAATTGTCTTTTCCCTTGGGGATGATAAATCTTGATGATATTGCGTCACTCCTTAGCGTTCTTTTAATAGAGTTTGCAAGCTTTTTTATAAATACCGATTCGTTTTTCAGACTATCTCCAAGAATACTAATCCCAAAAATAATTTTGCTTCCCTGGATAGATTCAGATCTATATGAAAAATTATCAATATCTTCAAGAATGTATCCTACTCTTTTACATCCACCTAATCTTTGAAAAACATTGATTACAAAATTCTCATCAATTTTTTCATTTTTTACAAGAAAAATAGTAGTACCAAATCTTGTGATAATATCTTTTGAAATATTAAAAGATTCAAGAACAGCTATTAATTCAACATATGATAAATCTGGGAATGCTCCCGCTTCAAAGAAAAATTGTTTGGACATGTTTTTAAAGGCTCTTAACTATTACTTTCGTAATACTCTCTCTAAATCCGTAATTTCTTCTGTGTCTAGACTTTGCACTATATGTAAAACCTTCAACCTTTGGACCTTTTTTCTGAGATGATATTTCTAACTTTACTGATGCATCCTTAACATATGGTTTGCCAATTTTTACATCTTTACCATCTGATAACAAGAGGACTTCCTTTATCTCTAATTTGTCTCCCTTCTTTCCTTCTAGCTTTTTTACTTCATACTCTTTTCCTTCGTATACCTTTATCTGAGCACCAGATATTGAGATAACTGCAAATTTCTCGTCAACTGCAACTTGTTTTTTAACAGCAACCTTCTTTTTTGCAGTAGAAACTTTTGTGGTTTTTGTAGTCTTTGTTTTTGTTACTTTTTTGTCTGCCATAGGTATGGATTTTATGTTATTACTCAAAAAAAGTCAATAAAAGATGAGGTCTTTGCATTTAACGACCCATAGTTTTGAACTTTTTGGTTTTATATGCTAGAATTAGCTTGATATCAATGGATTTTTATCTATTGTTATTGTTCATTAACAACCTTACAAATTCGTTTCCATAGAGGAGGAAAAATGTTTTTCTTGATTTTGAAGTACATATGGATTTCTGTAAATATCATTTTACTTGCTTTCGCAGCAATATCAGATAGTAGCTGGGTTGAAAGATACAAGAAGATAAACTGGAAATTGATTCCCTTTAATATTCTTGTAATTATCATAACAGCATTTGTTGCATTCTTTCTTTTCTCCAATTTCCCCAAATTGATGGGATTTGGAATTCCCAGATTATTGCAATTAATTTTTCACCAAAATGCAGAAAGTATACCCTCCACGAACATAAACCTTCTTGGAGTTGAAATAAAATATCTAGGGATACTTATCTGCATTCTTATTATGACAGCAATACCTAAAGCCGCAGAATGGGAAGAAGAAAAGTTTAGAAAAGGAACAAAAAATTGGATAGATGGTTTTCTCAGAAGCATTCTTTTTGGGTTTTTCCATATGATGGTTTTTGTCCCACTTGGGGCAGCCATTGCTTTGATAATCCCAGGATTGTTTTTTACTTTTCTTTATTTTAAAGGAAATGAGGAGCTGTCTTCACAAGGACATTTCCAGCACAATCTCATACTTCTATCCATTTTGTTGTTTTTAGCCATCCTGAATTCTTTTTCATTATCAATAACTTTTTTGTAAGGTAAAAGAAGAAACCTCGGTTTCGATGAATTCTGTTGTTTCTTACAACATTTTTCTTCCTTCCAAGGTTTCTTCTAATCCTCATATATATCAATAATATCAGCCTTTTTTGTCCTAATTTTTTGTGAATTTTTTAAGCTAATATTATGCACTAACCCTAAACACATTAAAGTTACTATGGTAATTGTTCCTCCTGCACTCATTAAAGGCAAAGGAATTCCTGTTGCAGGAATACTTCCAGTATTTGTACCAATATTAATAAATACTTCAAAAAGAATCTTTATCCCAACCCCCATGCAAATCATTGAATTCAGTGTGTCCTCTTTACAATCTAATGCAGTAACAAAGCAATACACAATTATTGAACCATAAAGTAGCATAAGGAATAAACTTCCAACTAGTCCAAATTCTTCTGCATATGAAGCAAAGATAAAGTCAGTACGAAACTCTGGAAGAAAATTTCTTTTACTCTGAGTACCATTTCCGAACCCCTTTCCCCAAAATTTTCCTGAACCAATAGCTATTTTGGATTGGGTGACATTAAATACATAATCAGAAGATGTCTCTTCTGGATTGATAAAAGCAATGATTCTTACCTTCTGATAATCTTTTAAAATATGTTCCCATGTAATAGTAGACAAAGTCCCCAGGAGAATTCCAAGAATCAAAGATATTAAGATAATTACTTTCCAATTCCTCTTAACATAAAAGCCAAAAATGGAAAAAACAATGGCTGGAATTAATAATAGAAACCAAAAATTATTGCTTGTAATTGAAGGAATTAGGAAAGCACCAACTGTACAAAGAATAATTGAAATAATAACTCCATTTCTAAGAGGCTCATTTAATCCCATAAATATTAATACAAACCATATGCCAAGCATAAGAAGCATCATACTTCCGCTAGGCTGAAGATAAGTTAATAGTACTAAGGGAATCAGCAGAAGAAGAGACGCGATTAAAAGGAACCATTCACTGTACTTTTTTCTGAATGAAAAAATTGCTGATGTAAGAATAATCACAACTAATTTTGCCAATTCTGACGGCTGTAATTGGAAGGCACCAATCACCAACCACCTCTTAACACCTTTAATTAGAGGCCCAAAAAATAGAGTGGCCACTAGAAGACCCACAGTCCCTAAGTAAATAATTAAGGATAACTGCCAATGCTTTAAATAAGAAATATCAAAATAGCTTAACAGGAAAAACAGTATTAAACCTACAAATATAAACAGTAATTGCTTGCTTAAAATTTCAGTATCTTCAAATCCTCCTGATGATTTTATAAGGGTTGAATAAAGAGTAATTAAGCCAACTGTTATGAGAAGAAAAAGTGGTATTAAAAGTGAAAAAGAAAAATATCTCTTTGTTCCAAGGACTTTCTTTTGGATATTCATAATCTGTTAAATCAAAGTTCACTTTTACCTATTTCGCATAAATGCAGGAACATCTAAGGGATCATCTGCCTGAACTTCTGTAGATGTAGATACTTTTGGAGAAGTTGGTACTTCTTCATCCTCAATTATATCTTCCTCTTTTTCATCATCAAAAGAATCCAATGTTTCATCAGAAGATTCGTTATTTTCAAATCCAAATGTTCTTATGGTTGAAACTGGTGTGCTTGGTGTTTGATCCTTTTGTTGTTGTCTATATATTTGTTTACTTTCATCAAAACCAGTTGCCACGATAGTAATTATCAATTCTTCTCCCGCATTTGGATCAATTTGAGCTCCAAACTTAATGTTTGCTGATGGATCAACTGCTTCTTTTATTAAATCAGAAACTTGACTCACTTCAGTTAGTGTTAAATCTGAAGCTACAATGTTGTAAAGAACTCCAGTAGCTCCTTCAATAGACATATCTAAAAGAGGACTCGAAGTCGCAGCTCTAGCGGCCTCCTCCGCCCTATTCTCTCCAGAGGCTCTACCAATCCCCATAAGTGCAGTTCCCGCGTCTTTCATAACTGTTTTTGCATCATTAAAGTCTGCATTCACATATCCTGTTTCACTAATTAAACTTGAAATGCTTTTAACTCCTTCGGCCAAAACAGAATCAACTTTTTTCATAGCATCAATAAACGAGAGTTTTTCACTTTCATTAACAATTTCTAAAAGTCTTTGGTTTGGAACAACGATTAAAGTATCAACCTTGTCCCTTAGGTTGGCAATACCCTCTTCTGCGATATCTTTTCTTTTTTGACCTTCGAAATCAAACGGTTTAGTAACGACAGCAACAGTTAATGCTCCCATGTTTCTAGCAACTCCAGCTACAATTGGTGCAGCACCTGTACCAGTTCCCCCTCCCATACCAGCTGTAACAAAAACCATATTTGCACCTTCAAGCATTTCTTGAATCTGATCTAGACTTTCCTCTGCTGCCTGAGCACCCAATTCGGCATTCCCTCCTACTCCTAAACCCCTTGTAAGTTCTTCACCTAATTGGAGAGTAATTGGCGCTTGTGAAAGTTTTAAAGATTGAGCATCCGTATTAAATGCCATAAAATCTACACCCTGAATATCATAATCAGTAATCATGGTGTTAATAGCATTACATCCACCACCTCCGACACCGATTACCTTAATTTTGGCTACTGGGTCAACGCTTGTTGATACTAACATAAAGTCCCTCGTTTATTAAATTATTTATGGCAGTAAAGATTTAAACCATTCACCTATTTTACCAAAAAAATTCCTAACATCAACCTTTCCCTTTTCCCCTGTTGTACTTATCTCCCCCTCGTCATCCATGGCATGTTTTATCAATCCCTGTACACATGAGTATGAAGGATCTGAAATCTCCTCAGTCATTCCAGTCAATCCAGAAGGATAGCCTACCCTAGCGGCAACACCTACCAACGACTGTGTAAATTTTGTTATATCTCTTAACAGGCTTGTACCACCAGTCAAAACTACACCAGCTGGCATTGCAATATCATATCCAGCTTTAGAAATATTTTCTTTTGCCATTTGGAATATTTCTTCACATCTTGCTCCTACAATCTTCTCAAGCATATTTTTTGATACAACTTTATCAATTCCAATGGCATTTAAATCAAGCTCCTCTTCTTTCTTTTTCTTGGGCTTCTCTGGTTCTGCTTTCCTTAAAATTGTAGGGATGTTCTTAATTTCTTTTGGCTTACTGCCATCATATTTTGAATCAAAAAGTTTATTCATATTTACTTTTATCTTTTCAGCTTCTTCAAGTGACACCTGTAAACCTATTGCTATATCACTTGTTATACTGCTACCACCAAGAGGGATACAACCACTGTAAACAATCGAACCCTCTTGAAAAATTGCAATTCCTGTTGTCCCTGAACCAATGTCAAGAAGAGTTACACCTAATTCCTTTTCCGTATCTGTTAAAACTGCAAGGGAAGATGCCCAAGCGGAAAAAATAACGTCATATACTGTAGCTCCAACTTGTTCGACACATTTTTTTATATTTTGCCAGTATGAATTTGGAGCAGTAATAATATGTGTCTCAACTTCAAGCCTTCCTCCACTCATTCCTATTGGATATTTAATTCCACCCTGGCTATCAACAACAAATTCTCTAGGGATAATATGAATTGGGTTTAAATTGTCTGGGAGTGATAAAGTTCTAGCATTTTCAATAGCCCTATATGTATCATCTATTGTAATTTCCGAACCAGCAACTGCAACTACACCTTTATTATTTAAACTTGTAACCTGTTCACCATTGATTGAAACGTAAACATCAGATACTGTAACCCCAGCCATTCTCTCAGCAGCAGTTACACTTTCCAGAATAGCGCTAGTTGCATCATCAATATTCACCACTACACCTTTTTTTATACCCTTGCTCGGATGAGCACAAACTCCTATTACTGTAGGGCACTTACCATCCTCAACTGAAGTAATAAGGGTTGTAATTTTCGAGCTTCCGACATCTATTGCTGTAATTATTCTGCGTGCCATATTGTTTGACAGTTATTTTACTTAATTTATTATACAAAAGATGTAGTTTAGAAACATCAATATAATTAATATAATCAAAATTGTTTAGATTATCAAGACCATTTCAATTTTTTAATACAGGTCTTTCAAACCTAACATCAATAATACTGTATTGTATGGACTCTTCTCTTACTTTACCCATCGTAACAAAGAATCTCGCAAGCTGAATATCCAGATTATTTGATAACTCAAAACGATAAAGACGACCTTGATTATCTAACAGATCTATTAATCCGTCTTTTACATAAATTTCAGAAATAATATTATCGAAAGATTCAACAAGAAGGACAGCCTTTTTAATCGTTTCCATTACCATCAACGCCCTCTTATTATTTTCTACATTAGAAAGACCTACCTCCTCTGATTGGAAAAAAATATAGTTGCTTTTTTTAGAGTCTTCCTTGCAACAAGCGACTCTCTCTGAACTCTCAGAACAAAGCTCTCTCAGAAACACTCCTTCTATAGAAAGAAGTGAGCAACTATCCTTCTCGGTTAAAGAGACTATCCTATCCTCATAAATGTCAACCAAAATATTTAACTTGTTGGGTGCCAATTTTGAAACTGTCGCTGATTTTACGAATGAAATATTACGAACCAATTCATTGGAGACACTTCCAGAATATACAGAAAAAAAGTTTTTTCCTGAGACATTTTCTTCTAGATAACTTAAAATCTCCCGAGAGATATCTCCCTCAAGTATTTTCCCATTTTGATTATAGAGGGAAAATTTTGATATATCCCAAAAGCCAATTAGTAATGAGAGAATAAATATGGAAGTAAAAATTGTAAGCAGTAACCGTTTTCGCAAAAAAACAATTGGTTTAAATCTTGAAAGTTTTTCTTTTAACCACTTATTTGACGAACACTTAAGTACTATTTCTTTACTGATGTTACTATTCATATTTATTCATACTATCACATATTTGTTCACATTTGATATCTAATTTATAACTTATGGTATTATATTGTTTGTGATTTCTGACATATTAACAAAAATTACTATCTGGATGGGACGACTTGGCTATCCGGGTGTATTTATTTCTGCTATTGGAGTATTACCAGCAGAGTTGGTTATTACAATGGTTGCTGCTGCGAAACCAAGTGAAGTAGTACCTATTGCGGTGACAGCGTCTCTTGGAGAGGTTATTGGGGCATTGTGGACTTATGGAATCGGCTATTACTTTAAAAACAAAGATATTCTTTCTTTCTTGGCAGGGAAAGGTCAGTTTCTGAAAATTTCTGAGGACTCTTTTAACAAAAGCAACAAGTCTATGAAGAAGTATGGGTTCTTATATATTCTTCTCACAAGGTTTACACCTGGATTAAGAGTTGCGGTTTTGGTTGTGGCTGGTTACCTCAAATACAATTTGTTTCTTTCCTGTATAGCAGTTTTCATTGGAACATTTGCTTATGCATATGGTTTTGCATATTTAGGTTCTAGGATAGGTTTTAACTGGAATCAGATTAAAAGGATAATGGATATGATTAATAATATCCTCACATTCGTTACAATTTTAGTAATTGGTTACTTGGCTTACAAAAACAGGAAGAAAATAAAGAAATTATTTTCTAATTCCTAATAAAACACTATTGGCTAATCTTCTATTTCCATTAAAAATCCTGAATATTTAGATTCTTTAATATTTTTTTCGCTACTTTGATAGGATTCAATCATCCACTTGTCATCAACTTTTTTTACAACCAAGGTAAAGCTTTTCGCAAGAGGACTTGAATATTCCGGATTATCTGGCCCTCCATAATAAGCTCTTAACTCTTCAACAATGACATTACACACTCCACTTTTTTCTGTTTTTAGAGGATTACTAATTACACTGTAAGAATCAGTTAAATAATTGGTTGACACATTGTTGTAAAGCCTTGGAGGCAATCCAGAGTCCGAACCATCTAAGTTCGCTAATTCGGCTTTCTCTTGCGTACTTTCGGGTTTTGTAAAAAGTGATAATACTGATGAGGCATCCTTTTCCTTTTGGTATTCTTCGAATTGTTTGATCATTGAAAGAATACTTTGTAGCTCAGAGATACATATGTCTTCAGGGGAGGTTTTATCTGCCTTGGGAGCAGTCCCATCATTCTGAACTACTATCAATCCTTGACCTTCAGTATCATCTCCATTCTTCCTGTTTGCATTCTCTCCTGTAAATAAATACTGCTTTGCCACAAAATAACCACCAATGATTAATGCCAAAGCAATCAAAATTAAAAGCAAGATTGGAAACTTTTTCGTACTCTTATCCTTAACTTTCACTTCTTGCTCTATAGGAATCTCTTCTTGAATAGGAGGTTTTTGTTCTATGGGTTCGGGTGAGACAGACGTACCCTCCTTAAAGGTATTTTCTGGGGATTCTTGCGGATTGTGATGTACATTAAGTACTTGCTGCGGTGTTTCAACCGGATTTAAGACTGAAGGTTCGGAAGAGAGTTGTGTCGGCTGCTCTTTAACTGGTTCGGGTTGGATATCAGATCCTGGCACCTCATTGCTCACAGGTGTCTGCGAAATTTGCTGTTGATTTGTATTCGGGGTCGTCTGTAACGGCTCAGAGGGAAGTGAGCTTGGTATTGGAGGAACATTAATCTCAGGTGAATAATTATTTGTTGACTGTCCCATTACTTTATTTGAATCATCCATAAAGAAAAATAAAACATATTAGCTTTATAAAATATACATGGATATTTTAGTGATGTAAATGGTGAATCCTTGGAGCGAGAGACGGGGGTCGAACCCGCGACCTACACATTGGCAATGTGTCGTTCTAGCCAACTGAACTACTCTCGCGTGGTGCCGAGACCCAGGCTCGGACTGGGGACCCTCTGTTCTTCAGACAGATGCTCTACCAACTGAGCTATCTCGGCATACAAAAAATGATATCAAATATCAAAGCCATTATCAACTAACAATTTCTTAATTTTTCTCTTAAAATCCTCTTTACTATTAAAATTTTTAATGCTCTTGGATATTAAAGAATAATCCCATGGATAATTTGAGAACTCGTAAAATTTGTTTTTAAATTCCTCAATTGTTCTGTTTTTTATAAACATACCATTTTCCCCTTCCCTAACAGTATCCAAAATTCCTCCTTGAGAGAGTGCAAGTATAGGAGTTCCACAGCTCAAAGCCTCAACAGGAAAAATTCCATACTCTTCTATTCCCATTAATATATACCCTTTTGCTCTCGATAAGATGTCAAATTTTTCATCTTCAGAAACCCATGATTCAAAAGAAATATTTTTACAATCACGATATTTTCTTTTGTATTTCTTCATCATCCCACCACTTCCAATAACCTTAAGATTAAAACCTATCCATTTAGCACATTCAAAAAGAAATTCCCCTCCTTTATTAGGTTCAAATGGAGCACCTGAAACAAAATACTCCTCCCTCTCACTTATAATATCCCCTTGAGACAAATTGACAGGTGGAAATACAACCTTATCAACTTTTCTTCTCCAATACTTATATATTCTTTTGGCTACAAAATTAGAATTAGAAATAATGACATCTGGCCGAGAAGAAGCCACAACATCCCAAATTCTTAGCCAATGTATTATCTTTGCGTATACACACTTAAAAACTTTTTTCTTAAAATACAATTCATACATATCCCAAATATATCTCATTGGAGTATGAACATAAGCTAGATGAAAAGTGTCAAGAGGGGTAATTACACCATGAGACACAGCCCAAGATGAAGAGATTACTAAATCATATGAGGAGAAATCAAATTTTTCTATTTCAAAAAGCCAAAGAGGTAAAGTAAATCTATAAAATTTCTCGATAAAAGGAAGGGTATTCAATTTGGAGGTAATAATTCTATGCGAGTTAATACTTTCAGAAAGTTTTCTCACTCTACTTTTCTTTGAACATGCAAAAAGTGTAAAGATATCAGAATTCGGGAAAAGCCCAGCAAACGCCTCAAGTACCTTTGCACCGCCAGCCATTTTGAAAAGAGAATCCGTAACCAAAGCTACTTTTAATTCCTTTTTATTTATCATCTCCAATAATTACTACAGTACCTTTTCTTCTTCGGTAAAAACCTGGTCTAGTAAAAATCATAAACCCTCCGAACATAAGCAAAACAGCACCTACTACAATTAGAAATTTAAAATCGAATATGCCTGTATCTACATCTGGTTTGATAACGCTACCCTCTGAGAATTGGAACACTATATTCTTTGGCTTTTCTGTTAAAAGATTTTGAGGAGGACTTCCATCTTTCATTATCTGAGTATCAAAAACCCCATTATTTGTATCAAATTCCCAATCTAGGTAGGTTGTTTTTTCTTTCAAGACTTCAAAAGTCAGTCTGGCCATTATTTCTGGCTTATCGGAAGTAGAAAAAGGCGTTCCTGTCCCAGACTGAGTAAACCCACTAAGCATTACTACTCCATTATCATTGTCCAAACTAGATTCGTCTTCAGGCCAACTTTCAAACAATGAGCTATTCCTTTCAGCTTTCTTAAGTCTTAAAACAGTTGGGTCAAAAAGTACTACAAATTTTGCAGACATTACTTCTTCCCCTGAGGTGTCTATCAAAACATCTACAGTAAATCCTTTAGAGCTATCCACAATGATTCCGCCATCAGGATAAAACGAAAAATTTGCTCCTGCTGCAAAAAGATTCGAGGAAGAAAAAAAGAAAATAAATGATACAATGAATATTATTAATAATTTTTTGATTATCATACTAAATAATACTATCATAAAATCATGGATACTTTAAAGATTCTTTTAGTAAGTATAGTACAAGGTATAACAGAACTACTCCCCATCTCAAGTTCTGCACATATTATTCTGTTTGGGACCTTACTTAAAATTGACATAACCTCAGCACTTCTTGTTCTTTTTCACTTTGGTACTACTTTAGCAATTATTCTTTTTTTCTGGAAGAAAATTTTTTACAAATTATTTTCTAAAAACAAATTAGTATTTTTGTTAAAATTATTTCTCGCGAGCCTTCCTGCGGGAGTAGCTGGTTTACTCTTTGAGAATACAATTTCTTCGAGATTGCATCATCCGTGGATATTAGGCACTTCTCTTGTTTTCTGGGGAATACTTATGATTTTTGTCGAAAGAAAATTTACTAAGATTCATAAAGAAAAGATTAATGATATTGAGGAAATCTCTTGGAAACAAGCATTCATTATTGGGCTTTCTCAAACAGTTGCCTTAATCCCTGGGACTTCGAGATCTGGGATTACAACAATGACTGGAATACTCCTTGGACTTGATAAATATACAGCTTTTGAATATTCATTCTTTTTAAGTATCCCAGTATTAGGTGGAACATTTGTATGGTTATTTCTTAGAAACCAAGTAGATTCTATCCTTAGAATTGTGGGAGAACCGATAATTCCAAATATTATTATTACAATATTTGGAACACTCTTATTTAGTTTGTTAACTTTATTTGTTTTGAAGAGAATAAAAAGAAAAAATTGGCTAACATTTTTTGGTATTTATAGAATTTGTCTTGGGATATTAGTACTTCTCTATTTTTATTTATAACACTGACCTCAAATCAACCCCGGTCATATTGGCTGGTATGTCAGAACCTAACAGACCCAATATTGTTGGAGCAACATCTGCAAGAATTCCCGTAGTTCTTGATTTTGATCCAGTTCCAATTTTCAACTGAGGGACACCCTTGGTGGGAGTAATTTCTTCAAGTGTATTTGCAACAATCAAAGGCACAGGATTACTTGTATGTGCGATATCTATTTCTTTTGTTACCCTATTAATCATTGTTTCGCAATTCCCATGGTCACCAGTTACAACAAATGAACCACCCGCCTCTATTGTTGCTTTCCCTATCTGAGCACATAACTCATCACATATCTCATTTCCTCTTACTGTTGCTTTAAAATTTCCTGTATGGCCAAGCATATCAGGATTCGCAAAATTTATTAATATGAAATCAAGATGATTATTACTCATATCTTTAATTCTGTTTAAGACCTCATCTTTAATTATGGGTGAGCTCATTTCTGGGACTGAAGCATAATTATCTACTTTCCTAGAAGGAATATTAAAAAATATCTCTCCCTGATGAGGTTTCTCGATACCTCCATTAAAGAAGTATGTAACATGCATATATTTCTCCGTTTCAGAAATATGAAGTTGCTTTTTACCATTATCTGCTAAATATTCAGACAATGATTTTTTAATTCCGATTGGAGGGAAAACAACATTTGCAGGAAGATCTTCTTCATAACCTGTCATAGTAGCAAAGTACAGATTCTGAGGATAGTTTCTTCTTGTAAAATGTGGGAAATCTTTTAGAACAAATGCCTTTGTTAACTGCCTAGCTCTGTCCTCTCTAAAATTCCAAAAAAGAATCGCATCATTATTGCCAACAGAGCCTATTGGTCTAGAATGGTTGTCAACACGAACCCTCGGTTTGAAAAACTGATCATCCTCTCCCCTACTGTAGGCTCTTTCTATAACCTCAACTGGATCAGTAAAAGTTTCGTCAGAAATACCTACCATGGCATCATATGCAAGTTTTGTTCTTTCCCATCTGCTATCTCTGTCCATACCGTAGAACCTTCCCATGATTGAAGCAATTTTACCTACACCCAATTCCTTTATTTTTGCCTGAAGTTTATTAAGGTAAAGAAATCCTTCTTTAGGAGGAGTATCTCTACCATCAAGCATAATATGAATATATGGATCAATATCGTTCACGGCACATAACTCAAGTAAAGAGAACAAGTGTTTAATATGGCCGTGAACTCCAGCTGGGCTTAAAACACCCGTTAAGTGTAATCTTCCCCTGTTTTTTCTAAGATACGAGAACATATGCTTTATCACGGGATTGTCATCCAGTTCTTTTCCACTTATTGCATCATTTATCCTTGGCAAGGTTTGATATACCACCTGACCAGCACCCAAATTAAGATGGCCGACCTCCGAATTCCCAGCATACTCTCCTGGAAGTCCAACATGTGTCCCCGCAGCATGAATTAAAGTCGATCTACCATGAGTCCAGATTGTATCAAGAAAAGGAGTCTTCGCAGCGACAACCGCATTTCCTTCACTATCAGGATGAATTCCAAATCCATCTAGTATTACCAAAGTAACAAATTTTCTCACATCAACAACACTCTCGTTTGTCATTAGTAAATTTTCGATTCAATATTAATTTCGTAAAATGAATATCTTTTACATCTAGATATATATACATTAGTTCAATATAATATACACTAATGACAATTTTAAGTAAAAAAGAGATATCCGATTTGCAGAAAGATTCTTCAGATATTACTAATTCTCTTGATATGCCAAGCCTAACAGAAGAACTTTCGATTTTGGAGAAAGAAAGCCTGAAAACCGATTTCTGGGAAGATTCAAATCAAGCTAAAACTGTTATGAACAAAATCTCCTACATCAGAGAAACTCTTGATACAGTAGAAAAATTAAATCAAGATATTCAATCCCTATCTGAACTTTTCAATTCAATTAAAAACGAATCAGAACAGAGTCAATTACTTGATGAATACCAGAGATTAAGAAAAGAATTAAATGAATTTCTTCTAAGGAAATTTCTTTCAGGAGAATATGATTCATACCCAGCAGTTCTAACAATCTTTTCTGGGCAGGGAGGAACTGAAGCGAATGACTGGGCCTCAATGCTTTTTAGAATGTATACTATGTATTTTGATAAAAAGGGATGGCAATATACAGTTACAGATATACTAAAAGGAAGTGAGACAGGTATTTCTTCTGTAACGATAGAGATACATACTCCACTATCATTTGGGATGCTAAAAAGAGAGCATGGAGCACACAGATTAGTTAGAATCTCCCCTTTTAATTCTCAAGGACTAAGACAAACTACATTTGCAGGTGTAGAAGTAATACCTCTGTTCAATCAAAATGATGAAAACATCTCAATCCCTGATAAGGATATTGAATTCAAAGCAGTCAAATCAGGCGGCCCTGGAGGACAGAATGTAAACAAAACATCTTCTGCTGTCCAGATAACCCATATACCTTCGGGAATAACTGTAAGTAGCTCCACACAAAGGAGCCAAGCACAAAACAGAGAGAATGCCATGAAAATACTAAGGGGAAAACTTTGGAGAATAAAGGAAGAACAACAATTAAAAGAAATCTCTGATATTAAAGGAACTTACAAAGTTGCAGGATGGGGAAATCAAATTAGAAATTATATCCTTCATCCATATAAATTGGTTAAAGACCTCAGAACTAACATTGAGTCAAACAATCCTGAATCTGTATTAGATGGGGATTTAGATGAATTTCTTGAAGCAGAGATTAGAATGAAGTAGTATATATGATAAAATAAATGAATATGGAAACTGCCATGCTACTATTTGATAAAGTTACAAAACGATACACCGATAACATTGTTGCCCTTAATGATGTTACATTTGGTATTAACAAAGGAGAATTCTCTTTCTTAGTCGGTCCTTCTGGTGCTGGTAAAACTACACTGATGAGACTTCTAATCAGAGAAGAGCTTCCCACTTCTGGAAACATTGTTTTTGACAAAATAGAAGTTCCTAAACTCCCTAATAAACTTCTGCCTAAATACAGACAAAGGTTAGGCATTGTATTTCAGGATTTAAGACTTTTGGAGAGTAAGACATTAGAAGAGAATATTAAGTTTTCCCTAGAAATTTTGGGCAAAGATGACAAGGAAATCAAGGAGACTACTGAATACCTTCTCGAATTGGTAAAGTTACAAGACAGAAGAAATCTTTTCCCAGTACAACTATCAGGAGGAGAACAGCAAAGAGGAGCCATTGCTCGAGCATTAGCAAACAATCCTGAATTACTTGTTGCAGATGAACCAACTGGTAATCTTGATCCTGATAGCTCATTTCAAGTACTTGATATCCTAAACAGTATTAACAGAGGTGGAACAACTGTCTTAGTAATTACACATGATAGAGAGATTGTGAACAAACTTAAAACTAGAGTAATCCGAATGGATGAAGGAAAAATCATTTCTGATACAAAAGGGGAATATGACACAATTGTCAGACCCGCTAAAGAGACATCCAAAATTGATTCTCATATTAAAATTGGGGACGAGGCAGATACAGACTTTGAGCAGAAGAAAGAAGAAGAAGAAGTTGAGTATGACTCAGAAATGGACAAGTTAGATAAAAGAACACTTCAGAAGTTTCTTGATGCAAAGATTACTTCGATAAATTTGATTCTTAATTTAACTGAAGATGATTTGCTTAATTTGAAGATTGTGAAGAAAGAGAAAAAGGAGCTTGAGAAATTTCTCAAAGAGTATTTAAATAATAAGTGTAAAAAAGATGACAAAAAACAAAATAGTTGAAACAACTAAAAAGAACATACAAAGAAATAAGTTTCTTTCACTTTCTACCATCTTTGTCTCCGCAATTGTCCTTCTTATCTCGTCATTTTTCATAAGTATTGGAATTCTTTCTCAAAAGGCAATCAAGTACTATGAGAAGAAAGCCCAAGTGATTGTTTTTTTCAAAAGAGATACAAAAGAAGCTGATATTATGAAGATTAAGGAGCTTTTCAATGACCCCCTTCTTGTAGAGAATATTGATTATATCTCTCAAGAGAAGGCACTTTCTATTTACAAAGAAGATTTCTCAGACAATCCCGATTTACTAGCTACCGTTACTGCAGATTCTCTCCCTCCAAGTCTTGAGATAAGAGCAAAGGATGTAGATTCATTATTACTTCTTATTGAGAAAATTAACAAAGAAAAAGAAACTAACTCTTCTATTGATGAGGTTATGTATTTTAAAGATGTAGTAAACAATTTAAAATCACTTTCCTTTACAATACGTATTGCATCAGTAATATTAATTTCTGCACTTGTTGTTATTGCATTCTCCCTTATTAGGATAGCTGTAGGATTTAATATTAATACCCATAAGGATGAGATTAAAATTATGAATTTAATGGGTAGTTATAGTAGATATATTAGGATGCCCTACCTTTTTGAGGGAGCATATTATGGCGGGTTGGGAGGCTTTATTGCTGCGACACTGATAATTGTACCCTTCTACATTATCGTACTTTCACTTTCTAGAAATCCTGATTTCTCTTTCTCATTTAATCAAATACTTAGAGACTTAGGTATTATATTTTTAAGACCTATCAATATTCTATTTCTAATCTCTTATTACAGTATACATATGTTATCTGGCATTATTATTGGTATTATTAGTAGTGTTAGTGCAATTAAGAAATATTTGAAATAATGGGAAGATGAAAAAAAGGTTTATTGGAATATTTACAATTTTTGTTATACTCTTCGCTTCTCTATTATTGATTTCTCACTTGTCCAGTCAGAAGGTTTTAGCCCAAGCTTCATGCCCTGAATACATTAATCCAGATTCTCTCGAATGCCTCGATTATCTCAGGAATCAACTTGGATCACTTCAGAATCAACAGGGAAACATTCAAAAGTTACTAAAAGACGAAGAATATCAGCAGTTATCCCTTCAGGATAAAATCACATATATTAACAATTTAATTGCACAAACAGAACAAAAAATAAAATCTTTGCAAATAGAGATTGCAGCTACTGATGTGGAAATCCGTTTGTTCCAGCAAGAAATAACAAGAAATGAGGATATTGTTTCTATTTTAAAGCAAGAAATTAATACTCTTAGCACATCAGTAAACGAAAGGATTACCGAATCGTATAAGTACTCCTTTATCAACCAGTTTGAACTCTTCTTAGATATTAAGAATTTTTCTTCTGTATTGAGAAAAAGTAAATATCTTGCCACCACAAGAAATAACGACAAAAAAGCTTTAGAACAATACACAAATACCGTATCAGAATTGGAGCTAGTAGAAGCAGAATTAGAGGATAACAAAGCCCAACTTGAATTAAAAAGAGCTAGCAGAGAAGAGGAAAAAAGTGAATTAGGAGAAACCATCAATACCTTGGATTCACAAAAAAAGGAGAGAGAGAGATTACTTGCTGAATCTAAAATTAAAGAGGCTCAGTTACTTGCTGTGTACCAACAGAACATAAAGAAACTTTCCGATCTTGATAGAGCAATAATCAACTATATTAATACACACGAAAGTGAAATTGTTGATAGTGGCTATGTTACAACTAATGTACCAATTGGAAGGATGGGGAATACTGGGCTTTCAAACGGCTCACACCTTCATTTCGGTTTAAATAGTGGAACAAAGTATTCTGGGTGGGGGTATTTCTATAGTGATATTAATTTGTTTTCAAATGGATATTTAAGAAAAGCTGGAAATTCTTTTCTTTACTGGCCTTCAGATAATTGGTACTCTCCAATAATTGTAGCTGGATCTGCTAGAAATCCTTTATCTGGGAATTATATTCTCATGACACAAACCGAGCATCAAGGAAATGCAATTGATTTAGTTTCATACAGTAGAAATGAATGGGGATATAAAAATGAAGGGGCACCTGTTTACCCAATTATGGCAGGACAACTATACAAGGGTGTGGATGGCTATGGTGGGAAATACGCCTATGTAAAGCATGGGAATGGTATGGTATCGGTTTATTTACACCTTCAGTAGCACTCTTCCCTATTTCTCCAATATCTGATAAACTACAAGATAATTAATCTAATTTATTTTTAATATTTTCATGGCAAGAACTAAAAAGATTGTCAAAACAAAAAAAACTACCCCAAAGAAAACTGTCTCAAAAAAGGCACCTGTTAAAAAAACAGTTGCTAAGAAAGCCCTTCCAAAGCTTCCAAAGATAGTATTCAAAAAGCCTGATTTCAAGAGCCCTATATACAAACAAATACTAAAAGTATTTGGCTTTGTAGTTGCTATTATAGGATTAATTGCATTGGTAGACTTAGGTGTTCAATACCTTAACAATGATTACAGTGTAGCTAAGGTAAACAGCAAGAGAATCTCCAAGGCAAAATGGCATAAGAATCTTGAGAATTCATATGGTGCTTCAGTTGCAGACACTATGATAAATGATGCAATTATCGAATTAGAAGCAAATAAAGCTGATGTTAAAGTTACAGATGAAGATATTAAGACTCAGTTAGATAAGATTATCGCAAGAATTGGTGGACAAGAAGCATACGAATCAGCATTGAAAGCAAGCAATTTAACTGAGGAAGAACTCAAAGAGCAGATAAGGGTACAAGTGCTTTACACCAAAGTAATTGGTCCAAGTATTGAATATACAGAAGACGATCTAAAAGCATTCTTCAATCAGTACTCTAGCGTTATCTTCCCCCAGGAAAGTGCTGCATTAGCAGAGGGAGAGAAACTAGATTACGAGAAATACAAAGAAGAAACTAAGGAGCAATATATTGTAAATGAAGTTCAGACAAAACAGAGTGAATGGCTAACAGGTAAAAAATCTGAGTACAGCATTCAAAACAATAGCGTTGCAAAACCTAAGTATGGATTTCTAACTACACTGTTTAATCTCTTAAGCAAGTAAGTTAGGTAAATTAGATTTCTAAGATGGCTCTACAATACCGTATGAGCCATCTTTTCTTTTATACACCAATGATATCTTGTCTGTCTTCTTACTTCTAAAAAGGTATGAATCATAACCCAACATCTCCATTCTCTCAATCGCCTCTCCCTCCTCTAGAGGGGACATGTCATTAATCTTTTTCCTCTTGGCAATCTTTGGCACATAGTTACTGTACTCATCAAAACCCTCTTCCCCATCTCCTTCTATCTCCATAACCTCCCACTCCTTACTTCCTCCCCAATGCTCTTTCATCTCAAAATATCTTGTAAGCCTTCTTACCAGAGTATCTACTGCCAAATCAATATTTGCATACATGTCCTCTCCCCTTTCTGTAACCCTAATTGGTGTCTCAGGTAAATCTACAGATATATCAACTCTAAAATCATTTCTCACCCCCTTACTAGCCTTATGTTCCTTAAATGCTATTTCCAAATTTAAAAGCCTCTCCATTAGATCTTCCCTTTTTGAAATTTTACTAAAAGCATATTCCTTAAGAGCATCACTAGGATCCATCCCCAGAAAAGTGTACTTTACTTCTTCTTTTTTCATATCTCTCCACTCTAAAGTTATATATGATATATTGTATACGATACTTCAAAATGTGTATACCATTAATTTGTAATATCTTGAAAAAGTATGCCAAATGAATATGAAAACAATTTCGAAGAGGAAGACAACGAACTCTTTTTTCCTGCTAAATTACTTGAAGACTATGAACAATTTTTTGAAAGAAAAAAACTCTCAGATGGTTCAACAATTTTCGTGGAAAAATTTAGACAGTATGGAAAAATCACTCCTACAGCTAGATATTTACTAGTTGATGGGCTTCTAGGAAATATTCAGACTAGAGCAGAAAACAAAGAGAAGAAAATTCCCGTATATGATTTGGAATTAACAGAGGGCATTATCAATCAGATTAAGCACTCCATTAAGATGCATCAAACTCAAGATGAGGACTCAGTGCCATATTGTGAGAAGTTTGAGATAGGGGAAAACAATTCCCTAATATATACATTCTTTCCATGTGATAGTTGTAAGTCATTTGAGGATCTAAAAGATTTCTTTGATTTTAAATATTATGATGAGTTTTTAAATGATGATATTGAATAATGGGGAAGAGATAGATATAATAGACCCAGTTATTCCGCGATAGCTCAATGGTAGAGCGAACGGCTGTTAACCGTTTGGTTCCAGGTTCGAGTCCTGGTCGCGGAGTTTAAATCCTCCTCAATTTCTCCTTAATCCAATATTAATATATAATAACCATATTCAATTAATATTAATAATTAAATGAAAGAGAATATTCTAGACAAAATAAAAGAAAGTATCTCAGAAATCGCAAACAACAATGAGGCATATACAAAATTAATTCAATTAAAGGAAAACGTATTACAAACATTTGATGAACATATCAACAAAATCCTCGAAGAAAAGGAAATAATAAAACGAATAAAATTCCCTAAAGTAAAAGTCAATTTCAAATATGTTCTAAGCATTCCATTTATATATTCAATGATATTACCTTCTGTAATTCTGCATATATTTGTGCAGATATACCAACAGGTATGCTTCAGATTGTATGGAATTCCTACTGTCAAACAGAGTGAATACTTTGTATATGATAGAAAGCTACTAAGTTTGCTAAATCCTCTTGAAAAATTTAATTGCATTTACTGTAGCTATGTAAACAACCTTTTCCGATTCTGCACAGAGATCGGTGCGAGAACAGAAAGATACTGGTGCCCAATCAAATATTACAGAAGAATAAATAAAACACATTCTCAATATGAAAAGTTTGTAAAAGAAGCCAAATCAAGAGATGATTTTGAAGAAAAATGGGAAGAATTAAGAGATTTCTCTGATTTAGAAAACACCTAATGATATACACAAGAAGAAGTATCTGATATTATTTACTATCTATGAAAACAAGGAATATTTTCTTACTAAAGTATGTATTTGCATTAATAATTCTTTTTGCTTCCTCATGGTTAATTATCCAAAATCACAAACTTTTTGAAATATTAAAAGAAAAGCCTTCTGATATTGTAGTAACAAACATTGGAGCAACAAATGCAACAGTATATTGGAAAAACAATGAAGGAGTATTCAGTATTCTTTCTTACAAAGAGAAAGAAAAAAATATGCCATACATTTCTGTAAGTGGTTCTGATCTTTACAAGAATATGAAGGAGGACAACTATATCTACAAAGCCATCTTATCCCAATTACAGCCTAATACAATATATTCCTTTCGAATTCAATCACCGAAACAAACATGGGAACATGACTTTGAATTCTCTACAGAAGAATACGGTACAAAAGTAGAATTGCCCGACATTAAAACAGGATCAACAGAGAAGGGAAATTTCCTTTTAATTGATAATAAAGGTAAAAAATTTATGGTTTACTCAAGCTCCCATGGGACCTGGGCATTAGATTTGAAGGGGAGTGATTATACTGTTACCGAGTATGCACAATTTATTCCATCTGAAATCCTCAAGGAAGAACTGAAAGCTAGTTTCTTTCGAATTATTTCTCCTGTTTATGCTGAAAGTGGTGCAAATTGCAAAACTAATATATCAATAACCAATACTCAATATCTTCCGACAAAAAGCCAAACACAAAGCTTACTTGATAGGTTAATTGGAGGTTGTAAAGGACATTATGCTCAAGAGTGTTACAGTGATGTATATTGTCAATCTATCGAAGCAGGAGTAAACCCTGCACTACCGATAACATTATGGGTGCATGAATCTGCAGGAAGTATGTACGCCAAGTATGCGAATGTACAAGATTTCGGAATAAATGGAGCCAATATCCCAAGCAGAGACTTTACAAGACAATTAAGGCAATTTCTTGATGTACAAATGGCCGATGACTATATTTCAGGTTACTGCACGGACAAAGGTATTACTGAAGAAGAAAGATGGGCTACGAAGTATGCAAGAGGGTACTGTACAGATGAAAATATCGCTCATGGGAAAGCATACATTACTGAAATCAGAGAATACTATAACTGGCTAACCAGAGGAACTCTGCCTAGCTGGCCATGGAATGTCTCCAAGAGCTCAAGTGCTTGTGACAGATCAAAACAGGTTACAAATGGTGTATATAGAGACTGTCAAGGAAACCCAACAGGAACAAATCCGCAACCACCTGACCCTGACCCAGATCCAGACCCAGATCCTACCCCAGATCCAGGTGTTACCTGCACAGGCCCAGATAATAAACCTGGGAAAGAGGATATTTTGGTTGGTCAAACTTGCAAAGATGTCGGAGGATGTGAATGCTTTAAAGGAACAATTAAAACTGGAAACTACCTTAAAGATATAGCATGTGGCCTTGTGTGTACAGATCAAGCACCCGCACCCGCACCCGACCCAGACCCAACACCTGATCCTGATCCAGATCCAACCCCAGATCCAGGCGTAACATGCACAGGCCCAGACAACAAACCAGGAAAAGAGGATATTTTGGTTGGTCAAACCTGTAAAGATGTTGGAGGATGTGAATGCTTTAAGGGTTCAATTAAGACAGAGAACTACTTCAAAGATGTTAAATGTGGCTACGTTTGTACTGAAGAAAATCCTACCCCTGAAGACAAGACAATTCTTGAAGTCACAGATAAAGATTTGCACTGTAGAAATTCAAAGGGTTGTATCTGTTACTGGAATAACAAAACTGTTCAAAAGGATGCAGAAAACGGACAAACCTGCACTACTGATCAACAGGTTGTTAAAACAGAAAGTATTTGTTGCTACTCCAATAATTCTCTTTCTATGAAAATGCCCTATGATTGCTCTGGTGTAATACGCTCAGATATTAGCAAAGAGAATTGTCGATTAGAAAGTACTAAATATGAAATCAGGGAAGGGATTAGTTTCATTAGTCCTCTGGAGGTAATTGATCTTGAGAATCCCCTAATCCCTAAAAGTGCCTACGACCTAATCAATATCTCAGACAAAAGAGTTATAGCTGTAGGAGAATACCAAGGTGGCCAATGGGTAAGTATTGTTAAATATGAGAATGGAGCAATAAATGGAAATGATTTCCAACTAAAATCTGGCAAGTCATACATGGTTTCTTCTTTGCATGATACAGAATTTCCTGTGAATGGATACAGGGTCAACCCATCAAACATTCTCGAAACAGCTGGATGGAATTTAATCCCATCATTTGCATTTGATGGCAAAGGAACTTATTCGGTTGATATATTAAAGAATTTGGAGTTTAACAAAATCAAACAAATTGGCCAATGGCAAAAAGAAAAGGGTCTATTTGATTATACATTCAAAGATGAAAGTAACTATATCTTTGGTAATCCATTAAAGATTAGCCAAGAGGAAGGAATATTCATTAAAGTGATTAAATAAGGTTTTAATCTCTCGCTTCTTTTAGTAACTTAAGAAGTAGCGCTCCCTGCTCGGGTGTAGCTAAGCGAACAACAAAATCCTTGTCCATATATATTGGAACAACCTTTGTCTGAATATGTTTTCCTTCATAAAAATAATGAGTAAGAACTAATCCCTGCCTTGTACCTATCCAAATATATTGATCAAAATAGAGATTCCCCAATCCATAAAAAATAACTCCATCACCATACAACTCATATGTCTGAGGCTGATGAGCTTGTGTCCCTACAACAATATCTGCACCCAAATCAATTGCTTTCTTAAATGTTCCTCTCTGATCAGGTATAGAAAGGGGCTGATAGCAAATTGGATATATAACATCACCATCAGGATATGAATAACACTCCTGAAATTGAAAAGTGGTAATAACAATATCTGCATTCTTCTTAGCTTCTGCAATATCCTCTTTCAGTTTACTTTCTGAATACGAATTTGCTCCAGAAATACCGTTTCTAGCCAAAGGCCCTATGTTATTTTGCATAGAATCATAGTAATTATAACCAATAAATGCTAATTTTGTGCCATTAACCTCTTTATACAAAATCTTCTTAGCATCCTCTTCATTTAGCCCTCCGCCGAAATAATCCCAGCCCAACTCTTTGAAAGTCTCAATCGTGCTTGCACTATACTTCGTCCCGTAGTCATTGTTATGATTCCCAGTCAATTCAACTATATCAACACCACTTTTTTTAAAGCTTTCAATATAATTTGGACTCGAGCAAAAAGCCATACTTCTTGTTGGAACACAACCTGGGACAAAAGAAACTTCATTAGAAAAATGAGTTAAATCCGCATCAGCTAAAAAATCTCCAATCTCTTTCGCAGGATAGGTATAATCCTTTACTGCCTCCATCTTAAAAGCAAGGTTTCTTGCTATTGCGACTACACCTCCCATATTCAATTTAGTTAGGGAAGCATCCTCAAAAGATGCACTCCCCATATTTCTTGCGATAACCGAGAGAATAAACTCATCTTTGGGTTTAACTGAAGAATAAAAATTAAACTTAATTGCTCCCTCTTTATCATCAAGATAGTATTTATTATCCAACGGAATTATCTTTACTCCAGGGTCTAAATCTTCAAATGATAACAACGCAATATTTTCATCTCTCTCCTTAAGCTTCTCAATTAATGCATCCTTTCCTTCACCTATTAAGGTGATTTCTAAACCAAACTTTTGCTCTAAAAAACCCTTCATATTGGAATCAAGCATATAAACATTTTTACTCTTTAGATCATCTAGTGAGATATTTGTAAGCAAAGAATAAAAATGACCCACAGGAATAAAATCTTTACTAAAAACTTCCTTACTCCCCTCCTCTTCCTGCATTCCGACAACAACATCTGCTTTCTTCTTGTCAAATTCAAATCTGGGCTTTCCTTCTAAAACAAGCTTACTTAAATTGCTTTTCATTGAATTTACAAATTCCTCTGGAACATCATCATTAAAAGATATGGAATAAGTATCATAAATTACTGCACTTTTGCCAAATGTAAACAAATTTTCTACTGCATGGATAAAAAGATGCTTGTTCTCAAAGAAAAGGAATAAAGTAGTAAACAGGAACGCAGCAAAAAATACTTTGGGAAGAAGTTTTTTCGATTTTTTCTTTGATTGTGTCTTTCTGAAAGAAACCGTATCTCGAGTACGGTGAGTTTTGGGGGTTCTTCTGTTTGACGCAGATATATCAATATTTATCATAAAACAATATTAACACAAACTTCTCCCTTCACAAAATCAATTGTTACTATGGGTCTTTTATGGTATAATGTAGTTTGGTATTCTAACATTTCTATGAATATATTAAGAATTAATAGTAAAAAAACGATGTCATTTTTGAGCGCCATGCTTTTTGTTGGCCTTTTACTTCAAACAGTCACAGGGAAAGTTGTAATCTCAACTGCAAATGCTGGAACTGCAGAAGAAATTCTTCCAATTATTAAGAAAGACCAAACAGAACACATCTATGAAGAATCCAATCCTATACCTTTTTTAGTACTAACTGAAGAACAGATAGCTCATGAGCAGAAGGTGCAAAAAGTCAGAAAATATTTACAGAGTAGAAATTCTCCCTTGTCTCATTTTGCAGAAGATTTTGTTAAAGCATCAGAAGAATACAGAATTGATTACAGAATAGTTGCTGCGATATCAATAATTGAATCTGGTGGAGGAAAGAAGAATTTTAGGTCCTACAACGCATGGGGGTGGGGAAAGAGTGGATTTACTGACTGGTCAGAGGGTATTTGGGCTGTTTCTAAAGGAATTGGAAAATACTACAGTAAAGGACTTACAACACCAAGATTGATTAGTTACTCATACTGTCCCCCTTCTGCAGATAGCTGGGCAAGAAAAGTTCAAGGAGTAATGAACCTAATAGCTCAATACTAATGAACTAGATGTATAATGAACTATGCTACCCCAATTAATTACCCTGCATAAATACGACATTGCTTATCTCAATAAGTATGAGCTAAAAATACTTGATAAAGAAATTTTCGGAGACGAGATTTATCGAATCGATATTGAGAAGAAAAATCCATTAATATTCGATGTCGGTTCCCATATTGGACTTAGTATCCTTTACTTTAAAAAAAAGTATCCTACTTCAACGATATTGGGATTTGAACCTAATCCAAATGTTTTTCCATTTTTGGAGGAGAATATAAACGGAAATAATATAAAGAATGTAACACTTTATAATTTGGCTCTTTCAAGTAAGGAAGGCGAAAAAACTCTTTACATAGATTCTTCAGGTAGCGGAGCATTCTCGACTTCATCATTTATACCAAACGCATGGAATGGGAAACAAAAAACAAAAGGAATTAAAGTCCAGGCAGCAAAGTTAAGTTCCTTTATCAATACACCAATTGATTTGTTAAAAATTGACACTGAAGGAGCAGAAGCAGAAATTCTCCAAGATTTATATGAAAACAGAAAATTGAATCTAGTAAAAAATATCGTTCTTGAATATCATCCTATTAAGAAAACTGGCCTTAAAACAATCTTAAAAATGTTACAAAATGAGGGATTTGCAATTGAAACAAAAGAAGATATGAATGGAGATGAGGGTTTAATCTTTGTAATAGGAAAGAAAAGTTTTAAATAATTTTGAGAGGAAAGTACTGTCTGAGTAGAATATTTTATTCAATTCTCTAAACAATTTCTTACTGTCATGTCTTACAAGGCTTCTCTCAAGTTTATCACCCTTGTCTTTTACAACTGGGGCTGTGGCTACAAGATCTGCTCTGATTATCTTTCCCTTTATTTCTTCTGGGGATAAATCATCAGCAATTATATGCTCACCCTTTTTTAGATATCTTTCATACGCTTTTGTAGGAATTTTTCCATTGTTTATTAAAAAATAATCAACATCTCTTCCTATATACTTTTCAACAATTTCTAAATATCCCAATTGAGTGAGATTTCTTGTCTGCCCTTTCTTGCTCATTAGATTTCCGATACAGACTATTTTTGCCTTACTTTTCTGAATACTCTCTTTTATCCCATCGACAACAATATTCGCCAAAGTGGTAGTATACAAATCCCCAGGACCAAGGAGAATGTAATCCGCCCTCTCAATTGCTCGTATTGCATCCTCATTCGCCTTCGCGGCTGGATTCAGATAAATCTTAGTAATATTTCTATCATCCTCAGGTTCATCAATTAAATGTTCTCCCTCTATCACCTCCCCATCCTCATATTCTGCCACCAATCTTGAATCATCAAGAGTAACTGGGATAATATCGCCATTAATTGAAAAAATGGTTTTAAACATCTCTATTGCTTCTACTTCACTTCCTAATATATCTGCCATTGCAACCATGAGTAGATTCCCTAAAGTGTGACCCTTAATACCCTCTCCACTTGAGAATCTATACATAAACAAATTCCTAAGGACTTCGTTATTCCCGCTATCGTACAATGCCAACAATGATTTCCTAATATCGCTTAATGGCAACAAACCGAATTCATCTCTGACCACAGCATTACTACCCCCATCATCCATCATTCCAACTATTACTGAGAGATTTAAATCTTTATGCTTTTTTAGACCTTCAATAACTACTGTACTCCCCGTCCCCCCTCCAATTAGAAGAATATTCATAGGATTAGTATATCATTTTTGTGGTATAATGTAGCATTAAGATAATAATACTCAAGTATGAATTTCAAGATAGGCTCAAAAGTTTTTTATCCATCTCACGGAGCAGGTTGGATTAAGGGAGAGAAAGAAATTGAATTTAATGGAGAGAAAAAAAGATATTTTGAGTTTGAATTAATTACAAATCTATTGAGTATATCAACACCTGTGGATAATGTAGATAATTTAGGAATTCGCCCTGTCCTTTCGAAAAAAGAAATAGTAGAAAAAATTTCAATACTTAAAAGAAATCCTTCAATTGACCCTAAGATGAAAGATTTCAATTTGATGCTAAATACATTTAAAGAGCTTGAGGAAAGCTCTTCTATTGAATCTTCTATAAAAATTATCCAATACTGCAATCATGTAAAAAAGGTTCGAGAGAAAGAGGGTCGATTGATCCCAATAAGTATTGAAAAACAGCTTGAGAATGCTATAAGGAATATTGTTGGAGAATTAGCAGTATCATCTGGAATTTCGTTGAAGACGGCTTCGAAAAATTTCAGTGATATTACTGGTATTAAGGTTGAAATCGGAAAAGATTAATTACTTGGCAAATCTCCAATTTCATACAAGATGGCTTCCATTTTGTTAACTTGTTCGAAAAATGTTGATTCATTGTCATCTTCGTCGCCCAATTCTACCAAAACCCTTCCAAGTAGTTCCTTAGGACTAGCATTTTTTGAGTACACATCCAAAACCATTGCCGCTTGAATAATCTTCTTTGTTTTCTCATCCATATACATTGCAAATGCTTCATCGCAAGCAAATTGGTTCGGAACTTCTTTTTCCGCCATATTAACAAGTATTAATTAATACTAACTCCAATTTTAGTATCCATTACTTCGATTTCTATATCTACTTCATCAACTTCATTTATTACTACGCTTTTCGCATTAAATACAGAAAAATTGTTTTTAATAAATTCTTCAAAAATCTTTTTTGTTAAACTATCCTCAATTTTTAGATATAGGGTAACTAAATCTCCTACTTTAAGGCCCTTACTCTTTCTATAATCTTTGTACCTTCTCATAAATTCATTTATCAATGCTTCATTCCTTAATTCACTTGTAAGATTACAATCTATGGTTATTCTATTCTCTTTTTCCCCTTCAGAAATCATATTTTCACCTAAATCCTGTTTTTCAGAGAATATTATCTCTTTAACATTTAACTCCTCTTTAATAATTTGAGAAAGTTCTGGATCTTTTACATTGACATATGCTCTGCACAAAGGTTGTCTTAGGTTCAGCTTTGCTCTTTCTCTAATCTTCATCCCATTTGAAGTGATACTTCTTACTAATTCCATATCTTTAAGAATCTTCTCATCAATTTTTTGTTCATTGGCTAACGGATAATCAGCTAGGTGTACAGATTCAAAACTTTCTATGCCTAGATTAACTACAATATTTTGGAATATAACTTCGGAAATATAGGGGGTAAAAGGAGCTATTAATTTGGACAAAGTCATAAGAGAGTAATGAAGAGTACCTAAAGCGTATAAATCTCCTTCCTTAAATCGTGTTCTGTTTCTCCTTATATACCACTGAGACAAATCCTTACAATATTCTTCGATATCTCTTGACGCTGTAGCAATATTGTAAGAATCAATTGAGGAAGAGACATCAGAAACCAATTTATTTGTTTTAGATACTAACCACCTATCCATCAAATTTGTTACTTTATCAAGATTAAAATCTTTATACTTCCAACCGTTTAACTGTGCATATGTAACAAAATAGTTGTAAGAATTCCAAAGCTGTATGTAAAATCTTCTTTTTACATCTTCAAGAGTAGGCCAACCAAATCTCATATTTGCACCAATAGATGCAGATGCAAAATTCCATCTTAAGATATCAGAACCTACTTTATCTGCAGCATCATCAAATTTTACATAGTTTGGCTTTGTTTTACTCATTCTTTCATTATTCTCATCTCTTAATTCAGCGAAACACATTACTTCTTTGTAAGGGACTTTCTTCTCCAAAACCGTTCCAAAAACAAGCATAGAGTAAAACCACAATCGAACCTGTTCAATCATCTCAGTTATGAAGTCTGCGGGATACCACTTCTCCCAATATTTACGATTCTCAAGATAATTAAGTGTAGAGAAAGGAACAACTCCCGCATCTAACCAACAATCCCCAACATCGGTAACTCTTTTAACTTTTTCTCCACACTTTGGACATTTAATTTCTATCTCGTCAATCCAAGGTCTATGGATATCATCTAATTTGTCTACAAGCTCTGGCTTTACCGCATGCTCTTTTAATTCTTCAAGACTCCCTACTACATGTAAGTTCTTGCAGTGAGAACATTCATAAAATGGTAGCGCGAGGCCATAGAATCTCTTTCTACTTATCATCCAATTCCCCATACTATCCAGCCATCCAAGCATCCTTTTACCAACATACGCCGGATTCCATTTAACAGTATCGACCTGCTCTTTCAATTCATCCTTTATTTTTAATACATCAAGGAACCAGTTATCTTCAAGCCTAAACAAACATTTTGTATGGCATCTCCAACAGTGAGGATAGCTATGTTCATATTCTTCTACTTTGAAAAGTAATCCTTTTCTCTCAAGGTCATCAATTACTTCTTCGGTTACATCGTGTGCATATTTCCCATCCAAATTTCCAAAGCCAACTGTAAAATGTCCCGTTGAATCAATCGGAGAGATAATATCAGATTTTAATCTCATCCCAAGCTCGAAGTCTTCCTGCCCACATCCTGGTGCAATATGTACAACACCACAACCTGTTTTAGCATCAACTAAATCCCATTCAACAATTTTATGTTCAATTCCCTTTTGGGCTGGAATATCTAGCAAGGATTCATACTCCCTACCAAGTAATTGGTTAACATTAATCTCTTCAAATTCCTTAATGTTTAATCTTTTTGCACCATCAGAACCTAAATAGACGGTTTTCCCATTTATATTAGCCTTTACATATTTCAACTCAGGATTAACTGCCAAAAGAACATTTGAAGATAAAGTCCACGAAGTTGTTGTCCAAGCTAAAATATATTCATTCTCATCCTTTCCCTCACTTGGCTTCAACTTGAAGAAAACAAAAACAGATCTATCTTTAATCATCTCATACCCATCTGCTTGCTCGTGCTGTGAAAGACCTGTCTCACACCTTGGACACCATGTTGTAGCTGATCTATCCTTGTAAAGAAGCCCCCTTTCATTGCAAACTTTTAAGAAATGCCAAATATATAGATTATTCTGCCTAGACATTGTGTAGTAGCTATTATCCCAATCCATAAACATTCCAAGCCTCTTGGACTGCTCGGTCTGAACTTTAGAAAATTTATTAACCCTTGCTATACATGCATTTGTAAAATTATCCAGACCAAAGTCCTGAATGTCTTTCTTACTGTTAAAACCTAAATCTTTCTCAACGCCAACTTCAACCCAAAGACCTTGGCAATCAAATCCATTCTGGAATCTTTGCTCAAATCCTTGCATATTCTTATACCTTTGAATGATGTCTTTATATGTCCTTCCCCATGCATGATGTACACCCATTGGATTATTTGCAGTAATTGGCCCATCAATAAAGGAGAAGTGTTTTGTCGATTTCTTGTTTTTTTCTAGATATTTCTTTTCAATATCGTTCTTTTCCCAAAAAGACATAATGTCTTTTTCCATTTCGACAAAATCTTGAGTAGCATTTACATTTTTTAAACCAGTTCTGTTCATTGTAATTAATAATAATATAAAAAAAAACCCCCCTTACAAATAGCTAGAAATTCACTAACCATTTGCAAAGGGGCGAATAAATTCGCGATACCACCCTACTTTAGAATATTATTTCTAATACTCCCTTACAACCTAAAACGGTTTGGGATTCTACTAAATATGTTTACACATATCTTTCTTTCCCTAGCTCCCCAGTGATAACTGGTTCATCACTTCAAAATTATATCACAAAAATTATTCTAAAAAGAATATTCATCATATTCTTTAGCCTGTTTTATCATACCAAAGATATTTTTAAGAATTTCTGGATCTGGCTTTCTTTTGCCAATATACTCTTTAACCTTTTGAGAAATCTCCTTGTCTCCAACATATTTTGTCTCTTGGACTTTTGAGAAATCGGGTTTTAAAGAGAATCTCCCTTTAATGTCTTTAAAAAATGGGAACTTTTTCTGACCTTGATTGAGAGTGGTGAGTATCACTCCATCTTCACTATTTTCAATTAGAGAAAATTTCATAAATGTAATTGAACTAAACATATTCCCTCCTGGAGATTCCTTAAGTACATGTCTCGTGATATAGAAATTATTTCCTAATTGATTCCCATTCTCAACCTCCTGATGAAGCAGTAGCAACCCAAGTTTATGTTCAAAATATTGACCTCCAACTGGAATATAATGACCCTCTTCTTTGATCTCATTTTTGGATAGAAATACCATTTCACTTTTTTTTACATCAGCTATTGATTCATTTATTCTTGGGGTCATACTCTCCATTCTTTGCAATGAATCGAATGCTCTTCTTTCAGCTACAACTTCAACAAGGGGTCGTACTTCTTCATCAATTACAAGTGAATTAATGAAATTTACAGTATTTGTATGCATAGTTACATCAGAGGAAAAACCTTCAGGTAAATTCTCATATGCGAATTCATCAAAAGTAGGTTGATGTTCAGTAGGCATGGTAATGATTAATAATTTTATTTCATTTTCCTAATGATATTATACTACAACTACTTTCCCTATTAAACCTTATTGCGTTTAATAAACTGTTCATATAAAATATTTAATAGTAATATTTGTATAAATTTATTTTATTTTCTATGGAAAATAAGTTAAAGGGGCTTAATCGCTTCAACCTAATAATGGGTGGCTTGCACTTTATACAAGCAATAGCCGTGTTACTGCTAAGTGATCCAGAGAGAGGTGTTGTTCCAGTTACATTAAGTTTCTTGAAATTTGATCAAACAATTTCTAAACTTCTTCCTGCTTCTGAGCAGCTGTTCACAATCAATCTTGCATGGCTTGTAGCCCTGTTCTTCTTCCTAAGTTCAATGGCACATCTTTTCATTGCTACTGTTTACAGAGAGAAATACGAGAGTGATTTAATGAAAGGGATTAACAAAGTAAGATGGTTTGAGTATGCATTAAGTGCAAGCGTTATGATGGTTGCAATAAGTCTCCTTTCTGGAATTTATGATTTATCCAGTCTAATTATGATCTTTTTCTTGGATGCCATTATGAATCTCACTGGTCTTGCAATGGAAGTTCACAACCAAGGAGAGAAGAAGATAAAATGGTTAGATTTTGTAATAGGTTGCATCGCAGGAATTATTCCTTGGATAGTATTTGGAATTTATGTTTACGGAGCAAGACAATTTGGTGGTGGAGACATCCCAACATTTGTTTATTGGATATAT
>Ga0123334_1000502_pt1 | contig 53537 bp, 51 predicted proteins | sample BiotimSIPDNA_FD_89706 | JGI IMG/M metagenome (GOLD analysis project Ga0123334, IMG submission 89706) | Anaerobic biogas reactor microbial communites from Washington, USA - Biogas_R1 time_0 SIP DNA | ecosystem: Engineered > Bioreactor > Anaerobic > Unclassified | place: Washington, USA...
ATCTTCAGGGAAAAAATACCAGGCAAACCCCAAAACCAATAATAACCTCTCCCCTAAGCTGCAGTATGGGTATTAGTGCTTTTCCGGGGTATTCTCTACTCAAGAACCTTTTTCCTCTTCCTGTTGGGGAAAAATGGCCCCAAAAATACTGGAACCCACCGGAAAAAAGCTTGTATGATCCGAAGAGGCTTTTTCCCTCCATTGCTTTTGAATCGCCTCAATTTGTGGCGCCCACTCCGCCAGCTTTTGGCGTACATCCTCGCCCCTGGCCTCGTCTACCTTTAACACCTTGTCTTCCTCCAATTGAATCCCAATCTGGAGGATGCCATCAGCTCGCGCACTGATCATAAGCCCTTCATATGACTCTTTGTCAAATACGCCGTCACTCAAAAAATCCTTCTTATCCATGATGTTATCCGAATTAATATCCATTTTGGCCTCCAATAATCATGTTTTGTGATTATTGTGACCAGGCTTCTCCCTAAATATGTTCCGGACTCTGCAAAGTCTGCAATCTAACCTGCTAATCCTTCAAAGATTGATAATGAATGACCGCAACGATCCCGCTTTCAATGTCGATGGTGGGATCTGGTGAAGTAATAATATTCGCGACGCCATATTGCCGGTGGCAAAATAACGTCTCCCTGGTAAGGGGATATTTGAATCCCTGCAGAGTAACTCCCTGCACATCTTCTCCCATGGCAATCAGTGACACCGTCTCCCCCGCATTCCCTGGAAGCTGTAAAAAGTCATCTATAATATATATAGTTTCTTCGGGCGACTCAAATCTGACCATTATTCCCTGCGCAATAAGTGATGCGGCGTTGAACAAATTAGAAAGGGTATGGTCGATACGTGAACCGATGCCACCCCAAATTACAACTTCTGAGGCGCCCTCCCGGGCCACCAGGTCCAGGGCCAGCTGGGTATCAGTTTCATCCTTTTCGCAAGGCACGGCCACAAATTCCGTCTCCAGCCCGGCAGCATAATCCCAGGCTTCAGGGATAATTGAATCCATATCCCCCACTACCCACCGGGGAACCACACCTATGCGGGAGGCCTGATTGGCTCCCCCATCCACTAAAACAACCTGATCAAATTCATCTTTTCTGGAACGATACCAATTTATATCACCGTAATCACCGTTGGACATTATCAGAAACTTCATATCCTTCCCCCTGAACTAATCCATAAATAAGCGGTTATATTGTTCAGAAACCCGATCATATTCCATCGTCCATGGGACAGTTCCTTCATTAAAAGCAAGAAATAAGACTTCATTTGTCAACGCTTTTTTGCTAATATATATCTTGTTATAGTAATTATCAAATCATTTGTTTTGGGGAGGGAAAAAAAGTGGCCCATGTTATCTCTGATGAATGTATTAGCTGCGGCTTATGTGCAGACGAATGTCCGGCTGAAGCCATAAGCGAAGGCGAGGACAAATACGTTGTGGATCCCGATAAATGCACGGATTGTGGTTCCTGCACCGAAATTTGCCCCACCGAGGCCATCACGGAAGCTGAGTAATTCATAACCAAAAGACCTCGTTCCAGACGAGGTTTTTTACTTTTTGATGCTATTTTCCCTCATCTCCGGTCCTGCTCAATCTATCTAAGGCCTGGAAAGTTCTGCTGCCGCAAAGCTTCGTAAAGGGCCACCGCCACAGAATTCGACAAGTTTAACGAACGGCCTATATCCAGCATGGGAATACGGATATGGCATCCAGGGAACATGTCCAGAATTCCTTTTGAAAGCCCCTTCGTCTCTTTGCCGAAAACCAAAAAATCATCGGGTCCATAAGATACTTCCGAATAACGTCTGTCAGCACCGGTTGTGGCCAGCCAATACTGACCTTCCAGGTTAGACCTTATCAATTCCTCCAGGCTATTCCATTCCACCACCTGAATATGCTCCCAATAGTCGAGCCCCGCCCGTTTAAGATAGCGATCCTCCAGGGAAAATCCCAAAGGCCGCACCAGATGCAGCACACTACCCGTCAAGGCACACGTTCTGGCTATATTTCCTGTATTCTGCGGTATTTCCGGCTCCACCAGGACAACATTCATAACTCCAACCTCCGCTGAGAACAACCTTACTCCATCTCTGTTCACTAGCTCATGATATCATTTTGGCAGCCCGAATAACAAACAGGAGGAGGGGAATTCTATATCCAGATATGATTGGGAGTGATGAAAATGCTGAAAGACAGTCTGCAAAACAAAAACACCTATTGGATTCTGGGAATCGTGGCGGCCTTGATCCTTCTTGGGATCATACTGGTTGCCATGCCCGGCAGAGAAACCCCACCCGCCCGTAGACCACTGGACCCCGAAGTCAGTGAAATCAAAGAAGAGCCAACAATATCAGTGTTCCGTCATGCCACCGGCAAAACCGAACATATGCCCTTGGAAAAATACCTGGAGGGAGTTGTGGCCGCTGAAATCGGACCTAAATTTCCGGCAGAAGCCCTAAAAGCACAGGCCATAGTAGCCCGCAGCATGACAATGGCCAAAATCGTACGGGGTGGAGTAAAGAATGTACACAACACAGACACCTGCGACCTCCCCGAACATTTTCAAGCCTATGATTTGGAAAAGGTAACACCGGAAATCAGCAAAGCGGTTCAGGATACCAGGGGACAAGTTCTGCTCCATAAAGGTAAGTTCGCATACCTTCTTTTTCACTCCTATGCCGGACCAAAGACTGCTGATTTGCGGGAAAGCTTCCCTGAACTGGTGGAGATAGCCGATTCCTATATCAAAGTAGTGGACTCCCCGGGTGCCAAATATGCCCCCGATGATGTAAAACAATGGGAAGCCTCTATTCCTCGCGGAGAACTGCAAAATATATTCGGTGCCGGTGCTGATCTTAGCGCCATCAAGATAACCAAAAAAGGACCCAGTGGCCGGGCCATAGACATAACTGCCGGCAAATCTGCCGTCAAAGGCTACGATCTGCGTTCCAGGCTGGGGGCCCAACGTCTGAAGTCAACCCTTATCTCCTCAATAGCCGTGCAGGGTAACAATGTGGTCTTTACCGGCCAGGGCTGGGGACATGGATGTGGTATGGCTCAATGGGGCGCCTATGCCATGGCCGAAGATGGCAAAACCGCCCGTCAAATAGTATCCTATTATTTCCCCAATACCGATTTTCACAAAGCCTGGAAATGACCTTCACAGACGGAGGACATTAGCTTAACCCGAAAGTCCTGGGGGTTCTTCATGTGGATTTTCCCGGGTAAGAGCCAGAGAAAGGCCCATCAAGACCAGCAATCCGCCCAACAACTGAAACCAGGCCAAATTTTCTCTGAAGACAATAAAGGCCAGCAATGCCGCCCCCACAGATTCACCCAGAATCGAAACTGACACCACGGGGGCTTTTACATATTTTAGCGCCCAGTTAAAAACAGCATGTCCGCCCAGACCCGGAATAATTGCCATCATGACAAACAACAAATAGTCCAGGTTAGAATACCCCGGCCAGGAATAGCCCTTCAGCATCAAGGCCAATCCCAGAAAGGCTGCTGCCACCCCCGAGACAATCACGGTATATGGCCATATATCCACTTCAGATCTTACTTTCCGCCCCACCAATAGATAACCGGCAAAAAACGCCCCTCCCGCTAAAGCCAGCAAATCCCCTAAAATACGCCCATGCAGAAGGTCCCCACCCCCGATAACAAAGCTGCCCATCAGAGCAATGGCAACACCTGCGGCCACACCCGGCTTAATCCTTTCCTTTAAAAACAGGGCCGATAAGAAAATAACGAAAATAACCTGCAGGTTGGTGAAAAGCACTGAACTAGCTACAGAGGTATAGAAAAGAGAGGTGATCCATAAGCCGAAATGCAGGGCCAGAAACAGACCGGACAGGGTTACTGCACCCAAATGTTCACGCAATCCCCGCCATGATTGACCGGTACTCCACCACAAAAGCCCTCCGAAGAAAGCTATAAGGCTCAAACGATAAAAGCCTATAGCTAAAGGCGGCGCTGTTGACAAACGGGTCAGAATCGAACCGGTGGAGACACAAGCTACCGCCAGAATCAAAACCAAAATAATACGCCCGGACCTCACATGTCTACTCCCAGATAAGACTGAATCACCTTTTCATCATTTTTGACGAAATCAGGAGGTCCTTCAGCTATCTTGCTTCCGTAGTTCAATACTATCATCCGGTCACAAATATTCATTACCACATTCATATCGTGTTCTACCAGCAGCACCGTTACCCCCAAATCCCGAATACGACGAATGAGGCTCAGGAGCTCCTCTTTTTCCGTAGCGTTCATGCCCGCCGCCGGCTCATCCAGCAAGACCAGGGACGGACTAAGGGCCATGGCTCGTGCTATTTCCAAACAACGCTGCTCTCCGTAAGCCAAACTGCCGGCTAACTCCATGGTTTTATCACTCAAGCCTACCATCTCTAAAAGCTCCCGGCACTTTTCAGTCATCTGCTTTTCCTCCCGGTTGGCCCACGGAAAATGCAGAACTGAGGAAAAGAAGCCGGCCCGAGAACGGGAATGCATCCCTACCCGCACATTGTCTATGGCCGAAAGCTTCTTAAAAAGACGCACATTTTGAAAAGTGCGGCCAATACCCACCTCCGCTATTCGGTAAGGTTTCAGACCGCTGATCACCTGACCCTTAAAAAGGATCTCACCTAAAGTCGGACGGTAAATCCCGGTTATCAGGTTAAAAAGCGTAGTTTTACCCGCCCCGTTCGGACCAATCAAACCATAGATCTCGCCTTCTTCCACTGAAAAGCTCAGCCTATCCAGAGCCAGCAATCCTCCAAACTCCTGGCTTACATTCCTGACCTCTAAAATACCCATCATCAATCTCCTAAATCAAGACCCTTTCTTTATCCAAGTCTTGCGCCAGCGGCTCCAGTATCTCTTCACATCATGCCAGCGCACATCGCCGAGAAGTCCATTAGGTCTGAAAATCATCAGAATTACCAGTAAAGCCCCATAGAACAACAGTCGATACTCCTGGACAAAACGCAACACTTCAGGAGCAATTGTCAATATTATTGTCCCTACAATAGTACCGGGAATACTGCCCATCCCACCTAAAACCACCATATTTAGAAGCTCCACCGACCTCATAAAGCCAAAATTCCCCGGATTGATATAGGTCAGATAATGAGCGTAAAGGGAGCCGCCTATTCCCGCTAAAAACGTTCCCATGCCAAAGGCGATCACCTTATATAAGGTGGTATTTACTCCAGATGCCTCTGCAGCAATCTCATCTTCCCGAATCGAATACAAAGCCCGCCCCGGTCTTGATTTAAGCAAGCCGGTATTAAGAAGCACAATAATTATTACCAGGCCCCACACTATTGAAAAATTGGTTTCAGCCGGTATGCCCGATAATCCCATACCACGACCGGCAATTTCCAGGTTCAAAAAGACTACCCTGACTATTTCGGCAAAACCGATGGTAACCATAGCTAAGTAATCACCCTCCAAGCGGAGGATGGGAATTCCAATGACAACTCCCATAAAAGCCGCCATCAATCCGGCAGCCAACAAGCATACGGGAAAGGGCACTCCGAATTGCGTAGCCAGAATCGCCGATGTATATGCGCCAATGCTCATAAAACCAGCATGTCCCATGGACAACTGACCCGTTACCCCGGTAATGATATTCAGCCCCAAAGCCAGTATGATATTAATCCCAATCAGTATGACAATCTGCAAATAATATAAATCCACATACTGCTGAAGCAACGATTCCATGTTTCACCTCTTAAACCTTGACACCAGGCTGTTTCCTTGGTGGTGTCCCGTGGGCGCCCAATAATCAGAGAACCCGTACAAAATCTCTAGACTTTTTTGGTGGTCGCCTTCCCTAAAAGACCTTGGGGCCGTATCAAAAGTACCAGGATCAAAATACCAAAAGCGATGGCATCTTTATACGATGACGCCAGGTAAGCTATCCCCAAATTCTCCAGAACACCCAGGAGGATTCCTCCCAGCATGGCCCCGGGAATTGATCCGATTCCGCCCAAAACGGCTGCAGCAAAAGCCTTCAATCCTGCCATGGTTCCCATGTAGGGCTGAACCGCATTATAGTATACCCCCACCATCACTCCGCCGGCTGCCGCCAATGCCGAACCCAGAGCAAATGTAAAGGATATTGTCCTGTCCACATTGATTCCCATTAAACGCGCAGCATCCAAATCCTGAGAACAAGCCCGCATAGCCTTGCCCATTCGGGTCCGCTTAACCATTAACTCTAATCCGATCATCAAGACCGCTGCCGTCACCAAAATCATAATCTGCAGGCTGGAAAGCTCTATACTGCCGATATGATATGTCTTGATAGCCATGACTGACGAAGGATATGAAGTGCTGTTCGGCCCCCGCAGGAGAACCATAAAAGTTGACAAGAAAATTGAAACCCCGATGGCACTGATCAGGGCGGAAAGGCGGGAAGACCCTCGCAAAGGGCGATACGCTATCCGTTCTACCAGGACTCCCATGAGCATGCAGAAAACCATGGCCCCGGCAATGGCCAGGAAAATATCAACATCGAAAGTCAATACCAGGAGAAGTCCGAAAAAAGCCCCAAACATGTAAATTTCGCCATGAGCAAAATTAATAAGCTGAACTATGCCATATACCATGGTATATCCCAAAGCGATTAAGGCGTAGGTACTGCCCAGAGTAAGGCCGTTTATTAATTGCTGCAAAAACATAAGTATCCTCCCCGGCCGGAAAACCTGCTCTTAAAAACCGGGTGGAAAGAAGGCCTGCCATTATATAAGGTCCTTCCCCACCCGATTTCTTTAGTCTCCATCAATAAAGCATCCCGCTGCAGAAATCATAAACCTGTTAAGCTTATACGTCAACCTTGGCCAGGAGGCTAAATTTGTTGTCATCTGCATCCTTAACCGTCAACAGATAAACCGGACTCTTAATAGGTTCCCGATCCGGTCCGAAGGTAGTGTTCCCGGAAACACCCGGGAAATCAGTAGTCTTGGCCATTTCATCCTTATATACTGAAGGATCGCTGCTTTGGGCTCTTTCCATGGCCTCGGCCACGATCATAAGAGCATCATAATACTGGGCTGCAAACATATCCGCTTGCTTGCCATTATATTTTTCAGAGTAAGCCTCCAGGAATTTCTTTGATTCCTCCTTGGGGTCCTCAGGGGAGAAACCACAGTAAACGATACAACCCTCAACCGCCTCGCCGCCTTGTTTGTACAGTTCCTCACCCAGGCAGCCGTCGCCGGCCACAAATACCTGATCCATACCCTGTTTGCGAACTTCCTTCATAAAGATAGCCGCTTCCTGATAATAACCGGTAAAAACAATAATATCAGGATTAGTTGGCTTAATCTTGGTCACCTGAGCCGCGAAGTTAGTATCTCCACGCTGAATGCTCTCTTCAATCACTATGTTTCCACCCTGGTCGTTAAGAGCATCCTTGAAGTAACCGGACAAGCTGACACTGTAATCATCATTTATTGCCGTTACCAAGGCATAGTCTTTGTGACCCTGTTCCATCAGGTAACTAACCGTGGCCGGACATCCGAGGGAATCCAAGAGAACATTGCGGAAACAATAATCCCCTGCATCAATGGCCCCGGCAGCAACAGCCCCCGGCGAAATTATTACCATCTTGTTGTCTTGGGCAGTCCTGGCTGCTACCTTAGTAATCCCTGAACAAGGATCGCCAATAACGGCCTTAACCCCATCGCGGCTGATAAACTTCTGGACAATATTAATCGCCTCAGTTGTGTCGCCACGGTTGTCCGCCTCCACAATCACTACCTGCTTGCCCAGAATTCCGCCATTGGCATTGAGCTCCTCGGCAGCCATCTTCAAGCCTTCCAGACCAGGCAAACCATAACATGCCACATCACCGGTCAAAGCCCCCAAAAATCCCACCTTGATCACATCTTCATCAGAACCGCCGGTCTGCTGATTCGAACAACCGGCTACTGCTCCAACCATCAGCAGCAAACACAATACCAAACTTAATACTTTAAACCTGCGCAAATCTAGCCCTCCCCCAATTTTTTTATGTTTCCGATTCAAACATACAAAAATACATAAAGTAAGACTTGATTCAGGTGGAGTTTTGACTCCATCTGAATCTTAGTCGCACGAATCCAGGGACTTAACTGCCCTTGGGCACCCGCCGCCTATAGAGGCGGGGGTCTTAGGGCAGATTAGTCATCGGATAAAATCATATATTCCGCTTGCAAAGCAAAAAATCCTGCAACCCAATATTAATATTTAGAGGCGGGAGGCGAAAGGCGTGAGGCGGGAGGGGAAGCAGAGACGTAAGCGGAATTCACCCGCACCAATAATATATCAGGAGAAAAACCATAGCAGATGCCAAGGCGGGAGGCGAAAGGCGGGAGGGGAGAGGCGAAGTGGGGAAACGGAGAACGTAAGCGGAATTCACCCGCACCAATAATATCAGGAGAAAGAACCGGTAGCAGATGCCAAGGCGGGAGGCGAAAGGCGTGAGGCGGGAGGGGAAGCACAAATCTTCTAGGGAGTTTCGGCTCCCGCTGGAGATTTGACTTTCGCCGGAGGCTCTATATGCCAGATTTCCGTGCGCATCTCTCCCACCGGTTTGCGCCAGTCGGAGTCAACATCCAAACACTTCTTAGGACACGCCTCCACACAGGCGCCGCAAACTACACAGCTATAAGGATCAAACTTGAAGAGGCCTTCCTTGCGTTTGATCTCAAAGGCCCCGGCAGGACATCGCTTCTCACAGGCAGTACACATTATGCATTCCCGCATATCCAAAACCAGACGACCTTTTGAGCTTCGAAAAGGCTCCCGATAACGATAGGGGTATTCCCGGGTCACCGGACGTTTGAATAAATTATTAAGGACTGTCGCAAGCATCTGCATGGGGCCATATCTTCCTTTCTCTCAATGTCTTCACTCCGGTTCACACCGCCTTAACGCTCAGCACAGCTGATACAGGGATCGATGGACAGAACAATAACCGGTACATCAGCCAGATCACAGCCTGGAAGCATTTTTAGAAGCGGCGGGATATTAGCAAAAGTAGGAGTACGGATACGGAAACGATCCAGGCTGCGGTTGCTGCCGGCCTTTACATAATAGAGCATTTCCCCCCGGGGCTGTTCCATCCGCTGGAATACTTCACCATTCAATTTCCCCCGGAAGTTAGTCTTGATCTCACCCTCCGGCAACCTCTCCAAAGCCTGAGTTATCAAATCCAGAGCCCGCAAAACCTCTCGCACCCGCACCTTGCCGCGGGAATGGCAATCCCCGCCGGCCTCTACCACCGGCTCAAAATCCACTTCCCGGTATGGACCATAACCCAACAAGCGCGTATCGCCCGCCACTCCACTGGCACGGAGAACCGGCCCCACTGCTCCCAAAGACTGGGCATCCTCTTTGGTCAACACCCCTATTCCCACAGTGCGCTTTTTAATCGAGTAATCCTCAAAAAACGGCGTCATGATTTGCTGGAAATCCCGCCGGATCTCAGCCACTTCCTTGATAAATGCCCGGCGCATGTCTTCATCCAAATCCTTCCGCATTCCGCCAATGGTACAGGTGGAAAGAATCACCCGGCCACCACCTCCCGCCTCCTGCATATCAAGGCTGCGCTCCCTCACCCGCCAGCATTGCATAAAAAGGCTTTCAAAGCCGAAAGCATCCGCATAAAGCCCCAACCAGAGCAGATGGCTGTGAACCCTTGATAATTCAGAAAAGACCAGCCGTAAAAACTCTGCCCGAGGCGGAACCTCCACTTGCAGCAGAGTCTCTATGCAGCTGCAATAGGTCCAGGAATGGATAAACGAACAAATCCCACATACCCGTTCCGCCAGATATATGTTTTTCACATAATCGTTTAACTCCGCACCCTTTTCCAGTCCCCGATGAACATAGCCCAGGCCCGGAATGGCCTCTACCACTTTTTCATCCTCCACCGCCAGCTTCAGCTGAATAGGCTCAGGAAATACCGGATGCTGCGGGCCAAAGGGAATAATTGTTCTAAACGACATCCTCTTGCTTACCTCTTTCCCCCACTTTTCTTAACATCGGTGTGCGCGGCCCATCCTGGCTGAGGAGCAAAAAGCCCTTGAAATCAGGCTCCAAATTTTCAAACTTCAAGCCAAATTGATCCTGGATCTCATTTTCCACCAAAAAGCTGGCCGCATAAATCCCGCTTATACTGATGAATGGCCGGTCCTTATCTGCTTTGACCCTAAAATTAACCAGCTCCATGTTGTGGTCAAAGCTGTAAATTAAATCAAATTCATCAACCAGGTCCACACAGGTAATAGTTACAAACCGGCTCCGATTATCCCACAGGTTCTGAACCTCATCCAGCAGCTGATCCTTCTGAACTTCATTCAAACCATTCACCTCACATTTCTGGCACTTCTGCGCTTAGCCGGAAGAAGCTTCAGCCGAACCGGCCAATCCTTCCTTTCCCTTTTTTTTCAACTTCTCCACGCCCATGACGATAGCATCAATAATAGCTTCCGGTCGCGGCGGACAACCCGAAATGTAAACATCCACCGGGATAGCCTTGTCAACACCCCCCAACAAGTTGTAGCTTTGATGGAAGACTCCTCCCGAAGTGGCGCAGATGCCGATGGCTGCCACCACCTTCGGCTCAGTCATCTGCTCATAAATATTCCGCAGCACTCTCAGGGATTTGTGATTAATCGTTCCTGTAACCAGCAAAATGTCGGCATGTTTGGGACAGCCAATTGAAATCGCCCCAAACCGCTCAATATCATAAAGGGGAGTCATACACGCTACCGTTTCAATATCACACCCATTACAACTGGAAGCATCATAATGCAAAACCCAGGGTGACCGGGCCCGGGACAAGTTCATTAAGGAACCGGAAATACCTTTTCTTTTCTTCGTTTTTTCTCACTCCCATCACATGGTAAAATACAGAATATTGAGCAGTGACAGTCCAAAACCCCAACCCCAGGCGGTTGCCACCATCCAGCTGATCTTCAGGCGAGCGAAGATATTATCGATGACGATCTCCGCCAAATAAGCGGCCAAGGCCAGGAGTATCCCCACCCACCAAGGGTCCACCCAGAACAAAAACACCACGAAAAGAATGATAACCAATTCAACCCAATGGGCAATTTCAGACAAGGCTAAATAACGCCCGGAAAACTCAGTGGTTACTCCCCTGACAATCTCCTGATGAGCATGAGCAGATGAGGAAAGGTCAAAAGGCGACTTTCTCATCTTAATAGTGAGGATTAAAAGAACCGCTGCAAATATTAAAGGGAAATTTCGCAACAAAGGTTCTCCCAGCAGAAAAAGTCCTCCGGCCATAAAGCTTCCTGAAGCCAGATACAGAGCAAAGGCCAGGAACACCAATACCGGCTCTGAGGCAAGAATTTGAAGGATTTCCCGGTTACTCCCTATGTGGCTATAGGGTGATCGAGTGGAGAAACCGGCCAAAGCCAGAGAAATCTCCGCGAATGTTAATGCGAATACAAAGACCAAAAAATCCTGGAGGGTCAGAAGAAGCAGTAAAGCCATTGCCATCCAAAGCAGATAAGCATAAATATAAAAGACCTGATGCCTGTTGGTATAAGTGGATTCTTTACCGAAAAGCTTGATTACATCATAAAAGGGCTGAATAATCGGGGGACCTTTGCGCCCCTGTAAACGCGCCGTAATTTTCCGGTCCAGACCGGCCAGTAAGCCCCCTAAAAAAGGGGCCGCCAGAATTCCGGCTACAGAAAAAGCAAAACTCAAATGATTTCAACTCCCATTCCTAAAGGATTCCAAATCCTGCTCAGTTTTACACCAAAGCAACTCCTATCATCCAGAGCAGCAAAAGAATTGCCGCCCCATTCAACCCGCGAACCAGTTTTTCACTCAAGACATTTCGAAAATAATATCCACCCAGTGAGGCTTCGGCAGGAGCTTCCAAAGGGCCCGCAAAACTCCCCTCCATCTTGCCTTCACCCTTTTCCCTCGGCGCATCCCCTGCCGGAATCATATCTGAAGTCAGGTCTTCTTCTGAATCAGCATCTTCCAGGTTCTCCCCCGCCAGATACACCCGGGAAACCCTTTCTTTTTCTGGCGAAAAGAAAAACAGAGGAATAGTTACTGTTAGCACCAACCCCAGAAACAACAATCCCACCGGGAAAAGACCCTCCGGAACCACGAAATTACCCAGAACGATCTCCGGGTTAAAGTAGCTGGCCCAGGAGAATACCGCCAGATTAAGGCCCGATACCTCCTGAATCGCCACTGCATACCAATTTTCCACCGCCGGTATAGCCAAAGCCTGTACCACCCCCGTCATTCCCAGACTCAGGCCAACTACTCCCACCGCCAATATCCCCAGAGTCGCCATGTAATAGCCTGATATAGGTGCAGGTATTACCCTGTCCTCGGCCCCCGGGAGAGACGATAACATTCTCCCCAGATATTTTGTCCAAAACATGGCCGTCAAAGTGCTTCCCGCCACCAGCAGCCCAATAACCAGCGGCTCGCGGATAGAGGCTTCCAAAGCCGCCCACTTGCCAAACAGCATCCCAAAAGGAGGAAGGAACATACCAAAGACCCCAATGGTCATCACCACCATCACAGCCGGCATCCGGACCACCAGTCCTTCCATATTTTCAACATTGCGTGATCCGATAGCATGTTCAATTACCCCTACTCCCATAAACAACAGGGCTTTAGTTACCCCATGAAATACGATCAGAATAACTGCCGCACTCACCGCTAAAGGAGTATTTACCCCGCAGCAAGCCACAATCAGCCCCAAATTGGCCACCGTCGAATAGGCCAGAATCCGTTTAGCATTGTCATCGGCCACCGCCAGAAGAGAAGCCGCAAAAAAGGTAAAGCCCCCCACCAATGTGATGGCACTTGAAAGCAGGACACCATGGTAAGCAGGTGCCAGGCGCAGAATCAAATATACACCGGCTTTAACCATAGTGCTGGAGTGGAGCAATGCCGAGACTGGAGTAGGGGCGACCATGGCCCCCAGCAGCCAATTCTGGAAAGGCAGTTGAGCCGCCTTGGTAAAACCCGCCGCAACAAGAAAGGCCAGGGCCACTTGGAACGGAGTTGATATAATCTCCAGACCACTGTCTACAACCGCGAGAAGGGACAGGATATCTCCGTCAAAACTGTTGACCAGCAGGAAGATGGCCACAACCATAGCCAGTCCGCCTATAGAATTCAGGAATAAAGCCAGGAGTGCATTGGACTGAGATTCTTCGGTCTTCTCGTAGCCAATCAACAGAAAGGAACAAAGTGTGGTGGCTTCCCAGAAAAAATAGAGCCAGAAAATATTATTGGCAAAGATAAGCCCGTTCATAATGCCTATGAATGCCACAAACCAAAAGAAAAATCGCCCGGTATGCCCTTGATCATGCTGGGCAGAAGCCTCCGGGCTGAGAGGTTGAAAGTGTGAGGTCTCACTTCTCAATCCATTATGCAGGCTATGCTCATCCATATAACGAAGAGCATAGATACAAATAATCGAACCGACCAACGAAACCAAAAGAAACATTACCACGGCAAGCCTGTCGATTACCAAAGAAGAAACCTGAGTCATATCAGGACGAAGAGCAAATTCAATGTAGAGAAGGCCTGCCAACTGCAAAGCCCCAATAATCAGCAGGTAAGGATGACGTCTCTCAATGGCCACATAAGTGATATAGGCCAAAATCATTAAGTCCCCCAGCAGGATCGGCAGGTTCATCCACGGAAAGCTGAAAGACTGCGGTTCTGCTCCCACGGAAAAATGGAGCCATAGCCCAGCGGCCCACAAAGCCACCGCCATTGAAATGATGAGTATTTTCCTGATTTGGACCGAGCGAACCACATAAACCAGCCCGGCCACCACCAGCGGCAGGACTATGGCGATCAGAAAAAATCCATTCCAAGACAAAGCTTTACCCCTCTCGGGGAGAAACAAATCAGAGGTAAGGCATTAAACTCACCTGATGGTAGCTGTCTGCCGTGAGAAATTCCTGCATCCCCGGATGTTGGCGGTACTCATCAATGAGCTTCAGCATGCTTCGGTCGTATCCGGTCAAACCAGTTCCGGCCATAAGCAGCCCCTCCTGCTCCAAAAAATGGTAGAGAGCCGCAATACCCGTTATGACCACAGAATAAATCATTTCCTCAGTTTCCCCCAGTAAGTCCGTACAGAGGTAAAAGCGACAAATCAGGGAACGTTGCGGATAAATCTGACAGAGCCGGTCATTCAGAAAAACACACGGTCCATAGCGCAACCGCAATATCCCGGCATGCAGACTCGCCTGATCAAACCATCGGACCAATGACTCAGCCGATGACAACCCGGTTTCGGCACAAATGGCCTTGAAGCAAATCATATCTGGAATGACAAATGCCGAATTGCAGCAGTTGTTTAAACAGCCTTTGCAGGAATCACTTCCGGAAGCATATTTTTTTGCCACCTCCGGACTATCCGACAACGGCTCCCACACCCTGAGCAAATCAGCCAGAGTAGCATTATCATTCACCACTCTTACCCCTAGACCTAATGTGCCATTTTCAATCCTTTTATATACTTGGACTCGCTCTGTCATGCAATATGTCCAAGGTGGCAGACGAATGCTCGTCCCCGCCTGTAAGCCTCTCTTATTATTTCCACACTACATTTTCACGGACTACATGGGCCGGGTTGCCGGCTACCATAACTCCGGGAGGAACATCCCGGGTCACTACCGCATTATTGGCAACAACAGCGCCATCACCAACCGAAACCCCCTTGAGAATTACCGCCCGGCATCCAATCCACACATGATCTCCGATCAACACCGGTGCCACACGTATTTCAGGTTCCTCATCCCCATAGCCTATTTGGTAAGAAGAGCTGTCCATTATAAGGGTATGCCAGGATATTGAGCAGTCCTTCCCAATGCGGACCTCTTGCTGAGAAAGGATCAAGGCGCCGTTAGCCAGATATGAATTGTCTCCGATGTAAAGACTGGAACCACGGGACAGCCATAACTTCACGTCCCGGTCAATTATCACTCCATTACCCACAAAGATCCTGGAGTTACTATCCTTGGAAATCGCCCGATGATTACGGGCCCAAAGGCCCTCCCCACATTGATCCAACTGTCGCCGTATCATCCAAGTGGCATATCGATCATAGAGGCTCCTTCTCAACCTACTCCCCCCCAGCAGGCCATCTAAATGACAACCAAGCACAGCTGCCCGGTTCATTCCGACGAATTTTCCCGAAGATCCTTAATAGCTTGGCGCGCCAATAAGTCACAGCGCTCGTTCCATTTGACACCCTTGTGTCCGGGAACCTTGATCATCGTCACTCGATTCAGTCCAATAAGTCTGCGCAATTCCTTCCACAGATCCTGATTGGCCACCGGCTTTTTTCCGGCAGTAATCCAGCCATTCTTACTCCAATTCTGTAACCAGCCCTTTTCCAAGGCATTAACAATATAAGCGCTGTCCGAATAAACCCGTACTTCCCAATTCTTAACCGTTAGTGCCTTCAATCCTTGTACAACCGCAGTAAGCTCCATGCGCTGATTAGTTGTATCCGGCTCCGCCCCCGAGATTTCCTTAACCTTGTCTTTGTACAGCAAGACTGCCGCCCAGCCCCCAGGCCCCGGATTTCCAGAACAAGCCCCATCCGTATATATTTCAACCTCCCGGTGTGACAAGTTACTCATGCCGGGGCTGCCTGCTAACCCGCTCAACCGCCAGAGTCAAAGCAGTAATTACATCCAGAGAATATTGAGTCTCCAGACACTGTGCCTTTGATATTATCTCACCTTTATGAGTGGTTGCGTATTTAGGTTTTAATTGATTCAGAGCAAAAGCCGCAATATCATCCCGGCACTTTTCACATTGACAGGAATCAGGGTATTCCCTCAACACCCGCTCAATACTATCAGACACCATCTTCTCCATAACATTAAAAACCCCCATCAAGCTCCCCCCTTTGAGAAATACGGTTCAAATACTAACAAGCAACACCCCCACAGGTTAGAACTCTAGTGAACCCGAATCATTACTCAAACAGTATTTTTTCATTCCTTCGATAATACAGGACCGTATCCCTTTAAATCCGGTAACTCTTCGCCTGATAAAGTAAGACTTGATTCAGGTGGAGTTTTGACTCCATCTGAATCTTAGTCGCACGGATCCAGGGACTTAACTGCCCTTGGGCACCCGCCGCCTATAGAGGCGGGGGTCTTAGGGCAGATTAGTCATCGGATAAATAAAGGGAGACTCGAAGCCCTATTTTTCTGCTGCTTCTTGTCTCCCTTTATTATTAGTCCTGATTCTATAGCCCTTCGGCAATCTTGGCGTCAGTTTTTTCTGACTCTCCAACGAATGAGGCAATATCACCATCTGCCAAAGCCTGACCTTCTGCCTGGCGTTCTTTGTTGATTTTACGAGCTATATCCTTCTGTTTGTTGTCGGTGGAATAGAAGCCGCTGCCTTTAAAGATGATAGCTACATTTTTGCTGATCAGCCTATTAACCGGACCGCCGCATTCCGGACATGCTTCGAGAGGTGGATCCGAGATTTTCTGAAATTTATCAAACCGTCCGCAATTTTTACATTCATAATCATAAGTAGGCATATATTACATCTCCTCTTTTAAAAGAACTGTGAAAAAACCCGGTTGATCTTCAGGCACTTTCACAGCCCTTTTGCAGTAAACTCATCTATTAATTTTCAAACCATTGCCCATTGCTGTCAAGTCTTTTCTTGCAGCGGAAGCCAAATCTCTGCTAAAGTATGTGTGCCTCCCGCCCAGTCACAAAATGCACTGTCATCCCAAATACACGATCAGGGCCATGACACCATTCCAAACTCCATGTGCCAGCCAGGGAGCATATATATTACCAGTGCGCTCATAAATGTAGGTCAGCCCCATTCCCCCCAGGGCCAGAGGAATCATGCGCCAAAGATCCCAGTGGAGCATTCCAAAAAACAGGCCTGCAAATACTATACCCCAGGTCACCCCCAATTGTTTTCGTATGACCGGGTAAACCATGCCACGAAAAAACACCTCCTCCACCAGAGGTGCCAAAACAGAGCCAAGCACCAGCAAAGCCACCAAATCACCCATATTAACAATTTCACGAATAGCAGTCTCGAAAGGTTGAGGCTCCAGCTCGGGAACGAAAAACTGCACAATAACCCCCACTGCTATCACAATCCCTAATAAACCAAGCCCACCCCCAACTCCCCAGGCCAAAACAGATTTAATCCGCCCGGCTCTGAATCCAACCTGAGCAAATCCCGATCGGGTCATTAACAATACTACGCCAATGGCGGCAAAAAAAATAAAGAAATACACGACATAATTTATCACGAACGAAGCCACCCAACCGGAAGGTGCTGCTCCCAGATAAACCAGATATGCGAAAAGATCCGAGCCATAGCCGGCAGTGAGTGCTTGCAATCCCATCACTGCCAGCGGAATCAATAATATATGAGGCCAACCCCAGCGAGGATTTTCACCCGGAAACTCCAAACCATCCGCCCCCTTGCCAGCCAGGCTGCTTCAATACTCTATGTCAATTCAGATTAACAGATTCGGATTTGGTTAGGTAGTCTAAAAATTACCTGCTCATTCCCATCCTCCCTGAATGATCACCGTTTTGCCAACTGCATAAATTAATTTAATCATTCATGAATACTATTATGCCATTGGCAATGCCTGATGCTGCACGGTCGATAAAATCTTGGTCTTGCAATAGGGCTTCTTCTGTGGGATTGCTTATAAAAGCTACCTCGACTAACGCCGAAGGCATCAACGTATTTCGCAATACTGATAAGTTTTTTTCCTTCACTCCACGGTTATTGCTTAACAGGGCGGAAACCAGTTCTGTCTGTATGGCGTTAGCTAACTTAGCCCTTTCACCACGTTGAGCAAACAGATCCGGATTACTTGCCGGAGCATAGAAATAGGTTTCAATTCCAGATACAGAGGATAGTTCACTGGCATTATTATGTATTGATACAAAAAGGCCGGCATTTAACCTGTTAGCAATCTTGCTGCGTTCTTCAAGGCTCAGAAAAATATCATCTGTACGGGTAAAGACCGCCGTAATGCCTTGTTGCTTAAGTAATTCGCCCACCCGCCGGGTTATTTCCAGGTTAACATCTTTTTCCTTAAGGATTTTTCCGCACGCACCCGGGTCAAGTCCTCCGTGTCCCGCATCCAGAACCACTATTCTTTCCTGGGGTTGAGGCTCGGGCTCAGGTGTATCCTCCTCAGAACCTGCTGCAACCAGCCACGCTGCCAGCCAGCCCGTTCGGCCCCCACGGCTAACCTGAAACCAGCCATCCTGCTCTGCCAGGACTTCAAATATTTCACCTGCGCCGGCACAATCTATGATTGCTGTAAGCGTGGAAGGTCCATTACGAATATTAACCCGGTTAACATTTACTTTTACCTCAGCCGGCTTGTCAACTGAAGCGTTGTCTATATGTATCGTCTTGGTTGTGTCGTTCCAGCTGACTCTGCCACCAAAAGCTTCACCAACAAAACGCAACGGCGCTAACGTTCGATTATTTACTATTTTAGAAGGGACATCCAGATAATACGGATTGCCATTTACTATGGCCGTACTGGAATCAACGGGCAAAATAACTGTAATAGCTCCTTTGCTGGCAGTAACCACACGGCTGGTATCATCCCAGTAAACATCTGCTCCCATAGCTTCAAATATACTCCGCAATGGAACCATGGTACGGGAATTTTCAATAATCGGTGAGACTTCAAAATCCAGTTTATTACCATTGAGGAAAACCCGGGGGGAGCCTGACCCGGTAGCCGCGGAAGCAGTAAACAACCCCGGTCCAATAAATAAGGATAAAATTATCAGTAAAATGAGGAATCGGTGTTGGTTGATAGATAAGCTGCTAATGTTATTCATAACTTTCCTTAATATGTAGCAAATACGTTATTCTTCGCTTATTCGGCAAAAAATAGCTGTGTCCTGCCTTGAGAAATGTGGTAATTCAAGGAAAAGACCAGGAGTACCCGGTTTAAAGGCCAACCCCAGAAGCCTCAGATTCGCACAAATAATAGTGGGCATCAACTGAGATTAACCGATTCACATTTGGCCAGGTAGTCTAATACTACCTTCACATAGGTGGAATGAGACCAGGTTAGGGGACAGACCGAAAGGGCATCTCCGGAATAAGGATTGAGCTGCTCAGGCAAAAGGTTGCCCGGTCTGGCATGACCGGCAACCCAATCAATCAAGTAATATGCTCTCGCCAGGTTTTCAGCACCACCTAGGGCGATATGCCAATCAGCCAGCCACAGAGTAGTAATTATCCAAGGATTGCCTGGAACGTTTTCAATGTCATCACTCACCCGGTAGTAATAATCCCCAATGTAGCGGGCCAACCCGCCCACTTCCGTCCTGCACCAGAGATGGGCTTCAATCGCCTGCATAGTACGGCAGATTCGCACATCATTGGCCGAGAAAGCTCCAAAGGCGAACAGACCATACATACTGGCATCAAGAACCGAATCCTGTACCAGCTTCCCTCTTTCGTCCCAAAACAGTCCCCGTACAAACCGCCCCAAGCCGGGATGATAAAGGTGACGAACCATCCCTTCCCGGATCTCAGCCGCCACATTTTCACACAGAAGTGCCATTTCCTCATCCCGGGCGGTTCGAGCCATATCCGCACCGAGAATTAAGGCTCCATACACAGCACCACAGGTAAAGGCCGTAATGCCCCGTCTTTCCTCCCATAAATCCCAGCTGGGCCCTACCAGGCCAGTCTCCTGGTCCAGATACCCGGTCATAAAATTGAGAGCGGGCCGAATCAGCTGTCTGTACAGCTCTCTCACCAATTCTGCATCATTATATAATTGGTAATGCCGCCCCAAGGCCCACAACACCAGCGCTGTCTCATCTTCCTGAATCGGGACAATCTCCTCCCCTTCAATAACCATGGGATGCCAAGTACAGCCCGGGCTCCCATCCGGATTATAACGCTGGAGAAAATACCCCTCTTCACTTATAACTTTCGCACAAAAAGAATAAATCCGCCGTGCTTCCTCAGGATAACCGGCCATGTCCAGGCCATGAGCTACCATAGCACCATCCCGCGGCCAAAAATACATATAGTGGTCCCGGGCCACCAGGAAATTATCAGCATCCGAACTGGCCATTACAGCTCCACTGCGATCCATACTACTCCGCATCGTAAAAAGACTGCTTTTGTAAAGCCCCACCTGTCGCGGCGAAAGATTGCCAAAATCCCGGCGAGCCCGCATAATCCAGGAACGATAATGGCGGATCCTTCTCTCCAGCCACTCTTCCGGATCTTTAGTCAAAAAGCGACGATTAGCCTCACGAACCTCAGTCAGCCCAAAGCCGGCAGTGAGCCAGAAGTAGACTTCACTTTCCCCCAATGCCCCCAATTCCAGAGGCAGACCAATAGCGCTGTCTACTGATCCGTCTGCAATTGGGTTCAAAGAAAGGCAGCCATCCTCCGCATCCTTGAATGTTCCTTCCCTGCCCTTATAACGCTTAATCCCGGTAGAATATTGGTCAACACCTCCGAATTTAGTCCTGCAGTTAACCAAAAGATAACATCCTTTTTTATAATGACAAACTCCCCCGGTCCTGGGATCATAGAAGGCCGAATCCCCCGCCTCGATACCCCGGATAGAAAAATCCTGATAAAAAATAATCTGAAGATTACGGGCATATGGGCGCAGATTGCGAACCACAATCTTTTTTAAGTACAGATCTTCAGCTGAATGCAGGGCATCATTTATTATTACTTCCAACCCCAATTCATTATTGACGGCCCGATTACGGGTTACGGAAGTATCAGGTACATAATCCAGTTTCTTTTCCCAATCGGGAGAAAATATCCAGCTCATTCGCTGATCCGCAAAAAAGCCAAAATTAGTATGATTGGCATCACCATGGTTTTCGAAGCCGCCATAAGGCCAGTAAAGGTCCCGAAGACTCAGATTCTCATCAAAATTTAATAACATAACACCATTGCCCAAAATAATATCTCTCATTGTTGGCTCCTCGCAAATTAATCTTCAGATTGGGGAATAATATCCGCGGAATCATTATTCCACGTTCAACTCTGTTTTATCAGCATAAAGGAGGAAACCATGATCATTATGTTGTACATCGCCGCATTAATTTTGGGGCTGGTATTCCTGGCAATACTATACTGGAAGGACATATTCAGCACAAAGAATCCGATTCCCCGTAAAATTTTAGACTTCGAAACCGCCGAGGAAATTATGCCCCCGGAATTCAACCCTCCAAAGCAGGGTCCTCCCCAGCTGCCTGATTGTTACGAAGAAACTCGATTGGTTCTTTTAGTTCGTGATCCGGAATGGCTATTCGCCTACTGGGATATCGATGGGAATCACTGGCATCAATTGACTGCCGGCCTGGGAGAAAACATCTCTCCCGACAACCTCACCCTTCGAGTTTACGAAATAGCCAATAATATGGACTATTTCGATATCAAAGTAGGAGGCCTCAGCCGGGACTGGCATATTCGGGTGGGTAAAAGCAATACCCCTTTTTACTGCCAACTGGGCATCAAGACTTGTGACCGCTTTATTCCGATTGCCATTTCTAATACGGTGGTAACTCCCCGGAATCAGATATCAGCCTCTTCCGACGAAGAATGGATGCTGGTCAGCGATAATGAACAACGACTTCTGAAACGAATCGGCCAATTTCCTCTTGATCTTAGTTCTCCGCTTAACTGGGGTGAATAATTCAGAAGGATATTTACTGAAATAAAGCATTTACAAAAAAGCAAAGGAGTTGGGAAGGAATTTGGAAAAAGGATTAATGTGTCTGGTACTCCATGCTCATCTTCCCTTCGTACGCCATCCGGCTGGAGAAGAAATGCTGGAGGAAAGATGGCTCTACGAAGGAATCACCGAAACCTATGTGCCCCTGCTGCAAATGATGGAGGGATTACTGACAGATAATGTTGACTTTCGAGTCACCATATCCCTCAGCCCTCCGCTGATCAGTATGCTGCAGGATAAACTTATAATGGAAAAATACCAAAGACACCTGGATAACCTCATATCTCTGTCAAACCTTGAAGTCATGCGTACTGAAGCAATGCCGGAATTTAATTACACCGCCGGTCTCTACCGAAATCGCTTTCGTTCGATTAATGAATTCGTATTCAAGAAATACGGCGGCAATATACTGCCGGCATTCCGGCAACTGGCTGACAGCGGCAAAATTCAGCTCATAACCAGTATGGCCACTCACGGTTTCCTGCCTTTGATCAGTCATCAGGAAGAAATCATTCGAGCCCAGGTCTCAGTGGCGGTTAACCTTTTCCAGCAAGTATTCGGGCGGAAGCCACCCGGCATATGGCTTCCCGAATGCGGCTATAAACCAGGCATCGATTATATCCTGAAGGAATTTGGATTACGTTACTTCTTCACCGATACTCACGGAATCATGTATGCCTCACGACGGCCCAAATACGGGATCTACGCCCCTATCTACTGTCCCTCCGGAGTAGCCGCATTCGGCCGGGACACCGAAACCTCCCGTCAGGTCTGGAGCTCCCAGGAAGGATATCCCGGCGATCCGGATTACCGCGAATTCTACCGTGACATCGGATATGACCTGGAATACGACTACATCAAAGATTATCTGCCCCAGGGAATCCGGGTGGATACCGGACTCAAATACCATCGCATCACCGGTCCCACAGGAGAAAAGGCTCCTTATCAGCCCGAGTGGGCCCGTGAGAAGGCCATTCTCCACGCCGGCAACTTCATGTTTAACCGTCAAAGCCAATTGGAATACCTGGCTGAATATATGGACCGAAAACCCCTCATTGTAGCCCCCTATGATGCCGAGTTATTCGGCCATTGGTGGTTTGAAGGCCCGGATTTCCTCAACTATTTTTTCCGCAAATCCGCCTTTGACCAAGACACTTTTCGTCTTATTCATCCCAGTCAATATCTGGAGATGTATCCAGTTAACCAGGTAGCAGTCCCCAATGCATCCAGCTGGGGCCACAAAGGCTACAATGAAGTCTGGTTGGAAGAATCCAACGAATGGATATACCGTCATCTGCACCTTGCCGGGCAACGAATGATCCAACTGGCCAGTAATAATCACCATATCCCCAGTATAAAAAGCCGGGCCCTTAATCAAGCCGCTCGTGAACTTCTCCTGGCCCAATCTTCAGACTGGGCTTTCATAATGAGATCCGGGACCATGGTGGACTACGCCGTGCGCAGGACTAAAGAACACCTGCACAACTTTACCCGGCTTTTCTACGCCATAAATGAAGACCTTTACGATGAAGCCTGGCTGCAAAATCTCGAAAAAGATCATAACATTTTTCCCAACATGGACTACCGCTGCTTCGCCCGGTAATTTCCAGCGATGTTTCTGATAAAAAACTGTTCCGGCGTCAGATAAATAGGATTTTCAAACTTGGGGGAATACTAAATTCGGGTGATGATTGATTATGAATAAGAAAATAAGCTGCCTGATAGCAGGGATATTAATAATCATATTGGCATTTAGTACAGTGGGTTGTGGAAACAAGGAACTGGAAAAAAAGCCGGACAACTCTGCTTCCGCTCAGACCCCCCCTGCCGATTTGGAAAAAATGAGAAAGGGACTGCTGGAGTTAGGGGTTATGCTGGAAAAACGCCGGAACGTTAATAGCGGAGCCGACAACTCTGAACAACAGGAAAAGATTGACCTCCCATCTCAAGATACCGCCGGGGACAAATCATCCTCTGGAACATCAGAATGGAAAGAAGAAATGGATAAAGTCCGCAGTCTGCATCGCCATTGGAACGGACTGGAACCTGAAGCAGTGGCAAAAGGACTGAGCGCAACGGTACAGTCCAATCTGGAAGAGAGCTTGGCCCTCCTGACTTCCAGTGTTGAAAATCGGCGGCCTCTGGAAGCAGAACTGGCAGCTAATCAGACTTTTCGCAATTATATTGAAGTCGCCCGTCTGTTCAAGACCAACATTCCAGCCAACCTGGAAAGAGTGCGCTACCATATAGTGGAATCCCGGCTGCAAAGCAATATGGGCAGCTGGGATAAGGCAGAAGAGGAAGCCCGGCAATCTCTTACAATCTGGCAGCGAACAGCTTACTCCCTGGAGAAAATCCAACGAGCCCAAATTAGCCAGATGGAGCATTCCTTAACCGACCTGGTGGAGGCAGTCCAAAAAAAGAGTTCTATTCTGACTGAGATAAAAAGCGAAATAGCCTTGGATAATTTAGAGCAGCTGGAGAAAAAAATAAAGGCTTTGTTTTGAATCCCCATTTCTTACATCCCTAATCTTCAATTTTCTGGCCGGTAGCAGCGGGAATAAAAATTTCAAAGATGGTCCCCTGTCCGGGAGTCGAATTCACATCAATAAATCCTTCGTGGTTCTTAATTATTGAATAAGCAGTAGCCAGCCCCAAACCATTGCCGGCTGCTCTGGTACTGAAGTAAGGATCGAAAATCTTTGTTTGATTCTCCCGGGGAATTCCCACACCACTATCCTGTATCGTAACTCGGACATATTCCATTAAAAGCTGCAGAGCCGGCTCCTGATTTTCCTGGGTGAAGTTCTCTATTTTTACTTGGATAGTGCCGCCATCGGGCATGGCCTGCATGGCATTGATAAAAAGGTTGCTGAAAACCTGATTCATTCCGCCTTCATCTGCTTCAATAAGCCACAAGCCTTCTTCACAGGTTATTTCTGCTCTGACATTGGAACCGCTCAATGCAAACCCGGCCGCTTCTTTTACAATTGGAAAAAGGGACAGCATAGTCTTCACCGGCTTTCCCCCACGGGCAAAGGTTAGCAACTGGTGAGTCAGATGACGGGCCTGGCAAGTAGCTTTTTCGGCCTCCGCCAGCATAGGTCCGGCTTCATGTTCTTCACTCAAAAGCATTCTGGTCAGAGTAACATTACCCATAACTACAGTCATCAAATTGTTAAAGTCGTGAGCTATTCCTCCTGCCAAAACCTCCAGAGACTCCAGCTTGCTGGCTCGAATCATTTCTTCCTCTATCTTAAGCTCCGCATTGGTATCCCTCGCAACAATAACCACTCCCATTGATTTGCCTTGCTGATCGTGGATGGCATTACCGGTTACTGTTACTATTGTTGCCGAACCGTCCTTGCGAATCAAACGATGATTATTTAAGACAACAGGGACATCGGCCCTCATGACTATCTGCACCAATCTGGATCTGGCTCTGGTGGTGGACGGCTCCAGGAGAAAAAATACTTCGTCAAGACTTCTGTTAACCGTCTCGCCATAGGTCCAGCCAGTGATTTCCTCAGCTATCTGGTTCATCAGAATAATGCGGCCATCCTCATCGGCGGCGATTACCCCTTCTCCAATGCTGTTTAGAGTCACTCCCAATCGTTCTTTACCCTCGGCCAGATTTTTTTCCAACTGCTTATATCTGGTAACATCCCTTCCGCAGAATGAAATTCCCAACATATTGCCCCTTGTATCCCGGAACGGATAGCCCTGGGCATCCAACCACACATAATGTCCATTGCTGTGCTTGAAGCGAAATTCGATCCTCTCCCATTGGCAATGTTCTAATCCCATATAAAAGTTATTTTTGGCACTTTCCCGATCATCATGATGAATAAACTCCAAGGGATTCCTTCCAAAATGCTTCTTCGGATCATAGCCCAGAATGTTTTGGGCGGAGGCGCTGATAAAACGCATCAGACCTCGCCGATCAGTTACAATAATAATGTCCAACAGATTTTCGATTATCTGGCTCAGATATTCGAAATGCTCCTGACATTCCTTGCTAAAGTAAGTGTTGAATTCCCATTTGGGGTCAAAAGGCTCCCTAATTATCTCAGCATCGTTTGCCACCATGCTTTTTGTCATGGGAGTAACTCCACTCTTAAAGGGAACTGAAAAATTCGATTTAGGGGGAGAGGGAGCGCGATAGACCGGATAGGACCTCTTCGCGTCTTTCAACACTTTGAGGCGTTTATGTTGTGGGTCAACCATTATTGCTATCCTCCAATTTATTCAGCGGTTCAGGCTAGTTGTTATGTACTTTCTGAAAGGTTTCTTCTGCATTCTTTTCCAATTTCCTGCAAATAATAGAAAAAATATTTCGACAACCGGATCCTGTACAATCTGATTCGAAAGAAAGCTTCAAAATGATCTTTAAAGTAGGCCGATTCATAAATAAGCACTGGCTTTCTCCAAAACAACAATATATAAGACTCTTCAATGTTGCAGCAACAGATGCCAACTGTTATCCTGAAAACAGAAGAGATGGGGAATTATCTGCCGAATTCAGAAATGGAGCAAGATGCAATGCAGGTCATTTTTGTTGTTTTAGCGATTTTAATATTATTACTTTATTCTCCCTATTTATTAGCCATTTTTCGGGGACGTGGAGAAGCTTTTGAGAATCTTCTCCAAGCAGAAATGAGCGAGGCTCTTGCTGTGCTGCTGGAAAACCCGTGGCGGACTCTGCTGCCAATCCTGGCGGCAGCACTGATTTTTGAGGCCGGGTATTTTATCTCCGCCTGGATATCCGTAAATCTGTGGGGCTTTCGTCTCTTTACTAGCGGCTTTATTCTATTTGAGTTATTCCATGTGTGCTTATTGATAGTTAGCCTCTTCCGGTACATAAGGGGACAGCAGGAAATAGAAAGCATGATAAAATGGAAATTGGAACGCTTTTGCGCTCTTATGTTCTCAGCTCACGCCATCCTGGGCCTGCTTTTTCTGTAATCCCTGCAGCTCCAAGTAATCACCATTGATTACCGATTCGGTGCCCAGTCGGCGAGTTTGATTCTGCACCTTTTCTAAAAGCTGTTGCGCGGCCTGCCCTTCTAATAGATAGGGCTGACTCTCTTCGATAAATACTGGCCGCACCCGAATTTCCCCCAACCCTCCAGGGATCAGATTGACTTCCAGAATAAGACCTTCCCGGGTATAGACGTGCTGGTTCTGGTCAAAAATGAAATTGCCCAGGCTGTAGGCGATGAGCCCGTTTTTATACTGCTCAAATCCCTGGATAATATGGGGATGATGCCCGATAATAAGATGGGCGCCACCGTCGATCAAAGCCTTTGCCATCACTTGTTGTGATTTATCCGGAACAGGGCTGTATTCGGTTCCCCAGTGAAGAGACACTATTACCACATCCACATAGGGTTTAAGCTCCGCTAAATCTTCCAGGATCATATCTTCCCGCAAGGGTGCTACCCCGCTGCGCTCATCTGTGGCCTCAAAAGAACGGCGATAGCTATAATCGAAATAAATATCAGCGAAATCAGTATAAGCCAGGATACCGACTTTAAGGCCATTTTTTTCAACGATCACCGGACGGCGGGCTTCGGTGAGATCCTGTCCTCCCCCTACCGTCAAGACTCCCGCCTCACGGAGCAGCTCAATTGTGTCCAAAAATGCAGGTGCATCGTAATCCAGAGCATGGTTGTTGGCCACACTTAGCACATCAAATCCGGATTCCCGCAGGGTATTGGCCAATTGAGGCCGCCCACGAAATTGAATACCCTTGCCGGGTAAAGGAGTACCCCGGTCTGACAAAGGAGACTCAAGATTGCCAAAGGTAAGATCAGCCTTTTTTAAGTGAGAGGATATCTTAATGAAGGGATAGGAATCTCCATTGGCTTGCATAAGTCTTTCTACTTTGCGCGCCAGCATCACATCCCCTACTGCCAGGAAAGATATTTCCAAGGATGGTTCTTTCATCGGGGCCTCAATCTCAGGCGGAACCGGTTCTCTTCCTTCCTGATAGCCCCATCCCAACCCTACTACCAGTGCCAAAAAAATCGTACCAATCAATATTTTCTTTATTGGCATCTTTTTCTCCCCTTTCTCTCCCTATACCATCAGCAGGGGTAGTCTCTTTAATTTTATTGTTAGTGACCATGAAAAGAAAGACCCTTATAAGCCCTTTCGGGTTTGACAGGCAAAGGCCAGGATCACCATAAACAGGATAATAACCGGAGACAGCAGATAGAGGCTCAGGAATGAAACCGCAAATCCTTCCAGAGTCCATGATGGAAGAAGTGATAAAAAAGGTACCCATGGAGTGTGCCACATTTGCAGTACGAAATCATAGTTGGAGGTAAAGGGGCCGAAATGAATCCAGTTCCAAATAGCAAGACCCTCCGCTACCAGGCCGGGGCTTTGGCCGATGATGCTAATGGCGATAATGCTAAGGCTTCTTTGACAATCAGACTTTTCCGCAGTCAGTAGGTGATCTGAAATATCGTTCTCCTTGGATATTTCCTCAGGAATAAAATTCATCCTTCCCAGACAGCGGCTGAACCAAACCAAAATGAAAACAAAGGCGAGGGAAGCCAGAAGGTCAAGACCAGGAAAATACATGGTCAGCCAAACCAGAATGGCAAATAGAAGATTAAATGCGATCAGCCACCCTCCATATCTGAAAATCATCACCATATCTCGCCATCCTCAGCAATGATCTCCACCAGAGAGCTTCTGTAAATTGAGTCGGGAGTCACCCATATATCTTGAAAACTATCCAGATCGAGCCCCAGCTTAAAAAACGGCAGCCATATAATCTTGGAGCAGTTCCAAATGCGTTCACCGGATTTGAAGGGCAGCGGGAAAAACAATTGCCCCTGATGGCTTTCCACTTCACGAAGCACCGTTTCTCGCTGATCAGGTGTGGCAGCAACTCGAAGTATGCAGGCTCGGTCGTAGTCTCTGAATTTAACGGCATCTACTTTACTTATACCCAAGGTGAGCCAGCCCTGCCAGGCCTGACCCTCCCCGGCATAAAGGGCCGCATGGGTAAAACCCCCATAGGTTGAACCCCGGTTGCCTCCCAGCAAAATATCGCCGGGCATAAGATTCTCAAGTGCCAGCTGATTGCCGCGTCCCGAGGGGGTTCCAGAACCTGTGTGGCCTTGGCTTATGGCTTTAATCCCCTGCCCTACCACCATCGTCGGCGCCGAGTGCCGGTTGTAACCATTCAGACCTAAAATCAGGAGCGCCAAAAGCACGTCCACAACCAGCAGAGCCAGAAGCAGATTAAGTCCGGGCTTTCTAATTTTGGGAAGAGGCTGACGCATTAAGAGGGCCCCTCTCATTGTCAGTATCCAGGAAGACTCCTTGCTCTGTCATTTGCGGGCCCGGAGCTTTTTAACCGCCATATCCAGGCCTTCAACGGTTAGCTCAAACATGGGGAATATCTCCTTTATTATATGGATAGTCTCCGCTCCTTCAGTCAACCCCCAGTAGCGGGCCGGAATGGGATTCAACCATACCGATGCTTCAAAGTGCCGCTTCAGCTTCTTCAGCCATTCAACCCCAGGCTCTTCGTTAAACATGCTCCAGTTGATTATGCCCCCCTGAGCCAGCAGCTCCGTAGGGGCCATGCTGGCATCACCCACCAGGATTACTCTATACTCCCCATCCAGGTTCTTCAGAACGTGGTTAGTTTCTACTGATTGGCTGGCACGGCAGCGAGGATCCAAGTATAACAAATCATAAATGGTGTTATGAAAATAGTAGACCTGCAGATCTTTAAAATGTTTGGACTTGTTGGCGGCAGCAAATAGCTGGTTAGACAGCCGCATATAAGGATACATGGAACCGCCCGAATCCATGAGCAGCAGGACCTTGATAGTGTTTTCCCGGGGTCGGTCCCATACTATCTCCAGTCTTCCGGCATTTTTGCTGGTGGCTTGTACCGTACCCTCTACATCCAGCTCCGTTCGGGCCCCTTCCAATCTGGTGCTGAACTGACGCAGCTTACGCAAGGCCAGCTGGAACTGGCGAGTGTCCAGGACCGTATCATTCCTGAAATCGCGAAACTGCCTGTCTCCCGCCACTTTAACTGCTGATCGGTTTCTTGACTCTCCACCAATGCGGATACCACCCGGGTGATATCCCGAATGACCGAAAGGCGATGTTCCTCCGGTTCCAACCCAGTAGTTGCCCCCGTGGTGTTCTTCAGTTTGCTCAGCTAATCTCTCTTCCAGCATCTTCTTCAGGGTCTCCAGATCCATTTTCTGGTGTGCCCGCCGCATCTCTTCGGTGATATCCATAGCAGGCAGGTTTTTATCAAGCCAATCCCAGATACTGTATGGCAAATCCTCCGGAGTCTCAATTCCTTCGAAATACTGGGCAAAGGCCAAATCAAAACGATCATAGTGAGCCTCAGTCTTAACCAGGATTGCCCGGGCCAAGTGATAAAAGCCGGTTAAGCTGGCACCGGCCAGCCCAATTTCCAGGGCATCCAGCAGGGAGTACCACTCATTCATGGACACCGGTACCCCTTTAGCTTTTAATGTATAATAAAATTCCGTAAACACTTGATTAATGGTGCCGTCGCCCTTACATTATTCAGGAGAAAAAACGGCACTTTCCTTTCAAACTATTTTGGTCTTATGCTCCAAGCCGTCCCATTTGTATACTACCCGATCTTAAAGGCTTGGCGGTGCGCAATTCGAGATTGGGGGCGGTTGTTTAGATGCCACAGCAACACATCCAGATCCTGATTTTTCTTTAACAGGACTCCCATGAAAGGCAGTTCATCAGCAATGCGCTGGGGATTTATTCCGCCCACCACCAGAGCCTGCAGCCAATCAAGAAGCTCGCTGGTGCTAGGCTTTTTCTGCAAATCCGGAATGGTACGCAGCCAGTAGAAGGCTTCCATACACTGTTCCAACAGCTTCTTTTTCAGATCCGGATAATGGACATCAACGATAGCCGTCATGGCCGCCGGGTCCGGGAAAGCAATATAATGGAAGATGCAGCGCCGCAGGAATGCATCCGGCAGTTCCTTCTCGGCATTGCTGGTAATAATAACTATCGGCCTGTGCTTCGCTGTTATTGTCTCCTTGGTCTCGGGAATATAAAAGCTCATCTGGTCCAGCTCCCACAACAAATCGTTGGGGAACTCCAGGTCCGCCTTGTCAATCTCATCGATAAGCAGAACCACCTGCTCATCTGAGTCAAAAGACTCTCCCAGCTTGCCCAGCTTGATATACTGAGAGATGTTGCTGACATCTTGCTCTCCAAACTGACTGTCATAAAGACGCTGCACGGTGTCATAAACATACAGCCCTTCCTGAGCCTTGGTGGTGGACTTGATATTCCAGACCAGCAATTCTTTGCCCAAACCATCGGCAATACTCTGGGCCAGCATAGTCTTGCCGGTTCCCGGTTCCCCTTTTATCAAAAGAGGCTTTTGAAGTGCAATGGCTATATTTACAGTATTGCGGAGCTCGTCCGAGACTATGTAGTCAGCCGATCCCCTATAGCCGGTTGTGTTCATGTTCATTCTCTCAATCCCTCGATTCTTTCTTGCCGTATTCGTATTTTCCGTCAACAAACAGATTATCAAATCTAATCATGTGAAGTCAATGACAACTGCCGATTTCGATTATTCACATCATTTTCTATTAACTATAACGAAGGATTTCTCCTCTAGATGTCGAATTCTGTCATGTCATTAGGTATGTTCAATTAAGGAGGATTCTTTAGTGAAGAAACAAGTCAGAACCAGTTTTTTGACCGCTATTATAGTTGGAATCATAGGTCTGTCTTTCCTGGCGGCAGGATGCGGCTCAGATATTTTTAGCAAGGGTTTAGCCGGAGATTCTCCGGGAAATCAATCTGAGCAACCAGGTGAAACTCCTTCACCATCCCCTCCGATTGAGCAGCCGTCTGAGCCGGCGAAAGATCCGGAATCTCCCGGAGAGAAACCGAATCCTCCGGCAAATACGCCAGATTACTCAACTGAGGTAAGCAACAAAAAGCTCAGCTGGTACTTTATAGCCAACAGTGAACACCAGACTCCCGGCATCCCCGATTCCGCCAAATTCATCACCAAATATGGCGGAATGTATGTTGGTGATCCTTCCGGCCAAACCATATATTTGACCTTTGATTGCGGCTATGAAAACGGCTATACCCCGCCTATTCTGGATGCCTTAAAGGCCAATGGAGTAAAGGCGGCCTTTTTTGTTACCAAAAGCTATATAGACAGAAACCCGGAGCTGGTTCGACGGATGGTAGCTGAAGGACATCAGGTTTGTAGTCATACCGCTACTCACCCCTCATTACCTGATGTATCCGATGCTCGTATTGAAAATGAGCTGACCTCAACCGCTGATGCTTTCCGGGATGTTACCGGTCAGGAAATGTCTCGGCATATGCGCCCTCCCAGTGGAGAATATAGTCAGCGGACTGTGCGGCTTACCCAGCAATACGGCTATGCTACTGTGTTTTGGAGCATGGCCTACCGGGACTGGGAAGTGGATAACCAGCAAGGAGCGGAATTCGCCTACAATTATGTAATGAAATACATTCACCCGGGCGCTGTTATCCTGCTGCATGCGGTGTCCTCCAGTAATGCTGAAGCCATGGACCGCATTCTTAAAGGACTCCAGGAACAGGGTTACCAGTTCTCCCTTTTGCCATAAAATAGCCAAGCATGGACCCAGGTGAAGGTTGCTTAATATTTCACAAATGTTATAATAAGCCTATACAAAGGACTGCCGGACAGATATTTCTGTCCGGCGGCTGGAAATTAACCCCTTTTAGGCCAAAGAAACCCGCTCCTCCCCCTGGAGCGGGTTTCTTATTGGTGCCTCCTCACCAGATGCCCATATTCATTCTTGACATCTAAGCGTGTCACCTGTACTATTGTTAGTAATACGGTTGGATTGTAAGGGGGGATAAGGTGTTTGCACTTGATTTCCGAAGCAGAGTTCCCATTTATGAACAGTTGGTAGAAAAATTTAAAGATCTGATCATCAGCGGAGTCTTGATGCCTGACGAGCAACTGCCCTCGGTGCGTATTTTGGCGGGACAGGTGACGGTTAATCCCAATACCATTCAAAAGGCTTACCGGGAGCTTGAGCAACAGGGTTATATCTATTCCCTGCCTGGCAAAGGGCATTTTGTTAAGCCGATAAGTCCGGAAAAATATGCAGGGCGGCGGGAAACACTGACAACAGAGCTGGCCCGAATTGTGGCGGAAATGCTTTATCTGGGCATTGAGCCTCAAGACATTATTGAGATAATTCACCAACTTACTTCAGGGGAGAGGAGGACAACACAGGGATGATTGAAATAGCCTATGTAAGCAAACGTTTTGCAGATCTGGAAGCTTTGCGAGATGTCAGCTTATCAGTACATAAAGGTTCTGTTTACGGTTTGGTCGGCTCTAATGGAGCAGGTAAAACTACTCTTTTAAAGCTCTTGGCCGGAATATATTGGCCTGATAATGGAATAGTGAAGATTGATGAGACTCCGGTTTTTGAAAATGTGGCCATTAAAGAGCGCACCGTTTTTATCCCGGACCATATTTATTATTTTGGCAATTACACTATTGCGGATATGGCCCGATTCTATCAACAGATTTATCCCCTCTGGAATGAAGAGCGCTTTTCCTTTTTAGCCCAGGTCTTTGAAATTGATGTTAATCGGCGGGTAAGGACCCTTTCCAAAGGAATGCAGCGCCAGGTGGCTTTTTGGCTGGCTTTCGCCATCATGCCGGATGTGATGATCCTGGACGAACCCCTGGACGGGCTGGACCCGGTCATGCGGCAGAAGGTCAAAAATCTCATTGTCCAGGAAGTGGCCCAACGAGAAATGACTGTGATTATCTCTTCTCACAACTTGTTCGAGATGGAAGATATCTGTGACTATATAGGTATATTACATGAGGGCCGGATGCTGATCCAGCGAGATCTGGATGACCTGAAGGCTGATGTTCATAAGCTCCAGGCAGCCTTCGCCAATGGGATGCCGGCTGAATTCCTGGCCACTATGGAACCACTCAGCTATGAGCAAAGAGGCAGCATTCATATTTTGATCATGCGGGGCAATCATCAGGAGATAATGAATCGCCTGCAAAGCTTCAAACCCCTGATTGTTGACATCTTGCCCCTTACTCTGGAAGAAATCTTTATTCACGAAATGGGGGATAAGGGCTATGCCATCAAAAACATCATTTATTAAGGCTGGAATAAATGGGGGGATCCTGCGGAATGACATTAAGAGCTTTGGCTGGCTGGGCGCCGCTTACCTCCTGGCCTTGCTCCTTAGCTTTCCTTTGACAATTTTAATGATCTACAGCCAAGAGCAGCAACGGGTAAACGCTAATGATCTATTGAATCAAGGCCTTCAACTGGCCGACCATTATCTGCCCTTATTTCAGTTTAATTCGGAACTGCAGCTGATTTTGTTCTTAACAGTTCCCATCTTAACCGGGCTGCTCTTATTCCGTTATCTTCAGTCCAGAAAAGCGGCCGATATGATTCATTCTCTGCCGGTCAGACGCGAAACCCTGTACAATACCCATATTCTTGCCGGGATCATTCTGTTATTCGTTCCTATCATCATAACTGCTCTGACTTCGTGGGCGCTGGTTCTCGGACTGGGTATAGAAGGAGTACCTTTTAAAGCAATGATGATGTGGCTGGGGGTTGCCTTGTTGTTTAACCTTTTGCTATTCATCTGTACTGTGGCGGTGGGAGTCTTGACCGGTATATCAACGGTACAGGGGGCTCTGACCTACATACTGCTCCTGTTTCCTACCGGGTTTATGGTACTATTGCTGGATAACCTGAATACTTGGCTCTTTGGTTTTCCATCTGGTTTTTACGAGCAGAGCCTGAATTTTTCACCCTTAACCCGTCTGGTGGAGATATACAGCAATCCTCTCAGTGGAACAGAGGTCGCAGTTTATCTGCTGATCATTGCGGCGATATATTTGCTGGGGATATGGTTCTACAGGAGACGGCGCATTGAAATGACCGGAAATGCTATTGCCTTTGAAGCACTCCATCCGGTGTTTAAATACGGGGTGGCTTTTTGCACCATGCTCCTGGGCGGCAGCTATTTCTCAAGTCAGTATAGTCTGGGCTGGACTTATTTCGGGTACTTTCTGGGGGCATTCCTGGGTTATTACTTGAGCGTCATTTTGATCAACAAAACCTGGCAGGTCTTTAACCGGCAGGTTGCCCGGGGCTTTGCAGCCTATGTGCTGATTATTGTCGTAGCACTGGTAGGTCTGAATTATGATGTGCTGGGTTATGAAAAGAGAATCCCCTCTTTAGCCAATGTGGAGACGGTTTATATGGACTACTCCTTTCATCGGCTGATTAATGACCCTGAGCAGCAGGATTATTATAGTGACCAATACCGGCGCACACCTAAAATGATTTACATGGGTCCGGACAATATCGGACGTATACACCAACTCCATCAAGCTATTATCGCCAACAGGGCCCTTGAGAAAAAGCAGAACTCAACTAATAACACCTACAATAACAGATATGTTTGTCTGGCATACCAGCTGAAAAACGGCAATGTAGTCTATCGCTCATACTATATTCCCCAAGATCAGTATGCGGCCTGGTTCAAGCCGATTTATGAATCCCAGGAACACAAGCGGTTGCTTTATGACATCCTGAATATTGCCCCCGAGCAGGCGGACTTCATTCAGATCAACGCTAATTTCGTCGGACGTAATGTAAAAATCGGCAGCCCCGCTCTGGTCAAGGAAGCTGTTCAAGCCTTGCAAAGAGATGCGCAGACCCGGACTTATGAGGAAATAACCAATGATTCCTCCTGGGCCGATATAGAAATTCTTTTGAGCAGCGGGAAACGAATAAGCTTGGCATGGAATAAAGGTGATACTGTTTTTGAGGACTATCTCAGAAGGATAAATCAACTAAACAACAGCCGGATTATGGTGGAGGACATCACTTCTGCCCTGGTGGGCAAAACGGCCACACCATCGACACCCGCCACCAGAGTCATAACTACCAAGGAGGATGGGACCCAGTATCGGGAGATGGAAGAAAGCGGGGAATACCTGAAAATAACCGATCCTCAACAGTTGGAAATATGTCTGAAAGTCTCTACTTTTAGTTACTGGCAAGAGCCGATCTATACAATAATGTTCCTTTTGAATAATGGTAATGTTGTCAGCGGAGCATTCACCTCGGAGACCATACCGGAATTCGTGAAGGCTCACTTCGGCCAATAGTTTACAACTGGCCAGGCCGGCGACGGGAGCGAAGATCAAGGCGTTCGGGAAGTCCGCGATTGAGGCGTACATACGGTACGTTGATTGAGCGGGCTTACCTAACAACGCAGAGATTCGCTTTTGTCGTCGGTCTGGACCAGGTTGGTGGCCTGTAGGGTATCCCAAACTTTCACTGCTATAAACAGGTTAACCCGGCTATCCATGCTGGAAAAATCTATCCCCAGCAATTCTTCTATTTTGCTTACTCTGTAGTAAAGGGTATTTACATGAATGAACAGGCTGTCGGCAGTGCTCTTCATGTTGACGTTAGAATCCAGAAGCTTGCGCAGGGTCGGCATTAATTCCCCCTCGGTCTTTTCATCATACTCAATTACTCTCCCCAGGGTCTCCCGGCAAAAACTTTTAATATTTTTTAGGTTCTGGCGAAATATGGGATAATAAATACCCAGGTCGGGAAACTTCTGCACATAATGGTCCTTGCCCAATAGCCTGGGCAGAGTCAAAGCAATCCGGGCTTCGTAAAAGCTTTTTCGCAGTTTATCCAGAGGATAAACCTGGCCGATTCCCTGGGATAATGATAAGCCAAACTTTTTCTCCAGAGCCGTTTGGCAGCTTATCATAGTCGGCCAGCTCAGAGTTTCAACGGCTCCGTCACCATTGGAACGAGCCGGGATTATCATAGCCAGGGTATTCGACCAAGTGATAGGAACGGTTTCAAATTTTTCTTTTTTAAAGTATTCAAAGAGATAAGAACGGACCATCTGCATACTGGTTTCCACGACGGTCTCTTCGGCCTCTATCAAGGTAACATAATAAGTCCGGTCCGTTTCCAGACGCTTTTCGCTTTGTCTCGCAATATCCCGAATATCGGCATTGCTGTTGTAAAAAAGATATTCAGCCAGCTCATTTTCAAAATGCTCGCTTCCCTGCCGCAGTTTTGTAAAATAGCATTTGACCGCCAGCCTGGTTTCCATCAATACTGACAGAGCCTGTGATATCTGCTCTACCGGAACTCCCTGGGCGATAATATAAGCACTGTGATCGTTATGAAGTACCCGGTAATGCAGATGGCCGGGCCCCGGCTGGTAGTAATAATCTCTCCCGGCAATTTCAGCAGGCAGAGGATAAAAAGCATCATCCACCACAGGGGAACAACCGGACTCCATAGGATAATGTATGCGACCGGTTTGGTCAGTAATCACCAACGGATGTCTGAGATTTTTTTCGACATAGTCGGCAATGTAAGGCAACCCCTCATCAAGCACTCCATCTATTAAATGATACACGGAGTTCATCATTGTCATACGCCTCACCTCTTTATACCATAGTGGTAGTGTACCCACATAATTGCAAAAATCGTGCCAACACCGTCTGAGGTAACCGGGCAAGCCGATACATGACATCAGGCGCCTATTATCAATAACCGAAATTGTTTCATTCTGATACACGATTCGTAAACCCAATGCAAATATTTGTGCTAAAATAAGAATATATGGTTGTCGTATCGGTAAGAGAAGTAAGCCTTTGCGAGGAAGAGAGGTGTTCAATATTGAATCCTGTCGAAAACCCGCTCAGTCCCATGACTCAAAACCGTCCGGATACGCAGCCCATGGACAAAAATGACCTGGTTCTCATGGAAGAAATCCGCCGGCATAAGGATGCCCTGGTCAATCAGCGTATCCAGGTGCAAAAGACGGATCTGGTCAGAACAGATGTAATCAATTCCTGGATGCGCTCTTTCAAACACGGTATGAATCCTAATCTCTATAGTTATGGACCTATATTGGACAAACACGATCTCCAGGATCGAGTTCGAAAAAAGGATCTGTTGCTTTTGGCTGCCGATCCTTATATCTGCCAATTGGAAGCTATGCTGTCCGATGCCATAATTCTGCTGTCAGATGAGGATGGTGCCATGCTGCGGGTAATCGAAGGCAACGACGCACTGAGAAGGCAGAACGAACGCTTTAACCTGATTCCCGGGGCGGTTTGGAATGAATCCACCGTGGGTACCTGCGCTCACTGCATAAGCCTGATTCAAGGCAGCCCCATGCAGATATGCGGGCCTGAGCATTACTTTGAAAAATATGAGAAGATATCCTGCTCATCAGCCCCTATTTTTGACGTCAACTACAATATGGCCGGTTCTTTATGTGTTGTCACTTCCAGCTTCAGCAAACAGAGTGCCCAGTCCCTGGGGCTGGTGGTTTCCATGGCCTGGGCGATTCAAAATCAGTTTCAACTGGCTCTGAATAACGAGTTTTTTAATTTGACCCTGCAGACAACCGCAGAAGCCCTTATCGTACTCAATAAAAACGGGATTATTACCAAAGCCAATCCGACCGCTCAACGGATGTTTCATCCGATCATTTAGAATATAGCCGGGAACCGTATCGAGCTTCTCCTGGGGGAACAACCTTTAATCAGGTCGGCCATTGAATCAGGCAGACCCGTTCATGATATTGAGATTAAAACCGACCATCTTGACCGGAAGCTTTTAATCAGTTCCCTGCAGCCCCTTAATGACCGCTCCGGTAACAACTTTGGCTGCATTATCACGCTAAAGAAAACTGATCGGGTTGACCGGGAAAATATCGTTAAAAACTATCCTAAAGCCCCGGAAACGAAATTCAGCTTCGATGAAATAAAAGGAAGCTCCCCCCAACTGCAAAAGGCCATTGAAGCAGCCCGCAAATTTGCGAAATTGGACGCCAATATCCTGCTCCAGGGAGAAAGCGGCACCGGAAAAGAGCTATTTGCCCAGGCTATACACAATTATAGCCGGGCGGACGGTCCCCTGGTGGCAGTAAACTGTGCGGCTATCCCCGCGAATTTGATTGAAAGTGAATTATTCGGATATGAAGGAGGCTCCTTTACCGGAGCGGAACGTCAGGGCCGCGCCGGTAAGCTGGAGCTGGCCGGCGGAGGGACTTTGTTTCTGGACGAAATCGCCGATATGCCCTTACCGCTGCAGCCGGTACTGCTCCGGGCATTGGAGGATAAAAAGATAATGCGGGTAGGCGGATCCCGCCACATTCCGGTGAACTTCAGGCTAATAGCTGCAACCAACCAGGATCTGCATGATCTCATGGAGAAAGGCCAATTCCGCCCGGATCTGTATTACCGCCTCAAAGTTTTAGAAGTTCATATACCCGCCCTGCGGGATCGGGTTTCTGACATCGTTGAACTGGCTCAATACTTTATCAACGATATAGCCGGCGAACAGCGGAGCCCCCGGCCTGTCTTGAGCGACAGAGCGGCTTTGTGTCTGCTGAGCTACCACTGGCCAGGCAATATAAGAGAGTTAAAAAACGCTTTCTTATATGCGATCAACGTCTGTGAAGGCGGGGTGATCCACCCCCGGGATCTCCCGGTTGAAATCGTCTCTGCAGTTGACTCGGCTTTGCTGGAACGGGACGAGGCTAAGCCAGCCCCGGCACAACTGACTTCCAACCTTTCCATGAAGGAAGTTGAACGGATAATGATATCACAAACTCTGGAACAAAAGAATTACAATATCTCCGAAACGGCTGCCCTTTTAGGCATGAGCCGCTCCACCCTCTATCGTAAAATAAAAGAATACCGGCTCCTTCAAAACTGAATTAGCGGGCCGTAAATCGGCCCGCTAATTCAGAAAGGATATTTCATTAAGTTGAATTAACCGAGCTTGACTATATTCTTTCCGGCCAGATAACCGAAAGTAAAAGCGCGGCCATGGCTGTTGCCGGGCAGATTGACACTGTAGTCATTGGCATAATAGCTTCCGGAAGCATTACCGGCCGCATACAGGCCCGGTATTACTTGTTGTTCTTCATCCAACACCTGCAGATTCTCATTGATCTTCAGCCCCCCCAGAGTTACCAGCAAGGCAGTTCCCAGCGGCGAAGCATAGAAGGTGGGTTTTTCAATGGTAGTCAGGCAGGCAGCCCTCTTACCAAAATCTTCGTCTACACCCTTCCCGGCCAAATCGTTGTAACGCTTTACGGTAGCCAGGAAAGCATCTTTGGGCACTTCCATCTTTGCGGCTAATTCTTCAAGGGTTTGCGCGCTTCTGATGAAACCTTTTTCGATATACTGGTTGACATTATCCGGATTATGGAAGTTGGTCCGCATATCTTTGCAGGCTACTACCTTGAAGGACGGGGCTTCCTGGGGCCACTTCGCATCCCAGACGGTCCACCGGGCGTTACCCGGCTGCTGGCGCTGGGCGTTGCTGAGATAGGCGTAGGGCAACTCCTCATTGTGGTAGCGCAGGCCGCGTTCATTGACACTTAACCAGGGCTGACGCATGAGAGCATCGGCCAGAATAGGCGCGCCCGGAACGGCAAAATCAAAATACATAGGAGCATGGGGAAATTCGTCGATAGAAGCTCCTATCCACATACCCATTTTGTGTCCGTCACCGGTACAGATGGGGCCGTTTACCATTTCATACATATTGGCGTGAATATACTTGGTTGAAGGTATATAATACTCGCGCATTTCTTTGTCGGCATTATAATCACCCGAACATACTATAATTCCTTTGGTCCCGACAAATTTCTTGTAGGCATCTTTTTCTCCCGCTATTACGGCAGTTACCCGACCGGTTTTGTCGCCTTCCCGCACCAGTTGAACCGCAGGAGTCTTATAACGGATGTCCACTCCGGCATCGGCACAGCCTTGTTTCAAGGCATAGCGCATAGATGCGGTCCAAGGGTCGGTACCTGCAGGAGCATCGTTCTGAGCCGCTGCACTGGGATCCATTCTGAAGCTCAGGGTTGGAAAACCGGGAATAGTAGTTCCAGGTGTTACAGTTTCATCAAGGGGTACCGGTTTGGGTGTGCAGCCATATTTCTCAGCCTTAGCCATAATCCAGTCGGCCACACTACCGCTGTTGTTGGCCCATAGCGCCACAACCTTCTGGTTGCCTTTATAGGCATTGTAGCGCATGATTTCCTGCACCGCTCCCATTTTATTGACCCGGTTGTTGATCCGCAGCTGCATTTTAGTGTCTATGGCGCCATAGTCATTGCCCCGGAAGTTTACCTGTTCGGTCTTCTCCAGCAGGATTACCCTGGCACCCTCCTCAGCCGCGGACATGGCGGCACATAACCCGGACATTCCGCCGCCGATAACGATTACGTCAGCGGTAACCGTCTCGGTAATCTGAGAATCCGGAATAGCCGCCGGCTGCTTCAGGAAGCTGGGAAGTTCGGCAGCAGCATCGGTCCCGTTTCCTGCACCGTTGGGCTCTTCCTTCCCGCATCCGGTCAGAAATCCGGTGGCGGCCACTCCTGCCGTTCCTATGGCCGCACCTTTGATAAACGTCCTCCTGGTAAAGCCTTTTTCCTGTCTTTCTTCACTGCTCATCATATCTACTCCTTTCAGCACTAATTACCTTTTCACTGCTCAAGGCTGAAACTACTAAAAAACCAGAACAATTTATACTTGTACAGATTTCAAGACCAGTGTAGCATGCCGGAAAATAACATACATCGTAAGGAATTACGAACCTTTGGACAAAACACTGTATGATATTCCAATGAAAAAAGGCACAAACAGCAATATAACCATTGGACATCATCACGATACATGAGCTGAAACACTGGAGGGGGATACAATGACATGAAATTTTTATTAATGTAGAATATAACCGAAGGTATGGTGTGTCCTGTTGATCCCCCTAATGTGAGGAGAAAATCAGGAGGTTTTCTTATGGAAGAAAAGAAGAGTTTTCGAGAAAAGTTTTTCAATAAACGGGGCATTCTTATTGTAATAGCAGCCTTAATATTAATTGGCTCCGGAACTGCCGCGGGATTGCTGAAAGCCAGCGAAAACCCGTCATTCTGCGCCAGCTGCCATATCGTTAAGCCATATTATTTATCCTGGAATGACAGCAATCTGCTGGACCATAAACACGCCAAGGAAGATGTGACCTGTCAGGAATGCCATCAAAGGAGCATCCCTGAAAAAGCCATGGAAGGTGTAAATTATATAATCGGGAATTACGAAATACCTTTAGAGGGTGGTCCTGAAGAGTCCCGGGATTTCTGTCTGGAATGTCACGTTGAAGGCGGAGAGGGCATCAGCTGGGAAGAAATAAAAGCTGCTACCAACTTTGAAGAATCAAATCCTCATGATTCCCACAACGGCCTGCAGGAATGCAACGTCTGCCACAATATGCATGAACCTTCTTATGTATTTTGCTCCGAATGCCATATCTTTAACTGGATAGACGATTTGGACCAGGAGGTCTGGACCAAGGCCTGGTAAACGATCTTTATAACTTAAATCAGACAGGCAATGATTAAGGGGGTGTATGCTCCCTTAATTATTTATCATTGGTAAAAAGTGATTTTCAATGCAGGAAGGTCGGGGCCATGCAAGCTATGCACAGAATATTCAACTTCATTTCTTCTATGAAAACCGGATTGGTCTTATTGCTCCTGATTGGATTAGCAGCGGCGGCAGGCAGTTCTTTTCTGCCCCGGACTTTCTATCAGATTCCGGCTTTTAAGCTCCTGCTGCTCCTGCTGCTGTTGAATATGTCTCTCTGCACGGTAAAGCGCTTCAGACAGACTTCACGAATCCTGCTATCCAAGACGGGCAGCAGGGTTTGGTTTCGCAATCTGGGGAGCCTGCTGCTCCATCTGGGTATCCTGCTGGTTCTGATCGGCGGTATTATTTATAGCATCCACGGTCAGCAGGAAAGAATTCATCTGCTGCCGGGTCAGCAGGTGGATATATCCCGGGTGCTGAACATTGAAAACCCTTTCACCCTCAGGCTGGAGGAGTTCAGAATAGAGTTCAATGAGGATGGTTCCACTTCCCAGTATATTTCAGAGGTTACCATCCTGGAACAGGGGAAGAAGACGGGCCAGGCTGCGATCAGTGTAAACCATCCCCTGAACTATCAGGGAGTTAAGGCCTACCAGACCAGCTTTGGTTACCGGGTTCATGCCGAATATACCGAGAACGGCGAAAAAAAATCCTCCGGTTTCTTAGAAGGTGCCTGGCTGAATCCAGACGGTACAGACCGAAGGGTGAAGATTTACAAATATATTCCTGACTTCGATCCGGAGCGCGGTATGAACTCGGTTACCCTGCGCCCTGACAACCCGCAGGTGATTTTTTCGGTCTATGAAGACGATAATGTCCTGGGGATCGGAGCGGCCAAGTTTAACGATCCGGTCCGGATCGACGAAAATGTTTATGTTTCCTTCACCGGAGTTGAATCTTATACGATACTGGACGTTAAATACGATCCGGGGCTGCCTCTGGCCCTGGCCGGCGGTATGCTGCTGGCCTTGGGAATATGTCTGGTGGTATTGGCCGCTCCCAGCCCGAAAAATCTGCGGGAACTTAAGCCTCAGCCATAAGTCACGGTTTTGATAGGAGTGACATCATGGGAATCATAATGACGTTTATCGTATATGGAGTACTGGTTATTTACTTGGCAGCCGGTGTGCTGTATCTGGCGGGGAACCGAACCGGCCGGGAAGCTGTCCATAAATACGCGCTGATAGCGGCGGCTGCAGGGTGTGTGCTTCACTTTGCGGTTCTGTCCATGAGAACTGCTTTGACGGGAATGTTGCCTTTAACCAACGGGCTGGATTTCCTGTTGACTTTTTCCTGGATTACGGTTGTGACGTTCCTGCTATTATCTCATCGCTTCCGGATAAAAGCTGCCGGTGGTATAGTTATGCTTATGTCGGCTTCGATGGTACTGGTGCTGATTATATTGATGAAGGGCCGTCTTGATGCCGTGTCCCCGCTGATGCCGGCTTTAAAGAGTCCTTGGCTGACAACCCATGTCATTACCGCCGCCATATCTTATGCCACCTTTACCCTGGCTGCCGGGCTGGCGATCATGCAATTTTTCCCCGCCGGCCGGGCCATAAAAGACGACTACGTCAACCTCCTGGTAAGAGGTGCTTTCGCCCTGCTTTCCTTATCCATTGTCATTGGAGCCATCTGGGCGGAGCAGGCTTGGGGCCGGTACTGGTCCTGGGATCCGAAAGAGACCTGGGCACTGATAACCTGGCTCATCTACGCTATCTACCTGCATCTTTACAACCGGCGGGGGTGGAGCGGCAGTTATGCCCGATGGATAGTGATCGGCGGTTTTCTGCTGGTGCTGTTTACGTTTTTTGGGGTCAATTATTTGCTGCCGGGATTGCACAGCTATGTATAAGACGTGTTACACTGTAGAGTAAAGGAGGGATGTCTGGTGTTTGGTCTAATTGGAAGCCTTGGCCCCTGGGAATTGGTTCTCATTATGGCTATCGTGCTGATTATATTTGGTCCGGGCAAACTCCCGCAGTTGGCTGAGTCCATGGGCAAAGCGGTCAGGAACTTCAGGAAAGCCCAGGAAGACGACGGCCCGGAAAAGCTGGAGGGATAAGATAAACCTTAGGTTTCTCCACAGCACCCATTGCAGGGAAAAACCAGTTGCGGGGCGTAAGGCAAGGAACATCTTTTTGTCTGTTCCAAACCTTTACTCCCCCCTTGGCCGGGAAAAATTCTGTTCGCAGGGAAGCCGGACGGCAAAGATGCTGCCCTTCCCTTTTTCACTGTGCACATCTACGGTTCCGCCATGACGTTCGATGAAGAATAAACAGTTTTTTTGCGAAGGGGTTACTCGAATTAAACAAAATTCATTTTCCCCGTAATTTGCCGTCCTGATTTCATAACAAAAGGCGTCCTCTATGTCATCACTGTTTGTGATGCAGGAAGGACGCCTGGGTCCTTGAATTTCTATTCAGTCTTAATCCCCTTGATACCCAATTTTCTTGGACAGGCGCAAGGACACGTCCTTAGCCATTTGGATCAATTCATTGCTTATATATGAAGGGGTCATTCTCATACTGGGCCCTGAAACACTCAAGGCTGCTACAGCCTGTCCTTCGTGGTTCATAATCGGGGTGGCTACACATCTCACTTCTTCGTCCCGTTCTCCCAGATCCAGCGCATAGCCTTCTCTGGCTACTCGGGCCAGTTCTTTGCCCAGCATTTCCGGATCGGTAATAGTATCCCGGGTAAACCTTTCTAATCGGGTCTCGGCCAGATATCGGGTTAACTCATCCGGGGGCAAATGAGCAAGGAGAACTTTTCCCGAACCGGTGCAATGCGCCGGGCCACGATTGCCCACTCGGGCAAACATCTTAACAACCACAATATTATTTGATTCCAACTGGTCAATATATACCACCTCACCTCGGTCAAGAATGGCCAGATTAACTGTCTCATTCACCTTTTCCAGCAGCTCCCGCATAAATGGAGCGGCCATAGTTTTGATGTCGGCGGCATAGGTAGCCCGGTTGCCGATGTAATATAGCTTCATGGACAACTTGTATCGGCTGTCTTCGTCCTGCTCCACAAAACCTCTGACCAGAAGAGTATTCAACAGACGATGGACCGTGCTGGGCTTAAGATCCACCTGCTCCGCCAAGTCCCCCAGATGCATGGGTGCCCCATGGTCAGCCAGGGCCTCGATAATGCTCAGCACTCTGTCTATGGATTGAACCGTTTTGGATGGATCACCGTTAAATTCAGGCTGATCAGATTCAATTGGAGTGGACGCCGTATTATCGTTATCTGCCATATTCTTTCATCCTCGTTTATTATTTTACCTCATTATAGGCCCAGGTGAATAGTTTGGTCAAAGGAATGCCCGGCCATTTTTCTATTGAAAAGAGCAGGGAGAATGCTTTGCACCCTCCCTGCTTCAGTCTGCTTTAAAAGTCCGGCTGGCCTGGGCTGTCTAGCAAATGCCGAGCCGGCTTACTTTTTCCCGGAAACGGCGAATGGCAGGATCCATAGACACTCGCGGTTCAAACAAGGTATTGTTGTCCGGCACCATCAAAACCGCCTTGCCGTCTGGCTGACTGAAGGTCTGACTGTATTTAACATTGTCACCCCATACTGCTCCCTCCGGAGCTTTAAAGGGTGCCAGCTTCACTTTCAGCACATCGGCCAGTCCTCTTATTACTTCGATATTTTCGCGGCCCGAGACTGCGGGCTGCGCCCTGCGCAATGATTTAATCCGGCGGTCACTGCTTACATACGTCCCGCTGGTCTCCAGTGGAGTTGACCCTGGGAAGACCACGTCAGCAATGGCTGCAGTAGGAGTCATATAGGAACTGGTTACCACCAGCAGCTCCATTCCTTCCAAATCCTCCTGAGAAAACACCCCTGCTCCTACCGGATCTTCACCAAATATAAAGGCACCCTTGATCTGCCCTTGGCGAACCTCATCAGTGACTTCCCGGTGGCAAGCGTCGACACCGGCGGCCAAAATGCCGGTGGCATTGCTGCCGGGGGTAACAACAATGATTCCGTTGCGGGGTGAGCCGACTTTTCCGGTTATCAGAGCTAAACCGGCCAGAAGCTGAACCGCCCTGGGAACAACCACGCTGCCATCGACTATGATCATGGCCTTTTTGGCATTTCCGTACATTGCCGCCGCCTGCTGGGCCTCAGCGGATACTTTGATGCCTGCAAAAGCTGATTTGAACTCTTCAAACCCGTTTACCCGGTTTTCTACGAAGCTGCTGTTAACCAGCCCCTGTTCTATTACGGAAGCAATTATTTCTTTTACTATATCTACGCTGCCGTCAGAGTTTATCTTTAGGGCGGCATGATCATGAGCCAGTCCTTGCTCAGGACTGATAACTGCCAGCTTGACACCGTTTACAGCCGCCTGGCGAATCTTGATGGCAGCTGTTTGGCTGGAGTTGAAGGACCCTACCATGAAAATCATGTCTGTTCCCTTCAGCTCATCCAGGCTGTTGGTGGAAACCCCTTCTCCCAGGACTTTGGTCAAACCACGGGCTGGGTTACGGGTAAAGCTGGTTACCTTATCGGTTCCCAGAACCATACGGCCAAATTTGCCGGCAGCATCGGCCTCTTCCATGGTATAGGCCGGAGAAACGAAAACCCCCAAAGACTCTCCGCCATTGCGGACTTGAAGGCTCTGGGCCTTTTTGGCTGCATAGAGCAGTGCGTCTGACCAGGATGTTTCCGCCAGTTCACCGTCTTTGCGTACCATTGGCGAGGTCAGGCGCTCCTCGTTGTAGGTTTCAAAGCCAAACCTGCCCTTGATACACAATATATCATTGTTGGCGGGAACAGAGCGAATCACCTGGCTGCCTCGGGCATTCAATTCCTGTTCACAGGTCATACCGCAGAAAGCACACACCGTATCGATAGAAGCCATATCCATGGGCACGTTTTTAATGTTCAGATTGTGTTCAACTAAAGCACCGGTAGGACATACGGCTATACACTGCCCACAGGAAACACAGCCGGTTTCCAACAGGGGAGATTTCATTTCCGGCTGTACCAGGCTGTCAAAGCCACGGTCCACTAACCCCAGAGCAGTAACTCCCATAACTTCTTCACAGATCCTGACACACAGGCCACAGAGGATACATTTGCCCGAATCACGATGGATAAAGGGGTGAAGCTCTCTGTAAACCTCTTCATGTTGGGCGCCGGCCACCCGATCAGGCACAACTCGATATTGGTTGGCATAATCGATCAGCTTACATTCAAAATAATCCTGGCACCCGCATTCCAGACAGCGATGGCCTTCAGCCCGAGCATCTTCAATGGACATGCTCAGGGTTACCTGACGGAAGTTATCCCGGCGGACAGCAGGCTCCAGCACCGGAAACGGACGGCGGTGGTCTTTGGCTACTTCGGCAAATGACTCAGCCGTCAGGTCGGTTCTCTCTGCCAGATAGCCATGGGCTGCGGTTACTTCCTGTCCGGCCAGATACACGTTCATGGCCCGGGCCGCAGTTTTTCCCTGAGCAATGGCAGCTATGGCGATGCCGGGGCCGGTGACACAGTCACCACCGGCAAAAACACCGGGGATGCCGGTCATCAAGCTAATGTCATCAGCCAGGATGTTGTTCCATTTGTTAACTCCCACAGAAGCCAGAGCACCGGGAACCACCTCCTGCCCAATGGCAGCAATAACGGTGTCAACAGGCAAGATCTCTTCTTCACCGGTGGGAACCGGGCGGCGCCGTCCCGATGCATCCGGCTCACCCAGAGCCATCTTCTGCAAGCGAATGGCAGATACTTTGCCATTTTCAGCAATTATTTCTTCCGGCGCAACCAGGAATTTAAAGATCGCGCCTTCCTCTTCAGCTTCCTCCACTTCAATATCGGCAGCAGGCATTTCTCCCCGAGTCCGGCGATACAGGCACATTACTTCAGATGCACCCAGCCGGATCGCAGTACGAACTGCGTCCATGGCAGTGTTGCCTCCGCCGACTACGGCGACCCGATCCCCTAACTCAACGGTGCCGTTAACAGATACTTCTCTCAGGAAATCTATACCACCCATTACTCCGGGGATATCTTCGCCGTTCACTCTCATACCCGAGCTCTTCCAGGCGCCGATTCCCAAGAATATAGCATCATAATTATCCCTTAAATAATCAAGACTTACATCGGTTCCTACTCGAACCGAGTTTATGAATTTAACGCCCATCCGGGCGATCAGATCAATTTCCTTATCCAGTATATCCTTGGGCAGCCGGTACTCAGGGATTCCATAACGCAGCATCCCGCCGTTATGAGGCATAGCATCATAGACCGTTACCTCATGTCCCTCAACCGCCAGAAAATAAGCGGCGGTCAAGCCGGCCGGTCCTGAACCGGCAACTGCCACCTTCTTGCCGGTAGCAGCTTTGATCTCCGGCATAAACGGGTGGCCGGCATCCAGATCATACTGTCCCACAAAATATTTGAGAGCCGCAATAGAAACCGGCTCCTCCACCATCTGGCGGCGGCAGGCATCCTCACAGGGGTGAGGACATACCAATCCGATACTGGCAGGCAGTGGCAGCTGTTCTTTGATTAAAGCAACCGCTTCCTGGAATTGTCCATTAGCAATCAGCCCTACATAACCCTGACAGTCAGTGTGAGCCGGGCAAGCCAATACACAGGGCGGCCGGCAATCCCCTATATGGTCGGATAACAGCAGCTCCAATGTCATTTTCCGGGATGCACGTATCCGAGGAGTATCGGTAAATACTATCATGTTTGGAGTTACTTCCGTGGCACATGCCCTTAACAATCGGGGACTGCCTTCAGTTTCCACCACACAAAGCCCGCAGGCTCCGTATGTTTTGACCCGTTCATCATGACACAGGGTCGGTATTTCAATATGGTTAGCCCGAGCAACTTCCAGGACAGTCTGGCCCGGATATGCGGTACATTCTTTTCCGTCAATATTTAATCTCATCACTTCCATATTCACCCCTTCCCTAGTCTATATACACGGCAGAGAACTTGGTCGGACATACGTCGATACAAGTCCCGCACCTGGTACATAATGCTTCGTCAATAACATGCGGCTGCCTCTTGTCACCGGAAATAGCATTAACCGGGCATTTTTTAGCACAGATAGTACAGCCGGTACATTTGTCTTTATCAATCTTGTATTCTATTAAAGCCTTGCATTGCTTGGCCGGACATTTATGATCGTGAATGTGAGCCTCGTATTCATCCCGGAAGTATTTGATGGTAGTCAGGATTGGGTTAGGCGCTCCTTGCCCCAGTCCACATAAGGAACCCTCCCTGACCATCACACATAGCTCTTCCAAAAGCTCAATATCCCCCGGTTTACCTTGGCCTTCACATATCCGCTCCAGAACCTCCAGCATACGTTTAGTGCCAATACGGCACTGCACACACTTTCCGCAGGATTCCTTCTGGGTAAAATCCAGAAAATAGCGGGCAATATCTACCATACAGGTGGTTTCGTCCATGACTACCATACCACCAGACCCCATAATTGCTCCCAGTGCCATAATAGACTCATAGTCAACGGGAGTATCCAGGTAACCGGCCGGGATACATCCTCCCGAAGGGCCACCCATCTGAACAGCTTTAAACTGGCGGTCTCCCTTTATCCCCCCGCCAACCTTGTAAATAACATCCCGCAGAGGTATGCCGATGGGCACTTCAATAAGTCCGCCATATTTTATCTTGCCGGCTAAGGCAAATACTTTGGTACCCTTGCTTTTTTCTGTTCCCATGGCCCCAAAGGCCGCTCCGCCTTCACGAATAATCCAGGGTATATTCGCAAAAGTCTCCACATTATTAATGTTAGTGGGTTTCCCCCAATAGCCCGACTCTGATGGAAATGGGGGCTTTAAACGCGGCATGCCCCGCTCACCTTCCAGAGAAGCTATTAAAGCCGTTTCTTCTCCGCAAACAAAGGCTCCGGCACCTTGTTTTATATACATGTCAAAGGAGAAATTGCTTCCCATAATGTCAGATCCCAGCATCCCCCGTTCACGGGCCTGTTCAATGGCTATTTCCAGGCGGCGAATGGCCAGAGGATACTCGGCACGGCAATATATAGCCCCATCTGATGCTCCAGCCGCATACCCGGCAATAATCATCCCCTCCAGTACCCCGTGGGGATCACCCTCCAAAGCACTGCGATCCATAAATGCACCTGGGTCTCCCTCATCGGCATTACAGACTATATATTTCTTATCACCCTTGGCCTGGCGAGTCGCATTCCATTTAAACCAGGTAGGAAACCCGGCGCCCCCGCGTCCGCGTAAGCCCGAAATTTTGACCTCCTCGATTACTTCCTCGGGGGTCATCTGGGTCAGACATTTGGTTAGAGCCTCATATCCGCCCTGCTTAATATATTCGTCTATCGACTCAGGGTCCATGACCCCGCAGTTTCTTAAAGCTACCCGTACCTGTCCATCCATAAAGGCAGCCGGTTTATCCGTGGCCGATACCAGGTGTTCCTCTACAGGATTTCCGCCCGCCACATGGTCTTCCATAATCTGAAGAGCTATCTTGTCAGTCACCATCCCATAAGTGAAGACCCGGCCATCATCTTCAATAACATCCACCAGAGGCTCATTATGACACATTCCAATACAGCCGGTATTCATCACTTCAAGGTCAAGGCCCCGGTTCTTTATTTCTGATTCCAAAGTGTCCAGAACAGCAAGGCCACCCGCTGCAATGCCACAACTTCCCAAACCTATCCGCAGTTTCATTGCTCCACCCCCTCCTTGGCTTCTTTCTCCTTAGCGTAAATATCCTTAATTATGCTCCGAGCCTTATCAGGGGTAAGCGGACCATAAGCCCGACCATTTATCATCATTACAGGCGCCAGACTGCAGCAGCCCAGACAAGCCGCATCATTCAGAGTGAAGAGACCATCGTCAGTAGTCTCACCCATCTTGATATTCAATTCCTCACTTAATGCAGTCTCAATCTTTTCTGATCCGTTAACATGACAGGCAGTCCCCTGGCACAACATAATCAAATATTTGCCGACGGGGGAAAATCTGAATTGGGCGTAAAACGTGGCCACTCCAAATATTTTAGCCGGTTTCACATCCATCTGCCGTCCAATGTAGCGAATAACTTCGGCGGGGAGATATCCATAAATGTCCTGAGCCTTTTGAAGCACCGGAATAAGAGAACCCGCTGCACCCCTATACTCCGCAATAACATCATCCAAAAGGTTCAAGGCGATATTATCCCCTGACTGTTGCCCCACATTGCAATCGCCCTGGCTACAACAGCAACCCATACAAAAACACTCCTTCCCTGCTACAAATAAATCCGCTTAAACTCTGATATATAATAACAGAAATTACACCATTCCATCTACAGGTTTATACATCCACACCAAAACGGAAGGCGAGATACTGGAGGTTAGATGCCGGAATCACAGGGTGAAATCATCATTCCAGCCAGAGAAGTTCGAATCCCTCTTTCTCAGATGCTTTCTGTATTTCGGGATCCCCGGTGACCAAGGTTCCTTTTGTCATCAAAACTGCCGCGATAGCAAAAGCATCGGCATAAGCCAGGACATTTTCGGCCTTAATTGCAGCGGCAGCCAAACAGAAATTTTTATCGGCCGAAATCATTTTCAAAGGCCACTGTTCCAGTAATTCTACGATTTTACCAGCCTCTCCCCGGCCGTATTCGCGCCGGACACGGTAATAGACTTCTCCGCAATTGACCCAGGTCATATACAATTCAATCTCTTTCTGCTGGGCTTTTTCCAGTAAAGATGCCATTATATCCGCACCAGGTTCGTCTTGCAAATAGCACAGCACCGCATAAGAATCCAGTACGTATTTCTTCTGCGGCGATGTCATGATTCACTCTCTAACGAAAGTTCTTCCTTTTTATAACGAACGTGCGCTTCTTTCAGAGGAGTCCGGGGTTTTAATATTCCGCGGGTTCCTTCGACTGGATTAATGGGAAAAGGTGAAATAACCAAGCGACCGTCCTCCTCGGTTATCATAGCTTTACAAGGTGCCGAGAGCCCGTATTTCTTACGAAACTCTGCCGGGATCACCACTTGCCCCTTTGAGGTTATTTTTACGATAGGCATAGAACCATCCTTCCTGCCAAGTATTACTCTTACTCTAATTGTATTACCTCAAAGCTAAAAGTTCAACATGGTCTGGATATGATAACAGAAATCGACTGAATTCATCCATAGGTTTATCATGGATGGATCTGGAACGAGCCAACAGGACGGGCGCTTCTTGGACACCCGGCGCGAGAGACGTTGTTCTAACAGGGCCCGCAAAAAAGTACATTCGGAAGTTCTGCGCATGAAAAAAGGCTCAGGCATCGGTAATTAGCTGATGTCTGAGCCTTTTAGTACAGCTTAATATGCAAATGACCGGAATCTTATTCAGTCTCGCGGGAGATCCGGTTGAAATCGACGCGCTCGCCGTCAACCAAATAGACCACCATTTCCCCCAGGTTAGTTATGTGGTCTGCTATTCTCTCCAGGTGACCGGCGGCCAGCAAAAGAGATAAGGCCTGGTTGATGGTTTTGGGATCCTCAAGCATAAAAGCCAGAAGCTCGCGGAAAATTTGATTGTAAAGAGCGTCACTGGTTTTCTCATCCTCAATCAGGCTCCAAGCCAATTCGGTATCTTCATTAATATAGGACTTGATGCTCCTTTTCAGCATGTCCCGGCAGATATCTCCCATCCGGGGGATATCGATCAGAGGCTTCATATATGGCTGGTCCATCAGATTAATAGTGATCTCGGCTATATCCTCAGTATGATCGGCAATACGCTCCAGATCAGTAATAATGCGCAAAATGGTACCGATCGACCGCAAATCTTTAGCCATTGGCTGCTGGCGCGCAATCACCGAAAGGCACTTGAGTTCAATATCCAACATCATCTGGTCCACAATATCATCAGCATCAATAACTTCCTGAGCCATGGCCTGATCCTTGTTGATCATGGATTTGACCGCTTTATAAATTAATTCTTCAACCAAAGTGCCCATCCGCAGCAGTTCACCCTGCAAATAAGTGAGTTCTCTATTTAGCCCACTTCTGCTCATTATTGCCTCCCCCTTCTATTAACCGAAACGCCCGGTTATATAATCTTCTGTTCGCTTGTCACCAGGATTGACAAACAACCTCTCTGTCGGTTGATACTCAATGAGATGCCCGGACAGGAAAAATGCTGTAGAAT
>Ga0123334_1000505_pt1 | contig 53364 bp, 43 predicted proteins | sample BiotimSIPDNA_FD_89706 | JGI IMG/M metagenome (GOLD analysis project Ga0123334, IMG submission 89706) | Anaerobic biogas reactor microbial communites from Washington, USA - Biogas_R1 time_0 SIP DNA | ecosystem: Engineered > Bioreactor > Anaerobic > Unclassified | place: Washington, USA...
AAGCTGAAAGCTTTTAGAACAACTTTAAGAGGCGTTAGAGATGTTACTTTTTTCCTTTTTAGAGTAGCTAAAATTTATGCGTAAACTATAAAATCCCCTGAAAAATGAATTGATCCAGAAATATCCACATTAAGCTCAATTACGAGAGTTAACTAATAAAAAAAGAGTTACATTTTTTATGATGTAACTCTTTGCTTTTTGTGATCCTGGAGAGACTCGAACCCCCAACCTTCTGATCCGTAGTCAGATGCTCTATCCATTAAGCTACAGGACCCTTGCTAAAAGCGGTGCAAATATAAATTAATAGGTTTACACTACCAAAAAAAAAGCCCTTATCGTGGCTAAAAAAATGCATTTCTTTTCTCTTACTCTTCTTCTTCTTCTTCAATAAATGCAGAGATTTCTTCATGAGAGAATTTTTTCATGTTAGTAATCATTGCATTATGACTTAAAAAATTGCCAAACTGGTTGCACTCTGCCAGTATCTCCTGAATTATTTCGTTGACCGGAGCTTTCAATGGAAGAAGGATAAGTGAGGTTGCATACTTTTTTTGAATCTCAAATTCTTCTACCTCTCCTTCGTTTTTAGGGAGAAAATAAAGCAATTCTTTTTCTAAGGCGTCGAGTTGGAATTTGCTCACCTGTTTTTTTGAAAAGGGGAAGATGAGTAAATACCTTAGTTTGTCGTTTTTCCCACCTAGTCCGGTCGAAATGAAAACCTGCTGTTCGTCAAGCAGGGAACATTGCATTACCATCCGGCTTTGTTGTTTGGCAAGAATGGCCCACTCTTTAATTTCAGGAGGAGCTACAAGACAAAATTTTTCTATCGTACGATATGCTTCTACCGAATCGAGGAGTGCCAGCTTCTGTAGCAAAATCTTACAATCTTCGGTACTTGAAAACTTTCCTTCATTGAGTTGGTTGATCATCTCTTCCGGAATATCGAGCGCTGGGTCGATGCTAATCCCTTTTGACGATTCGTAATATTCTTTCTGAGTATCAATGTTGATGGTCTCTTCAAGTATTTTGTAATTGTCCGGTATACTATTGATTACATCTTTTATGTTGTCGTAGATATCATTGTTGTCTTCCATCGTTATCAATTTTAAACAGATAACAAATCATCAATTCTTTTGGTTGGATTGTCGGAATGAAAAATGAAACTTCCTGATACTAAAACATTGGCACCTGCCTCGAAAAGTTTTTTTCCTGTTTCGAAATTAACCCCGCCATCAACTTCAATGAGTGTTTTTAAATTTTTGTCGAGAATCATTTTCTTGAGTTTCCCTATTTTCCGGTAAGTGCTTTCAATAAAAAGTTGCCCACCAAAGCCTGGATTTACAGACATAATAAGCACCATATCAATGTCCTGAATGATTTCTTCGAGCATCTCAATAGGAGTATGAGGGTTGAGGCATACGCTTGCCATCAGTCCTTGTTCTTTGATGAAATTTATAGTCCTATTTAAATGGGGGCAAGTTTCTATGTGTACTGTAATATTTGCAGCCCCTGCATCCTTAAATGCAGTAATGTATTGGTCGGGATTGGCTATCATCAGGTGCACATCGAGGGGTTTTTGTGCAATTGATGAGATTTGTTTTAGAATTGGTAATCCAAATGAAATGTTCGGGACAAAGACTCCGTCCATAACATCATAATGAATCCAATGAGCATTACTTTGGTTTATCATTTCTATGTCTTTTCTCAGATCGAGAAAATTGGCCGAGAGTATCGATGGAGCTATGAATCGAGTCATGGTATTTTATGTTTTCTATTTCTTTGCTATTTCACTTACAAAATTACTTGTTTTTGAAATAGATGTACGATAAAAAATCCCGCAACGGGGCGGGATTTCAACTTTTATTCACCTAGGTAACTTTTCAGTAATTTATTCCGATAATTGTTTTTCAGCTTTTTAATGGCTTTTTCTTTTATTTGGCGAACTCTTTCACGAGTTAGGCCAAATACCTCTCCAATTTCTTCAAGGGTGTGTGGTCGGGTGCCATTTAATCCAAAATAGTATCGTAAGATTTCAGACTCACGTTCACCCAATGTTGCAAGGGATCTTTCAATCTCAAGTTGTAGAGAGCTGTTCAATAAGCCTTTGTCGGGGCTGGGTGTGTCCATGTTCAGAAGCACGTCATACATATTGCTGGCTTCTTCTTCGTAAATTGGTGCGTCCATCGACAGGTGATGTCCCGAAGCCCTCATCGACTCTTCAATAACGTCGGGTGTAAGGTCAAGTATTTCTGAAATTTCTTTAGCCGTAGGTTCCCTTTGGAATTCTTGTTCCAGTTGGTTAAACGTTTTATTTATCTTGTTGATAGAACCAATTTTATTGAGAGGCAAACGGACAATACGGGCTTGCTCGGCAAGCGATTGCAGTATCGATTGTCTTATCCACCACACTGCATAGGATATGAATTTGAAACCCCGAGTTTCGTCGAAGCGTTGTGCGGCTTTAATCAGCCCTAAATTTCCTTCATTGATAAGATCAGGAAGGCCTAACCCTTGATTTTGATATTGTTTGGCAACAGATACAACAAAACGCAAGTTGGCTTTGATCAGCTTCTCGAATGCTTCTCTGTCGCCTTTTTTAATTCTCTTGGCTAGTTCTACTTCTTTATCTGGTGTCAACAATTCTACTTTCCCTATTTCATGGAGATACTTATCCAATGAAAGGGTTTCTCGGTTTGTGACTTGTTTGGTTATTTTTAGTTGCCTCATATTTCCAACTTTGGCTTCTAAAATACTAAAAAAATTATATTACAACTTATTTTTATATTATAATTTCGAAAGTTTACTCATTAGCAGGTGGTCCGCAAGTACAAGTGCGGCCATGCTTTCTACAATGGGAACTGCTCTTGGAAGCACACATGCATCGTGACGTCCTTTGGGGTTTATTGTGGTTTCTTCCAGTTTGTTATCTATTGTTTTTTGTTCTTTCAATAAGGTTGCAATAGGTTTAAATGCTACATTAAAATAGATATCCTGTCCGTTAGAGATTCCACCCTGAATTCCTCCAGAGTGATTGGTTATTGTTTTTACTTTTCCTCCTTCGGTCACAAAAATGTCGTTATGTTCCGATCCTGAGAGTTTCGTGCCATCAAAGCCTGATCCATACTCAAATCCTTTTACTGCATTGATACCAAGCATAGCAAACCCCAGATCGGCGTGTAGTTTGTTAAAAACGGGGGCTCCCAAACCTGCTGGTACCCTTTTTATTACACATTGTATTGTTCCCCCAACAGTATCGTGGTTTCTCCCGGCTTCTTCAATACGGGCAATCATGGCTTCAGCGGTTTTTACATCCGGGCAGCGTACAATACTATCTTCGGTTTTTGTAAGATCGAGTTCGAAATAGGATTTATCGAGGGTGATTTCTCCAACGCTATGTACAAAAGCTTGTATGCTAATATTTTCAAGCATAAGTAGTTGCTTGGCGATGGCACCACCCACTACTCGGGCAATGGTTTCACGGGCTGAAGAACGACCGCCTCCCCTATGATCGCGTAATCCGTATTTTTGAGTATACGTGTAATCAGCATGTGATGGACGAAAAATATCTTTTAATGAATCATAATCAGACGAATGATGGTCTTTGTTTTTTACAAAAAAGCCAATAGGGGTTCCTGTGGTAGTACCTTCGAAAATCCCCGAAAGAAACTCCACCGTATCGGTTTCGTTTCTTTGGGTAGTAATTTTCGATTGACCGGGTTTTCGCCGGTCCAGTTCATATTGTATTTTTTCTAAATCGAGAACCAACCCGGCAGGGCAGCCATCAATAATACCTCCGATGCCAGGACCGTGGGATTCGCCAAATGTTGTCAGCCGAAAAATGTTTCCAAATGAATTCATATTTTTAAAAATCTTTTAGCAACCACAACCTCCCGATCCGCAGTGACCCGATTCTGAAGAACAGTCGTGATCAGAGCCACAATCAGAGCCACATCCACAACCGCACCCCATTGGAGTAAGCTCTTCTTCAGTAGCGTCGCGAACTTCGATAACTTTTCCGGTAAAATGTAAGTCGGTGCCAGCCAAAGGATGGTTAAAGTCCATCTTTACCGATGTTTCGGTTACTTCAATTACTATACCGTTAAGGCGTTGACCTGTATTGGTTTGCATAGGCACCTGAGTGCCTGGCATGAATCTTTCTTCATCAAATTGTCCGTCGATAAAAAAAACTTCTTTATCTAAATCGATTATGGCACTTTCGTCGAGCTCGCCGTAAGCTTCGCGTGCACTGAGGGTCATTTCAAAATCATCGCCTTGCTTGAGTCCAGAAAGGTTTGATTCGAAAGCAGGTAGCATTTGGCCAAGACCAAACACAAATCTCAGTGGAGAATCGTTGGTTGTTTGCTCAATTATTTCTCCATTCACACTGTCGGCCCGGAGTACATAGCTCAGGGTTACCATTTTGTTTTCAGCTATATTCATTATTTTAAAATTTTGTATGCAAATGTAAATAAATTGTCCTCTGTAACAATTTTTATACTATTCATGTTCATTTAGATTTGTTGAGATTTAATCTTTCTGCGATATTACAGTGGCCGATATCTTGGATAATGAGTTTTAATGCTTTTAATATTTTCTTCTAAGTTTACTTAAAAAGTAGCACAAAAAGCATCAAAACTTCATTAAAATAAATGATTCGCAACTAGTCGATCTATAGTAGATAAAACTGAAATACAAAAGATTGGCTCTTAGTATATGAAGAAAATAGCCCGAAAAGAAAAAAAAATTAATCTTTGTTGCTTATTAATTCATATTGCCGTATAATTGCAATGGATTTTTCTGATTAATAGTCTACACGCACGACTACATTCCAAATACATAATCAAACAAAGAAATATTTATAGTATAGCTTTTCAATAGCTTATAATTTAACAAGATATGTACGATATTATTGAACTAAATCAAATGTTGGTTAATGATCTTCGCGAGATAGCCAAAAATCTCCAGATCAAGAAGCCGGAAAAACTTAAAAAACAGGAACTTGTATATAAAATTCTCGACAATCAGGCAATACTTGCCTCTGAGGTAAAACAAAAACAAGAAAAGCCTGCCCAACCTTCAAAACAACATTCGGAAATTACAGACAGCCCTAAAAAGGGAGAATCACAAGATTCAATTTTCAAAAGAAAAAGGATTCGTATTTTACGTACTTCGGAAGAAAAAGTTCAAATTACTTCTAAAGATAATCAGCAAGTTAAGCCTGAAGAAAAAATTGAACAGCCCAGCGAACAGCGAGAAGAGCCAATCATTGAGCAGAAAGAAGAAAATTCACCCCGTCAGGTGCAAAAAGAAATTCCTTTTTTCAAACCCCGCCAGCAAAACGAAAACTCTGATAAAAAATTCTTCAGTAAAAAGCCACAGAACGATCGTGAACAACGGAACAGGAATCAGGATAATTCAAAAGAAAAGTTTGTAGATAAAAATCATTCTAGCCAGCCATATCCTTCAGACAAGCCCAAACAAAACTATGTTGTAGGCAAACCCGATATGATTTTGCCAGAAATTGAACCTGAAGACCTTACGGATAAGGATGATTTTGTCGTTGCCGAAAAAGCACCAATTGCAGCTCCTGTAGAAAAGAAAGTAGAGGTGTCTTTACCGACTGATCGTAATTATGAAAAACGACCTGAACGGCAACAAGTTGATCCTGGAAACGTGAATCCTAATGCACGTCAGAATTACAGAAATGCCAAGCAGCAAGATAAGACAATCTTTGACTTTGAGGGATTTATCACCAATTCGGGTGTACTCGAAATTATGCAAGATGGGTATGGATTCCTTCGTTCTTCTGATTACAATTACCTTAATTCGCCCGACGATATTTATGTGTCACAGTCGCAAATCAAGCTCTTTGGTCTGAAAACTGGCGATACAGTGAAAGGAACTATTCGTCCGCCGAAAGAAGGCGAAAAATATTTTCCTCTTATTAAAGTGCTAGAAATTAATGGCAGAGCGCCAGAATATGTTCGCGACAGGGTTCCATTCGACCACTTAACTCCACTTTTTCCGAACGAAAAATTCAATCTTACAGGAAAGGGTGATTCTTCATTGTCTGTTCGTATTGTAGACCTTTTTGCCCCGATTGGGAAAGGCCAACGTGGATTGATTGTGGCTCAGCCAAAAACGGGTAAAACAGTATTACTTAAGGAAATAGCCAATGCAATTGCCGCTAATCATCCTGAGGTTTATATGATTGTTTTACTTATTGATGAACGTCCAGAAGAAGTTACCGATATGGCCAGAAGCGTTAATGCAGAAGTTGTTTCTTCTACATTTGATGAACCGGCAGAACGCCATGTACGCGTGGCAAACATCGTTCTCGAGAAGGCAAAACGTCTCACCGAATGTGGCCATGATGTGGTTATTCTCCTCGATTCAATCACAAGGCTTGCCCGTGCTTATAATACCGTGCAACCGGCATCTGGAAAAGTTTTGTCGGGAGGGGTAGATGCCAATGCATTGCACAAACCCAAAAGGTTCTTTGGTGCAGCCCGTAACATTGAAGAAGGTGGTTCACTCACTATTTTGGCCACGGCCCTTACCGAAACTGGCTCGAAGATGGATGATGTTATATTCGAGGAATTTAAGGGTACCGGGAACATGGAATTGCAGCTCGATCGCAAATTGTCGAACAAACGTATCTTCCCTGCAGTTGATGTTACGCTTTCGAGTACCCGACGTGATGACTTACTTATTCACAAGGCAATGCTCGATAAAATTTGGATCTTGCGTAATTACCTTGCAGACATGAATTCTCTTGAAGCGATGGAATTCTTGCGAGACAGATTGTTGAAAACTACCACGAATGAAGAATTTATTATTTCGATGAATAGCGGTAACTAAGTTTATACGATAATAAATATTGACCTGTGCAGCATAAGTTGCACAGGTTTTTTTGTGCTACTAAATCCGTTTGGTATTGTGTTTACGGATCACTTTAATATTCGGGTGGATATATTTATTTTTTGTAACATAACTTACTAAAAGGCCACAAATTCACGAATAATGATGACTGATATTATTCACGTTCAACTAAATAAAGATTATAAAGTGTCAACCCCAATTATGAAGTGATTCGTGTTTATTTTAATGAATTCTGTTGGTATTCTTCCATCTTTTTATCTCTCAGTCCTTCAACCTTTGGAAGTATTGTATCGATTTCAGAATCGGGAAGTTTAGCTGGATTCGCTGCTCCGTTTTTATCGCGAAAGATGTCGAATTTATCGATTGGACGTTCTTCGCCTCTCCATAGGAAACCTTCGAGACGGCTTTCAGGATCAACTTTGGTGAGTAAAGGGCTTAAGTTGCCAACGGGAGATTTGACAAAAGTAATACGCCTGATTTTATTATTGGCCATGTAGAGTATGATATTGCTGCTTTCGGCTTTATTCATGCCCACATACGTTTTGTCATCGGCGGGGTAATATACAGATTGGCCGTTCCCATCGACATCGATCCGGTAAAGTTTCGATTCGGCAATGAGCCCTTTCATTTCTTTCCCTTTTATCTGGTTGTATTTTATCGAGTCGAGCTCTTGGATGATGAATGAATTTTCTTTCAAAAAGATAAAACTTGGTGGCTCGTTATTGTTTATTACTTCTATATAATCAGCGGTCATTTGGTTGTTTTCCGACCATAATGCTGGTTGCTGGTATAACTGAATTGTTGAGTCTTTTGTGAAATAGATTAGCGAGTCGCATACTCCTTGCATATCTTGTTTGAAAAACCTTACGTTTTTAAAGGCTTTAACCATCTTTTGGTCTTGGGCGCTGGTGTCGGGCTGAGTGTAAAGGATATCGGCATGTAAAAAAAGCGAGTCATTGTTGTAATATTGAATAAAAAGTGCAGAATCGGTCATTGAAGCATTCTGTGAAAAGTCGTTATATACTGCGTCGTTCCCGGCAATAATAATGCTGTTCTTGTAGTCGTTGATGATTACGTTCCCTTTAGCAATACCCTCGCCGGTATTATCATTGTAGAAAATATAGTCTCCTTCGAGTTGAGAATCACCTCTTTTTATCGTTGAGTTCTTCAATAGTTCTGTTAAGTTTTTTTGAGTGTCGAACCAACCATTTTCAGAATAGAGATATGAGCTGTCGCTAATAATATGGGTTGGGCCTAAAATATGTACAACTTCTGTTTTAGTGTTGTACTTCATTGTGTCAGAATTCATTATATAATCTTCGTTCACCAGTTTTACACTGTCGCGAAAAAAAGCTTCGTTATTCTTAGAATAATATGTTCCAATCCGGCTAGTGAGAGTATTGGTGCTGTCTACAATTTCCCCCCAATTTTCATAATACCCAATATCGTTTTTTGTATCAAAATCGAGAGAATCGGTAGTAAGGGTGAGTTTGGGGTCTTTCAATGTCACTTTTCCCCGTGCTTTGGCAAAAGAATCATCGCCACTGTAATTAATTTTTTCGGAATACATGTGCAAGGTGTCATTGCTAATAATGTGCACATTTCCAAAGCAGTCGACTGAATTTGTCCTAGCATATGACCATGCACTGTCGCAGTAAAGCACAATATTGTTGTGCGACAGTTTTACATTCCCGATTAGCCGTTGAACATTGGTGATTACAGAATTGTCGTAGAGCAAAACATCGGCATTTTCTATATGGATAATTTTTCTAACTTTTTGTTGTGCAAATGTTTCAACGGCGATCAATACTATTGCCAGAGATAAAATAAGCCTGAACAATTTTGTCAGGCTTTTTTCATATCGCATATAGTTATTGATCATCTCGAGATGTGCTATTTCAACAATTGGCTGATAATATCTTCCACGGATATATTTTCGGCTTCAGCTTTATAATTTTTGATGATACGATGCCTTAAGATAGAAACGGCAACAGCTTTAACATCGTCAATGTCGGGTGAGTAGCGGCCATTTAGTGCAGCGTGCGTTTTTGCCCCCAACGTTAAGTATTGCGAGGCACGAGGACCAGCTCCCCATTTAAGGTAGTTGTTGGTGACCGGAAGTGCAAGCTCGGTGTTTGGCCTGGTTCGTGCAGCTAGGGTTACGGCATATTTTAGCACATTGTCGTTGATTGGAACTTTTCGAATAAGGTTTTGATAGTAAAGTATTTCACTTTTGTTTATCACTGTTTTTGGTTCAATTTCGAATGCTGAAGTTGTGTTTTTTACAACGGTTAGCTCATCGTTGAACGAAGGATAATCAAGCCAAAGTGAAAACATAAACCGGTCGAGTTGTGCTTCGGGCAACGGATAGGTTCCTTCTTGCTCAATGGGGTTTTGTGTGGCCAAAACAAAAAATGGCTGATCGAGTTTGAAATGGCGCCCAGCCGATGTAACTGATTTTTCCTGCATGGCTTCAAGCAGGGCTGACTGTGTTTTTGGCGGGGTACGGTTTATTTCGTCGGCTAAAATAATATTGGCAAAGATTGGTCCTTTAATGAATTTGAATTCTTTGCTTTGGTCAAGGATTTCGGTACCGATTATGTCGGATGGCATAAGGTCGGGCGTGAATTGAATTCGCTTGTATTCCAGACCGAGTACTTTGGCAAAAGTATTTACCAGCAGTGTTTTGGCTAATCCTGGTACTCCAATCAGGAGACAATGCCCCTGGCTGAAAATCGATATGAGTACTTGACGGATTATTTCATCCTGACCATATACTACTTTGGATATTTCGCTTAACAGTTCGTCGCTTTTTTTCTTTAGTGCGTCTATTGCTTCTTTATCGCTTGAGTAATTCATGTTGTTTCCAGATTATTAGTAAAAATGCAATCTTTTCTGATGTTTTCTCCTTGTTTTCAAAAATAACGAATGTTAGTATTACTTGCTATTTTCTCCAATTTTTAAATTTGAATTCACAATTTAAATAAGTGTCGTCAATTCGAATGTAGGTTTTTGATTGCCGGAGTGAAATCCACTTTTCAATTTCGTCATTTCTTTTTTTCTCAAGAAATTGGTCGTAAATCATCTGGTAGTCTTCAGAAATATTTGCTTTGTGAGCATCAATTTTATTAATGAGCTTCACTACAACAACTATATCTTTTTCATTTTCATCGGTAGAAAAGAATGGATCTGATATTTCGTTGATTTTTAGTTTTGTAAGCACTTTTGATGCGGCAGGCGGAAGCATTTCTACTTCGAATTTAGAAGACATAGTTCCCGGATGAACTACTAGTCCGCCGTTGTTGCGCGAATTTTTATCCATTGAATAGCGGAAAGCGGCTTCCTCAAAATTCATTGATTTTTTTCGAATTTGGTTTGCTATGCTGTCGAGGCGGTTTGCCAATCGTTCTTTTTCTTCAATTTTTACTTTAGGTCTTATTAGAATATGTTTGCATCTGATTTTATCACCCATACGCTCAGTCATTTGAATGATGTGGTAGCCCATTTCGCTTTTCACCACATTTGAAATTTGCCCGGGTTTAAGGGCAAATGCTGCAGCAGAGAATGACGGGTCCATCATTGCTTTAGAAAAGAAGCCCAGGTCTCCTCCATTTTTAGCACTGGGACATTCGGAATAGAGAACGGCAAACATCGAGAAGTTTTCTCCATTTTCTACTCTCTTTTTATAGTCGCGAAGGCGCTCTTTTATGTTTGTTTCTTCCTCTTCGGTTATCGATGGGATAAGCGATATCTGTGCGTATTCGTATTGAGTATTAATCATCGGAATTTTATCGTCGGGAAGGTTCTTGAAATAATACCTTACCTCAGAAGGGGTTGCCTTTACGTTATCGATGACTTTATCTTTCATCTGGCTACTGAGAAGTTCGTTTTTTATAATGTCCTTCAGTTCTGATTTGAGCTGGATGATGGGTTTGTTAAAATATTTTTCAACTTCTTTTTCGGAGCCAAGATGCTGAGTGAAATACTGAATGCGGGCATCGAGTTGTTGGTTGATTTGGTTGTCGGTTACGATGATCAGTGTGTCGAGTTCGGCTTCTGCAACCATCAGCTTTTCAATCATCAGGTTTTCTAGAATTTCACATTTCATGTCGCCGTCGGAGGTTATCCCCTGGGCTTGGTTTTGCAAGTAAGCGGCTTCGATTTCAGATTTTAAAATAACATTGCTGCCAACAACGGCAACAATCTGATCTACAATTTTGTCTTGGGCCGTTATATTACTTGCCACTAAACATAAAATGGCGAAAAGCGTAACAACTATTTTGTTGTTTTTCATCAGTATTTATTCTTTAAAGTTATCTGTTCATAAATTCAGGAATATTTTCCTGAATCATATTTTTATATTTTTAAGCGCCTTTTGGCGTGAAATGCTTACCGGGAATCTCTTTATCCACCTTAATAACCGTGTATTGCAGATGGGTTACTATTGTCTATTATTTTAAGTGCTCAAATTTAGATTATTTTCATGCGCTAATGCTTTTCCAATTCTTAAAAACCTATAAATTTTATTTTAAGAGGTAATTTTCTCAATAGCGTGGATTACTGGTGTGTTGTGTTTCGATTATTTCTTCAGGCTTTTTACTTTCTTCAAAAGTTTTTCGTTCACCTGAACAGGGTATTTTTCGCGGAGGCTTTTCATCCATTTTTCTTCAGTTATATTCTGATATTCTGAAATATAAAGCCCTCTTGCTTCTTCAAATGTTTTAATTCCCCCTTCTTTAACGTTGCCAACAACAAATTGACGTTCTTCTTTCAGGTCGCGAGGTTTATCTCCTTTCCAGATAAAGTAATCGACGAAACGGTTTGAACCAGGTTCCCAACGGCCTTTTACTACTGTGTTTTTATTTCCGCCGGCAGCAACAGCAATGGCTTGCAGCGAATCGGCATTGGTGTTTCCGTTGGCAATAGCTGCTTCAACCAATTTTCTGGTTTGTTCACTGTCGCACTTTATCAGTAAACCATCAAAATGCTCGCCAAGCTTGTATTTTTCTTTATTTTCGTTGTAGTAATTCATTAATCCAACCGTGTCGGCCATGGCTTTATTCCAAACCTCAGACTCCATAATTGAGAATAGTAAAATGCCGTCGTGGTATTCTTCAATGGTGTATTTAAACTCGGGATATTTTTCTTCGAGTCGTTCATTTTCATAGTTGGTAATCAGTTCTTCAACGTAAGTGTCAAATCCTGGTAAGAATTTGAAACGAAGAATGTAATCGAGATTATATTGGTTCATTATAGTCTGGAAGTAATTAGATGCATTGTAGTCTTTTCCTGCAAAAGTAAAGAGCACAAGGTTTTTGCATGCTTCGGGCAGTTGATATATAGTGTCTGATTCTAATGATTTTATTATTGATGTAAATTTCTCGAAATTACTTTCGTTGGAGGTAAAACCATATTCCTTTTTACGATCGGCAATGAATTTTTCTTTGCTGTATTTTGACCTGTTCGGATCTGCTTTTACTTTGCGGGTTAGCTCAGGCTTTAGTTCTTCAAAAGTTGGGACTGGCTTTGCTTCGAAGCGTTTGATTATGTGATAACCGTACATGGTTCTTACTGGTTTTGAAATGTCTCCATCGTTTTTAAGGGCAAATGCAGCCTTGGTAAATTCCTGCACTCCAAATTCTTGGGATATCGTACGCATAATTCCGTCGTTTTTGGCAGCTAAGCGGTCGTCTGAATATTTCTGTGCAATTTCACCCCAATCTGCTCCATTTATTAGAAGGGAATAAAGGCTGTCGATTCTGTTCTTTAAGAACTCTTCTTCTTTTTGGCTGATGTTTCCATCGTTGTTGCTGTATTTCAGCATTATGTTTCCTACTTTAACTTCTCCAGCAGAAGGAATAATTTCTTCGACCAGAATAAGGTGCATACCAACCTGTGAGCGCACTGGCATCGATATTTCTCCAATAGGAGTAGTGAATGCAGCGTTTTCGAAAGGTGTCAACATTTTAAATGCTCCGAAATAGGGAAGAGAACCTGAATTTTCGACAACCGATGGGTCTTCAGAGTACTCGCGAGCCAACTCTTGAAATGTTTTTTCTTTGCTGAGATATTTTTTTCTTATATCCAGAAGCTTATTGTAAGCTTTCAGTGTATCTTCTGGAGTCGGCCTTTCAGGCATTTCGACAAGTATATGGCTTGCTTTTACAAGGTTAACCGAGCGATAGTAGGCTTCTTTCACCATCGAGTCGGTTATGTTAATGTCGGTAAGATATGTTTTTGCCAGTTCGTCGCGGTATCCTTTTAATTCTTTTCTAAATGCTTCTGTGGTATCCATCCCCATTTTTTCAGCTTCATATACTTTTAGTTTGAAGTTGATGAACATGTCCATGTACTCTTTGGGTGTCTTAACCTCGCTAACATCGTTTAGGTTTGTGTTGTTCTTACGATAGGCAATTTCGAATTCTTCCTTAGTAATCGGCTGTCCATCGATAGCTACAATTGTGTTTTTTTGAGCGAATAAGGGTTGTGATAAAACAATGAGCAAAAGAATGAGTAAGGTTGAATTTTTCATATACTGAGAGTTAAAAACGGTGAATTTGAACATTAAAATCAATTGTAATTTTCTGTTTAATTAAATATTAGGTAACGTAAATTAAGCTTGTTTATTGTCGGCTGCTATAATTTGGTGCTTCTTGGGTAATTGACACATCATGAGGGTGGCTTTCGGTAATACCTGAGTTGGTAATCCTAGTAAATCTTGCACCGTGTAACGCCTGAATGTTTTTTGCACCACAGTAGCCCATTCCAGCCCTTAAGCCTCCAATTAATTGAAAAACAACCTCATAAAGCGTTCCTTTATATGGGACTCGTGCTGCAATTCCTTCTGGTACAAGTTTTTTGATGTCATCTTCTACATCCTGAAAATAGCGGTCTTTCGATCCGGCGTGCATGGCTTCGATGGATCCCATCCCCCGGTAAGCCTTAAATTTTCGGCCTTGAAACAGGATTGTCTCTCCGGGAGATTCTTCAACCCCAGCAAACAAACTTCCCGCCATAACCGAGCTGGCACCTGCAGCTAATGCTTTCACAATGTCACCTGAATAGCGCAAGCCTCCATCGGCAATTACAGGTATCCCAGAGTTTTTTAATGCTTTGGCTACATTGTAAATAGCAGAAAGTTGTGGCACTCCGACTCCGGTAATTATGCGTGTTGTGCATATCGATCCGGGGCCTATGCCCACTTTCACTGCATCTGCACCAGCAAGTACTAAATCGGTTGCGGCTTCGCCTGTGGCAATATTTCCTGCAACAAAATCTATGTTTGGGTATTTTGACTTTGCTTTTCTCAACATGTCGAGCACATATTTCGAATGCCCGTGTGCGGTGTCAATAACAATGGCATCAACTTCGGCCTTAACCAGTTCGTCAATCCTGTCAATAGTATCACTGCTGATTCCAACCCCAGCAGCAACGCGTAGTCTCCCTTTCTGGTCCTTACAGGCGTTGGGTTTGTCTTTGGCTTTGGTTATATCTTTGTAAGTAACTAATCCGATGAGTTTATTGTTCTTGTCAACAACAGGGAGTTTTTCTATTTTATTTTCTTGCAGAATGTAAGCTGCTTTTTCAAGGTCGGTCGATTCGAGCGTTGTAACAAGATTGTTACATGTCATTACTTCACTGATAGGCTTGTCGTAGCGTTGTTCAAACCGAAGGTCGCGGTTTGTAACAATCCCAACAAGGTAGCCTTCATCGTCGACAACAGGAATGCCTCCAATTTTATAAGTACTCATAAGTTCAAGTACGTCGGCTACCGTTTTTTCTTTTTTCACCGTAACCGGGTCGTAAATCATCCCGTTTTCGGCTCTTTTAACCGTAGTAACTTGTTTTACTTGTTCCTGAATACTCATGTTTTTGTGAATTACACCGATACCACCTTCGCGAGCAATAGCGATAGCCATTTTTGATTCGGTGACCGTATCCATGGCTGCTGAAACAATGGGTGTTTTTAGCATTATTGATCGCGAAAACGGAGTAGAAAGGTCTACATCGCGGGGTAATACTTCGGAATAGGCCGGGATTAGCAACACATCGTCGAATGTTAACCCTTCTGATTGTATTTTTTCTGACAAAAATGACATAGTATTCTTGCTCTTTTTGTAATTATGAATGCAAAGCTAAGAAAATTCGGGGTAATTATGGTATTATTAATTGTATGCTAAATCCTAATTTTTGTGAGACTTCATTAAAAAGTGTTAAGTTTAATTAATTTCGGGTCGATAATTCTTAGACTGATTTTAAAAAACTGATTGTATGTAATTTTTTAATGATATAATGCCACTTAACTTATGAATATCGATTATTCAGCCATATTAAAAAAATATTGGGGATATTCTTCTTTCAGGCCTTTGCAGGAAGATATCATTCGATCAGTGGCGTCGGGCAACGATACGCTTGGTTTGATGCCTACTGGTGGAGGAAAATCAATTATATTTCAGGTTTTTTCACTCTCTGTTGATGGTATTTCTATTGTAATTACTCCATTGATTGCGTTGATGAACGATCAGGTAGAAAACTTAAGTAAAAGAGGAATTAAAGCCATGGCAATCCATTCGGGTATGTCGCGCGAAGAAATGAAAGTGGCTTTAGATAATGTTACTTGGGGAGATTACAAATTTCTTTATGTCTCACCAGAACGCATTTTAACAGAACGATTTAGGGAGAGGTTGCCTAACATGAAAATTAACCTCATTGTTGTCGACGAGGCACATTGTATTTCTCAATGGGGATATGATTTCAGACCATCATATCTGCAGATAGCAAAACTACGTGAGCTCCTTCCCTCGGTAAAGGTTATGGCGCTAACGGCTACAGCCACTCCTCAGGTGGTAGATGATATTCAGGATCGGCTTATTTTTCCAAAGAAAAATGTTCTAAAAAAAAGTTTCAGGCGGGATAATCTAACGTATAAAGTTCGTATCGAGGACGATAAGCAGGGCTTTTTGCTGCGTACCCTTGAAAAATCTAAAGGGAGTGGTATCATTTATACCCGAAGCCGGAAAAAAACGAAGGAGATCGCTGAAGAACTTCTGAAGAAAGGAATTAGCGCCACATATTATAATGCCGGTTTATCTGCTCCGACACGCCGTGGTAGGCAAGAGGGATGGATAAAAGGAGCTATGCGTGTAATGGTCGCTACCAATGCATTTGGGATGGGGATAGATAAACCAGATGTTCGGTTCGTTGTTCATGTTGATGCACCCGATTCTCTCGAAGCTTATTTTCAGGAGGCTGGCCGTGCTGGTCGTGACGGAAAAAAAGCAGTTGCGTTATTTCTTGCAAACAAGTCGGATAGCGTGAGACTAAAAAAAGGAATTGCCGAAAAATTTCCTCCCATCGATCTGATTAAACGGGTATACGATGCGCTGGGGAATTATTTTAAAATTGCGGTTGGTTTTGGCAAAGATGTTTCTTATGATTTTAATCTTGCCGATTTTGCAAAAACATATCATTTTTCTCTTATTCAGTCGATTAGTGCATTAAAGATTCTTGAGCAGGATGGCTATATTCAGCTTACCGATGAAGTGGAGCGTCCTTCAATGGTTCACTTTCGTGTCGATCGCGACGATTTGTACAAATTTCAGGTTGCAAACTCTAGTTTCGATGCATTTATAAAATTGCTTTTACGCTCATATTCCGGACTTTTTACCGAATACCGTCCTGTCGATGAGGAACTTTTGGCCAAAAGAGCAGGTATTACCCGAGATTTGGTGTACAAATTCCTGTCTTTTCTCGATTCACAGAAAATTATCCATTACATTCCGCAAAAAAATACTCCTTACATAATTTATACAACCGAGCGCATTGATGTTAATCGTTTAGTGATTTCAAAAGAAAATTATGCTTTACGCAAGCAAATGTACGAGAAGCAAGTGGGGGCGGTTATTTCTTATATTGAAGATACTTCGGTCTGCCGGAGTCAGCAATTGTTGGCATACTTTGGTGAAACAGGTTCGGCCCGTTGTGGGGCTTGTGATGTTTGTGAGGCGTTGAATTCTCTGGGAATCAGTAATCTTGAATTTGATCGAATACGAAATGATGTTAAGGCTTTGTTGAAAAAAGAACCCTTGTTGAAGCATCAGTTATTCTTTAAAATCAATGGGATTGAAGAGAATATTCATTGGGTGATACGATGGCTTTTCGAGAATGAACAAATTGTTGAACGTATCGATGGGAAGGTTGAATGGAAAGATCAATAGGATAATTTGTTATCTTTTATGTTTCTATTCTGAAATTCTTTGGGCGTTATGCCTGTAATGCTCTTAAATACCGAGAAGAAAGTTGATTTACTATTGAATCCGCATTCGTAACCAATAGCTTCAATAGAAAAATTGTTTTTTGGGTCGACTAATTTTTCTTTTACCTCCTTAATCCGATATTCGTTTACAAACTGGAAAAAATTCTTTCCAATAGAGTGGTTAAGTACTTCAGTAATATGGTGTTTCGGTATCGATAAATTTTCAGATAAGACGGTCATATTGAATTCCGGGTTTATGTAAGGTTTTTCTTTTTCGACATAATCGATCAAGGTTTTTTCGATTATAGATGCAGCTTGTTTGCTTAGTTGAAGGTGTGTTGTTTTATCCTGGTTTTTGTTAGCTGTTTTCATCGATGATGTAAAAATATCCCGTTGCTTTAGTCCATAGAAACCAAGAATATAAATGAAGAATAATAACATGGAATAATTAAAAATTGTGATGGTACGGGTGTCGAACACAATAACACTGAAAAGCCCCCATATGAGCACCGTGATGCTATATAAAATATAAATGATGACCACAAAATGAATCCACCCAACACGTTTAAAAAGATCGATAGATGAGAATTCTTGTTTCAATCGGCTACGGTGGCGGGTTATTATAATGCTTGTCATGCTAAGATATACGCCCCACGATACAATTCCTGAGCTGGCAAACAAAAGTCTGTACCATAGTGTGTTGTTGTTGTCAAAAAAGTTCTCGAGCGATTGTGGTTCTTTAATAAGCCATGCCAATAGTTTGAACGCAATATAAGGGAAAAGGTGAAAAAGCTGTTCCCACTTGAGCTTAAAGCCGGGCTCAATGAGCGAGCGTGTATATAGGTATAGTGCTGGGTTGAATAATAGAAATGAATTGGTCAGGAGAATAAAATCGGGAAAGAGTTCCGATTCAAGTCCGAATGTGAGAAACTCAATAGCAAGCAAGAAAAGCCAGGCTGAAAGCAGTCGGTCCGATATGCTTTTCCCATCTTTTGATAGGGTAATGATCCCCGAGAAAAGTGCTTGCGATAAGCCAATCCAAGCCACTATATCCATAAAACATATTTGTTGTTTGTGTAAATTTAGTTAAAAATGTGTTTAATCTGCTTGTTTTGTGTATATTCTGTTTGTTTTGTCATTCGCAAAGGTTGGTTCACATTCTTGTTTTTCAGGTAAGGTATGAGACGGCTTTTCTTGGTTAATTTTGTTACTTTTGTCGCAAAGCAGATCGTTCTATCGTTCGGAACAATAATTTGGAAGGGTAGCTTTTCAAGTTGTTTTCCGGGAGGAAAGTCCGGGCAACACAGGGCATTCCGCTCTTTCCCTGGCCCGAGTTTATTGGGATCGGGGAGGAGATGTTCGTGAGGGCATGGTAACGGAGAAGAAAATAACCGTCTCGGTCTCTTCGGGGGTCGTGATAAGGGTGAGAAGGTGGGGTAAGAGCCCACCAGGTTGAGTGGCAACATTCAATGCTGTCCGTCCCGGAAGTTGCAAAACCAAATATATCCTGAAGCTTCGGCCAGCAGCTGCCCGTTGCAGTTTCTTCACTCGTGGGGAAGTTCAGGAGGGGTAGGTCGCTTAGATAAATGATAGGAGCACCGTTCTCGAAAGATCTCGGTGTACAGAACCCGGCTTACAGGTCTGCTTTTTCTTTTTTATTTTCATTCTCTTTTATGCCGTTTTGGGGAGTCCTTACATTGTTTCTAATTTTTGAAGCAAAAATGTGCCCTGTTAGTGTGTGAATGTTTTGATCTTTAATTTTTTAAAACAATTTTCCAAATCTTGTAATAAATCCTTTTTTATTTTCGTCTTATGGAGCAAATCGAATCAAATTATGATGGAAAAAGAATTTACAGAGTTGCTATATCAAAATCAAGGAATAGTTCACAAGATTTGTAGCCTGTATTTTAATAATCGATCTGATATAGAAGATTATAAGCAAGAATTGATTATACAATTATGGAAAGCTTTCCCAAGTTTTAGTAATCAATCAAAGTTTTCTACCTGGATGTATCGTGTTACTTTAAATGCATCAATTGATATTCTCAGAAAAGAAAAAACTCAACCTCATTTCATCAAAATTGATAAACACAACATAGAGTTATCAACGGAATCGAATTGTGATAAAGATGATAATAAAGAGAAACTTTATCGGGCTATTAATAAACTAACGGATATTGATAAAGCAATAATTACTCTCTATCTCGATGAATTTAGCTATAAAGAGATAGCCGAAATTATGGGGATATCTGAAAGTAATACTGGGGTTAAAATAAATAGAATCAAGTCATTAATTTTAAAATCGTTTGAAAATGGAATCAAGTGAATTAAATAAAATATGGCAAACATTATCGAATGAAAATCTCATTGATAAAAGAATTGCAAAAGAAAACATTCAACGTATTATTCAGCAGGAAAGTAGTAGTACAATCGCCAAATTGTCAAAAAAAATCAGGTTTGATTATTTGACAAATATTGCAGCTTCTGTGCTTGTACTCGTAATCACTGTTTTTGCGACATTGTTTCTAAATTATAAAAATCAAAGTCTGCCTATCCAAGGATATATATTCTTAGTTTTAGTGATTAGTTACTATGCCCTCAAAGCTGTTAATTTAAAATCTAAACTAAAATTGCTAAACATATCATACAACACATCTTCAATTTTCGAATCATTAAAGAAGGTCAAAATAAGGTTTGAAAAAGTATCAACTAAAGAATCGTTGATAATGTATGTCTCATTGACAGTATTGACAGTCTTTGCCAATTTTTTAATCAATGATAAGACTGATTTTTCAAATTTTGCTTTGAATAGTTTACAAGGTTATGTTTTATTATTCTCAATAGTTTATTTGGTATCATTGCCTTTTGTCGGGAAATATTACTTCAATAAACGATTTTCAGGAATAATAACTGATTTAAATAATTCTATCGAAGAATTGAATTCAGACAGCTAAATTTTATAACCTAGAGAATCAGTTTTACTAATTCTCTAGTCTGTTTGCCACTTTTTTAGGTTGTAATGTATGGCGATATCTTTTCTTTTGCCATCATCGAGTGAGAGCATGTAAGCTTTCCATCCTGGGCAAAATCCAATATGCCACCTCCAGAACCTACCACCAAACGATTTTGGGTTTTGATCGTATTTTGCGCGCATCGCACAGTTTTCGCAATTTGTGTTCTCTGCCATAATATTTTGATTTTAATTTCACTATTAGTATGTACTTATCAGCAACTATTACATTTTTTTTATTTTTTTTCTTCGATTTAAAAAGTGCTGAAAATGTTTGGAGTATTAGATTATTTCTCTACATTTGTGATATCAAAATAATATCAAAATAAATTAACTCTATGAAAACAAAAGAAGAACAATTTAACTCCTTGAAATTATCGGGAATTTTTATGTTGATCATGAATATACTTATGCTTTTGGTTATTTCAGCAGCATTTGTGTGGGCAGTGTCGACAACCGACCTTGATTCGTTTTTGAAAATAAGTGTGTTGGTAATATTGGCAGTACTTTTTATTATTAATTGTATTTTTTGGGGAGGTTTCATGCTTATCGAACCCAATGAGGTGATGGTCATGATTTTCTTTGGAAAATACGATGGTACGATAAAAGAAAATGGCTTTTGGTGGGTTAATCCCTTTTATACCAAGAAGAAACTTACAATGAGGGCTCGAAACCTCGATGCTGAACCAATCAAAGTGAACGACAAGACTGGTAACCCAATTATGATTGGGGTTGTGGTTGTTTGGCGTGTTGTCGATACTTACAAAGCTTCTTTTAATATCGACAGCGGTTCTATGGCTACACATGTTGCAGGCGCTTCGGTTCCCGGTGCAGTTAGGCTTAATGAAAAAATGATGGCTTACCAAAACTTTGTTAAAATTCAGAGCGATTCTGCTTTGCGTAACGTGGCCGGAATGTATGCATATGACCATGCAGGGGCTGGGAGTAACGATGAACTTACCCTTCGTTCTGGAGGTGATGCTATTAATTCAATACTGGAAAACCAATTGAATGAACGCCTTGAAATTGCCGGGATTGAAGTGGTCGAGGCACGAATAAATTACCTGGCGTATGCTCCTGAAATCGCTGCAGTTATGCTTCGTCGCCAACAAGCTGATGCTATTATTTCTGCTCGTGAAAAAATTGTTGACGGGGCTGTAGGGATGGTGAAACTTGCTCTTGATAAACTTTCAGCAGAACAAATAATTGAACTCGACGATGATAAAAAGGCTGCAATGGTTAGCAACCTCATGGTAGTTTTGTGTAGTGAAGATTCTACACAGCCTATTATTAATGCGGGAACTCTTTATAACTAATATGGCCGAAAAGGATTCTAAAACTAAAAATTTTGTATTACGCCTTGATGCAGAAACCATGGCAGCTCTCGAAAAATGGGCAGATGATGAGTTCAGGAGTGTAAACGGACAAATAGCCTACGTTATCGATCAGGCACTGAAGAAAAATGGACGTTTACCGAAAAACAAGCACTAACCCATGGTTGTGGAAATTAGTTTTGCCTCTCGTTATGGCGATATTCTAAGTTTGTTTGACACCAATAATGCTTTAAATTTATTTTAATATAATGCTATGAAAACACTTATTTCTTTTTTAATTGCCACATTTATTGTTAGTTATGCTTTTTCTCAAAGTATTGGGGGAGCATGGTACGGCATGCTGAATGTCTCTAACATGCAGTTATTGTTGGTTCTCAATGTTGATGATTCAGGGGGCGAACTTAAAGCCACAATGGACAGCCCAGATCAGGGAGCATTTGGTATTCCTATAACTATCATTACATTTAAAAACAACCAACTTAATTTTGTATGCGATGCAGCTCATCTGTCGTATACCGGCACTTTTACTAACGATCATTTTGAAGGAACGTTCAAACAGGGACAGTCGATTCCAATGGCGTTAACCCGAGAAAAGCCAGCTCGGAAACCAGTTGCCCGGCCACAAGAGCCCAAGGCTCCATTTCCTTACGCCGTTGAAGAGGTTACGTTTAGGAATGAAAAAGCCGGTATAACGCTAGCTGGCACGTTGACAATCCCAGCCACTAAAGGCAAACATCCTGCAGTGGTTCTTATCTCGGGGAGCGGACCTCAGAATAGAGACGAAGAACTCATGGGGCACAAACCTTTTTGGGTGCTTGCAGATTATCTAACCAGGGAGGGCATTGCCGTGTTACGCTTCGATGACCGGGGGGTTGGAAAATCGGAAGGAGACCAAGGTTCGGCTACTTCAGTTGATTTCTCAACCGATGCAGAAAGTGCTTTTCACTACTTGAAAACACGCAGCGAAATTGACAGTAAATCAATTGGTTTAATGGGGCATAGCGAAGGAGGATTAATTGCACCTATGGTTGCAGCCCGCAATCACGAGCTGGGTTTTATTGTGATGCTCGCAGGACCGGGCATGACGGGAAAAGAATTGCTCCCGGAACAGGCCGCACTTATTTCGAAAGCCAGTGGCGTTTCTGACGAAAATATCCGCATCACGAGAGAGACCAACGGAGCAATATTTGCGCTGATTGATACCATAACCCCTACTGACGAACTGGATAAAAAGCTGAAAGATCATATTGATAAAATGGTTGCTGAAAACAAAATGCCCAGAGATTTGTCATCGAGAGAAATGATTGATATTCAAATGAAACAACTGCTTTCTCCCTGGATGCGATATTTTCTGAATTATGATCCCCGGCCTGCACTCAGAAAGGTAACTTGTCCGGTGTTGGCTCTTAATGGGGAAAAAGATCTTCAGGTGCCGCCAGTTGAAAATCTGAGGGAAATAGAAAAAGCCCTTAAGGAGGGTGGTAATAGTAATTATACCATAAAACAACTCAATGGGTTGAACCATTTGTTTCAGGAATGTAAAACAGGTTCGCCTGAAGAATACAGTGCAATTGAACAAACATTTTCTCCTGTTGCAATGAAACTAATTTCTACTTGGATAACAAAACAAGCCAAATAAATGCTTTTTTGAGATTCTATTTTAAAAGATAATAATTGCGGTTTCCAATTACAGAGATGTTGATAGGAAACCGTTTTTCTTTATGTAACAGAGATTCTGAATGTTATTAGTTTGCTTTATGTCAGGATTCTGTGTGTTCATTTTGTATAAAAGCCGATTATTTTGTGCAATTTTCTTTCTATTTAAATACCTTTGATGTTTGTCAAGGTCAAAACCTTTGATTCGGATTCATCGGAACATAATAGTAACGTATAACAACGGGGATGAACACAAGTAACGAAAAGGGCAATTATCTTTTTTCCAAAGGATATACCAATTATGTTTTCATTTTACTCTTTTTGCTCTACATGTTCGATTATATCGATCGTGTGGTAGTAACATCAATGTTTACCTCTATCGAGCGAGACATGGGTATAACGCATACGCAAAGCGGGATGTTGGTTTCTGCAGTATACTGGTCTATTGTTTTGCTCACCTTTCCGGTTTCTATCCTAGTTGACCGTTGGAGCCGACGAAAAACTATCGCTATAATGTCTGTTTTGTGGAGTTTAGCTACAGTGCTATGTGCTTTTACTGGAACTTTTACCCAATTGTTTTTAGCACGAATGCTGGTTGGTGTAGGCGAGGCTGGATATGCTCCGGGCGGAACTGCTATGATATCTGGGATGTATCCTGCAGATAAACGTGCCAAAATTATGGGGCTTTGGAATGCTTCAATACCGATGGGAACTGCAATTGGGATTTTATTGGGAGGTATCATTGCAACCTATTGGGGCTGGCGGCATGCATTTGGATTGGTTGCTTTGCCTGGTCTTGTTGTTGCTGTTGCATTTTTCTTCATAAAAGATTATAAAACGGTTGATTTGTCGTATTCCGATGCTTCTCATCATAAAGTGAAAATGCATTTTAAAGACATACTAAAAGAATTTCTCACCAAACCTTCGCTGATTTTCACCTATTTTGGCATGGCAGCCGTGGTTTTTGTTACAACGTCAATGATTACATGGCTCTCTAGCTACTTTGAAGTTACAAGGGGCTTAGCTCCCGGAAAAGCAGGAACAATGTCGAGTATGGTAATGGGCTTAGCGATTGTTGGGGCACCTGTTGGCGGTTATTTAGCCGATCGTTGGAGAAAGCGTAATGTAAAAGCACGTCTGCTTTTCCCAACGCTTACTACTCTTTTAGCTTCTATTTTTCTTTTTATTGCATTGTTTTTCACTCAAGGTCTTCTACAATATATTCTTTTTCTGTGCTTTGGTATTTTTATTACCATGTTTGTTTCGGCTGCGGCTGCAGTAACTCAAGACGTTATTCATGCCGGGCTCTGGGCTGCTTCGTATGCAATTGCAGTGGTTATTCAAAACCTGCTAGGCGCATCAATGGCACCCATTATAATGGGCACTATATACGATAATTACGACATTTCAACCGCTTTTAAAGTTTTGCCTTTTATGTTAATTCTTGGATCTTTGTTATTTTATCTTGGATCGAGGCACTATGAAAACGATTTACATAAAGTGCCGGATTATAAAATTGAAAGTGAGTAGTTTATCGTTGTTGGCTCATGAATGACGATGATTTTCTCGAGGGGGCAGTAGTATAATCTAAACTTATTCATTTATTTGTATTGATGAATGTGTGATAAGTTTTGGCTGTAGAGTCAGTCAAACAAATCATTTTTCCATGTGTTTTTTCTTGCTATTTGAGGCAATTATTTTGAGAAGAATCAGGAATGAGCATTCGTTTTTCTTTCAATGTTGATAAACAAAAATTTATTGGAATTTATATGAGAACTTCAATTATAGTGATTTTTCTTTTATTTTTTGTCGCGATTTATAGCGCTGCTGTGTATTATGTTTATTCAAGAGGAATTCATGCTTTTGCTCCGAATCAACCATTAAAGCGTTGGCTTACTATAACTTATTGGATAGTGGCTTATATGTTCTTTGCAGGGATGATTCTCGAGCGAACAGCTTCATCGGCCTTTAGCGAATTCGTTTTTCGGATAGGAACATTCTGGTTGCCATTTTTGCTTTATCTGCTTTTTGCGCTGATTTTTATCGATATCGTTCGTGGGCTTAATTACTTTTTTAAGTTTCTTCCTCCCGCTACAGCTTCATTAAAAATGATTGTGGCTAGTATAGTCCTTGGCGTTGTAACGCTGGTGATTCTATTGGGTTATATAAATGCACTGAGTGTTAGAGTAGTAAATATTCCTGTTTCCATAGCAAAAACAGTCGATGGCGATAAGAAGATGCGGGTATTTATGGTCTCCGACGTACATTTAGGCGCCCTCATTGGCGAGCGTCATGAAAAGAGATTGTTGAGAATGGTCAAAGAACAGTCGCCCGATTTGGTGCTTATTTGTGGCGATTTAATTGATAGTGAAATAGCTCCTGTGGTTCGGAAAAATCTTGGACGGCATATTCAGGAAATTGATACCCCGATGGGAGTTTATGCAATAACCGGAAACCATGAATATATTGGAGGAATAAACCAATCGCTGAACTATTTGAAAAGCATCAATATGACCATGCTTATCGATACTGTGGTGACATTACCCAATGGTGTTCAGTTGGTTGGCCGCAACGATAGGGCAGCCGGAGGGTTTGGCAAACTGGCGCAAAAGCCACTCGAATTGTTAATGGAAAATGTCGACCGCGATAAACCGGTAATTGTAATGAACCATCAACCCTATAACCTTGATGAAGCCGTTGCAGCAGGTGCCGATCTTCACCTTTCAGGGCATACACATCATGGCCAGATTTGGCCGTTGAATATGGTTACTTCTGCACTTTTTGAACTGAGTTGGGGGTATTTACAAAAAGAAAATACACATTTTTACGTTTCTTCCGGGTTTGGAACTTGGGGGCCTTCTATTCGGTTAGGCAATCGTCCCGAAGTGGTGGTCTTTGATATAACCTTTAAAAACTAATTCATTGAGGTATTATAAACTGGCCGCAAAATTAGTCGATATATAATTTGTTGCAGATGAACATACATTTGCAGCAAACTTGTTTCCATAGTGAACAATCTGTCTCCATTCTTGTGCAGAGAGACTTGAAATGTTTCGCGTAGCGATCTCTTTTTTGTGAAGACCATAAATAACGCCCGCATTGAAATTGTCGCCTGCGCCAATGGTACTTACCGTTTCAATTTCTTCTGTTTCAATTTCTTCTGCAAAAGAATGCGTGATTACCCGAACGGGATATTTCCCATTGGTAATTAATATTATTTTTTCATCAGAGGTGTTAACTATTGATTGCAGATTTTTTTCGTAGTGGTTGCCGTACAGGGTTGTGAAATCTTCTGTTGATCCCTTAATAATGGTACTTAAACGAATATTTTCTTCAACTTTAGCTATGATGTCGGGTTTTTCCGATGGCGCAAAGTTCCTTATATTCGGATCGTAAACAATAATTGCTTTTTTCTTTGCTGCTTTTTTGAGAAAACGGATCAAATCGTTTCTGCCACGATTGTTTAAGGCATTTAATGAGCCAAATAAAACAAAATCGTTTTCTTTTACTTCAGGGAACGATAGTTTTGGCATTTGGTTCGATTGGTAAAATTGATACTTGGCGTTGTTCTGTTGGTCGAGAAAAGCAAGTGCAATTCGCGATTGGCCTGCGAATCTTTTGATATAATCGCAGTTAACATGATTTTCTTCCAGAAATTTTTCAGAGATATTGCCTATTAAATCGTTTCCGAAGCGGGATAAAAAATAAATATCCAGACCTGCTCGGCCTAGCGAAACTGCTGCATTTAGGGCACTTCCACCGACGATCCCTACAGTTGGTTGGTTGTCCTTGAAAATTATATCATAGGTTGTTTCTCCAATGCTGTAAATTGTTCTCATACTATCGGTTATAACGTTTGTTCAACTTGGCAATCAATTCCCAGTGTTCTTTTTTTAGTTGACTCTTTTGATAGCGCCATTTCCAGTTTCCGGTAGCAGTTCCCGGGACATTCATGCGCGCATGGGTTCCAAGAGCAAGAATATCCTGCATGGGTATTATTGCCGTTTTGGCATTTGTAGACCACACAAGTTCGATCAGACGCTCACGAATATTTCCTTTCCTTGCATCAATGTATTGGGTAATATTTTTCTTCTCTGCCGCTGATTGAGATTGCCACCAACCCACTAATGTGTCGTTGTCGTGGGTTCCTGTGTATACGATGTTATTGTAGCCAATATGGTGAGGCAAATGTTCATTCGTTTCGTCGCTGGTAAATGCAAATTGAAGTACTTTCATTCCGGGAAGCGAAAAATGGTCTCTTAGGTTTTCAACTTCAGGAGTGATAATGCCCAAATCTTCAGCAACGATGGGCAGATTATCCAGTCGTTCTTTCATAATCGAAAGTAATTCAAACCCATTGGCTTTCATCCATGCCCCTGTTTTTGCTGTTTTTGACGAAGCAGGTACTGCCCAAAATGACTCTAGACCCCTGAAATGATCAATGCGTATAATGTTAAACATATGAAGGTTGAAATAAAGCCGTGCAATCCACCAATGATAATGGCTTCGCGAAAGTTCATCCCAGTTATAAACCGGATTTCCCCATAATTGTCCGTCTTCGGTAAAATAATCGGGTGGAACTCCTCCAACCAATGTGGGTTTGCTATTCTCATCGAGCAGGAAGATTGATTGATTTGCCCACACATCTGAACTGTCGAGGGCAACGTAAAGGGGAATATCCCCCAAAATTTTCACATTCTTATTTGAGGCATATTCTTTTAGCTGAAACCATTGCCTGAAAAACAAAAATTGTTGAAAACACTCAAAGTCAAACGTTTCTTTATATTCTAGTTTTGTTTTTTCCAGTTCTTCAATGTCGCGTTTCTTGAGTTTCTCGGACCATTCATACCATCCCGTGTTATCATTGTGTATTTTACATGCGGCATAAAGGGCGTAGTCAGAAAGCCACCAGTCATGTTCTTTTAGGAAATAGGTGTATTCGTTGACGAGTGAATAATCTTTATTCGATTTGTATCTTTCCCAGGCCTTTTGGCATATTTCCCTTTTCCATGAGGAGACTTTTTCGTAGTCTGTAATTTTATTGCTGAATGAAGGTTTTTTTTCAATATCTGAAGCTGTAAGTAGGTCCCATTCAATGAGTTTTTGAGGTGAAATCAACGTTGGGTCACCGGCATAAGCAGAATACGACTGATAGGGAGAATTACCTGGACCTACAGGCCCCAGAGGCAAAATTTGCCAAATTTTAATTTCATATCGATTTAAATCGTCGATGAAGTGGTACGCTTCTTCTCCCATGTCGCCAATTCCGAATTCCGATGGCAACGAACTAACATGAAGCAAAACCCCGTTATTTCTTTGTTGTTCCATATTTCTTTTTTGTTTCTCCAAAAATATCAATTTGAATCGGATGTGTGTTTATTTCTTCCTTTTTTGAGAATAAAAGTCAAGTTAACTTTTTTTTAAATCTTGACTTATTTTTTTTGAGTTAACATTCAGATAATGTCTTTAGAGTAGTGATAGTCTACTTTTGTGTCAGTATTAATCGGAGACATTCTGTTCCAATTGATAAAGACATTTTCATAAGTTAGGTTTAGTTAGTTTAGTTAGGTTTGGAAAGGATAGAAGTTTCTATCCTTTTTTATTTTTCAGCTTATGTTGTTTGTTTTTTAAAGAAAAGTATTTTTTCAAAGTTGGGATCGCTAATTTTGCAACAAAATTCAGAGAATGGAAAAGAATTCGGTTAAAGATTGGGCGCAGAAAGTAATTATTCCTGAAGAAAATCTGCGTTTTATGCAATCGGGTAACGATTTTGTTGATGAAGAAGCTTTTTGGAAAGCGATCAACGAGAACAAAGAATCAACAAAAACTGAAATTCGAGATATTATTCAAAAATCACTTAGTATTAAGCCTCTTACAATAAATGAGACTGCAAAGCTACTTAATGTTACCGATCCTGACTTGTGGGAAGAAATCAACGATGCGGCCATTGCTATAAAGCAAAAAGTTTACGATAACCGGATTGTTTTCTTTGCTCCGCTTTATTGTTCAAATTTATGTGTAAACAATTGTGCTTATTGTGGTTTCCGTTCTGAAAATATTCATGAAAAACGCAGAATTTTAACCTTGGATGAGGTTCGGCGCGAGACAGAATATGTTCTCGACAACGGTCATAAGCGAATTATCATGGTGTATGGCGAGCATCCTCGTTCCGACGTTCATTATATGGCCGAAACTATTCAGGAAGTTTATTCAGTAGAGCGAAATGCACCCAAAAGTGGTCGGGTGGTTGGCATACGGCGTGTAAATGTGAATGCTGCTCCGATGGGTATTGACGATTTAAAAATCTTAAAGGCGTCGGGGATTGGAACGTATCAGGTTTTTCAAGAGACGTATCACCGTGAAACTTATGCCAATGTACATCCTGCCGGAACGTTGAAAAGCGATTATCACTGGCGTTTGTATTCTTTGCATCGGGCACAGGAAGCTGGGATCGACGATGTCGCTGTTGGTGCGCTTTTCGGGTTGTACGACTGGCGTTTCGAAGTGCTTGGTCTGGTTGCTCATGCTGCCGATATGGAACGCGTTTTTGGTGTAGGCCCGCATACTGTTTCTGTTCCCCGCATTACTCCCGCTTCAGGCTCTTTACTTAGCAACAATTCAAAATATTTGGTGAGCGATGAAGATTTTAAAAAATTAGTTGCGGTAATCAGGCTCGCATTGCCTTATCCCGGGTTGATTATTACGGCCAGGGAAAAACCAGCAATTAAGCGCGAAGTTATAAAACTCGGCTGTACGCAAACCGATGCTTCAACCAAAATTGGTATTGGTGCATATCAGGAATGTAATCCTCTACAAGAACTCAATTCTGAACAATTTACGATTGGTGATTCAAGAAGCCTTGACGAGATTATTCGTGAAGTTGGTGAAATGGGAATGATTTCTTCTTTTTGCACGGCAGGATATCGTTGTGGCCGAACAGGCGATAAAATTATGGGCATGTTAAAGCATTGTGTCGAGGGCAAATTTTGCAAGTTGAATGCAGTTCTCACTTATCGTGAATACCTCGATGATTATGCCTCACCTGAGACAAAAGCAATAGGCGAAAGATTAATTGAAAAAGAAATTGGAGAAATACGAAACGAATCATTTTTCATGAAAAACAATGGTAGAATTTTCAATGAATTCATGAAAAACTATGAATTTATAAAAAGCGGCACGCGCGATCTATTTGTTTAATCATAAGCCAATTTGCTATAGCATTTTTCGTTTCTACAATTCACTATTATTCTTCTGTATTATAAGCAGTTTTTTTGCTTGTAAATATTTGTATTTTTAGGACACTTTTTAATCTGTATTCATGATACGTACGTGGGCCAATTATTTTAAAAGCGAAAATAAGAGCGAAACCATCCTGTTTGTATTGCTCTCGGTTTTTACTATGAGCCTTCCTTTTTCCAAGTCATTTATCAGCATTTTTTCTGTGTTGGCATTGGTTTTTTCTATTTATATTGGGTTGAAAAATAAAACATTAGTCCCGAAATTCTCTTCCGATTATTCATGGGTTGCTTTGGTGGCTATATATATGGTTTACCTGTTTGGGTTGATTTTTACTCGTGATATTAAACTAGGCTTATACGAAATAAATAAAGAAGTTAATTGGTTTGTTTTGCCGCTTGCGCTTTTCCTTATGCCCCGGCTTAGCAAACAAAAAGTTGATTTGTTGTTTTTTCTTTTCTTGGTTAGTGTAAGCATTTCTTCATTGATCAGTTTTGCTAAAATGATTTATGCTTCTGATGCCGGATTAATGAATTTTCGGGAAGTGAATTTTATTTCGCATATCAATTTTTCATTGCAGATTTCTTTTGCTTTATTCATTTTGTTGTATTCTTTTTTTGGAGAAAATTCATTTTTGACAAAAATTCGATTATGGCAGCGTATCGTATTGGTTATTTGGTTTTTGTTTATTCTTGTTGCCATAAAATCTATGTTGGGACTTATATCATTTTATGTAGCCTCAATTTTTTACGTTTTATATTTTATCCGCCGAATGACCAAAGGCAAAGTGCGAAGTGCATTTCTTATTATGGCCATTGTGTTTTATATCATTCCATTAGTGTATGTGGCTTCTGTAACGAGGACGTTTTATGCTCATCACGAACCGAGTTATGAAAATGCTGAAAAATATACAAAACAAGGAAATCCGTATGTTTTCGATTTAGGAAAAAAAGATAAAGAAAATGGATATTACGTGTATTGGTATCTTTGTTTTGAAGAAATGGAAAATGCATGGAATGAACGTAGTACAATTAAATTCTATGATCGTTTGCCGCAAGGTTATCGTGTAGCTGAAACATTACAAAGATACCTCACCAGCAAAGGCTTAAAGAAAGATGCTGAAGGCGTTGCTGCGCTTAGTTCAAGGGATATTCGTAACGTTGAAGCAGGGATTGCCAATTATATTTATGATGCTCCGGTATATGCAATTTACCCGAGGGTGTATGAAACTATTTGGGAAATTGATAAGTACATTCGCACTGGTGATCCTAATTCTCAGTCTTTATCCCAGCGTTTCGAGTATTTCAAAGCGGCACAATTAATTATCGATAAACATTTTTGGATTGGAGTAGGAACTGGTAATTTTAAAGACGCATATTATCATGCGTTTAAAGAGATGGGTTCAAAACTTCACGAAAGTAATTATAGCTTTGTTCATAATCAATATGTTAGTTATTGGGTGAAGTTTGGGTTGTTTGGCTTACTCTTTATTATCTTCTTACTATTTTTTGTTGCTGTTAAAAAGAATTTGTTTCGAAATGGGCTTTTTGTCTTGTTTTTTGTCTTGCAATTGGTCGCTAATATGGGCGATGCCAATTGGGAGACTCATGTAGGGTTGGCATTTTTCGTTTTTTTCTTCTCTCTTTTTCTTTGGCATACGGATATGACTAAAGCAAAAGATATGCAAAAGAGCCCGCGTGGTTAAGATTCTGCAGCTGGAAAAGGTTTCTTGTCGGTGAAAAAATTAAGTTGGCCGATATTTGCATTAACAGCACAACAACGTTGTATATTTTTGTCTTCTGTTGAATACGCTTTGTTATTCGTTACATTTTTATGATTTTTGATTTAATTTAAAAAGATTTCAAACGAGCATGATTCGTTAAATAACAACTGCAGATGATAAAGCCATCATGCGAAGTATAGATTTCGAGGCTGCATCTGTGAACTAAAATAAATAATAGGAATGAAAAAAGGTTTAATTTCTTTATTGGTAATTGTTCTTCTAGTAGTAATTGTTGGAGGTAGCATGATTGGCTCTTACAACAAAATTGTAAAGATGGAAGAAGAAGTTTCAGCGGCCTGGTCACAAGTCGAAAATGTTTATCAGCGCCGAGCCGACCTCATCCCAAATTTGGTGAATACAGTAAAAGGCTATGCTTCGCACGAGCGCGAAACCCTCGAAGCTGTGATTAATGCCAGGGCAAAGGCTACGCAAACTACAATCGATCCAACTAAACTTGATGCCGCTTCGTTGCAACAATTTCAGGCGAACCAGTCTGAATTGTCTTCAGCACTTGGCCGCTTAATGGTTGTTATGGAACAATATCCCGATTTAAAAGCTAATCAGAACTTTAGGGATTTACAGGTTCAGCTCGAAGGAACCGAAAACCGGATAACTGTTGAACGTCGCGCATTTAACGACACTGCAAAAATGTTCAATTCATATATCCGTCAGTTCCCGAAGAATATTATTGCAGCAATTTTCAACTTCGAAAAGAAAGCTTATTTCGAAGCAGAACTAGGAGCCGAAAAGGCACCTGAAGTTAATTTCGAATAAGTAATTTGAAATAGAATGTTACAAAAGGAACAGAAAGAACAGATTGTTAGTGCAATTAAAGAGGCAGAATGCAACACATCGGGCGAAATTAAAGTGCACATAGAAAGCCATTGCCCCGGCGATGTTATGGATCGTGCGGCATACTGGTTTGCAACTCTTAATTTGCACAAAACTGAAAAGCGGAATGGTGTGCTTTTCTACCTGGCAATGAAAGATCGCAAGTTCGCCATTTTGGGCGATATGGGAATCAACGCTGTTGTTCCCGAAAATTTCTGGAACGAAGTAAAAGAGCTAATGTTGCCCTTTTTCGGTGAAGGCAATTATTCGGAAGGACTTTCTAAAGGGATCATAATGACAGGCCAAAAGCTGAAAGAATTTTTTCTTTATCAACAAGAAAACGACGTCAATGAACTTGACGATGAAATATCTTTTGGGAAATAACTATTAGTTAAGTATCTAAAAGAAAAACATGTTTATTGTTGAGTGTGATTTTGCTGAAAATCGTTGCCGAAATGTGTCGGCAAACTATTAAATGATATAGAAAAATAAGAATGAAAAAACTGATTTTTATTGTTGTTGCACTTTATTTTGGCCTCACGCTTACAGCGTTTGGAATTCCATCAAGGCCCAATCCACCGACATTGGTTACCGATTTGGCTGATGTTTTTTCGGCAAACGAAGAAGAATATTTGGAACGGAAACTTGTCGATTTTTTTGCCAGTACTTCAAATCAAATTGCGGTGGTAACAGTCAGCGATTTAGAAGGATATGATATTTCTGATATGGCTTTTCGTATTGGTGCCGATTGGGGTATTGGCAGCGAAAAGTTTGATAACGGTATTCTTATATTGTTGAAACCTAAAACTGCTGATAGTAATGGGCAGGCCTTTATTGCCGTAGGGTATGGGCTCGAAGGTGTTGTTCCCGATATTACCGCTAAACAAATTGTCGAAAATGAGATGATCCCCAGGTTCAAAGAAGGCAACATGTTTGCCGGTATTGACAATGCCGCCAATGTGTTGATTGAACTAGCGAAAGGGGAATACAACTACCAGCAATATGCAAAAAAGAGCGAAGGAAATCCCCTCGTGTTTTTTATATTGATTGGCTTATTCATTGTGCTTCCCATATTATTTGGCCGACGCCGTTCGGGTTTTACAGTGGGTTCCCGCAATAGTAGTTTGCCATTCTGGATTACCATGGGACTGCTCAACGGATTGGGAAACAGAAGCTCTGGTTCGTTCAGTGATTTCAGTCGTGGTTCCGGTTCGTTTGGCGGTGGCGGCAGCAGCTTTGGCGGCTTTGGCGGTTTCGGCGGCGGCGGTTTCGGCGGCGGCGGTGCCGGTGGAAGCTGGTAGCATGCTCTATTATTTCGAATAGATTTATAGCTAAATAGAAAGCGCTTTCGGGCGCTTTTTTCATTTCCTTTTTAATCGCTCTGACGAATATCTTTCTGCAAGTTGATGTAAATCTGACATCTCATGGGGATCGATTCCTGTTAAGGAAGAATGATCTTGGTTTATCATGTAAAGTTCGCTGTTAAATACATCTTGTTCGTAACATTTCTCCGCTTCAAAATAGTCTTCGTCGGTGTTTGTGAAGTTTAGTGGGCAAAACGAAAGCTCCCAATTTTCACCTTCTTCGTCCATGGTGAGTATTGGTAAACCATGCGAACGGCAGATAATCGGACGGTGTTCATAAATTTGGCATTCATGGTCAACAAGAAACGGACAAGCATTGGGGGCAGAATTACTGTTGATTTTTATATCCAATAGCTTAATTGCATCTAAAGTTGCGTTGAATTCTATGGGTAGCAGGTTGAAATTCATACAACATTCGTCGCAGCCTTTTTTGCAAACCATATATTTCTCATTTATTGCGTGCAATGACTTGCATTTCAGGTCAATCTTTTTTCTTAATTTTTCAAAATCAGTAAACATTTTATCCATATTTATGAATTGTATGGTTCGTATTTCTATTTGGTGCAACTCTTCAATAGGGTTGACTTCGCAAAAATCGCTTTCATCTTTTAAATAATGAAATAGTTTTTACCTATTTTGCGTTAGCGAAATAGGTTTAAAGAATCAGGCTTTAATAAACATTAATATTTATTGGCACAAAGTTTTTCAACATAATTCTATCTTTGCTTCGATGGAAAAATCATTATTGATACTATTGATCGTAATTTTTGCCCCTTTTTTATTGGTTGCTCAAACTGATGAATCAGAAAGGGATATAAATAGCGAACAGAATCCAACGATGGACGCTAATGTGGGGGCTGTCCCTGTTATTCCCTCATTGCGTGCGTATCGGCTCGAAAATCAATATTCATTGCAAAAAAGTTATCCTGTCGATACTTCGATGTTGAATTTTCATGTTTTTTCCCCAATGTTTCGAAATTCGATTACCAATACCTATTTAGGTTTTACCGGGGCTCCCTATATTTCTGATAATTTTTTCGATCGTTTCGAGTATCCCGATTATTTTTTCTTTAATTCAATAAAAGCCTATGTCAGAGAAATTAAGGACGTTACGTTTTACAATACGAACACTCCTTTTTCATATCTGAAATATGAGGAAGGAAGCGAGGATATTGAACAGGCTTTTACTGCATTTTTCACACAGAATATTGATTCGGTTTCAAATTTTGGTTTTTCTTTCGATGTTGAAAATGGGGTTGGCGATTATAAGAACCAAATGGGGAAACATAAAAACCTTAACATCTTTTATTCCCAAAATACGCCACGTTCAACGATCTACGCAACAATTATAAACGGAACAAACCTACTCTCTGAAAATGGTGGGATTAACAATAAAACGATTAATCCCTATGCGAATACTGCCATGGTTGGTGTTCAATTGTCTGGAAAACTGACATCAGAAATTAAATCTTTGGTTGCCATGGCTTCATACGAATATCGTATGGGAGAAATTCCTTTTTTGAAAAAGACAGAAAATACTGATACGGTTTTTGTACCCCGTTACGGCGTTCAGTATTCGGCCGATTTCTCGCGTTACCGGAGGAATGTAACAGAATTTTCAGTCGATGATAAATTTTTCGATACTATATTTTTCAATAAAAATTCTAATCGCCTCGATTCTTCTGCATTTACGCGTTTCACCCATATTTTACAGGTGAAGATGTTTCCCGATACTACACGAAAGTTCACATTTGGGAAAAGGGCTTTTCTCGAAAATGAAATTGTTACAGCTAAACATCCTGTACTCAACGGCATGCGTTCTTATCAGTACTCGAACCTTTTTTTAGGCGGTGAAATATACAACCGATCGAATAATCTCCTGCGCTGGAGTGCTTTGGCCCGGTTTGCCATGCTTGGGCGAAACCTTGGTGACGCGATTGTTAAAGGTACTATCGATCTTCCAATTCGCTTGTTTAGCGATACCTTAGACGTTTTTGCCGAAGGCTGGTATCGCGACATTTCTCCCGATATTTTTCAGGAACATTGGAATGATAACCATTTCAAATGGGAAAACAGCTTTAAAAAGCAGCATGAGGTGGTGGTGAAATCTCAATTGCAATGGAACCGGATCAGATTGATGGCTGGTTTTAATTATGCACTCATGAGTAACTATTTGTATGTCAACGAAAATGCTATGCCTTCACAGTTTGGTAGTGAGTTTTCTGTTATGAACATTTGGCTGAACAAAGAATTCGTTTTAGGTCATTTCAGATGGAACAACAAGTTGTTGTGGCAAGTATCGAGTAATGCAGATGTATTACACCTGCCTGAGTTAAATGCTTATTCATCAATTTCTTTCGCGAGTAGATTATTTAAGGTGCTGGCCTTTCAATTGGGCGCTGAGGTATATTATAATTCGGAATTTTTTGCTGATCAATATCAACCCATGACTTCACTTTTTCATTTGCAAAACGACATTTTAGTGGGTGGCTATCCTTATACCAATGCATTTGTTAACGTTAAGCTAAAACGGACGAGCGCCTATGCTCAATTATTCCATGCCAATAGTTACCTCACTGGTGGAAATTATTCTAAATCACCTTTTTATCCAGTAGAGCGTTTATCTTTCCGTTTTGGAATTTTGTGGTCTTTTTATGATTAATAGACTTTTATTATGTTGATTTAATGGGTTTAACTTTTCATAATAATCAAATTTCTCAAAAATATTGCCATACCTTTGCGCTGTGAAGTTATCACCGTTCGAAACTTTTTTCGGAATTAGAACGTTTACTATTTGTTGACGTTTTTTTCGGAGGAGGTTTCGATAGATGTTTAACCAAATAAGTTAGTTTGAAAAAAGTAATCTTAGTATCAGTGATTTGCCTTACAGGCTTTATTTGTACTGTAGTATTTGGTCATAATCTCGAAAATTTTCTTGATAGCAAAGAAGAGACCAACATTGGAAATGGCAAACTGGAGAAAATTCTTACCCATAAGGAGTTAAGAGTTGTAGTCGATTTTAATACAATCAATTATTTTATTTATAAGGGCGAGCCACAAGGGTTTCAGTACGAGATTCTTAAGGAGTTTTGTGCAGATAATGGACTTGATCTGACCATTGATGCCACAAATAATCTTCCTTCAGCAATCGGTGGGCTTATTCACGATGAATACGATCTTGTTGCAAAAAATGTATTTTCAGGATATGTCAATAATAAATTAGTTGAATACACCCAGCCTTTGATGAAGACCAAAATCATGTTGGTCCAACGGAAAAATGGAAAAGCAACAATAGATGGTAATGTTCCCTATTTAGTGAAAAACCGAGGAGAGTTGGCTCGCCGAACGGTACATATATCTGGAAATACATCGTATGGTTTTCATATGCAGAAACTTAGTTCTGATCTTGAATGTCCCATCAGTGTTGTTACCGATACAAGCGCAACAACAGAACAGTTGCTGGAAAAAGTATCAGAAGGAGTAATTGATTACACAATATGTAGCGAAAAAACAGCCAATTTTGTAGGCTCTCATTTCAATACCCTTGATTTTTCAACGCCAATTGCTTTCGATCAGGAGTTTTCCTGGCTGGTCGCTAACAAATCAACTAAATGGAAAGAATACCTTGACACTTGGATTGTGGCATTTAAGCAATCAGACCGGTATCAGGAGATTTGCGAAAAATATTACTCAGAATCTGCGAATGGGATTTTCAGTCAGAAGAAATTTAATTCGATTTTGGGCGGTAAATTATCTGATTATGATGATGTGGTGAAATCTGTAGCATCGGTGTATGATTTTGACTGGAGATTAATTTCTTCGATTATTTATAAAGAGTCACGATTCGATAGTCAGGCAAAGTCAACCGTTGGGGCATCGGGTTTAATGCAATTGATGCCCATTACGGCAAAGCTTTTCAACGTGTTCGATACAAGTGTCCCTTCTGAAAACATACGCGGTGGGGTTGCTTACCTGTCGTGGCTCGATGATACTTTTGCTCCAGTGATTCCCGACGAAAAAGAACGGCTTAAGTTTGTACTGGCATCATACAATGTTGGAATAGGTCATGTTATGGATGCACGCCGTCTGGCAATGAAATACAATCGTAACCCATCGGTATGGGATGATAATGTAGAATATTTCTTGATGAAAAAGTCGGAAGCTGCTTTTTATAACGATCCGGTAGTAGAGCATGGATATTGTCGCAGTGCCGAGCCGCTTGCATTTGTTGAAAAAGTGCTCGACCGCTATACGCACTATGTGAATATTATCCCCGGTGAAGAAAAAAAGTCGTTAGCTGCATTGTAAATTCAGCAATTATCATCGCTGTGGCACCCCAGATCACTTTTCCATCGATAAGATAGGCCGGAGTATCAATTGTTCCGAAATGGGTACTAATTCTCTCTTTTGAGATATTATTTTCGTTGAAAAAAGAAGTGAGGGGAACCAGGAAGACTTCATCAACTTCGTCGGGGTTAATATTGAAGTTGGGCATCCAATTTATGTACCCAACGACGGGATGAATGAGAAAGTTACTTACTTCAATGTAAAGGTCTGAAAGACTTCCGCAAACATTTATGTTATGCCTTGCTATTCCTGTTTCCTCTTCTAACTCGCGTAATGCTGTTTCCTGATAATCGTTCTCTCCCTCATCCATTTTTCCTCCCGGAAAACTTATTTGCCCAGGGTGGTGTTTCATGTGGCTGTTTCGGCGGGTGAGGCACAGCGAAAGGCTGTCATCGTTATCGACGAGCAAAAGCATTACTGCACTGTGTTTTACCAATCTTTTAGTTTCTTCGCTCATTTCCAGAGAACGGGCTGGGGGTAAAAAGAGTTTGTGAGCTTCGCTTGCAGGCAGAGATCCCGATAGGGCTTCTTTGATAATATCAGGACTTATTGATTTCAAGGATGTCTGTGTTTTATTCTACCACAATAGCTTCAACAGGCGAAATTCGCGTAATAAAAAGCGAAGGCAGAATTATCATTGCAACAATACATAAAAGACTACCAACATTCAGCAAAATAATATAGCCGATATTGATAACAATTGGAACCGTGTCGATATAATATGTATCGGGATTTAATTTGATAATTCCTGTAAAGTGTTGAAAAATACATAGTCCGATGCCAATTACATTTCCCCAAAGTAATCCTTTAGCCGATAAGAAGCCTGAGAGGTAAAGGAAAACCTTTCTGATACTGATATTAGGGAATCCCAGGGCTTTGAGGGTTCCTATCATTCGGGTTCGTTCGATGATAATAACCAGTAGTCCCGAGATCATGTTGATTCCTGCCACAGCCACCATCAGGAATAACAAAACCCATACGTTAAGGTCGAGCACTGAAAGCCAGTCGAATAGCATAGGGTAACGGGTAATAATTGAATACACGCGCAAAGTCGAATTTTCGTTTGCATTGTTAATGGTTATTTCGCGCAACTTCTCGAAAGTGGGGGTAAGATACTCGAAGTTGTCGATAGTTAGTTCATAACCAGTTACTTCATTATTGTTCCAGTTGTTAAGATCTTGAATGTGTCTTAAATCGGCAATTACAAACATTTCATCAAACTCGTCGAGACTGGTACGATAAATGCCACTAATCGAGAATTTTCGGCTGCGTGGGGCATTCTCGCCCTGATTGTAGAAATAACAAAACAATGGATCGCCAATATTGAGTTTCAGCAGTTTTGATATTTTTTCAGAAATAATTACTTCGTTGCTTTTTCCGTCTGGTTTATAGGAAGGTATGTTCCCTTTGGTCAGGTTTTGGGAAAAGAATTCCCAGTTGAAATTAGTGTCAACGCCTTTTACAATAACGCCATGTATGGCATCATCAGTTTTAATTAATCCAGGTTTTGTGCCAAAGGCTTGAATGTGATTTACATGTCCAGCGTTGAGGAATTGTTTTATCATTACAGAATCGATGCTGATGGGCTGAGTTTCGAACGACGCATTCGAATCGAAATTGACAATTTGGAAATGCGAGCCAAATCCAACCACTTTGTCTCTGATTTCACGTTTGAAACCCACCAGAATGGCAACCGATATAATCATAACTGCCAGCCCAAGCGAAATACTTGCTACTGCAATTGAGACGATTTTACTCGATATCCCGCTTTTATTTTCTTTCTGAGAAAATACTTTTCGTGCTATGAACAATTCGGTATTCAATGTCCTTATCCTGTTTATATTCGATTCATAAGTTGTTTCTTACGCTGCTCAAGACTCAGTGATCTCAATCGATCCTGCTGTTTTCGGTGTTGGTTTTCGGTTTACCATTGGCAATATAATTAAGCATACTGCACCTAGTATTAGCACAAAAATATTGGTACTTGAGTGGGCAAGAAGCGCAAAAAGTTTACCATTGGCACTTTCGATTCCATAAAGCAATAGCGATTGTTCGGCCATAAAATGCCAGGCTCCAATGCCACCCTGAACCGGTGCAACCATACTAAAACTGGTCATGGTGAATGTTGTGAGCGCTGCTTCAATATTCAAATGTCTTGTGAATTCGAGGCTGAAAAAGTAGAAATAGAGCATTAGGAAATACATGGTCCAAATAAAAACCGTATGAAAAATGTAGGCCTTATACCTTTTCATGGCCAAAATTGATTTTATTCCTGCTCCAAACTCGTGAAGAAGTTCAGTAATTTTATTTTCTTTCCCTTTTTTCTTGGAAATTTTTACATAGAAAATGACCGATCCGAGAATGAAAATTATTGCTATCCAGAGTATTGGTGATGAAAGCATTGATTGAATCTTTTCTACAACACCAGGATTATGGTCTGAAAAGGCGATAAGTTTGTCCATTTCAAGGATTGCCATTAGCAATAGCAAAACAAAAAGCATAATTACATCTACAATGCGCTCGGTTACTACAGTTCCAAAAAGCTTTGTAAATGGTATTTTTTCATATTTCGAAAGCAGTCCGCATCGAACAAATTCACCCATACGCGGAAGGAGTAAGTTCATAAAATAAGAAGCCATGATGGTAATAAACGTGTTGCTGGTTTTTGGTTTTTCGCCCAGCGGTTCAAGGGCTATTTTCCATCGGAGTGTTCGGCTGATATGGCTAAGTAATCCTAGAAAAAGACTTAAGGCAACCCATGAATAGTTTACTTCGTTTTTGAGCACATTGAAAATATGGGTAAAATCCTGATCGCGGTAAACGAGCCAAAACATTCCAACTCCCAACGACGTAAAAAGAACGTATTTTAAAATATTAAGAATCTTTTTTTTCAAAACAGGAAAGTTTAAGATTAGCTTTGTTACTTTTGCAGCACAAAAATAAGCATTTGTTTCGAACAGAAACAAAAGAAATGTTAATCATAAATTCAGAGATGAGCGACCCCGATCCTTATGGTAGTTGTAAGGGCAAAAAAGAACCTAGGACAACATTTTTTGACGGACAAATCAATTGCCCTCAAGATTGTTGAAAGTTTGGTATCCGATGTATCCAATGTGCTGGAAATCGGGCCAGGGATGGGCGTGTTAACTGAGTATCTTTTTCAATCAGATCGTTATAAAACAATTGCGCTTGATATCGACCGGGAATCGGTTGAGTATTTAAAGCAGCGTTTTCCTTCTTTCGCAGAACAGATACTCTATGGAGATTTTCTGCGATCTGATTTAAATTCAATATTTGGTGGAGAAAGGGTTGCCATAATCGGCAATTTTCCTTACAATATTTCTACTCAAATTCTATTCCGAGTACTTGATTTCAAGGACATTGTTCCCGAAGTAGTGGGGATGTTTCAGAAAGAGGTTGCTCAGCGCATTGCAGCGCCTCCCGGGTCGAAAGTATACGGAATAACAAGCGTGTTGTTACAAGCCTACTATTCTATCGATTACTTGTTTACGGTAGATGAACATGTGTTTAGCCCACCACCAAAAGTAAAGTCGGCAGTAATCCGCCTTACACGTAACAATGTTCAAAAACTCGATTGTGACGAAAAACTCTTTGCCCGAGTTGTGAAAGCCGGGTTCAATCAGCGAAGAAAAATGTTGAGGAACAGTTTAAAATCGTTAATTCAATGCGATGGGTTTTTGCACCCATTTTTAGAGAAACGGCCCGAGCAGCTTTCACTGGCTGAATTTGTAGAGTTAACACAATCTATTTCTTCATTTTTAACAAGTAAAAACAATGCAATTTGAGCTTTCAAAAGAATATATCGATCGGGTAGAACAACTGATAGAAGATAAAAAAGATCAATCACTAAAAGATATATTATACGACCTTCACCCCGCAGATATCGCTGAATTGTTGGATGCACTTTCTGAAGATGATGGAAAGTATCTTTATCTTTTGCTCGAAGGTGATTTGGCATCCGATGTTTTGGTCGAAATCCCAGAAGACGACCGCAAACGTTTCCTTGAAGAAATGCCCGCAGAAGTTATTGCCCGTCAGTATATTGAGTATATGGATACCGATGATGCTGCCGACGTTTTGGGCGAGCTCTCCGATGAAAAGCAAGAGGAAATCATATCTTTTATCAACGATGAGGAACATGCTGATGAGATCACTGAATTGCTTTCGTACGACGAAGACACTGCCGGGGGTATCATGGCGGCCGAGCTGGTGGCTGTTGATGAGAAATGGAGCGTTCAAACCTGTTTGAAAGAAATTGGGAGGCAAGCAGAAGATATCGATGAAATATATTATGTGTATGTGATCAATAACGAGAGAAAGCTAAAAGGCATCCTTTCGTTGAAGAAACTCATTCAATACCCAACATCAACCTTAATATCAAATATATACTTTAAGGATGTTATCAGTATACATATCGACGCTTCGCGAGAGGAAGTGGCTCGCCAGATGGAAAAGTACGACCTTGTAGCCCTTCCTGTTGTCGATTCTGAAGGACATCTTAAAGGCCGTATTACCATCGACGATGTAGTCGACATTATTCGTGAAGAAGCAGAAAAAGATTACCAGATGGCTTCAGGTATCGTAGGTGATGTAGAACTTTCCGACAGTATTTTTAGCGTCACCCGTGCAAGGTTACCATGGCTATTCATTGGCCTGTTGGGCGGAATACTTGGTGCAATTGTAATCTCAGGAAACGAAAAAGCGTTGGAGAAAATTCCCAACATGGTATTTTTTATCCCGTTAATTGGAGCAATGGCTGGGAACGTTGGAGTACAATCGTCGTCAATTGTAGTTCAGAGTTTGGCAAGTGGAGCCAGTAACTTGCAAAGCATTTGGATGAAACTGTTAAAAGAATTCAGTGTAGCCCTTATTGCTGCGTTCTCGCTTGCATCACTGCTTTTAATATTTAACCTTTTTTTCAATATTGGTAATTCAGGGCAACAATTAGCTTATACAGTTAGTTTTTCGTTGTTTATTGTAGTTATATTTGCCTCATTATTTGGAACTTTCATTCCGTTATTTCTAAACAAACTAAAAATCGATCCCGCGTTAGCAACAGGTCCTTTTATTACTACGTTGAATGATATTATGGGCTTGCTCGTATATATGCTGATCGGGAAGTTTTTATTTTGATACTTTAAAAAACATTGGTATTTTCAAGCAATTTTTTTATGAAAAGTGTCTTGAACTTTTGTGTAGGTTAAAACATTAATATTCAATATAAAAGCTATAAAGTAAATGAGTGATTTAAAAAAAATAAAATCAGCTCTTATTTCGGTTTACCATAAAGAAAGAGTTGATGAAATCGTTAAAAAACTTCATTCGTTGGATGTAAAGATATACTCAACTGGCGGAACAAAAAGTTTTATCGAAGAGCTTTCAATTCCGGTAACTGCAGTAGAAGAGTTGACTACATATCCATCAATTTTGGGTGGTAGGGTGAAAACATTGCATCCTAAAATATTTGGTGGAATTTTGGGAAGAAGAGAAAACTCTACCGATCTTGCTCAGATGCAGCAATACGAAATACCAGAAATCGATCTTGTTATTGTTGATCTTTATCCGTTTGAAGACACAGTGGCATCTGGTGCCCCGGAAGATCAAATTATTGAAAAGATTGACATTGGTGGAATTTCTCTTATAAGGGCCGCTGCCAAAAATTTTGCCGATGTGGTGATTGTGCCTTCACGCGACGAATACAATATGCTCCTTGATTTGCTCGACCAAAAAAATGGTGAAACATCATTGTCCGATCGTAAGGAATTTGCACGTAAAGCCTTTGCTACTTCATCGTATTATGATACCGCTATTTTTAATTATTTCAGTAGCGAAAAAGATGACCATTTTAGGGTTAGCCTCAATCATAGCAATGTGTTGCGTTATGGAGAAAACCCTCATCAACGAGGAATTTTTTATGGGAAAATTGAAGACATTTTTGACCAATTGCATGGTAAAGAAATATCATACAATAATCTACTCGACATTGATGCGGCGGTTAACTTGATTGATGAATTCAGTGAACCAACTTTTGCAATTTTAAAACACAATAATGCTTGCGGTTGCGCTTCGCGCGAGAATCTTCTTCAAGCTTGGAAAGATGCACTTGCCGGCGACCCAGTTTCTGCGTTTGGAGGCATTATTATTACTAACCGGACAATTGATGTAGAAACAGCCAACGAAATAAATAAGCTTTTCTTTGAAGTTATTATTGCTCCGTCTTATGGCGATGGGGTGGTTGATATTTTTCAATCGAAGAAAAACCGGATTATTTTAGTTCGGAAAAATGCAAAAACAGCTAATTACCAATTCCGTAGTGTGTTGAACGGAGTGCTTTATCAAGACAGGGACTTGAAACAGGAAAAGGCCGATGAACTGAAGCCTGTGACCAACCTTGAACCAACCGATAAACAAATTGAAGATTTGCTGTTTGCCAACAAATTGGTAAAACAATCGAAATCAAATACAATTGTCCTTGCCAAGAACAAACAACTCATTGCCTCTGGCGTTGGAGAAACCTCACGCGTTGATGCACTTAAACATGCCATTGAAAAAGCAGAAAGTTTTGGATTCGACCTTAAAGGAGCAGTGATGTCATCTGACGCTTATTTCCCTTTTGCCGATAGTGTTGAAATAGCACATGGGGTAGGGGTTGACTGTGTAATACAGCCAGGTGGATCAGTTCGTGATCAGGATACAATCGATTTTTGCAATGACCATGGAATGGCTATGGTATTCACAGGAACACGTCATTTTAAACACTAACTCAAATGGGATTATTTTCATTTTTGACACAGGAAGTAGCAGTAGACTTAGGTACTGCGAATACAATAATTATTCATAATGATAAAATTGTTGTTGATGAACCTTCGATTGTTGCGATCGATCTAAAAACTGACAAAATGGTTGCAATTGGTGATAAAGCCCGCCAAATGCAAGGCAAAACTCACGCAAACCTCAAAACAATCAGGCCGTTACGTGATGGAGTTATTGCTGATTTTAATGCTGCCGAGCAAATGATACGCGGCATGATAAAGATGATCAACACAGGAAGCCGGTTATTTCCACCATCGTTGAAAATGGTGGTTTGCATCCCTTCGGGCAGTACTGAAGTTGAACTCAGGGCCGTTCGCGATTCATCAGAACATGCCGGAGCCCGCGAAGTTTATCTCATTTATGAACCCATGGCTGCTGCGCTGGGTATTGGAATTGATGTTGAAGCACCCGAGGGAAACATGATTGTTGATATCGGTGGCGGAACTACTGAGATTGCAGTAATATCGCTTGGCGGAATTGTAACTAACAAATCAATCAGGATTGCTGGCGACGATTTAACTGCTGATATCATGGAATATATGCGCCATCAGCACAATATAAAAGTAGGTGAACGTACCGCTGAGGACATAAAAATTAACGTGGGGGCTGCTCTTTCAGAATTAGACGAACCACCTGCAGATTACATAGTGCAAGGGCCAAACCAAATGACGGCTTTGCCTGTTGAGGTGCCAGTTTCATATCAGGAGATCGCCCATTGTCTCGACAAATCTCTGTCGAAGATTGAGGCTGCAGTGCTAAGTGCGCTCGAACAAACTCCGCCCGAACTGTATGCCGATATCGTAAGTAAAGGCATTTATCTTGCTGGTGGTGGCGCCTTATTGCGCGGGCTTGATAAACGGTTGTCTGAAAAGTTAAATATCAATTTTAAAATAGCAGATGATCCATTGCGTGCTGTTGCTCGTGGTACAGGTATAGCATTGAAAAACGTCGATAAATTTTCATTCCTGATCAGATAAAACTGGTAAGGTTTTAGTTATGGCATGAAGAACCTTTTGAATTTTCTGGTGAGGTTTCACCATTTTATTCTTTTTATCCTACTGGAAGTATTATCATTGACATTTATTGTTAAGTATAATAACTTCCAGCGGGTGCGTTTTCTTAATTCTTCAAATGCTATTGCTGGTGATGTTTTGAGTGAGGTAAGTAATGTGAAGGATTTTTTTAACCTTCGCAGGCAGAACGAAAAACTAGCTACCGAGAATGCAAATTTACGCGGCGAATTACTGTCTATGAGGGAACGTGATTTCAATCAACTTCCCATCCGCAGTGATAGTTTAATGAAACTGATCCCTGCCAAGGTCATCAATAATTCGGTTAATAAACAATATAATTATATTACATTGAATCGAGGCTCCCGGCATGGTGTCCGTCCCGATATGGGGGTCATGTGTGCCGATGGCGTAGTTGGTGTAATTGTGAATGTTTCTCAGAATTATTCAACAGCATTGTCGGTGCTAAATCCCCGGTGGACAATTAATGCTAAACTGGTTAATTCAAACCACTTTGGCCCGTTAAAATGGGAGGGGAATAGTCCCTATTTAGCTCAATTAAACGAGATTCCATACCATGTTGAAGTTCATGAAGAAGACGAGGTTGTGACTAGTGGGTATTCCGACATTTTTCCTGAAGGTATTTTAATAGGACGGGTGGTTAAGGTAGGACAAGGAAAAGGGAACAATTATCAGGAGATTAAAGTTCAGCTCTCGACCGATTTTAATAACTTGTATTATGTCGATATAATACAAAGTATGGTAAATGTCGAAAAGAAACAGATAGAAAATTTAACAGAAGGTGAAGAATAACAGGTTGATATGGTATATTGTCGCGTTCGTGGTGATTGTGCTCATTCAGGTGGGGATCATGAACAATTTGCAATTTAGCGGCTTAGTAAACCCATATTTCTACATCTTGTTTATTTTGTTATTACCAGTAAACATTCCACATTATTTATTGCTTTTACTTGGGTTTGCGTTAGGTATTTCTATCGATATTTTTACCAATACCCCCGGGATTCATGCTTCGGCTACTGTTTTTGCTTCTTTTATTCGTCCTTTCCTTTTTAATTCATATAATTTCGATGAGAAGGAGAAAGTGTTGGTGCCAACACTGCACAATATCGGGTTTAAATCGTTTGTGCGTTATGCATTGTTAATGATCATTATACATCACTTTTTCTTATTCTTTATTGAGGTTTTCTCTTTTTCAGGATTTTTATACACTTTAATCCGTGCTGTTTTAAGTTCTATATTTACCTTTGTTGTTGTGCTCATCAGTCAGTTTTTGATTTTCAGAAAATAAGTGCAATTATAAAGTGAACAGCTTCGCGAAACGCAAAAATATAATCATTGGTATATTGCTCATAATAGGGGCAATATATGTTATGCGTTTGTTTAACCTTCAGATTGTAGATTCTACATACAAACGTTCGGCAACAAGAAACGTAGTGCGCGAGGTAATTGAATTTCCTTCCAGGGGGCTGATATACGACCGTAACGGAGAAATGTTGGTTTACAATCAGATTGTTTACGACTTACTTGCCACTCCACGAGAAATTGGACGATTCGATACCACAACTCTTTGCTCAATAATTGATGTGCCAAAAGAGGTTTTTATTGATGAACTAAAGAAAGCCAAACGTATGTCCACATACAGACCTTCGGTGATTATTAAACAGATTCCCCCCGACAGGTATGCTTTGTTGAAAGAAAAGATGTTTAAATTTCCTGGGTTTTACCTTCAAACCCGGAATGTTAGAACTTATCCTTTTGGGTGTGCCGCTCATGTGTTAGGATATATTGGCGAAGTTAGTCCGGCTTTCTTAGAGAAAAATCCTTATTATCGATCGGGCGACTATATTGGGGTTTCGGGTATTGAAAAGGCATATGAAGAACACTTGAGAGGCCGAAAAGGAGTTTCGCTTTTTTTAGTCGATGTACACGGGCGTATAAAAGGCTCTTACGAAGACGGCAAGTTGGATACAGTGGCTGTGAAAGGGAGGGATTTAGTTTCTTCTCTCGACCGTGAATTGCAACAATATGGCGAAAAACTCATGGTGAATAAAGCTGGGAGTATTGTTGCCATTGAACCATCGACAGGAGAAATTTTGTCGTTGGTGAGTTCGCCTTCGTATGATCCTGTTGAAATGGTCGGACGAAACAGAACAGTAAACTTTCCCCGCTTGCTAAACGACCCGTTGCTGCCGTTGTTTAACCGGGCAATAAGTGCGCAATACCCTCCTGGGTCGACGGTGAAAATGTTACATGGGTTGATTGCGTTGGAAGAAAATATTATTACGTTGGGCTCATCATATTATTGTGCAAACGGATTTCATGTCGGAAATTTTCATCAGGCATGCCATCACGAGCAATCGTTTAATTTGAATAATGCTATAGCACAGTCTTGCAATGCATATTTTTCACAAGAATTCAGGGATCTTCTTCAGGATAGAAAATATGGAGGTGCCCGAAATGGGTATGAAGTTTGGCGTAACCACGTATTGAGTTTTGGATTTGGAAACCGAATCTCATATGAGTTTGATGAAGAAGCTAAAGGTTTTATTCCCGAAGCTGAATACTACGAAAAAAGAGTATTTAAAAATGCGAAATGGAGAGCTTTGCCCATTATTTCATTAGCTATTGGACAGGGTGAGATGCAAACCACTCCTTTGCAAATGGCTAATTACACTGCAATACTCGCAAACAGAGGCTTTTATTATCCGCCTCATGTTGTGCGGTCTATTGATGGGGCTGAGTTAAACCCAGAGCTGAAAACCAAACGGTATACAACGGTGAATTCAATTCAATTCGAAAGGATTATGGATGGCATGGAAGAGGTAGTAAACTCCGGAACAGCCAGTATTGCCCGTATACCGGGGATTACTATATGTGGAAAAACGGGAACGGCACAAAACCCTCATGGCTCTGACCATTCAACATTTATTGCTTTCGCACCGCGTGAAAATCCGAAGATTGCCATTGCGGTTTACGTTGAAAATGGGAAATGGGGGAACTTGTATGCTGCTCCAATTGCCAGTTTAATGATTGAAAAATATCTTAAGGACTCGATACAGCCTTCCCGTCAATGGCTCGAAACCCGCATGCTTGAAACAAATTTGCTGTATCCTGAGTTGCCAAATTATATTCAATATCCCAAATAGCTATGGCACAACGATTCGAAATATGGAAGAGGTTAGACTGGATTATCATTCTGCTTTATGTCTTTTTGGTAATTGCAGGGTGGCTTAATATATACTCAGCCGTATATAGCGAGGAGCATAGAAGTATTTTTGATATGGAACAACGATATGGCAAACAAATGCTATGGATTATTTTTGCATTTGTGCTCGGCCTTTTAATTCTGGTCACCGAAAGCAATTTCTTTGTCGCTTTTTCTTTTCCATTATATATTTTTCTTCTGTTTTTGTTAATTGTGGTTTTATTTTTTGGAAATAAAGTAAATGGAGCGAAAGCATGGTTAACTATTGGTGAATTTGCCCTTCAGCCTTCCGAATTTGCAAAATTTGGGACTTCGTTGGCCCTGGCAAAGGTTATGAGTTCATATGATTTTAGTTTTAAGAACCGGAATTCAAAGATTTTGCTTATTGCTTTGCTTGTAATTCCTGTGCTATTAATTGTTTTACAGCATGATACGGGTTCGGCATTGGTTTATGTAGCTTTTCTTATCCCATTTTATCGGGAAGGCATGTCGGGGCTTATTCTTTTCTTTTTATTCTTCACTGCACTATTATTCATATTGTCATTGTTGCTTGCTCCCTGGCTTTTTGTTGTCTTACTAATTCTATCTGCTTTTGCGGTGTTTATTTTATTACGAAAAAAATGGAATGAGTTACTTACTCCATTAATTGTACTGGTTTCTTCTGTTGCACTTGTTAGTATTATTTTTCTTGTGTTTGGCCTAGCTTATAACTTCTATTTTGTGTTGTTGATTTCTTCTTTCATTTCAGGGGTAATATTGCTTTTCTTTTCAATATATAAAAGGATCCCTCAGGCAACTCTTATTGTATCAATCTTCATTCTTTCGCTCCTGTTCTCTTTCACTGTCGATTTTGCCTTCGAAAATATACTTCAGCCACATCAACAAGACCGGATAAATAATTTATTGGGTATAGAATCAGATCCTCTTGGTGCAGGGTATAATGTTAATCAATCAAAAATAGCCATTGGTTCTGGCGGTTTATTTGGAAAAGGTTTTCTAAAAGGAACTCAAACAAAATTTGATTTTGTACCCGAACAAAGTACCGATTTTATTTTTTGTACCGTAGGTGAAGAATGGGGTTTTGTAGGCTCTATAGTAATAATTGTCGCTTTTATTTATTTGATTATAAGGATTATTAATTTGGCCGAACGCCAGCGATCAATCTTTAGCCGCGTTTTTGGCTATTGCGTTGCATCCATAATCTTTTTTCACTTTGTGATAAATATTGGTATGACAATAGGTATAGCCCCGGTTATTGGTATTCCGTTGCCTTTCTTTAGTTATGGCGGTTCATCTCTTTGGTTTTTCACCTTGTTGCTTTTTACTTTTCTTAGGCTCGATGCCAGCCGCTTTGAACAGCTGAGGTAAATTTGTACGCTCCTGTGTTTTTCCTATTTTTGTGTAAAAAATAATTAATGGTACCATTTCTGCAAGTTGAAGGGTTAACCCGTTACTGGGGCGACAATATCCTGTTCGAATCTCTTAATTTCACAATAGCACAAGGCCAAAAAGTAGCACTCATTGCTCGCAATGGAGCCGGAAAAACAACGCTGCTCGACACTATCATGGGTAAAGATTTCCCCGATAGTGGAAAGGTTACTTTTTCGAATGAAATTACTGTTGCATACCTCAGCCAAGTTCCCGTGCTAAATCCAGATTTTACCGTGATGCAGGAAGTTTATCATTCTTCGAGCGGATTGGTTGATGCGGTTCGAGAATACGAGGAGGCAATCCTGCATCCTCAGCAACATAACCTGCAAAGTGCAATGGAAAAGATGGACTTGCTGAATGCGTGGGATTTCGATGTGAAAATTAAACAGATTTTATCAAGGCTGAAAATCAATAATTTCGACCAGAAGATTTCAACTCTTTCTGGCGGACAGCAAAAACGGGTTGCTTTGGCCAATGTTTTGATTAATGAACCTGATTTTATTATTCTTGATGAACCGACAAACCACCTTGATCTTGACATGATTGAATGGCTTGAAGAGTATTTGCTTAAAACAAAGAGTACGCTTTTCATGGTTACTCACGACCGTTACTTTCTCGACAGGGTGTGTAACGAAATATTGGAACTCGATCGAAAAACAATTTTCAGGTATAAAGGAAATTATTCTTATTTTTTGGAGAAACGAGAGGAACGGCAAGAAATACATCAGGCGGAAGTAGAAAAAGCCCGGAATTTGATGCGTACCGAGTTGGAATGGATGCGACGCATGCCACAGGCTCGTGCCACTAAAGCAAAATACCGCATCGATTCGTTTTATGAGCTTAAAGAAAAAGCTTCGCAAAACCTTTCTGAAACAGAGTTGGCATTGTCGATTGAAGCTTCGCGGCTTGGAAAGAAAATTATCGATGTCGATTCGTTATGCAAGTCTTATGACAGTCTTAAACTCATTGAAAACTTTACGTATAAGTTTTCCCGTTTTGAAAAAGTGGGAATTGTTGGCGATAATGGAACAGGAAAATCTACTTTTTTAAATCTTATTACAGGCAGTATTTTACCCGATAAAGGGACTGTTGAGATTGGTGAAACCGTAAAGTTTGGTTATTACCGGCAGGAAGGTATTTATTTTGAACCTGAAACTAAGGTGATTGATGCAATTCAGGACATTGCAGAGTATATCGACTTGGGGAAAGGCAATAAATGGACTGCATCTCAACTTCTTACCCATTTTTTATTTTCTTATGAAATGCAGCATACCCGCATCGAAAAACTTAGCGGGGGCGAGAAACGCCGATTATATCTGTGCTCTATTTTAATGCAAAACCCAAACTTTTTAATCCTCGATGAGCCAACCAACGATTTGGATATCATGACGCTGAATGTGCTTGAAGAATATTTGAATCGATTTAACGGCTGTGTACTAATCGTAAGCCACGACCGTTATTTTATGGATAAAATTGTCGATCATTTGTTTGTTTTTGAAGGAGATGGGGCAATTCGCAATTTTCCAGGCAGTTATTCTATTTATCGCGATTATCTTGAGGAACAGGAAAAACTTAAACGGACTCAACCATCTCTTCCCAAAAAAGAAGTTTTGGCAACAAAACCTAAAACTGTTAACTTAAATAAATTGACTTACAGCGAAAAACGTGAGTTGGAGAAATTAGAAAGCGACATTACTTCATTGGAAACTGAAAAGCAAAAAATAGAAGAATTAATGAATATGGCTGGTCATTCTCATGTCGAACTACAACAAATGTCGGAACGATATAATGAACTTAAGACCGAACTTGACGAAAAAGAATTGCGTTGGCTCGAATTGAGTGAAAAGGTTTAATTTTACATATTAGAGCATTTAAAAGAGGCCGCTATGAAGAGAATATTGTTTCTTACGTTGTTTTTGTTTTTGAATAGTTACATTTTGCGTGCCGAATGTTTCGACTATCGGGGCGAGATGAGTAAAATTGAAAACTACGTGACTTCGGGAATTAAGAGTCTTAAAAAGGTGAGAAAAACCACTAAGCTAGAACAAGCACAACAGCTTATCGATAAAGCGGCATTGCAGTTTGAAGAGGCTATGTCGGCTTCGGTATTAGCCCGCGAATTTGCTCAGGAATGTTCTTGCGGGCAGGGGTACAGCAGTGCAATA